>Ga0315276_10000867_pt1 | contig 26636 bp, 29 predicted proteins | sample YL17G05_0_MG_FD_204542 | JGI IMG/M metagenome (GOLD analysis project Ga0315276, IMG submission 204542) | Sediment microbial communities from Yellowstone Lake, YNP, Wyoming, USA - YL17G05_0 | ecosystem: Environmental > Aquatic > Freshwater > Lake > Sediment | place: USA: Wyoming | collected... | reverse complement strand
AAGGTCACTCTAGCACCTTGTGTCCTACATAGCAAGCTATCGGCAGGCAGGCGCCAGACCTTGAGCAGATAGGCCTAACAGGGCTCGAGAGAGTGACACTAGGGGAGAACCTATTAGGAGAGGGGTGCACTTGTTCTCTGGAGTAAGTACAGGGTAGCAAGGTGAAGAGAGAGTGAGAGAGAGAAGGGTCTTAGGGTTTGTTCTGCTTTGCTTTGCGTTCTGAGAGTACTTACAGGGTGAGGCGAGCGCTGCTGCTGGCGCCGGCCGAAACCCAGGCTCAACCTAGGCTCAAATGAGCCTCGCCTGCGATACTGTGAGCCTATCGCGCACCACGATCACACTCCCCCATGCCGCCGCCCTCCGCCGACCCCATCCCGACGCGCGCACGCCAAGTACGCGCAGCCCATCTCCGCGCACAGAACCCCCGCCAAGATTTCCCCCATCCCGACCCTAGTCGTCGATAACCAGCCTCAAAAACGCATCTCCACGCTTGCCAGACGCCCCCATCCCCGCTACTCTGGGGCCATGGACGAAGTCGGATTCCCCCTCGTCAGGATCGACCCGGTAGACCTTGAGTCGATGGCTTCCATCTTCGCCACCCGGCAGGAGGTCGCCGACTTCTACGCCCTCTCGCTGGAACTCTTCGATGCTCGCCTGGAGGAGGAGCCCCGCCTCATGGCCGCCTGGAAGAAGGGGCAGGCCATCGGGCGCCTGACGCTCAGGCAGGCGCAGTTGGACGCGGCCACGGGCAGCAGGAAGGGCAACGCCGCGATGCTGATCTGGCTGGGCAAGCAGTCGGCCGTGCTGGCGCAGGAGGAGAGGCCGGCGTTGCAGACGAAGAACGTGAACGTGAGCGTGAAGTACGTCGCCGAGTGGGGCGACAGGCCGGGGGCGCTGGGGGAGGAGATGGACGCCAACGCCGTGGAGCTTGAGGATGAAGAGGTGGTGGAGGCCCGCGTAGGGGCGACGCTTGAGGACGAGCTTGAGGACGCGGTGCTGGAAGACGTGGAGTGGTGAGCAAAGTGAGAGAGGGGCTGGGGTGACGGAGTTGTTGCACGGAGACTGCCTCGAGGTCATGGCCGGGATGGACGCGGGGAGCGTGGACGCGGTCGTGACGGACCCACCTTACGGACTGTCCTTCATGGGCAAGCACTGGGATCACGGCCTGCCCGGCGTCGACTTCTGGACGGAGGCGCTGCGTCTGCTGCCACCGTCAGGTTCTCTCCTCGCCTTCGGCGGCACCCGCACATGGCACCGCCTCGCCTGCGCGCTCGAGGATGCCGGCTTCGAGATTCGCGACACGCTCATGTGGCTGTACGGCAGCGGCTTCCCCAAGGGGACCGCCTGCCTCAAACCCGCATGGGAGCCGATCATCCTCGCCCGCAAGCCGGGGCCGAAGCGGGCGCTGGGGATTGAGGCGTGCAGGGTGGGGACGCTCCCCGGCGACTACGACCATCCCGGCGACCTCACGAAGAGGCCCATGGCGCGCAACAGCTACGCGGCAGCAGAACGCGGAGACTTGAAGGTTACTCAAGCTCCGCCGAACCCCTCCGGCCGCTGGCCCGCCAACCTCATCCTCGACGAAGAGGCCGGGGCGATGCTGGACGGGCAGACGGGGACGCTGACGAGCGGCAAGGCTCCGGCGACCGGATTCGTTCGCAACTCCGACAAGACGAGAAACGCCTACGGGGCGTTCGAGGGGAACCGCGAGGAGCCGACGGCGCTGATCGGCGACTCCGGCGGAGCGAGCAGATTCTTCTATTGCGCGAAAAGTTCCCGCCGGGAGCGCAACGCGGGGTGTGAGGGGATGGAGGCCGTCGTGCGTTCCAACGGCAACAAATGGACCGACCAGGACTACCGCGTCGCCAGTGGCGAACGCCCCCCCGGATGGGAGAGTGGCCCGCGCCAGAACCACCACCCCACCGTCAAGCCCCTCACCCTCATGCGCTGGCTGGTCAAACTCATCGCCTACCCCGGCGACACCGTACTCGACCCGTTCATGGGCAGCGGAACGACCGGAGTCGCCTGCGCGATGGAGGGCCGCGAGTTCATCGGCATCGAGCGCGAGGCCGAGTACATCGAGATCGCCCGCCGTCGCATCGAGGCCGCCGAAGCGCAGCAGGTGTTGGAGCTGTTCGCCTGATGGGTGCCCCGCGCAAGTTCAAGCCCAGGGCCGGCACGCAGGGCAAGCAGACGGGCAAGGCGCCTTACGTGTCGCAGGCGAAGCCCAAACTGGACGAGAGCCTGCGCCTCAAGCTCTACACGCCGCAGGACTGGCAGCGGACGCTGCACGAGTCGCAGGCGCGCTTCAGGGTGGCCGTGGTGGGGCGGCGCGCGGGCAAGACCACGGCGGGCATCAACGAGACGGCCAAGTACTCGTGGGAGCACGTCGAGGACCCCTCCTGGTGGGTGGCCCCGACGCATGCCCAGACGGCCAGGGTCTTCCGCGTCTTCTGCAAGCATTTCGAGACGGCCATCGCCTCTAAGCGCGCCTCCGTGGGGCAGATGGAGATCAGGTGGAAGAGCGGCGGCCTCACGGAGTTCAAGAGCGCGGAGAGGTACGACAACCTCAGAGGCGAGGGCGTGGGCTTCCTCGTGCTCGACGAGTTTGCGCAGATGCCGCGTGATGCCTGGATGAGCGTGCTGCGGGCGACGCTGTCGGACACTCTGGGGCGCACGCTGTTCATCGGCACGCCAAGGGGCAAGAACTGGGCCTACGCGCTGTTCCGCAGGGGCGAGAGCGACAGGCCGGAGGACGCCGACTGGGAGAGCTTCTCGTTCCCCACCTCGGCCTCCATCTACATCCCCCAGAGCGAGATCGACGACGCGCAGGCGATCCTGCCGGTGGACGTCTTCAACCAGGAGTACATGGCCGACTTCCTCGACGAGGCGGCCGGCGTCTTCCACGGAGTCGCGGGCTGCGTCTACGGGGACCTCGCCGACGAGCCCGACCCGGCGGGGCATCACTACGTGCTCGGCGTCGACTGGGCCAAGCACACCGACTTCACGGTCATCACGGTGATGGATACCGACGCCATCAGGGACAGCCAGGTGACGCCGCACGTGGTGCGCATGGAGCGCCTCAACGTGCTCAACTACGTGGTCCAGATGGACAGGGTGGAGCAGGTCGCCAAGAAGTACAACGCGCAGGCCATCCTCGTCGACTCGACGGGCATCGGCGAGCCGCTGCACGACGGGCTCGCGATGAGGGGGCTGCCGGTCTACCCCTACCACCTCTCGGGGATGCGCAAGACGCAGCTCATCCAGAGCCTCTCGGTGGCCATCCAGTCGAAGGCGATCAGTTTCCCGGAACTGCCGGTGCTGCTCGCCGAACTCGGCTCCTACCAGTACACGATGAGCCCCTCGGGGACCATCGTCTACGCGGCGCCGGTCGGGGACCACGACGACACGGTGATCTCGCTGGCGCTGGCCGTGTGGGCGGCGCAGCACCCTGTATGGACGCCGGACGCGAGGTTCGTGGTCGAAGATTCGAGCGACTGGTCGATTTCGCCGATCTGAGCCTAATGCTTGCATGCGCATGCAAATGCGCGTATCGTGCTGCCCGTGGAGCTTACTCCCGCCGTGCGCGGAGACGGTCCGGGGACGAACAATGTCCCCAGCGTCGCTGACTCCACCCTGATAGAATCCTTCCTCGCTTCATCCGCCGCCAACGAGCAGATGCTCTCCGAGCGCATCGCCGAGCTTGAACTGGCCATCGAGGACGCCGGCTGGCAGCGCATCCTCGGCGGCGAAGAGGACTTCGAGTTCTCCCCCGGCGGGCTCAAAAGAATCATCAGACTCAGCCGCCTCTACGCGCTCAAGAACCCGGTCATCAAGCGCCCCGTGCAGTTGCAGGCGGTCTACGTCTTCGGCCAGGGCATCTCCATCCACTCGTCCGAGCCCGAGGTCGAGAAGGTCGTGCAGGGCTTCCTCGCCGACATGGGCAACCGGCGCACCTTTACCAGCCTCGACGCCTGCATGGGCAACGAGCGCCGCCTGAGAGTCGAGGGCAACCTCTTCCTGCGCCTCTTCACGAAGGGCTCGGGGCGCGTGCAGATACGGGTCATCCCCACCGAGCAGATTCTCGACGGCGACGTGGTGCGTAACCCCGACGACGCATCCGAGGTCCACTTCTACATCCGCCGCTGGCAGGAGAACGGCCGCGAGCACTCAGCCGCCTACCCCGACGCCGACTACCTGCACGAACTCGAAGCGGAGAAGAGCGCGCGGCCCTCGCTGGCCTCCGAGATGGTGCAGGACTCGCATCTCGCCGACGTGCAGATCGACTGGGAGACGCCCGTCATCCACGTGAAGACCGGCGGCTACGCGGAGATGAAGTTCGGCGTCCCCGAGACGTATGCAGCCCTCGACTGGGCGCGCGCCTACAAGGAGTTGCTCGAGGACTTCAAGAAGATCGTCAAGAGCCTCGCCAAGTGGGCCTGGGACCTCAAGAGCGGCTCCGATCAGGCCTCGGTGAACGCCGCCAAGGCGGCCTTGCAGTCGTCGCTGGGTCTGGCCTACTCAGCCGAGGAGACGAACCCCGCGCCGGTCGCCGGCTCGGCCTTCATCCACAGGACGGGCGTCGACCTCAAGGCCGTGGACGTCTCCCGCGCCGTCATCGACCCGGAGACTTTCAACCGCGTGATGATGATGGTCTGCGCGGCCACCGACACGCCCAGCAACTTCTTCGGCGACGCGGCTTCCGGCAACCTCGCCAGCGCCAAGACCCTTGACCGGCCGACGGAACTCACCTTCCGCATGAGGCAGCAACTGTGGAAGGACATCTTCGCCCGCGTGCTCACCTTCGTCATCGAGGCCGCGGCCACCAGCGCCACGAACACGAAGATCAAGTCGGACGGCTACGACGAGGCCACCGGGCTGATGAAGGTCATGGTCGGCGGCGAAGAGATTGGCACCACCGTCAACGTCGACTTCCCGCCGGTCCTGCAGAAAGATGCGCAGGCAGAGGTGCAGGCGCTCGTCACTGGAATAACCGCCAATGGGCAGTCCATCCAGATAATGAATGACGGGCCGACCATCCTGCGCATCTTCCTGGAGGACCTCGGCATCAAGGACATCGACGAGATCGTGGAACTGTTCTACCCCTCTGACGGCTCTGAGTCGAAAGCTCGGCCCATCGAGACGTTCGAGGCACCAAAGACCCCGGAGGAGAAGAACTCCGAGCCTGAGCCTCTGCCGTTCGGCATGCCGGCCAGACTCCCGGCCGCCGCTTCTCCCGAGGCCCCGCTTGGCGACCAGCCTACAGCACAAGCAAAGGCTGGCTTCGCCAACGCGGGGGGCAGGAAGAACCGCGGCGGGCCGAACAACGCCGCCCCCAAGCGTGCTCAGGAGGCCGTCTCCGAAGAGGCCGAGGCGCGCATGGAGTTCATGAACGCACTGCTGGCGATGAGGGGCAAGGATGCCTGATGTGGCCCTTGGGCGCGCCCTCGCTGCGACTCTCTACCTTCATCGCGTCGAGGCGCTTGCCCCTGCCGTCGAGGTCCTCCGGGCTGACGTTCAGCAACTGTTCGCCGAACAGGGTCACGACGTGCTCTGGCTGCTCTACCGCAACGACCCGCTTGCGTCTGAGGCCGGGGGTCGGACGGCCGACGAGCGGCGCACGGCTCTCATCATGGCGGCCATCGCCGCGGCGCTTGCGGCGCGCTTGAGCCGCGACGTCGCGCACCTCTCTCCGGGCCTCGCGCAGGCCCTCGCGGTCGCCCTCGCGCAGGCGAGCCTGGCGCGCTACGGAGTCCGCGGCTCGCTGGCCAGCATCAATGCGCAACGCTGGATTGCCATGCACGGCGCCGAACTGGTCAAGGGCATCAACGAGTTCACCCGCGACTCGCTGCGCAGCCTGCTGGCGCGCAGCCTCGCCAAGGGCGTGCCCCTCGACGACATCGCCCGCCAGATGGTGACGCGCTTCGCAGACATGAACTACGCCCGCGCCTACAGGATCGCCCGAACTGAGGCCAGCAAGGCATGGTCGTTCGCCGAACTTGAGGGCGCTCGTCTCATGGAGGAATCAGGTTTCACCGTTCTGAAAGAGTGGCTGCTCGGCCCGCTCCACCCGCGCTTCGACCTCTGTGACATGAACTCCCAAGCCGGCGGAATCCCCATCAACGAGCCGTTCCCCACGGGGGACATGGCGACGCCGCAACATCCGAACTGCGGCTGCTCAATCGCCACCTACCCAGACCCCAGAGTGGAACAGCCATGGGGTACGACAGTGCTTGGCCAGGTGCTCCTCATGCCGTGGCCGAACAACGACGAGGTGAACTATGCCGCCTGAAACAGCGCCTCCCGTAGAAGAGGCCGAACTGACGCAGTCCGAAGAGAACATCATCTCCCTCACGGAGAAGGCCGTCGCCAAGGACGGCACCATGGAGATGAAGGTCATCGCCCCCGGATGGGGAGCATCGGGCCACTACAGCGAAGAGGTGCTGCGCCGCGACGGCCCGACCGCTTGGCCCGCGGGCACCCTCATGTTCTTGGACCACTCAACCGAGAGCGAACGCCGTGAGCGTCCCGAAGGCAGCGTCAGGGACCTCGCTGCGGTGACCGTCTCGACGCCCGCCTACCAGGAGAACGGCAAGGCCGGTCCCGGCCTGTACGCACGTGCTGCGGTCCTGCCGACTCATCGCGAGACGGTCGAGGCGCTGGCCCCCTACATCGGCGTCTCCATCCGCGCCAAGGGCCGCTACGAGGCCGGCGAGGCAGAGGGCCGCAAGGGCCACATCATCCAGTCCATCACGGCCGGTGAATCAATCGACTTCGTGACCAAGCCAGGCGCCGGCGGCAAAGTGCTGGCGCTCATGGAGAGTCTGCGTGGCAAGCAGGACACCGCCTCTGAGGCGGCCGACACAACCCGCCAATCCGAGGAGAAGCAGATGGAATTGAAGGAAGCAGAGGACCGCATCAGCACGCTGGAAGGCGAACTGACCGAGTCCGCAAAGAAGCTCACCGAGGCCGAGACGGCCATCGCCGAGCAGAAAGTGCGCGCTGACCGCGCCGAGACGGCTCTGGCGGCCGTCGAAGCGCAGTCGACCGCGCGCAAGGCCCTCGAGAACGTCAAACTCCCGGACGCCAGCAAGGACCGCATCGTCGAGGCGATCTCCCTCAACCCGCCCCTCACCGAGGGCAAGCTCGACGCAGACGCCGTCAACGCCAAGGTCGCCGAGAGCGCCAAGGCCGAGGCCGAGTATCTCGAGCGCGCGCTCGGGACCGGCAAGGTCACCGGCATGGGCCAGTCCGACAAGCCCGACGCCGCGAAGGCCCTCAAGGAGACGTTCACCAAGATGTACGTCGATCAGGGGCACAGCCCCGACGAAGCAGACAAGCTCGCGTCCATCGCTGCGAGCGGGAGGTAAGAGAAGATGGCCAACAACCTCGTCATGCCGTTCCCCATGACGCTGCGCGTGGCGGCATCGGACCCCGCTGTTCCAGTTTCGGGTAGTCCTTGCCGCTACGGCATGATCACGGGGGTCGCACTCACCGATGAAGACGGTGCTGGAATCTCCACCATCGACATCTCGACCAAGGTCTGGGACCTGCCGGTCACCGACACGCTGGGCGGCAACATCACCCCCGGCACGGCGCTGTTCTACATCGACGCCACCGACCGCCTCGAGAACCTGACCACCGGCTGGTTCTTCGGCATCGCGCTGGAGGGCGTGGTCGGCACGCAGACCATCAACGTCCTGCACGTCCAGAGCCCCGGCGCGGGTTCGGTCGGCGCGGGCACCGTCGGTGCCGCCGCCCTGGCCGCCAACGCCGTCGAGACGGCGACGATCCTCAACGCCAACGTCACGCTCGCCAAGCTGGCCGCCGAGTCGGTCGACGGCTCCAAGATCGCCGAAGCGGCTGCGTCCAGCGTCATCGGCGCGGTGCCGCTGCTCTACCACACCACCATCGCCGACGTGGGTGCCCCGACGGCCTACGACATCACTGTGACCAGCAAGATTCACGTCGCCGATGCGTGGATCGTCAGTACCGCCGTCGGTCATGCGGCTAACGACACCCTGCGACTCAGCAGCACGGCCGCCAACATCACGAACGTCATGGTGAAGACGGACGTCGACAACGCCGTCGTCCGTGCCACCACCATCGACCACGCCAACGCCGACATCGCCAACGGCGGCATCCTGCGCTGGACCGCCACCAAAGCCACCAACTGCGCCTGTGAGGCATACGTCCTCGCCTACCGCGTCGCGTAAGCGGACGAGAAGGGAACGAAATCATGACTGAGTTTCTTCAGCTCATGGAGAGCGACGAAGGCTTCACGAGGACCGCAGCCAACGGGGCGAACCCGGCGGCACTCACCGAGGCACTTCGTCTGATCCGCAACGAGCACAGCCTGCCGCGTCACCGCCACCAGTACCTGCTCAAGGAGGCCATCACGACCTCCGACTTCCCCACGCTCTTCGGGGTGCTCCTGCAGCAGGACCTGCTGGCCAAGTACCGGGCCGAGATTCCCGACTGGCGCGCGTACTGCGCCACCGGGACGCTGCCCAACTTCAACATCGCCACGAAGCACAAGGTCTTCGGCCAGGAAGGCGTCCTCCCCGTGATCGCGGAGAAGGGTCCCTACACCGCCGTGCCGAGTGGCACTGGTCACTACCACGGCCATCTGCACAAGTACGGCCGCGTCTTCGACATCTCGTGGGAAGCCGTAATCAACGACTCCATGGGGGCGTTCAGCGACATCGCCGAGCGCTTCTCCGTGGCGGCCACCCGTACCGAGGTGTTCAACGTCACGTCCCTGATCGCCGCTGTCGGCGGCCCCAACGCGGGCCTCTTCGGCGCTCCTATCGCCGACGTGGATGGCCAGAACGTGACCAACTTGGGCGCGCTGGCACTGACCATCGCGAACCTGCAGACCACGATGCGCCGGATGTCGGCCCAGGTCGACGCAGACGGCCTCCCCGTGCAGATTCGTGGCACGCACCTCGTAGTGCCCCCGGCGCTCGAGATGACGGCGAGGGCGATCCTCTCCGCGACGACCGTGTGGGCGACCGCGGCAGCCTTCCCCGGCGTGCCGGACATCAACATCACCCCGCAACTCGGCATCAAGCTCCACGTGAACTCGTACCTGCCGGTCGTGGACGCCTCCGCTAACCACGACGGCACCTGGTATCTGTTCGCCGAGCCTTCGCAGGGTCGCGCGATCCAGATGGACTTCCTCGCCGGACAGTCCAGCCCGGAAATCTGCATGAAGTCCTCGGACAAGATTCCGGTCGGCGGCGGCGGCGAGATGAGCCCCTACGGCGGCGACTTCGCCACCGACGACATCTTCTATCGCGTCAGGCACGTGATGGGCGGCTGGCAGCTCGATCCGCGCTTCGCCTACGCCCAGGTCAGCGTCTGACCTGACTGACGACTCAGGCCCCGCCCCTGCGCGCATGGGGGCGGGGCCGTGACGGAAGGAAAGACACGTGTCCGACATCTGCCCAATCTGCGGAGAGCCGCACGGCAAGGGAGTCCCCAACACGCCCGAGGTCACCCGCAGGCAGCCCGCGCCCGAGCCGCAGCTCGTAGCGAGCGTACCCGAAGAGGTGCTGCCGCCGGTCGCCGAGCCCGAGCCCGACGTGCTGGCCGACTTCATCGACGAGTCCCCCGAAGTCGACGAACCCGAACCGGAGCCGGAGCCCGAGAAACCCGTCGTCGACCGCTCGCGCATGAGCTTCAAGAACCTGCGCGCCGAGGCCAACGAGAAGGGCATCACCGTACCCTTCGGCGCCACCAAGGCAATACTCCTCGCCATCCTTTCCGAGGACGACGCAAAGTGACCTGGACCTACGACCCCACGACCGATCTCGGCAAGTGCCGCCTGCTCTGCAGCGACACCGATTCCACCCGCCAGATCATGTCCGATGAGGACCTCGCGGCGTTCATCGTCATGGCAGGCCACTACATGCCGGCCGCAGCCATGGCGCTCGACTCCATCGCCGCCAACGAAGTCCTCTCCCTGAAAGTCCTCAACATCATGGGCATGAGCACCGACGGCGCTTCGGTCGCCAAGATGCTCATGGCCCGCGCCCAGAAGATTCGCGACGACTACATGCGCTACTCGGCCGCCAACGGCCCCGGCTTCGCCACCGCCGAGATGCCGGACGGCACCTTCTCATGGGACGAGAAGATTCTCAAGGAGTACATGAGGGGCCACCTCTGATGATCCAGTCGACGCCCATCGCCGGAGCGGTGCTGCGCTCAGCCCTCTCAGGGCGCTTCATCGACCTCATCACCATCCGCAGGCCCACGGCCACGGTCAACACCTACAACGAACCCGTGGACGCCTACACCGACCTCGCAGGGCATGTCGACTTGCACGCCGTGGTGGCGCCCGGCGACATCTACGCCAAGATGAAGCGTCAGGAGACGGCCACCAGCCAGGACACCACCGAGTACGAGTACCTGCGCGTCATGCTGAACGGCTACTACCCGCTCATCGACCTCACCGACCACCTCGAGTTCGACGCCTTCGAGTGGGACATCGTGGCCATCGACTGCGACTCCACCAAGTCCTTCACGCAGATTCTCGTGCAGCGCATCACGCCGGGGTCTGTCTGATGATGCGCATCGAGGTCATCGGCGCCGACGCGGTGGCCCAGAGCTTCCTAGCTGCTGCTGCCGCCGTGACCGCGCAGAAGCCCATGTGGCTCGTGCGCGGCGGGGCGCTGACGAAGACCGCTGTGGCGGGTGAGATCACGGCGCAGGGACTCGTCGAGACGGGCGCACTCCGGGGCAGCGGGCGCATCTTCGGGCTTGCCGGCGACTCCATCTCCGTGGGCTTCGGCCAGGGCCTTGAGTACGCGCAGGCGCTGGAGCGCGGAGCCATGCCACACCCCATCGTGGCGAGCAAGGCCAGCAACCTCAAGTTCTACTGGGAGAAGGCCGGCATGTGGTTCCTCGGCCCGGCGGTCATGCACCCCGGCAACCGCCCCTACGCCTACGCGCGCAACGGCGCTGCTACCGCAGGGCCGGTCCTAGCGCGCATGGTCCTCGGCCAGATCAAGGCGATCTTCTCATGAGCTTCCAGTCGACCCTCATCGGCAAACTCACCGGGGACGTGGCCCTACACAACTTGGTGGCCGACCGCATCTGGCCGGACAAGGCGCCGCAGAAGCCGACGCTGCCCTACGTCATCCTCTTCGAGTTGCAGAGCCGTGACCAGCAGGCGTTCTCCAACGCCGTCGTCATCGGCCGCCAGGTCTTCCGCTTCGTCATCAACGCCGACACCTATGGGAGCGGCGTCGATGTGGGAGCGGCGCTCTGGACGGCCCTCGTCGGCTCCGGCTACGCGATCCTCTCTGAGGACGAGCGCAGCGACACGAACGCGATGACGGGTATCCATCGCCGCGACCTCGACGTGAGGATCGCGTATGTGCCCTGAGAACCTCTACCCGCAACTCACGGCGGCGCTCATCACGGCGCACGCAGCGATTGAGAGCGTGCTTCTCCAGATCGCGGAAGAGAAGCCCACAGCCGAAGCGGTCGAACTCAAGAACGTGGCCACGGGCGAGTGCCCGCACCGGGAACGCAAGCCGATGATGGGCGGGCACTGGTGGTGCCCCACGTGCGGGGCTTCAGGATGAACACAGAGAAGGAGAAGCAGATGGAGAGTACCTATCGTGCGGTCGTGGGCCTGCGCTACCCGAGTACGCCGGAAGGCTACAAGCAGGCGTTCGCGGCGAAGACGGACGAGGACTTCGCAGCCATCACGTGGGCGCGCTCGGAGCCCGGTGAGCCGGTCCCCGACTACGTCATCAAGGCGAGCCCCTGGCTGGTCGAGCAGGCCAAGGTGGAGAAGGGCCAGCCCACCGCCAAGCCGGCCGCCAAGCCCGCCCCTTCACCTCTCGCAGAGAAGAAGGAGGGGTAAGCCATGACCAAGCGAAACTCCGCGGACATCGGCTTCGTTCTGCTTGGCCCCGTCAACCTCACCTCAATCACCGACAAGATGGAGATTTCCGTCGACAACCCGGTGAAGGACACGACGCCCTTCGGCGTCACGGCGGCGCAGTTCGGCCAGCCGGGCCTCAAGACCTACGCGCTCACCGGCCACGACGGCTGGTTCGACGACACGCAGTACACGGCCGCCTCGCAGATGGTGGCGATGGCCAACGTGGAGAGCGTCTTCATGATGGCCCTCAAGGGCAACACCGCGGGCGTGGACGCCATCTGCGCGAAGGGCGTGCTCAACGCCGGCCTCAAGAACCCGGTGGCCGTGGGCGAATACCACCGCGCGTCCATGGAACTCGGCGTCTCCGGGGTCATCGACAACGCCGTCATCGTCGCGCCGCTCGCATCCTACGCGGGCAACATCGACACGGAGGCCGCTCACCTCGACCTTGGGGCGACCGGCGGCGGCACCACGGGCGGCACGGCCTACATGAGCTGCCCCGTGCTGGCCCTGACCGGCTCGACGAACCTCATCCTCACGATTCAGGACTCAGTCGACCACGCCACGTGGGCCGATCACGACGTGTTCACGGCGCTCACGGCAGTCGGCGCGCAAGCCAAAGTCTCCACCGACATGACGGTCAACCGCTACCTCGCCTACAAGGCGGTCTACACCGGCCTCGCCGGGACGCCGTCTGCTTCGTTCGTACTAGCGTACAAGGTCAACGCACCTCACTAAGGAGCCACCATGGCAAAACGCAGCTCAGTAGACGTCCTCTTCGAGGTGGACAAGGCAGACGGCGGCGCGCTCACCAGCGGCCTCACCCCGTTCATCACCAGCATCGGCGATCTGGCCGTCAACAAGGGCACCGTCGACTCGACGCCCTTCGGCGTCAGCGCCGCGCAGTTCCTTCTCGGCGTGCTCACCAAGTACGAGCCCATCGACATCGGCTTCATCTACGATGATGCCGCCGAGCCCGCCCCCAACGCGGTCTTCGACACCACCAAGGTCGTCCACGCCGTGACGCGCTCCTTCAGCCTCACCGTCGGCGGCACGCGCGTCTACACGGGCGAGTTGTGGATCGCCAGCTGGAAGGTCGGCATGAACGTGGGCGACTACCACCAGTGTACCGCCACCGTGCAGTTCACTGGCACCATCGCCGTCGCATGAGCCTTCTCGAACACGGAAAGCGCGTCTACCTCGACGAGTCGGGGCAGGACAAGTCAGACTGGGTGGAAGTGCGTGAACTCTCCTTCGAGGAGGTTCGCGCCTTCCGTCAGAGCGTGCGGGACGCGGAAGTCCTGCCGGGCGAGGAGAAGGCAGAGGCCGAGGGCTACGAGATGGCCCGCATCGTCTGCGAGAAGTGCATCATCGCCTGGTCAGAAGAGGCACCGATCACCCCGGAGAACGTCGCCCGCCTGCCCTTCAAGCTGGCAGTACGGGTGACGGAGGAGGCCGGCCTCGGCGATGCCGGAGAAGAGCCCCCTTTGCCTTCTGGATTGACCTCGAGCGTTTCCTCAGTGGAGACAGTTCTGCAGGAGAACCCGACGAGTACATGACCAGTCTCATCTGCCGGGAGTTCGGTTGTCTGCCGGAAGAGGCCGACAGGCAGCCGGTGGCCCGGTGCTTCAAGATCATGCGACTGCGGCGATACGAGGAGGCCCGTGAGCTTGTGGAGAGTGCGACCGGCGATACGAAGCTGCCCGACTCTCCGATGATAGAGAACGTCGTCATGGCGCAGTTCGCGATACAAAAGCAGGCACGAGAGGAGGCGCTGGGTGGCACTGTTTGAGCATGAAGTAGTCATCCGCGTCGTCATGGACACGTCAGGCGTGACCGCGGGCGCCGCCAAGACGGCAGCGCAGGTCAAGGCCCTCGAGAACACCCTCAACGCATCCGCGAAGAAGGCCGGCGTGCAGTGGGAGCGCGTCGGCCTCGGCATGCAGAACCTCGGCCGCACGATGACGCAGTTCGTCACCCTGCCGGTGGCTGCCGGGTTCGCGGTCGCCACGGTCGCGGGCTACCGCTACGAGAAGGCGCTGCTCAAGGTCAAGAACCTCACCGGCCTCACGGCAGCGCAGACGGCCCTCTACGGCGAGCAGATCAAGAAACTCGCCCCGGCCGTCGGCGTCGGTCCCCAGGCGCTCGCTGAGTCCTTCTACTTCATCGCCTCTTCGGGCTTCAAGGCCAAGGCGGCGATGGAACTGCTGACTATCAGTGCCAAGGCCACGGCGGCAGGGATGGGCGACGCGCAGACGACGGCCGACGTGCTCACCAGCGCGATCAACGCCTACGGCCACGAGAACCTCACGGCTGCACGCGCCGCCGACATCCTCATGAAGACCATCCAAGTCGGTAAGGCCGAGCCGATAGCCCTCGCGCGCTCGCTGGGCCGCATCATGCCGGTGGCGGCGCAGCTTGGCGTCAGCCTCTCGCAAGTCGGCGGTGCCATCGCTGGACTGACCCTCACCGGCCTCTCGTCTGCCGAGGCGGTCACAGCCTTGCGCGGCACCATGATCGCCCTCGTGGCCCCGGCCAAGATGAGCATCGACGAACTCAAGCGCGTGGGCACGTCCTACCAAGAGATCACCGGCATCATCCGCGACAAGGGGCTGCTGCCGGCGCTCGAGTTCCTGCGCCAGAAGACCGACGGCAACATGCTCTCGATGCGCAAGATCATCCCCAACGTGCGCGCCCTCAACGGTGTGCTCTCCCTGCTCGGCGAGAACTACAAGAAGAACGTCATCGTCACGCAGAAGGTCACCGACTCTCAGGGCAAGCTCAACGAGGCGTTCGCCTTCACCAAGACCACGGCCGTCTTCAAGATGGACCAGGCCATCGCGTCTATCAAGACGTCGTTCACGGACCTCGGACAGACAATCCTGCCCACCGTCGCGAGCATCCTCACCAAGATTGCTGGACTGGCCAAAGCCTTTGGGAACATGCCCTCGTGGGTGAAGAACGTGGCCCTCATCGGACTCGCCTTCGTCGCCATTGTGGGGCCGATCACGATGGCAGCGGGCTCAATCATCCGCAGCATCGCGCTCATCAAAGCGGCGATGGCGGGGGCCAGCGCGCTGCAACTCATCGGCGGTCCGGGGAAGATAATCGCCCCGAAGTTGCCGGTAGCGGCGCCCGGCATGCTCCCTGGGGCGGGGACCGGAATCATCGGCGGCTCTGGCGTCCCGACAGCAGCCGCGGGGGCTGCCGCAGGATCAGCCTTCATGGGCGCATTCGCCATCGGGGCAATTGCCGCCATCCCGCTGATCGCAGTCGGCATCACGGCGGCGCTCACCAAGAACATGTCGTCGAAAGAGACGCTCGGCGGCGTGGAGCGGTCGATGAAGGAAGGCGGCGGGATGGCGGCATCCCGGAGCGCAGCAGCGAACGCGGCCTACGTGCAGCAGCGCGCTAAGCTCATCGCCGAGTCGCAGAAGCCCATCATCCAGAAGCTCGAGATGCGCTACTCCGTGGTCGGCTGGGAGCAGGCGCAGAAGGTTCGCGACGCCATCAACACCATCAAGGCGCTCGCCGACAAGGGCATCGAGTTGAACCTCAAGAACCTCGGCAAGCAGGGGCCGGCGGCGCTGGCTGCTCTGCGCGCCACCCTGATGAACGAGTTGAACATCACCGCCAGGCAGGCCAACGCAATCCTCAACACCATCGCCGGGAAGAAGCTCGACTTCAAGTTCCCGAAGCAGATGGGCGATGCGCTGAAGAAGACGAAGGACGAGGTTCAATCAATCGGCGGGGCCATCGTCAAGGGCCTCGCGAAGACTGGCAAGGATGGCGGCTCAGGCCTCGCCAAGGGCATGAACGCAGGGCAGGGGCCGACGCGCGCTGCGGCCAAGGGCCTGACCACGGCAGCGGCCGTAGTGGGCATCGCTGGCAAACTCATCGCTCAAGGTGAAGCCGGTGGCAAGGGACTCGGCAAGGGGCTCGGAAAGGGCGTTGGCCCGACGAGGAAAGCGGCGAGAGACTTGACGGCTGCCGCGGCGAACGTGACCGTCCCCGATGGTTACAGTCTGGGTTCTAGCGTCGGCTCCGGGCTGGCACAAGGGATGCTCGATCAAGTCGGACCTACCCGCGCTGCTGCTGCCGCACTGGGCGCTGCCGCAACGCTGCCTATCAAGAACTGGGTGCAGCCTGGTTCCCCATCCAAGGTCACGATGAAGCTCGGCCTCAGTCTCGCAGAGGGCCTCGTCGCCGGGATGAACAAGGGCAAGACGGCGGTCATCGAAGCGGCCTCTTCCCTGGCCTCGTCCGTCGTCTCCGTCCTCGACGCCGCGCTCGGTGCGGGGGTTGCCATCAACGACCTCGGCGCCAGCAATCTGCCGACCGCGAAGTACGCGGCGAAGTGGGCGAAGAAGGCCGCCAACATGATGAAGGCCATCATCAAGGCCATGCAGGCGGCGTTCGCCGGCATCGACATCGGCAAGGCGACCAAGGGTGACAACGGCAAGACGGCAGGCTGGAAGGCCGACGCCTTCGGCAGCGTCGTCAGCATGGCCGAGGCCGTGGGCTCCATCTTCACGACCTTTGCCGAACTGACCACAGAGAAGATCGACGCGGCCGTCGTCAGCATCAGGGCGGTGAAGGCCAAGGCGAAGACCATCGCCAAGGCCATCGCGGGCCTCGTGCGCAGCATCCTTGCAGTCTTCAACAAGACCGTCGTCAGCGAGTTCGCGGCCTCGGGCGCGACGCGCATCCTTGACCTCGCCAGCGCCATCGCCGGGGTCATCACCACCTTCGCCGTCGTCACCGGCAAGCAGATCGACGATGCCGTGACTGGCCTCGCTTACGTGGCTGGAGACGGCAGCGCCACAAGCCCGGTCGGCAGACTTGCCGCCGCCGTCAAGTCCCTCGCCGAGGCCATCAAGACGGCCTTCACGAAGACGACCTACAGCGACGCGATGCTGACCGCCACCAACGCCGCCTTCGAGTTGGCGAACTCTCTGGCCGGCATCCTCACGACCTTCTCGACGATGACAGACAAGACCGTGAACGATGCCATCACGGGACTCAACTACCTCGCGAAGTTTGAGATCATCGCGCCACTGGCACTTGCCATACGCACCCTCGCGGACGCCGTTGCCTTCGTCTTCAGGGACTCCCTCGCGAACCTCGTAGTAGACGAGGCCGCCAAGGCTGCGATGGACCTCGCGAACAACATCGCCGGGGTCATCGTCACCTTCTCCACAATCACGAAGGGCACCGTCGACCTCGCCATGGTCGGCATCGCCAACGTGGTCGCCTCGGCGCCACTGCTCGGCGAGAAGCTCAAGGAGATGGTGAACGCGCTGAAGACCCCCCTGCTGGCTGTCGCCGCCGATCCTGCCTTCACGCCCACAGGCGAGGTTGCTACCAAGGTCGCCGCCTTCGTCAGTGACATCGCCAGCGTCATCGGCAGCCTCGCGGGCCTCTACTCGAAGTCCACCGACAGCGAAGGCGTGGAGACGATCACAGACTACGTCGACCTTGCCATCACGGGCGCGAAGAACGTGGCCGCTCGCGCAACCGAACTTGGCACCGAACTGAAGGCCATGGTCCGCGCCCTCTCGAACGCCCTCCTCGAGGGCCTCGACATGGTGCAACTCGCCAACCTCACGCCGGTCCTCGGGAAGCTCAGCGAGATTGCCACGGCCATCAAGGACATCGTTCTGGCGCTCGCCGAGATGACCGCCGAGAAGCTGACCGGCGCGCAGGACTCCGGCGCGGCTCTCGGGGCGGGCTTCCTTGCCGGGCTCCGCTCGCAGTACGACCTCATCATCGCCGAGGCGAAGCGCATCGTCACCGACACCAACACCATCCTCGCGGGCGGGTCTGTGGGAGCGACAGTCCTGGCCTCCGCAGCCGCTGGAGCGGGCACCGGCAAGTCGACCACCATGGTCAACGTGACCTTCTCCGGCGACATCAACGCCGTCACGCCGGCCGTCGCGCAGAAGTCCGGGGAGAACATCGCCGCGGCCGTCATCAAGACGCTCGCCGACGCGAAGCGCTCAACCCTCAGGGGGTCAGCATGACCGATTACCTCGGCCCGCTGACCTTCGGCGCCAACAGCGCCTCCGACACCTACTGCCTGACGAAGTGGGATTCGGACGGGGGGGCAGCCAGCCTCGAGGTGATTGTCAAGGGTACGAGTTCCGACACGCTCGCGACCTACATGGAGGCGCTGATAGCGCAGCTGCGCATCGGCAACACCTACGCGCACTTCCAGCCGGGCAACACTTACCCCACGGTCTACACGGTCGTCGGCGTCTCCGCCTTCAAGCTCGACGCGCTCGAATCGTGGCACGCCTTCTGGCAGCGCGTCTCCTTCGCCCTCACCCTGGCCGGACAGCCCGCCGGAGCCCTCACTACCCTCTACGCCGCTACTTCGACGCTCACGCCTGCCTCACAGCCTCTTAGCGCCCTCCTCGGCACGAACCCGACGATGCTCGACGTGACCATCGATGACTCGTCCGGCAACGACATGCACTCGGTCTGGTGCGCGCTCGCGCCCACCGCGCTATCCGACGCCAAGTGGCGCGTCTATGCCGACGCGCTGACGTGGACGACGATGAGCAACGACAGCACTGCCTGCGGCGCTCTCACCTACTTCTGGAACGCGCACAACCGCTACACCGTCTCGTCCTCGTACCAGACCGCGCCGCTCGACACCGCGCAGTACCCGGGGGGCAAGTACCGCCTCCTGGCACGTGTCTGCCAGGAGGCCGGGATGGGCTACGTCAAGGACTCGCAGAACGATACGGCTGTGGCAATCACGCGCACCACGCCGCACCTGCTCGTCATCGGCGACCTCGACCTGCCGACCGCCGATACGGCCCCGGGCACGGCAGCGAACCTGACCGTCAGCGTCAAGTCAGACGGCACGAACGACTGCATCATCAACGCCTTCCTGCTCATCCCGCTTGACTACGGCTTCTTCAGTTGGCATCACGCTACGGCGACCACCGAGATCGACCAGCTCGACGTCGGCCCCACGGGCGTCTTCATGGACGGTACGTGCGACGCCACCTACCTGGCCGGCGGCCCGCTCGTGCCACGCATCCTTGCCGCGCACGTCGGCACGCTGGTCGCTACGGCTTCGCCGACGGGCGCGAACTGGCCCGCCGATTGGGGACGCACCGACGGCACCGACGTGACCGCTGCCAGCAGCAAGTTCCACGTCGTGCTCGTCACCGAGAGCAAGTTCGCCTGGTACGCGGCAACCAACCTCGCCACGCCGCTCGTCATCCCGGGCGCGTGGTATGAGCTGACTCTGACGCGGCAGGTCACGGCGCGCTCGGCGGGCGCGGCCACGGTGGACATCGTCTGGCAAGACCTCGACGGGAACACCGTGCTGACGCAGAACCTCTCCAGCGTGACGGCCACCGATGCCTCGCCGGTCAACCTCGAACTGTACGCCAAGGCTCCCGCTCATGCCGCGCGGGCGCAGGTCAAGGTTGGCGGCGGCGCGGGCGCGACCATCACGGCGGACTTCTCGGCGGTCGTCCTGCGGCGCTGCCCGCTGCGCCTCATCGTCGTGGCTGAAGACGCTACGGGGGCGCTGTCCTCGAACACGCACGCGGTGGCGCTCACGCTGAAGTACCGACCGTATTATGAGGTTTCGCGCTAGTGCCATCGATCATCAAGATCGCCGGCTTCGACTGGACCTCCACGTCCGGCCCCTTGTGCGTCACCGGCGTGCAGCTCTCAGGCTCTATGCCCGGCGGTCACGGATCGGCCTCCTTCGAGGTGCCGGTGGGGAACGCCTACCTAGCGCCGCATCACACCCTCAAAGAAGGCGCCTGGATAAGCATCTACGACGACGCCCACGAGCTGTATGAGGGCGAGATATTCTCCGTCAAGCCGGTCATCGACATCGGCGGTCAGCACAAGCTCTCTGTGGTCTGCGGCGGCCTCATCTCTGTGGCCGGCAAGCGCGCAGACGTGTCGGCTACTTGGGTGCACCGCGGGTCCGAGGGCTGGCGACTGCTGCCCGTGGCCAGCGAAGACCAGTTCGGGATAGCGCGAGTGGACGCCGGGGCCATCGAACTGCGCGTCAAGGCGGGGACGTCGTACCTCTCGCCCACCGTGTGGCTCGACGCCTGCTACGTGCTCGACGATGGACTCTCGGACGACGCGATCTCCTACGTCTCCGGCATCGTTGACTGGAACGTCGCGACAGACAGCGGCAACACCTGGTCATGGTGGCTGTACGGCTCTGCGACGCTCGGCAGTGCGTTCGACGCCGCAGCTCTCATCACCCACAGCAACGACAGCGGCGCGGCCAGTGCCTTCACGGCGACTCCGGTGGCGGGCACGAAGGTGCTCACGGCGCGCTTGCGCTGCACGGGCATGATCGCCGTGTCGACGGTGCCGCAGTTCGTGACCTTCACGGAAATGAACATCTTCGGCCGCGCCCGCACTACCAAGCCGCGCATCGACGAGGCCATGGTCGACCTCGCCACGCGCACCGGACTTGCCACCTCGTCCCTCTCCGAACCCGTCGGCGCGATGCTGGATGACCTGCGCATCGGCAACGGCCTCGCCAAGGTCACGGCGGCGGGCGGCATGTCCACCGTCGCGGGCCTCTACGCGCAGCCTTTCGAGTGGGGCTTCTGGGACGAGAGGGCCTTCATCTGCAAGCCGCAGCCGCTGGTCCCCGCGAACGACTCGAAGGTCATTGTCGTCGGCGGCGGCAACCCCGGCCTCGATTCCTGGGACGTCGCCGAATACGACGAGGACGTGCCGGACTACGCCTGCGTGCACTTCGGAAACAAGGACGACGCGACCCTGCCGGAAGGCTGGCCGCGGCGACTCTATCGGCCCTCCACGCCCGCGGACGACGCCGACCTGCGCGTCGAGATCGTCGACTTCTCAAGCCTCATCCTCAGCGACGCTGCGGCCGCCGCGGCAGGGGACAATATCGTCGGCACGGACGCCGGTGACACGCCGACCGGCTACGTCTTGGACGCCGAACCGGCGCGCGCCGACTCGGGCAAGTGGCCGGGGAACAACGCCGACCCCACGGCTGCCTACCGCGAACTGGTCCAGGTCATCGACGGCACGCTTTCCGGCTTCGCCTACACGGCGGTCAGCGGCTGGTCGGGCAGCAACTCGCCTGCGGACCCGTGCTGCCTGGCGGGTGACGGGACGAACGACTATGTCAGTTTCGGTGACGTGGCTGCCTGCGACTTCGGGACCGGACCCTTCACGGCGCGTGAGTGGCTGAAGTTCGACGCCTTGCCGAGCGGCGCAGCGGTCGCTTTCGGCAAACTCGACGGCGACCGTGGATGGTCACTTGGCATCACGAACGCGGGTCATCTGCGCGGCTACGTGGGCGGCTCGGGTGCGGTCGCGCCGGGCTTCTCGGCGACCGGCGGCACGAAGACCACGGACGGCTCGTATACGGTTCACAAGTTCACGGCCACCGGCGGGAGCACCCTCTCTTGCGCCGAGGGGACCAGCATAGACGCTGAGTACATGGTCGCTGGCGCCGGCGGCGGCGGTTCCACGGGCGGCGGCGGCGCGGGCGGCTATCTCACCGGCACAGTGACGCTGAGCGGCAGCGTGCCGATCACAGTCGGGCAAGGCGGCCCGGGCCACATCTATACGACTTCCGGAGACGACGGCGGCCAGAGCGCACTCGGGGCCATCACCGCCGCAGGCGGCGGCGGCGGCGCGCGAGGCGCAGGGTATAACGGGAGGAGTGGCGGTTCCGGCGGCGGCGGCGGCTGGATAAACGGGGCCGGGACCACGACCGGCGGCAGCGCGACTCCGGCCGGGCAGGGCAACGCGGGCGGCGGCAATGCCGCCACGGCCGCTAAGGCGGGCGGTGGTGGTGGCGCAGCGGCGGCAGGCGGGGAGCCGCATCCGACAGGTCACAACGGCGACGGCGGCGCGGGCTACGACAACGATATCGTTCTCACCGGCACGAACGTCGGTTACTGCGGCGGCGGCGGCGGCGCGGGCTACTCCGCGGGCAACCCCGGCGGAGCGACGCACGGCGGCGCGGCCGGCAGTGACGCCGTGGCGCAGACTCCGGCCGCCACGGCCAACTGCGGCGGCGGCGGCGGGGCACACTCAGCGATTACCTACTCCGGCGGCGACGGCGGCTCTGGCATCGTCGTGGTGCGCTACCTGACCCCGGCCGCCGCAGCCAACTGCCGCCAGCAGACCGGCGACACGGTGATGGCTGTCGGCGTGTGGTACTGCTGCGAGATGAGCTACGCGGGCAGCGGCGCGGACATTGCCCTGCACATCAACGGGCACGCCGAGACACTGACGGCGGGCGGCGCGGTCGGAGCCCACGACCTTTCCAACGCCGGCAACCTGCAGATGTTCAAGGGCTCGGCCGCGCCCTACATGGACGGCTCGCTGGGACGCAGCACGGTCTGGCTGCGAGCTCTCACCACGGACGAGGCGCTGACCGACTACGGCGTCGGGCAAGGTTCCTACAACCGCAGCCGCGCCAAGGGCACCGTCGTCATCACCGGCACCGTCAAGAATCGCCTCGGCACGCCCGTACCCGCGAAGCACGTCCGCGCAGGCTGGTGGATACAGAATCTCGACCGGCAGACGGACCCGGCGAAGGCGCCGGACACGCTCTACATCACGGGGCACAGCGTCGACCTCGCGGCGGGCAAGAACGCCCTGACCATCGGTATCGACTGGATGGAGAAGGAGATCGGCGTCAGGCAGGCCGAGCTGCTGGCTATCCCGGCGACCGACCAGACCGTGCCCGATGCGGAGAGTATGCCAGGCGTGACGCCCTATGAGCCTACGGACAGTACGACGACGACCCCTCCTTCCCTTGGGGGACAGACTCAGTTCAGGGGCGGCGGCACCGTCGTAAGCGGTATGCAGGCTCCAGCGGGCTATCAGTGGGTCGATGCAGGAGAAGCCAGCATATCGAATCCCGATGGCTCTTGGGGGGCTTGGCTTGACCAAGGGCTTGTTCTTCGTGCAATCGGACAACCATGGAGCCGCTGATGAGCGACGCCTTCGAGAAAGCGATGGCCTCCATCGCCATCAACTCGGTCAAGAACGGCGGGCCCACGATTCAGGACGTGCTCACGGCGCTGGTCGCCAAGAACGAGGACGACGACGGCCGCGCCGAAGTGTTGCGCGACGAGACGCGGGTCAATCGCAAGGTGAACGAAGAAGACCACCATGCCATCATCTCGTCCATCGACGCTCACCTCGTGCAGGCCGAGGTCTTCTTCGCGCGCGTCACCAAGCTGGAAGCCTACAAGGAGGACAGCGAGCGCACCTGCGAGGGCCGCGTCAAGAAGCTCATCGCCGACGAGCACTCCGTCGTCCACGCCGCGCACATGGCCGACCTGCACCCGCCCGAGCGACGCGCTACCGACCCTGAGGACGCCGAGTTCACGGAGCGGCGCATGGCGCAGCCGCCCGAACTGGCCGACCTGCTCATCAGTTGGAAGCGCCTCAAGTGGTTCATCATCGTGGTCGTGGCGGCCCTCGTGGTCATGCTCGCCGACCAGCTCGGCAACATCATCTTCGGAGGCATGACGTGAGCGACTCCCTCATCGCCTGTCTCAACGCTGCCGGGGTCTCCTGCCGCGCGCTCTCCTCGTGGTGCCGCTGCCGGGACGGAGACGGCAAGGAAGACGCCTGCGAGTCCTGCTACCTCGAAGACGCGGAGGACTGCGACGCCAAGGTCATCGAGACGCTCGTGAGCCGCGTCGTCAACGCCACCGGCCACGTCGACGAGGTGCTCAACCAGCGCGACTACTGGAAGCAGATTGCCGACCGCATGTGCAACATCGTTATGGCGCGTGAACAGGAGGGTGATTGTGATGAGTGAGTGGCTCAAGGCGTACAAGTGGTGGCTCATCGCCGCCCTAGCGATCTTCGTCGTGGCTGTGGGCGTCACCGTGGTCGCGTCGCAGGAGGCCGAGAAGGCACCGATTGAGCCGACGCTCACGCCGACCTTCAACGTCAAGGACTACGGGGCGAAGGGTGACGGCAAGACGCTCGATGAGGCCGCAATCCTGAAGACCATCGCGGCCGCCAAAGGAGCCATCGTCTACTTTCCGGCGGGCAACTACCTCGTCAAGGCGTCGTTCAAGCTGCCACGCCGGGCGCTCGTCAAGGGCGACACGAACGTGAACACGCAGTCGTATCTGGAAGTCATCACGCCGCAACCCGACGGCACAGTGTCGTGGAAGTTCACTTGGGTGAAGCCGTGAGGGAGTACGGCCTCGGCAGACTCCCGTCGCCGCCCGACGCCCGCGACTACTCCATGAAGGCCGCTATGGTCGAGCTGGGCAAGACGGCTCCGCCGAGGCCGGTCAAGGCGTGGCACTCCGACCGCGTGCTCAACCAGCTCAAGACGCCCCATTGCGTTGGCTTTGCTTGGGCGGGCTGGGGCATTTCGACGCCCGTCGAAGACGACTGGAACAACTGTACCGGCCACGACATCTACTCGCGCTGCAAGCAGGTCGACGGCTGTCCCGAGAAGGACGGTTCCACGGTGCGCGCCGGGGCCAAGGTGATGAAGCAGATGGGCAGGCTCGGCACCTACTTCTGGGCAGGCTCCGTAGACGAGGCGCTCGACTATGTATCCCGCTTCGGCCCCGTCGTCTTCGGCACCATCTTCACGGAGGGAATGTGCCGACCGAGCCTCATCGGCGGCATCATCCGGCCCACCGGCAAGGTCGTCGGCGGTCACGCTTACGACATCGTCGGCGTAGACGAGAAGTACGCCACTATCAAGCAGTCGTGGGGTCTGAAGCATGGTAAGGGCGGTTATGTGCGCCTGTCCATCGTCGACCTTGAGGACATCTACATGCAAGGCGGCGAGGCGTGCGCGGCCACAGAACGTGCCTTGCCGATAGGGGGGGCCAATGCCTGACATCCTGAAGTACGGCGACGAGGGCGAGCGCGTCAAGGCCCTGCAGCGCGTCCTAAACGGGAACAGCTACCGCAAGCCGCGCAAGCTCCTAGAAATAGACGGCATCTTCGGCCCACTCACCGCCTCCGCCGTGCAGGGTACGAAGTTCTGGATGGGCTACCCCGACGGCGAGGTCACGCCCGTCGCCGGCGACAAGTTCATGGCCTTCATCACCGAAGAGGAGCCGCTGCCCGGCGAGTACCGGGCGCGGCGGCAGGCGCGGCTGCAGAAGGTGCGCGACAACGTCGGCAAGCAGTCGGACGCCGACAAGATGCGCGTGCGCGCTCTGGGCTGCGCCAAGGCCGACGTGGGCAAGCTCGAAGCGCCTAATAACGCCATCATCTACAACTCGTGGTGGTGCCGCGGAGAGAACGACGGCGGGGCCTACTGCGTGCGCGCGGGCAGCTATTGGTACGACAAGGCGGGCAGCAAAGCCGTGGTGCGCGGGGTGCGCTGGGAGAATACCGACGCCATGCTCGCCGATGCGGCAGCGGGCCGCAACGGACTGCACCTGACCGACGACCCCGAGCCCGGCAACGGCTTCGTCATCGACTTCGACGGACGCAGCGACCCCGACCACTTCGGCCTCTTCGTGTCCGACCAGGGCGGCGGGCAGTTCCGCTCCGTCGAGGCCAACGCGACCCTGGCCAGCGGCCGGCAGGGCGTCGGCTACCACACGCGCGAGTATCGGCACTGCTGGTTCATCGTGGTGGAGAAGTGAGCATCTTCACCCGCTATACGTGGCTAGGAGATAACACGATCGAGGTCGTCGTCGGCGTGAAGGACGGCGGCACCTCCATCGACGTGAACGTCTTGCCCACTACGGGCACAGAGCCGGCCGCGACGGCCGCATCCCCCCTCGCTCCCGCCCCTCAGCGCGAGGCGGTCGTCGCGGCCTCTCTCGTCGAGCCGCCGTCAGCCCCAGACCCCGGCGAGGCCGAGGCCGAGATGACGCTGGCGGCGGCTCCCTACTCCAAGAAGCGACGCACGCTCATGGGCGTCATCCGGGCGACCTGGTTCGTGGCTTTCACGGCCAGCGGTGAGGCACTCACCTATGCGCTCAATCAACTCACGACCCTGAACCTACCGCCGGGCACGGCGACCGCGATCGGCGCGGTCGGCTACGGCGTCAAGCGCGCTATCTGGCCGACTACCCAACTTTAGGAGACTCACATGGCCCTCAAGGTGCAGCAGTTCGTCTTCGTCGTCATCAGCGTGTTCATCGGCAGCGCGGCCCCGTCGTTCCTCGCCAACGCGGCGAACATCTGGGAGATCAACGCCTCCACTTGGCAGATCATCGTCAGCTCCGGCGTGGCCGGCGTCGTGACCTACCTCGTCATGTACTTCGCGCCCCAGAACAAGCAGTTCGGTCTGGGCAGCAAGGAGGATAAGTGACCGACCCGAAAGTCCTGATGGCGTGCCCGACCTGGTCGGGCTGCCTCTACAGCCTGAAGCCGTGGGCCGAGGCATACCACGCGACCGAGTACGCGAACAAGGGCGCGCTGCAGGTCGACAACTCGGACGGCCCGCAGAGCGGCGGCAACCTGCACTACGTTCACACGATCCGCGGGCATGACATCCCCGCAGTCTGGCAGCACACGCGCTGGCCGGCGCTGTGGGACACGCTCGAACTCTCCTGGCGCATCATCGTCGAGCACGCCCGCGAGCACGGCTACGACTTCATATTCTCCGTGGAGGCCGACGTGATCGTGCCGCCTGAGGCGATGCGCAAGATGGTCGACTGCGCCCTGGAGAACGCCGTCGGCGGCAAGCCCGCCGTAGTCTCGCAACGCTATCACCCGCGCGGCCAGCCGGGGCCGAACTTCTATTGGG
>Ga0315276_10000865_pt1 | contig 26659 bp, 26 predicted proteins | sample YL17G05_0_MG_FD_204542 | JGI IMG/M metagenome (GOLD analysis project Ga0315276, IMG submission 204542) | Sediment microbial communities from Yellowstone Lake, YNP, Wyoming, USA - YL17G05_0 | ecosystem: Environmental > Aquatic > Freshwater > Lake > Sediment | place: USA: Wyoming | collected... | reverse complement strand
CTAATAATCGAGTGAGATTGGGAAATTTAGAGTAAAATATTAATTACATCAGATAATAATCACCCATTCCTACTTCGGGGTTCATACAATGATCAATAAAATCATATCCAACAGTCGATATATCATCCTGATCGCAGTGATAAGTGCATTCCTTGCCTCAGTGACCTTGTTGGTCGTCGCAGGTATCGAGACGGTTCAACTTGTGATCAAATCCTTCACACAAGGTTTGGATGGAAAATCAGTCAAGCTTCTGGCGATTTTATTCATTGATGTGATCGATATTTTATTACTAGGCACAGTTTTTTACATCATTGCAATGGGTTTATACGAGCTGTTTATTGACGAGAAGTTGCCCACACCCAGCTGGTTGCACATCACCCAATTGGATGATTTAAAATCCAGGTTAATTGGGGTTGTGGTCGTAATCCTGGCAGTGATATTTCTCGGTCAGGTAGTGAATTGGACTGGAGGAAGTGATATATTATTCCTAGGGGCTGCCATTGCGCTGGTTATCATGGCAATTACCTTTTTCCTTGGCTGGCGGGTAAAGAACGATTAAAAGTTATACCTAATGAAAGTAAACTATAAGCATAAATCTTGCAACATACCTATGGAAGCAAATCATAAAGGACGGAGGATTGATGGATATGGACCTGATTAATTTGGTACTTGGAATTGTCCTGTTGACTACAGGGAAGAAACTATATTGGCTTTTCGTGGGTGCGATCGGGTTTATCGTCGGGATGTGGTTTGCTACCAAGTTGGTACTCACCCCATCTTGGCTGGTTTATGTCGTCGCTTTGGGTGCAGGCCTACTCGGGGCAATCCTGGCTCACTTCCTACAGCACCTGGCCCTTTCATTAGTTGGTTTTCTCGTGGGTGGTTACGGTGCCTACATCCTAACCGGTATGCTTGGGATGAATGCCCAGGCAACCAACTGGATGGCGATTATCATCGGAGGCATCGTTGGGTTGCTATTGGTGTCAAGTGCGTTCAATTGGTCACTGTACATCCTATCATCCTGGGCAGGCGCAACCCTGGTGGTATCAGCGATTGGGTTGGATGGAACCGTGGGAACAGTGGTGTTTTTCGCCCTGTTCGTGCTTGGGATGATCATCCAGGTAGGCTTGTTCAGAGACCAAACCAATAAGAAATCCAAAGAGGCCACCCCGGAAGTCCCGCCTGCGACCAAATAATTATAAAGATTTGAAAATCTGTAAATTACCCCGCTGGGGCGGAAATCCAGCCTGGTTTCGTTGCAGGTGAATTTCTGCTCCATGCTGTTTAAAAGATTAAAAAACTCCAACCAGTCATATAGATCTGGTTGGAGTGCTTGTTTTAAAGGATATTCGTAGGGGCTGATCGGACTTGAGCCGCTGGGGGTGCTACCAGCTATGATCTTTACTACATGGTCAAACGGAGATAAATCGAAAATAGCATTTGTACCAATGCTTGGGCGATTTCTGACCAATATCGACATATCACAGACATGAAGATCAGCAAGATAAGCAGGATGATGGCACCATACGTCACCTTCTGGCTGGTCGTAAAGCGTTTAGGTTTGGGTGGTTTTTGTTGTTCGGAAACTAGACCTGTGCCGGCTTTATCCTGTTTGGCAGGCGGGGTAACAGGTTTAACTTCTGCTACAGGGGTCAAGCTTGCACCGCAGAACCCACAGTATTTGGCATCCTTGCGTTGGGGACGCGAGCAGTTGGGACAGATTGTGGACATAATTGGACTCCTTTATTTTTTTATTCCCAGCTCAATAATCTATTGAATAAGTTATTTAATCAGTGGATGTGTATTGATTTCATCCCATTTACAGCCAGTTTACGGCTGATAGACTTTGAAATTATCAAACAAGATATCCGTCGCGGGTGTTTTGTATGTGCCTGCGGTCAATCCCACATTACCGGAGGTATACTCACTGTCAGTTTGCTGATCAAGCTGCACTCCATCCACATAAAGGGTCAGCATGGCCCCAATACAATCGAAACGGATAAGGTTGGCGGTAAATCCCTGGCGGATCAAATTACTGTATCCTAGAGAATCTCGACCCAAAGCATCTGATCCATCACTGGATGATTTTATTATGCCATAATATCCATCACTAGTGATAATTCCGTAGTAATAGTGATCTAAATCCTGATAGCGGCAGATCAAACCAAAATCATTGTCATCCGGTCCACCATTCTTGGTGGCATCCACTTCAATGGACACATCTACAAAGGATAGGTGATCCGGATTTGCCCAAACATCCATCATATCTTTATTTACCAGGATGCGATATGCATTTTCATAATAATCAGACAAGTAATCTGTTTCGATAACCCGATCCCATCCGGAGTTGGGGTTGGAAAAATCATCAGAGAAAAGTAAGCTTGGGGTTGGTGATGGAGTCGGGACTGCGGTAGGTGACTTGATAAAATCGAATGCTGTGCTAAAACTATAAAATAACCAAATCACGGTTACGCAGCTAATTGTCAGGCATAGCAGGATAAAGCAGCCAATAAAGCACAGGCTCCATTTATCCATTCCAGCCTTTGAAGGATCCTTTGGTGGTTTTAATTGCCCTGGAGAGGATATCTCGGGTTGAATTGCTGGTTGGTCCACGTCAACAGCTGACTCTGGATGTGATCCCCCAATTGGGACCACTGCATGTTCAGCGGTAAAAACTGGCGTTTCAGGCGAGGCATCGGGTGATGAGGCTGGTATTTGTGGAATGGTCTCCGCTGGACCTGCTTTGAGCGCATCTAATAACCAACGACCACAGTGGTTACATGTGCTTGAGCTCTCCAGGGTTTCTTTTCCACAATAAGGGCAGATCATTCTTCTCTCACTTGAAAAGTCTATATTGTTCGCCTAAACAAAGCCATTTGTTTTTCATAACTGGTATATATTAATGGATCAAAATATACCTATGGTTGAGGCCAGGGAATTTCCACCCATTTAGTATATCCGTGCTTTTCAACACCAAAGACCCTGGCATGGGAAGGTTCGGAACAGCCAGATTCATCCTGAACATTCACGATGGCCTCCCATGAGCCGATGGGTGTAAAGGTCAGCTGTCCATCCTGGCATAGCCAGGCTTCGATCAGGTAGGGGTACTGAAGGGAGTCATCTCCAGCCCTGAGAATGAGTGGATTCCAGGAAATGACCACGCTATCCCCGGACCGTTGTGCAGATGCCCCAGTTAGCGGTCCATAATAGGGTGACTGTGGCAGGGGTAATGAAGCAGGTGCCAGGCTCATCACGTCCCCATGGATATCCAGAAGAGATGCTTTTACCCAGCAGGGATTGGTGCCACCGATCGCCCGTACTACAATCCAGGTACCCGGCTCATTGCGCCCGATGACCTCCAGGTTGTTCCCTGAATAAAGCCCGTACTTGTATAGGTATGCTGCGCCTGGGCCATACCTGCAGTTGGCTTGCTCAAGGACAGTCCCTCTCCAAGTGGCATATGTCGGTGTGGAGGTGGGCGTTGAAGTCAAAACGGGCGTCTGGGTAGAGGTGGGTATGGAGGTAGAGGTCGAGGTTGATGTGATAGTTGGGCTGGGTGTCTGCGAGGGTTGTGTGGTCTGGCTTGGGGTGAAAGTGATGCTGGAGAAAAACTCTTGCTGGCTTGTTGGAGGCAGGTTTGTGACCTGGTCATCCGATCCACCAGTACTCACCTGGGTCGCTTCTTCAATCGGAATTGAATGACCGCAAGCGGTTGTAACCAAAGTTACCGCGAGAATGACAATGCACATAAGGCCCAGGATTTTATAATGACCCATAATTACGAACTCAGAAAGCGCCCAAAGCACCGTTTCAAGCTAAAATAACCTCAACCACAATGATTGATATATTATCGAATCCGCCTGCCAGGTTAGCGCTATCAACCAGATAATCACAGGCTACCTGGGGTGATGGGGATTGTTGGGTGATTATTTGGATCTGCCTGTCATCCAACATACCGGAGAGCCCATCTGAACAAAGCAGAAGCCTGTCACCAGGTAATAGGTCCTGAGTATAAATATCCACTTCGACCTTCGGCTTTTCACCCAGGCAGCGTAGGATCACATTGCGCTGCGGGTGAAGACGGGCTTCGTCAGGACTGATCTGACCGTTTGAAACAAGCTGCTGGACAAGAGAATGATCAATGGACAGCTGATGGATGGATTTATCCCGCAGTAGATAAACGCGGCTATCGCCCAGATGAGCCAGATATGCCTGGTTGCCAATCAGTAACGCACACACCAGGGTCGACCCCATATCACTATCTTCTTTTTGGCGGGCATCGTACACAGCCTGGTTAGCTGCCTGTATGGTCTGCCTGAGCCAGGATTTATATTCTTCTTTTGAGAATTTATTGAATGAAGTAAGCTCGGAAGTCGCCTTTTGAAGGAGAGTTTGCACGGCAAGGCTACTGGCGAGTTCACCTCTGGCATGCCCACCCATGCCATCTGCGATGGCAAATAGACCAACCGGTTGGGAAAGACCTTGCTGCACACGGCTCAGGCTTAGGCAGAGCAAGCTATCTTCATTACTCTCACGTTGCTTTCCATGATGCGTCCGCTGACCTACATGATAATCCAGGTTGAGGGGGGAAAGACCCGCTTTTATCGTCAGATTGATCTGATGAGCAAACTTGGCACCGCTGGAAAAGCCTTCACCAACCAGTGCCTGTTGGAACAGGCGATTTAAACTTGGGTTGAGGGCTGAATCAACGCTATAAGTGGAACTTCCGGTGATCCATGCGTATAGACTGAAGGCGAGCAGGCGCACATTATTGATCTTTTCACGGTCTGAGAGCATCGGTAATACCCGTGTATTACTAAAATTCCGCCAGACAATCTTGTCTTCCGCCATCCCGAAACTTGATGGATCAAGTTCTTCGCCAAACGCCACCCCATAAGTATGGAGAAAATCGAGGCAATCTGCAAGGTTTATTCCCCATTCTAATACCGCTGAGGTCTCTGGACGTATGGGGAGCTCCTGGGAATATGGCGTCACCAGGCAATATCGCATCCCACCAGGCAGCTCTTGCTGGAAGGTGGCGATGGGAGGATGAATGTTGGGATGTGCCAAGTGGAGATCTATCAATGGTTGCAGGTTCCCAAAGCGATCCGAATCTGCCTCCTGAAGCGATAACATGGGTGGAAGCTGGTCCAGCGCATGCCCACACCGAGTGCAGAATTTCTCCTGCTCCTCCCCGCTTGGAACATGGATGGTACGGCAATCAGGGTTTGAACAGATGGTGACCCACGGAGCTGATGGTTGACAGATTTCCATGACGGTGTACTGGTTTTCATGCTCAGACTGGTAAACAAGCGTGTGATATCGAAAGCGCTCCCCAAAGATTGACCCTTCGGGTTGCGGAGCAGAGCCAGGTATAAGGATCGGTTGCTCTCCCAGTTGAACTGAATCGGGTGAGCCTGGGACTAATTCAGGTGCGATGGGTGCAGGTAAAACGGTTTCGAGTGGGACCCGTTCAGGTGAGACAACCGCCGGTTTGGCTAGTCCGGATGTCAACAGTCCAGGGGTGATTGGTTCGGATGGTTGGGGCTTGGGTGTGATTTGTTCGGTTGGGAGAGGCTCGGGTGGAACAGGTTCCGATGCCTGGGGTTTCGTTGAGGCGGGTTGAGCCAACAATATTGACCCACAGCGAGCGCAAAATGCGGCTTCAGCACGGTTTTCAGCATTACATTTCTGACAGATCGTCATGGTCATCTCCTCAGAGAAGCTGGATCATTTCTTGTGTTTTTTTGCCAATCGGGTCCCTTGACCAGGAACCTGACATACTCCGTCCTTTCGACATTCTTCTTAAGAATATCGATCGGGTTATGTGCTTTTCCCTGCCCTGGTCGTATAAATCCCATGGCAGTCAGGTTTCGACAGGATCCCGATCAAAATGCACCAGGTATTTCCGAAGGAACAGAAAGTTCCAAACCTGCTGGATGCCTATCGATGGTAATGGTTCAACCCATATTCACCAGCATATCGTGGATGGCAGTCTTACGAAAACGCCATACCTTACCGAGCTTGATGGCGGGCAGCTCACCACGGCGAGCCATCGAGCGGATCGTCTCTGGTTGCAGCTTCAGATAGTCGGCTACCTCATCAACCGTCCATAATGGGGAGGTCAGGTCAATGACTAAATTTTCCAACACAGAGTCTGTGTTGGAAATTATGCCACCTTCATGGTTGTGATTATTCATCATAGGCCAGTTCCTTCGGATCAACACCAGCAAACAGTGGTTTTGATGGACCTTGATGCATGAGTTTATACTGGTTTGTAGTTGAATTCATTTGTATGTATGCGGTTGCAATAATCATACCAGAGGGTTGAAAAAAACACCTGGGTGTGGGAGTGGGATTGAGATGTCTCTTGATCCTACAAGCTGGAGAAGGTTTAATGGACAGGTGAAAGGATCTGGTGCCCGTTGATCCACACCCCTGCGACATGAGCCTCGGGAGTCAGTAGGACGAGGTCAGCCTTGGAACCAATGACCAGGTTCCCCAATGTCCTTTCCAAATGGAGCAGGCATGCCGGTACTTGTGTTACGGTGGTGAGTGCTTCTGACAGGTCGCAACCGGTATATGCCATCAGGTTGCGCAGTGCCTGGTCCAGGCTGAGCAAACTGCCTGAAAGGCGCTCATCTTCGAGCCGGGCAGAGGTGCCATCCACGAATACAGTGCGACCACCCAGCTGATACTCGCCAGGCGGCATACCCAAGGCCGCCATAGCATCCGTTACCAGGTTGGTGCGGTGGGCTCCAAGTATTTTCCAGGTCAGTTTGATTATCGTTGGGTCCACATGGATACCATCAACGATGATGCCAGCAATGGTGTGAGGATGTTCCAAAAGCGCACCGACCAGACCCGGCTTTCGGTGGTCGAGGGGCGGCATGGCATTGAATAGATGGGTGCCATAGCATATTCCGGCTTCGAGACCAGCCTGAGCCTGGCTCAGATCAGCCTGTGAGTGCCCGGCACCGACCACCACCCCATTCTGGACCAGAGCCTGTATTGCCGGGAGGGAACCGGCCAGCTCGGGTGCAAGCGTCACAAGTCGCACATGGTTGGCAGGGTTCCATTCCTCGTAAACTACCCGATCGGGCAGGGTAATATATTCAGGATTATGAGCACCGCTTTTTTCCGGGTTGAGATAGGGACCTTCCAGGTGTAAACCAAGTACGCGAGCCCCTCGATATCCGACAGGTGGACCCATTTGGAGCACAGCCTGAGCATGGTGAATGGTTTCAGGTGGAGCGGACACGATGGTAGGAAGGAAGGAAGTAACGCCATATTGGACCAACCGCTCGCCCACCTGCCAGATGGTTTCCGGATCGGTTGAGAAATCCATGCCAAAAGCGCCATTAATCTGCAGGTCGATAAAGCCTGGGACGAGGGTCAACCCAAAAGCATCGATGCATTCAACACCGGTTGGGCAAGGAAGCTCATCCTCGCTGCCCAATGCAGCGATCGTCTCACCGCTCACCAGCAGGGCACTCCGGTCTATCTTGTTTTTAGGCGTGTACAGGATGGTGTTGTGGATGTAGATCATCAATGCCCGATGGAAAATAATCTTCCGTAACTTGTATCCCGGATTATGGAAAAACTCTTAAAAACCGATCTTTGTTACATAAATCCCGTGCGTCTTGGTGCTGAAATATACAATATTGGGGGAGGAGGGATCAAGATTGATGGCTTGTATGGTGAAACCGTTTAAATTCTCGTCCGCGAGTTGCCAGGAGAGGCCACCATCGTTGGTGTAATAAGCTCCATTACTTGCTGTACCAGCGTAGACCCGGTATTGGTTATTCGGGTTGATCGTGATTGCTGTAACTACTTGATCAGCCAAGCCCATTTGCCTCCAGTTGCCGGACTTATACCGGTAGAAACCAGCACTTGTACCAGCATAGAGGAATCCGTACGGGTATGGTGCGGTCGCCAGGGAGTAAATAGTCACCGGCAAGCTGGCATCCGACCACGAACTCCCACCATTCCCGCTTACTTTAATACTACCTGGTGTGATTGTGGCTGCATAGACCAGGTTTGGATCTAATTGATCCACAGCCAGGCTTTGGATCGTTACGCCGCCCAATCCTGCCGGCAACCAGCTAACCCCACCATCCGTGGATTTATATACTCCCGAACCACCCGTGCCCATGTATACAATCTGCGGGTTGGATGGTGCGAAGGTCATCACCAGCAGGTTTACGCTGTTGGGTTGGTTGCTAGAAATATCATTATCCGGGCTAATACTAAATTCCTGCATTTCACGGGTAGCGAAGGGATGGTCTGCCGGGTAGGCTGGTTGGTCAATCTCAGTGAGTGGCAGGCCCAGACCCAGGCTGACCCATCCTGTATCACTATTTATGTTATTTTGGAAAAGACCGCCTGTATTCGTGATTGCATAGATCAGGGATGGATTGGCAGGGTCCTGAACCAGGGCATGCACAAATTTATCACCCAGACCTTTATTGAAATTGCTCCAAGTGAGTCCACGGTCTATGGACTGAACCACCCCTGCACCATAAATGCTGGCGAATAACTTTTTCGGCTCAGACACAATGACGCTGGTCGCCTGGGCATTATCGATACCAGTATTTGCAGGCTGCCAGCTTGTCCCTGCATCCAGGCTCTTTTGGAGTCCATCTCCGGCGGTACCCGCATATAAAGTGGAAGAAGTGATTGGATGAATGGCTATACTATAAATTTTATCATCCTGCAACCCGCCACTCTTCCAATTACTTCCACCATCCAGAGTCTTCAAGACCCCACTCGTATGGGTTGCCAGATAAACGCGATCAGGATACACGTGGTCGATCGCCATACTATAGACCCTGTTGTTGACAATGTTATGGTTGATGAGGAACCACTCCTCGCCTCTCGTAATTGATTTGTATACCGCGTCCGCGTGCCAGACCCCGTAATACAAGGTGGGCATACTCATTTTTCGTGGATCTATCACGATGGCTCTACCTGATAAATCAGTGATGCCATTATCGATTAGGTTCCATTCTACACCTGCATCGAAGCTGTAAAAGGGACCATGCTCATGCGATGCAGCATAGATGTTGTTGTGGTAGTTCGGGTCGACCGCAAGGGAATAAACCCAGTCCTGGGCATCTACGCCACCCACATTTGTGAGTGTTGATGTCCAGGTCTGCCCTGCGTCCACAGATTTATACACGACACCTTTCCAGGGTGGGTTGCCATTATTGGAAATACCCCGCGTTGCAGCGTATAGCCTTGCTGGGAGAGTTGGATCTATTGCAATGGCATATACAATTGCCTTATCCTGCATGCCAGCCCCAGACCACGTCCAGGTATTCCCGCCATCTATTGATTTATAGAGCTGATTTTTATAAGTCCCTGCATATAGGGTGGATGGATTAGTCGGGTCAATTGCCAGGGAGTTGATGTAAAGATTACCCAAACCCTGGTTGGCAAGTTGCCAGGTCTGTCCGTTATCCTGGCTTTTAAACATCCCGGAACCCCAGGAACCAGCGTAAACCACCTTAGGATTAGATGGGTCGATTGCAACGGTAACGATATACCCACCATTAGGTCCAATCCAACTTCTTAAGTCACTGACGACTATAGGCAGGTGTGTGAAATGTGTAACGGTTTGTCCGGCTGAGGAGAGATAGCTTACGAACAAGAACAGGCAAGCAAAAACAGTCGGGATGAGTATACGGTTAATCTTAGGGTGCATGGTTGAATATTATATACGCAAAAATGGATTTGTTCGTTATACTAGCCTTACGGAATGTGTAGAATTTTACCATAGTGAGGGATGTGTGGCTAAAAAACTTCTGATCGTTGATGATGATGCTCTGATGAGGCGCAGCCTGGCATTCAACCTGGAGCAGGCAGGTTATCACACCAGTACGGCGGAAAGCGCTGAAGCAGCGCTTTCAAAGGTTCGAATGGAGAAGCCTGACCTGGTACTCCTGGATATTGGCCTGCCTGGTATGGACGGATTAGATGCCATGCGTCAGCTCAAGCAGCAGTATGACCTCCCGGTGATTTTCATCACCGCCCGACGGCGAGAACTTGATGAAGCACTGGGGTTGGAGCTGGGTGGGGATGATTATGTTACCAAGCCTTTTGATCTAAATGTGCTATTGGCTCATATTAAAGCGGTCTTGCGCCGCTTTGACCGGACCACAATTGACACAAACACCCAGGCGACCTCAAATCAAAGCCCTTTGGTAGCAGGTGACCTGGTGATCGATCCAATTACCCACCTCGTGACGGTTGATGGAAAGCAGGTTGATCTGCCCCGCAGGGAATTCGACATTCTACACGCCCTGGCGTTGCAACCCGGGCGGGTATTCAGCGTGGATGAGCTGCTGGGCATGGTGTGGGGAGCGGAGTTCATTGGTCAACCGCAGGTGATTTACGTACATATCCGCTGGCTGCGTGAAAAAATCGAACAAGAACCAAGCCATCCTCGGCGTATCCTGACCGTCCGTGGTGTGGGGTACAAACTGGTAGCGGAGGCTGGGTGATGTTCCGATCCTTACGCTCACGCCTGATCCTCAGCCAGGTAATACCCCTGTTGGTGATCATTCCATTCATGGGAGTGGCACTGGTGAACCTCATTGAAACCCGCGTCCTGTTACCCAGTCTCTCAAGGGCTTTGGTGAATAATGCGGTGCTGCTGGCGAATGTTGTTGGGAATGAACAGGACCTGTGGACGAACCCGGCTTATTCAGAATATTACCTGACCCACTTAAGACAAACCATCAATGCCCGGGTGCAGTTCCTTACTCCCGGTGGGCAGTTGATGGCTTCATCGAATCTAGCGGATGCACAGTCGCTTGGCTTCGTCCTCGATTTTGAAGGGGTAGCTCAGGCACGCGCTGGGCAGGTGGCAAGTTATATCTATTCCAAAATCTCCTCACCTTCTGAACTCATAGATGTTTTTGTGCCTGTAATTAATCAAAACCAACAGATGGTGGGGATTTTACGCATGTCATATACCTATAACACTATATATTCAGAGCTGCTCCAGTCACGCTATGTTATTTTTGGTATCCTGGCAGCCGGTTTATTGGTGGGGATCATCCTGGGTTGGAGCCTGGCTTTGAATTTGAGCAGACCCATCCGCCAGGTTACCCAGGCGATCAATGACCTGGCGCTCGGTAACCGGGAAGCGCAGGTGATTGCGCATGGGCCAGAGGAAATCCGGCTTCTGGCAGAATCATTCAATTCGCTCAGCAATCGTTTGAGAAGCCTGGAAAAAGCCCGCCGGCAGCTGCTGGCAAACCTGGTTCACGAGCTTGGGCGCCCCCTGGGGGCTATCCGCTCTGCCATCCAGGCACTGGCAGGTGGTGCGGGAAAGGACCCTCAGCTCCTGCAAGATCTGACTACCGGGATGGATGACCAGGCTGCCAGGTTACAGCACTTATTGGATGACCTGGCACACCTGCACGATCAGCTACTGGGCACCCTGGAGCTGGATTTCCAACCCGTTGCATTGAGTGACTGGCTCCCCAAGCTGCTCCGACCATGGCAGGAAGCCGCTCAAGCCAAGCATCTTATTTGGCAGATAGATATACCGGCAGATCTCCCTGTGATACCTATTGATCCGGACCGGATTGCATCCGCGGTAGAAAACCTGGTGACCAACGCCATTAAGTACACACAATCAGGGGGAATGGTCACCGTCAGCACAATGGTGGAAGGACCGGAAGTATTGATCCGGATAACGGATAATGGATCGGGGGTCGGGGTAGATGAACAACAGAAGATCTTCGACCCGTTTTATCGAGGCAACCAGGGGAAGCGCTTCAAGCAGGGCATGGGCTTGGGTCTGAGCATCGCCCGCGACGTGGTGGAAGCCCATGGCGGAAAGATCATCCTTGAAAGTGAACCTGGTAAGGGTAGCACGTTCACCATTCACTTACCGTTGGTGAGAACAGAATCTGCAGTTACACCATAGAAATAAAATCCAAATAACCGCAACATCGAATGTAGGGATGGTTCGCGAACCGCTCCTATTTATTTTTCGTATAACCGGTACTATACATAAGGTTTGCTTAAGGTATCCATAGGGGGGAGATAAGGACGAAACCAGCCTAAGGGGCTATGATAGTGCTGTAAGTTTAAAATTACATTCCAAAGAGATAAATATGGAGGAAGTTATGAAAAAGCAATTTATCGGTCTTTCAAGCGTTCTGCTCATATCGATGTTGTTCCTTTCAGCTTGCAGTGGCATATCTGCAGCTTTATCGGATATCACCAGCCAGATAGATATCGCAATGGCAGCGCCAGGGATTCCGACGCAACCGGCTGTACCTGCCTCAAAGGGTACTACTTCGTCGAGTGCATCTCCATCAACCGGATCGTCAACGGCTGCTTCTCCAGCCAGCAGCGGTGGATCAGACATATTGGCGGCTTATGAAAGCGCCCTGGAAAATGTTTATGCTACAGTCAGTCCCCAGGTAGTGAATATCACGGTCCTGTCGCCTGCGACCAGCAGCGATTTTCAAATCAACCCTGGATTGAACGGTGACCCCCAATCTCAAACGCCACAATTTAGCCACGCGTTGGGTTCCGGATTTATCTGGGATACCAATGGCAATATCGTTACCAATAACCACGTGGTTGAAGGTGCGACAAAAATCGATGTAACCTTCTCGGATGGTACAACCGTCCCTGCGACTGTGGTTGGCACTGATCCATATAGTGATCTGGCAGTGATCAAGGTGGATGTCTCTGCAGATAAACTGCATCCCGTGACCATCGCGGACTCAACACAGGTGAAGGTGGGTGAGATTGCCATTGCCATCGGTAATCCGTATGGGTTCGAAGGCTCGATGACGGTTGGAAACGTCAGTGGTCTTGGGCGTGACCTGCCAAGCAGCCAGGTTGACCAAAACAGCGGAGCCACGTATTCCATCCCAGATGTAATCCAGACCGATGCATCCATCAACCCGGGTAACTCGGGTGGTGTGCTGGTCAATGATCAGGGTGAGGTGATCGGTGTTACATCCGCCATTGAATCTGCGAGTGGTTCCAGCTCAGGCATTGGCTTTGCCATACCTGCTGAAATCGTATCGAAAGTCGTTCCGTCATTGATCTCGACGGGAAAATATGAACATCCTTATCTGGGTATCAGCGGAAACAACATGTCCCCGGATATCGCTCAGGCGATGAATTTACCGGCTGACACACGCGGTGCATTGGTGCAACAGGTTGCTCCTGGTGGTCCCGCAGACAAGGCTGGTTTGCAGCCGAGTGCTACGACCGTGACCATCAATGGTTCTGATGGCACAGTTGGTGGTGATATCATCACCGCCATCGATGGGCAAACCGTGAATAGTATGTCTGATATCATTGCCTACCTGGCAATCCATACCCAGGTTGGACAGACCGTGACCCTGACTGTCCTGCGGAATGGTCAACCCCAGACCGTAGAGGTGACGTTAGGTACCCGTCCAACCCAGTAAGCTAAAAGCCTAATCCTATCTGTCTCCCTTGGATCGAATAGATTTGAGGGAGACAGCTTATCGCTATATGAGGTAATCAAATGATCAATCATCGTGGTGTGCGTATATTAATAGCTGTGTTCTTCCTGATGGTTTTTATGGGCACCGGTTTCACGGGGGGTGTTCTGGTAGACCACTTCCTTTTACCTGCCACAGTTGCCTCAGCCAATGCTCCCACTCAGACGGGTGGGCTTGATCTGATTAATCAGGCATACCAGGTGATACAGCGGAACTACGTGGACCGCAGTGCCGTCAACCAGACCAAGCTTGAATACGGAGCCATCAGCGGGATGGTGGATGCCCTCGGGGATACAGGCCACAGCCGCTTTTTATCCCCTGAAATGGTCAAAGCCGAAAACAACTTTACCAATGGTGAATTTGAAGGCATCGGGGCAGAGGTGACGGTCAAGGATGGTCTGGTGGTCATTGTGACGCCTATGGATGGATCGCCCGCACAGGCGGCTGGCGTGAAGCCCGGCGACATTATTGTGAAAGTGGATGGGGTTGATATGACGGATCTGGGCATCAATGAAGTGGTCAGCAAGGTGCTGGGACCAGCCGGTACGAAGGTGACTCTTACCCTGCAGGACCCTAAAACAGGTGCTGTCAGGGATGTGACCATTACGCGGGCGAAGATCAATATTCAAAATGTGACCTGGGGTATGCTGCCCGGTACAAAGATCGCTCACCTGAAAATTGCGGCTTTCAGTAATGGAGTGACCAAGGATTTACAGACTGCATTGCAGCAGATTCAGGCAACGGGTGCCACAGGCATCGTGCTTGACTTACGCAATGACCCGGGTGGTTTGCTGGATGAAGCGGTTGGAGTGACCAGCCAATTCCTTGGCAGTGGGAACGTCTTGCTGATCCAGGATGCCCAGGGAAAGCAACAATCCGTCCCAGTTAAACCAGGCGGGCTGGCAGTGAATATACCGTTGGTAGTTCTGGTGAACCAGGGCACCGGCAGTGCAGCTGAGATTGTTGCCGGGGCGATCCAGGATGCTCACCGGGCAACCCTGATCGGTGAAACCACTTTTGGGACCGGCACGGTGCTGAATTTCTTCGACCTGTCGGATGGGTCTGAGATATTATTGGCGACCGAGGAATGGCTTACACCCAGCGGGCGAGTCATCTGGCACCAGGGGATCGCTCCAGATGTAAGTGTAAGTATGCCCGCGGATTTGATCCCATTGATACCCACCATGGAAAAAACCATGACTGCCGCCCAGCTGCAGAGCAGCCTGGATGCGCAGCTGCTAAAAGCGATCGATGAGCTTTCAAAGGGGGTTAGTAAAGGTTGAAAGAGGCATGTGAGAAAGTTGTTTGGTTTGCCCTCCCTGGAAGTTTCCTCCTCCCTTCCAGGGAGGTGTTTTTTAATCGAGTCCTATTCCGCCCACAAGTTATACTGCATTTCTAGCTATAAACCGTGTTATCACACGGTTTTTTTGTTGATTTCATAACTGAAATTGGATCTCGCCCCATTTCTGGTTGCATTTTAAGACAGTGTGTGCGATTAAAAGGGGATCGCTACTTCATTCTAGCTAATGCTGTGGTGGCGTTAATCCAGCACCTGCAGCCTGGATGAGCAGGAGGTATAAAAATGTCTTTGGAAAAGTGCTCGTCGATTTCGACTTCCTTACCATCCAGCTCCCTGCATAAAGGGCATACAAGAAAGTCGTTATTGGTGGTCCAGATCTTAATCACCGGGACACCTTTCCATTCTCTCTTCAGCTTCTCGCCCTCTTTTTGCTCGCTAATTGCATAAGCTCTGGTTATCTCAGTAATAGCAATCAGATCGGCTTGTTCTGAAGGAAATTCCTTTGAAAGTGCATCCATAACATAGCCAACTGGTTTTCCCCCTTTCATATACTCTGAAATGACTTTCTTTAGGATATCTATTTGTTTCGGCGTCAGATTGGGATAGGATGCCATAAATTGTCTCCTATATTTATATTCTACTTCGCTAGTCGCCTTATAGATTCAAAATTTAATAAAATCAATTTATCAATTGAAGCTCAAAATATTGGCTACTCGAATACCAGAAGAAAAAGACCCGATCGAATTTTGTATGATAAAAATGTGCAACTGCATCATCAGAAATATCTAGAGTTGTAGGAATTCGTGAATAATCAGCAACAATTAATAACCATACTTCCGAGCATCGAGACCTATAAATGTCTACATATTGTTCTTTATCAGCGACCTTTATTTGTAAGTCCCGAATAGTAAGTTCCTGGATGGTGCCTATACTTGAAGGCATCCAGCGATTTTCTTTTCCCTTCGGATGAGAATATAAGTGAATCCTCGTAATTTCGATTGGGAAATATTCGGAATTTTCCTTTGTTCGTTTCAGTATGATTGGTATACCAGGTGTTAATTTGGTTCTCTCTATTATCCGAGAAGCCATTTCAGCGAGTTGGCTAACTTTCTGTTCTGATAAAGGTTTGTTTGGATTAAACAGGAACTGAACACGAAGTGGTTGATCATGAGTCTGTAAATATAGATCTCTGGCCTGATTTACAACTTTCTGAGCCAATACATCTTTGGCTTGAAGTATGCTTCCATGTGGAGTCTCTAGTTGAAATATATTAGTGTGTTCTATACCTAATAGCTTTTCTCTAGCGTGAACAATGAAATCAGGCCTCTCGGTACATTCAATCTCACCATCCGGAAAGAAACTGCAAATCTCCTTAAAGTCCTCGATGTGAATTAGCTCACGTTCTTTATCCATGTAAATAAACTTTACCATAGAAAGCTTTGAGTTCTTTAAACTGATAATGAGAAAGCGAGAGTTTCGATCTTGATAAATATCGGATCACCTTTCCTTGCTTCATACTGTGGTGCAGTTCGGGTGCAATTTGGGTGCACATATCCTGAAACAGTATGGTAATCGTGGACTTGATGGATAACCTACTCCCCTCCAATCCGGGGAGGGGAGTAGGTTATTTACCTAATATATCTTTTTCTCGCCTCAATGGGTAATCCACACAATAACATATATTAAAGTCTACGGATATATCATCTGAGCTAACCTATGGTATAAATTACGATAAGTATGGCGAAGGGTAAACCTCCTCCCGCAGAATTGAGCGGCACGGAAAAGGCTGCTGCGCTCATCCTTTCAGGCAAAAGCAAAAAGCGTGGGCCGGCACGCCTATTGCCATTCATGGGTCCGGCATTCATCGCCAGCGTAGCCTACATGGACCCGGGCAACTTTGCCACCAACATCCAGGCGGTGCCCAATTTGGATATACCCTGTTGTGGGTGGTGGTCGTCACCACACTCTGGAGGTATAGTTTGAAATATCCTACACGTCAATTTCTTCGATCTGCTGTCCCTGTAATATTCCTCATAGGTATTGCCGCGATTTGCTATATGAGCTTAGCTCATCTATTTGGATTCTACAACGATGATTGGTATCTGATTTACAGCGGTACAAGCCAGGGTGCGCAGAAATTCCATGATATTTTTGCAATCGACCGTCCATTGCGAGGATATTTTGTTGGATTGTTGTTTAATTTGTTTGGCGTCAATCCATGGCTTTACAGCCTGGGTGCATTTATCATGCGTTGTATCGGTGCCATCGGTTTCTTATGGATATTACGTATGGTTTGGCCGGGAGAGAAGCAGGCTACTTTTGCAGCTGCTTTGCTCTTTGTGGTGTATCCAGGCTTTCTGGATCAACCCAATGCAATGGACTTTCAATCACACCAATGGAGCTTTACCATGGCGATTCTGTCCATTGGCTGTACATTGCAAATGGCACGTAGTCAAAAATATTGGGCGAAGGTATTTTGGATTATTCTTTCAGTAGCCACACAAATAATATATCTGGCGTTAATGGAGTATTACATTGGATTGGAAGGGTTGCGTTTCTTGTTGTTTGCCTTTTTAATCATGAAACAAAATCCTGGGGAACCGAAGAAATGGGTGCGTAATACGATTTTGGGCTTGTTGCCTACCACACTTGTCTTGATCGGGTTTATGTACTGGCGCACACAAATCTTTCAAGCAGAACGACTTGACATCAACTTAATGTTAAGCAATGTGGGAGAATCACCTGCCTTAAGATTGGTTTGGATGGCAGTTTACATGTTTAAGGATATGCTGAACGCTATCATCTACGCTTGGACTGAACCTGTTTACCATTATGCCTTTGCTATGCGCCTGAAACTTCTTCTGCTTGAGTTTGGACTTGCTCTGGTAGCGGGTTGTATGGCTTGGTTTGCGTTGTCGTTTTATAAAAACAACACAAGCAATGCAGTCCAGAATACCGACACCAAAAGGACTTCCCAAGAGATGGTCATAATTGGTTTGCTTGCGGTAATGATTGCGTTGGTGCCCATCCATCTAGGCAATCGCCAGATTATTTTTTCTTCGTTCAGCCGTTTTAGCCTGCCAGCTTCAGCTGGTGCGGTATTGGTTTTAGTCGGAGCCTGGCTAGCGCTTGGAAAGAAGAGTGCTACCAAGTGGATTATTGTTGTTTTGGTCACGCTAGCCACTTTGTCTCATATTGGAAACTCTTTGGCCTATGCCGAGAACTGGAAGATTGTACGTAATTTTTGGTGGCAAGTGTCTTGGCGCATACCACAAATGAAAGAAGGGACTGTTCTGATGGCAGATTATGCTGGGAATGATATCCCTGAAGATTATGCTGTATGGGGACCGGCTAATCTGATCTACTTTCCAAAATTAGATCCAAAATCAACCACTAATTTGAAAGTGACTGCATCAACATTAGATACCTCCGGTGTTGCCGCTGCACTTAGTCAAGCCACACTTTCAAACGATAGGAGAAGTATTATTTCAGAATCAAATTTTGCTAATTTACTAGTATTATCCATGCCTAATGAATTCTCCTGCGTACATGTTTTGGATGGAAAAAATCTGGAGCTTTCGGATAGTTCGAGGTCAGAAATTATCGCAGTAGCGCCATATTCTCAGATCAATCAAATTGTGCTTGCCGATGAAATGATAACACCACCCGCTTCGATTTTCGGTGATGAGCCATCAGAAAGCTGGTGCTATTTTTACCAAAAGGCTGACTTGGCGCGTCAGCGCGGTGACTGGCAGGAAATCGTTCGTCTCGGCAATATTGTAATTGAGCGTGATCTACGCCCTTATGATTGGATTGAATGGATGCCATTTATCGAAGGCTATGCCTACGCTTTACAGGAGGAAAAAGTACATGTCCTGAGCTTAATTATCAGAGCTAATCCCTTTTATCATTATCAAGCATGTGACCTCATAAAAACCGATTCTCGCAACATGGAGGAACAATTCCCCGAAGGGTACCAACTTCTGGTACGGGAATTGTGTCTTCCATAGCAGGATCTCAGGGAAAGTACGGGGATGTTTTTTTAGCAAGTTTCTATATCAACGGTATATTTAATTATCTAATCACTGGCACGATTTCCTCAAATTTTATGGGAAGAAAATCCACTGGACTCCGTAGTTGAAACACCTGAGTGTTAACTGGGCTGTAATAACCACATCCAATGTACTCGCTTTGTCACTGTCCAATGTACTGGGGCAAAAATGGCAGGCTATTGGATGGGAGAAGTGTTTATTCGGCAGCGTCCTTTTAAGCCAAAGGTTCTTGCGTTCGAGGCGCTCCACGCTAATATAATGTTGACATTACTGATGGTTCTTATCTCCCCCAAATGACATACTTCAGGTCGCCATTCCTTGCTCCATACTGTGGTGCGGATCGGGTGCAGTTTGGTTGCAGGTATCCTGCAACAGTATGGATATCGTGACCTTGCTGGACACACCTTGCCCCTCCCTTCCGGGAAGTTTTAGGAAAGTTCCCCCCACTACCAGAAAGGATTATTTGTTTAATTGTTTCAACACTAAAAACGGGCTCAAAATAGATATTTTGCTTTTTATGAAGATTAAGATTTTCACGGATCCTTTCTGGTGACATACCATTCTTTACCCATTTTTTTGTTTCCAGATAATTCCATACTGCTTTCCATTTACTCAAATCTTCCGGCCGATTAGGAGCGATCCTTTGATTATAGGATCGTTTAACCAGTTCCTCAATTGGTAGTTGATAATAGCTGGCACGATGCAATTCAAAATCTTCATCTAGCTTGGCGATAACAGCTAAGGCCATATTAATAGCATTTCTTCTGCATATAAGATCATTTGCGATATATTGTCAGAAATTGGTTCAATGACGAGTAGACCGACTTCTCTATCAGTCTTGCGATTTACATCGAATAAAGAGATTTGTATTTCATTCCTATCTATCGTATCATAACCCGTACTACATATTATTTGACCATTAGGATATAGATCTACCCAGTGATATGTAAATCGCTCTTGGAGCTCCATCATGCCAGCGTACCACATACACGCAGTTATTGGAAAAGTGTCAAACCAATTACGTTCGCCCATACTTCAAGCTCCTCTTGTTTTCCCGCCTGGGAGCGCATCATGTTATAATCGCTCTTAACAGGCAGCTGGATCCTGCTTGGTCACCGCTCCGAGTGGTCACACACTGCGGAGCGTTTATTTGATCTGATGGCCAAATCATATCACAAAACGGCCAATAATAGAACAAATAATCTATTTTCGGACTATACACGGTAAATCAGCCAAACCGATGAACGCTAGTTCTTGCTTACCCGGCACGCAGCGATCCCACAGGGGGACGCGGTAGTTGATCAGTGTGCGTGTAGTATCCTTTTTACGTAGGTACGTCAAGGTCATTTTTTAGTCCTTTCTTATGTTTTCTTTGTTTATTCTCCCTGCTATAATAGGCGCGATGAGCATTATTTTTAGAATGTCTGAACCACTTCTACTCACCAAACTTTATATCCCCCCACCTCGGTCTAAAATTGTCCTGCGCCCGCGCCTGATTGAGCGGTTGAACGAGGGTTTATAATCTAATTTGACCCTGATTTCTGCTCCTGTTGGTTTTGGAAAAACCACACTGGTCAGCGAATGGATCGACGCGCTACAGCTGGCTGAAGACGCTTGCGGTGCAGGCCGGCGCGCATGCGCTGGAAAACGGACATGCCAATTTTATCGGATTTGGCAGCCAAGCGATCGCCAACCCGGATTTCGCAAAAGATATATAGAGCGAAGGCACGATAGTATCGGATAAAATATGTATCACGTGCACCAAATGTGTGGAGCTGATGCGCAGCATGCTGCCGTCCGGCTGTGTGGTGCGGGAAAAGGCGTATGCACAACTTTATCAACAGTACATAAAGAACAACGATTAAAGGAGGAACGGGAATGAAATACAGTATTGACAAAACGGCGTTGCTCATAGTGGATCTGCAAAACGACTTTGTTCGCGAGGGGGCAGGCATGGAGGTGCCCGACGCGCGGGATACGATCGAAACAAACCAGAAACTGATAGCGTTTGCGCGAGAAAACGATATACCGGTGATATACACCAAGTTCATGGCGGGGCCCAAGCGGACACTGCTTTGGAACTGGAGCCCCCAGATCGAAACGGTGAACGCCTGCGTGCGCGGTTTCAAGAGGTTTTACCCCGATGTGGACAAGGTATTGGACTGCACGGATGTGATCGACGAGCTGTATCCGCAGGAAGGGGATTATATCGTTGAGAAATACGGCTATTCATCGTTCCACAACACCAATCTGCTCGACGTGATGTACAGCATCGACCGGGACATCATCATCGTGACTGGTACAGTGACGCAGATATGCGTGGAGGACACCGTGCATGATGCCTTTCACAACCGCATTAAGGTGATTGTTGCCTCAGACGCCGTGTCATCGTTTGATAAGGAGCTGCACGAAGCGGCGCTGAAGAACATCGGCATGAAGTACGGCGCGGTGATGGATTCGGACAGCATCATTAGCATACTAAAGGGAGCCTGATATAACTGCAAGAGTGGTCACACTCGGGGAGATCATGCTGCGGCTGAAAGCGCCGGGACACGAGTGGTTTTTTAGTCTCCTGCTTTTGAAGCGACGTTTGGCGGCGGTGGTGGATTCGGGGCTGCTGGTTCCGGAAACATCATTTGTGGCCGTCACTCACACGCTTCTACAGTAATGATATTAAGAGCCCTTTGGTGATCAGTAGGGGCTGTCGCACATTGTCCTTGGCAAATTTGAAGCGTCTGAGTGCTTTCCAATATACTGAACCACTTATTTAATTCTGCTACCATGAAGAAAGCCTCTTTAGACATAAATATGCCTACTGCTAATCCTTTCCAGCCAAAGCCCCCATAAGCGTTGCTACAATGAAAATGACTCCCATGAAAATATACTGGAATGTCACATCAAGCCCAAAAAGCAAAACGACATTCAGCACAAGAGTTGTAACAAGTACTCCGCCAACAACACCCATGATCGAACCTCTTCCGCCTCCCAGGAAGTTACCACCTATTACCGCTGCAACAAGCGCAGTAAACTCATAACCCTCTCCAATCCACATATCTGCATATCCGGTATACCCGGCCAGCAGTAATCCTGAAATAACAGCCATTACGCTGCAATAACAATAGCTTATTATGACAGTAGAATTAGCATTAATACCAGAATATGTGGCAGCCCTTTTGTTGGTACCAACCGATACCAGCTTTCTACCATAAACAGTTTTATTCAGAATAACAAAACTGACAATGACCACGAGGAAGAAGACTATCACAGCATTTGGAATAGGCCCGGTCAGATCATTCCCCAAGTATCGCATCGCACTCGGAACAGAACCTGCAGATTGAACCCCTACGAGTATCATTCTAGCCCCTGTCAGTAATTCAGCCATAAACAATGTAACCAAAAACGGTTGGACATTGAATTTAGTCACAATCACCCCATTGGCAAGGCCAATGAGTATTGCAAGAACCAGCGAGATTCCAATTCCCAGAATCAGTCCCCAAACACCAAACGCGTTTGTAAAATAGACACACGCCACGATGGATATCTGCATTGTGGCAACTACCGACAAGTCAACTCCGCCGCCAATAATAACGAACAATTGTCCAGCCGTCAAAACGCCCAGTGCAGATGCCTGCCTGAGCATATTGAATATTGTAGAGCCACTCAAAAACTTAGGGCTGTATATGTATGTAGCCATCAATAAAATCACCATTACTATGTATACACTGTAATGCTTGTTTATTCGAAGTTTATTGCCAATAAGAACCGATTTCATCTTGTTATCGTCTCTTGAGTTTTCGTAGAGTAAACGCAAATGCTCGTTGGATTTAATCTCTAAGTTTAGGATTAGAAAGCCACTTTATTTTTTTTCATTCTCATTTCATATGTGATGATGATGGCCAACAATAGCATTCCGCTAAAAACATCTTGATACCACAAATCAACATTCATAAGGCTTAGGATATTTTCAAGGATTGCCAGCAGCAATACGCCCAGCAAAGCACCGCCCACCGTCCCTCTGCCTCCGCCCAGACGAGCACCTCCGATGAGTGCGCAAGCAATGGCGGTAAGTTCCATCCCTGGTCCAAATGAAGGATCTCCCGCGCCTGTCCGGCCCATCAAGAATAACGCGGCCAAGACAGCCATCGAGGCGCTGATCATGAATGCAATGAACTGGGTCTTTTGAACGGGTAAACCTGCCCAATATGAGCCTTTCGGATTCTCTCCGACAGCATAGAATCTTCTGCCGAGTGCCGTGTATTTCATTAGTATGCCAAACACAACGACCAGTGCGATGATGATGAAAAGAACATACGGTATACCAAGGACATCTTTATTTGCTATATCCCTCAGTATTTTGGGTGACGGCCCAATTGGGTTTTTTGTGATGATGAGTGAAACGCCTGTTACAACGATCGACATGCCTAGGGTGGCAACAAATGAATCCAGCTTCGCCTTAACCACAAGCACCGAATTAATCAGTCCGACGATAAGCCCAAAGGCAAGCATGATCACAATACCCAGCAACACGCTGTCGGGATTGTTCACCATAAAAGACACACCCAATACGCCGGATGCCGCTACAAGCGCACCACTTGAAAGGTCTAGCCCTCCAGCTACAATTATTGCCAATTGCCCGAGCGTGAGAATAAGAAAAGGCATTGCCTGTCCTAAAAGATTCCTCGCATTCATAAAAGTCCGGAATGAATCGCTTATCGAAACGCTGGCAATCACCAGAAACAAGGTGACAACCGCCAGTATGACTGTGTTGTTGTTTTTATATAAAGTTCTCAGTTTCCCAAAATATTCCTTGGGTTTATGCACAACGGTTATATTTCTTTCCGGGTTCCTTACGCGTGTCTCATCGCCCATCCCTTTGCGATTCACTTTACTGGCTTCTTCATCCTTTTGCACATCAGCGATTGTAGCCAAATGGCCTATTTTCTCTTTGGTGACTTCTTCTACGGCCATATCACCTGTGATTTTACCTTCCGACATCACGAGCATTCTGTCGCTGAGGTATATCAGTTCCTCCCAGTCGGAGGAAACCAAAATGATGGACTTACCTTGATTGGACAACTCTTTGATAATGGAGTATATTTCTTCTCTTGCTCCGATATCTACCCCAACAGTCGGCTCATCGAGCAGTAAAACATCTGCGTTTACAAGCAACGTTTTAGCGATAAACGCCTTTTGCTGATTTCCACCGCTTAAAAGTTTTACAAGGTGTTCAATTCTTGACGTATCGAGCTGTACGTCCTTGGCTGCCTTTGCAATGATCTCTTTTTCCTGTTTAACGTTAATGAATCCGCCTTTAGCCCGCTTTTCCAATGTTGCCGAGGCGATATTAAAACGGACGCTTTCATTCAGGAATAGTCCATCAATTTTTCGGTCTTCAGGAATAAGCATGATACCATTGTCCATGGCATCCTTAGGATTTTTTATTATGACTTCTTTACCATGCTTGTATATATGGCCCGATGTTTTTTTGTCTATCCCAAAAATTGCGCCGAGAAGTTCAGTCCTTCCTGCTCCAACCAAACCGGCAATTCCAAGTATCTCTCCTTTTTTCAACTGAAAACTGACATCTTTAACCAGATTTCCTAGACTGATGTTTTTAAACTCCATTATCACATCAGCCGCTGCTTTTCTCGCTTCTGTCCTTAAAAGCTCTACATTGTGCCCAATCATAGAGTTGATAATCTTTTCTTTATCAAATTGCCCGTCCAGCTGCTGGGCCAGCATTCCATCCCGCAATATTACGCATCTTTCGCACAGTGCTATCACTTCATCAAGGCGATGGGAAACATAAACAACGGTCGTTCCATTCTGACCAAGATTTCTGATTTTTGTAAAAAGCCATTGTATCTCTTTATCCGATAGTGTGGATGTGGGCTCATCCAGCAGCAATATTTTTGGCTTTTCGCTTAATGCACGTGCGATTTCAACCAGATGCTGGTTTGCCACACTAAGGGAGGCCACTTCTGCATCCGGATCTATATCCAGTCCCAAAGACTCCAGAATTGATTTTGCTTTTTTACTAGTTGCTTTCCAATCAATCAGTCTTATTTTTGTTTTGTTTTCTCTTCCGATAAACAAATTCTCAGCAACAGTCATATTTAGAAAGAGATTTAGCTCCTGATAAACACTGATAATTCCTTTTTGCTGAGCAATATACGGGGTGATGTTGCCAAGATTTACATTATCCAAATATATGTCGCCTTTGTCACTCCTTTGGACTCCTCCGATGATCTTTAATAGCGTGCTTTTCCCGGCACCATTTGCGCCCAAAAGGCCAAGTATCTCACCTTTATAAATATCAAAAGATATGTTCTGAAGTGCTTTAACTTCATAGAATGACTTAGAGATATTCTCTAATCTTAAAATGACATCTTTCTGCAACATTAATTTTCCCTGTTATATAGAATTTACTGGGGAGCCGTTTTAGACTCCCCAGTATTGAAATACTGACTTTTATTTAAAATATTCCTTTAAGTATTCCTTCGGAATCTTTGCCAGAGACCAGAAGCCATCGGGCATTCCATCAGGTATCCTCTCAAACATTTGTTGAGCGGTGAACAGTTCGACGGGGCTGAGGTAATTCTTTTCAACCGGCTTGCCATCGAGTATATCCATTGCGATTTGGGCAGCGTCAAAAGATACTTCTGCGCCTGCGCCATAAGTGATGAACTTTGTAAAGTTATTCGCCTTTGCGGCTTTCATGAACAGGTTAATATCGTCAACTGTCATGTACGGTGGCTCCAGGCCCTTATCCAAATAGGCCTCAAGTATTCCGAGACCCATGTGGCCTCCTTGCACAATAGCTCCTACAATGTCATCATTTGCATTAAGCATTGTTTCCATCTGCTGCTTAGCAGTTGCCTGTGAGTAATTGGCATATACCGTGGGAAGAGCTTCGATTTCAGGATATTTCTTTAAGGCTTCCTGAACACCTCTGTATGCATCCTCGGTATAACCGCTGCCAGCTTCACCCATCATCACCACGACTTTGCCTTTACCGCCAATCTGTTTTGCAAGCCAATCGGTATAAGCGTATCCAATGCCCGTATTGTCGGTATTGACAAATGATACATAGTCATCCGTTAGCAGACTAGCGCCAAAGATTACAACCGGGACACCCATGCTCATTGCCTTTTCCACAACTGCAACTCCTGCCGATTCGCTTATCGGTTGAAACATCAGAAGATCTATCCCCTGTGTGAGAAGGTTTTCGACGTCATTTATCTGCCTTGCAGCATCTCCATCAGCCGCAGCAATAATCACTTTCTCAACTCTGTCTTTAAAAGCGACATCAAATTGATACTGAATGTGATAAAGCATGGACTTGGAGTAGTCATTGAGCGGTCCTTCATAAGAAACACCTATTGTTACTTTGCCGTCTTTCTTGTACTGTGTGGTATCAACCATACCTTCTTCAAGCGGCGCTTCGGTAGCGGGTGCTTCTGCAGCCGGCGCTTCGGCGGCGGGTGCTTCTGCAGTCGGTTCTGCTGGAGCGCAGGCGCCGAGGATCAAAGCAAAAAGCAATACCACAGAAATTCCAAAAATATTTTTCTTCATTTTTTCTCCTTTATTTTTGATTTTTTTGACTTCACAAATGAACACGAATCGTTAATAATCACCACCTCCTTGTCATATTTTTCTCGACTCTTTAGAATAATAGTATATACGATTTCAAAAAACTTATGCTGGTTGTATAAATCGGACATACCATATGTTATCCTGTCATTACAGGATTAAAGTATTCTTATAATATTATCAGAGTCTACTGCAATAAGCTCAAA
>Ga0315276_10000862_pt1 | contig 26692 bp, 29 predicted proteins | sample YL17G05_0_MG_FD_204542 | JGI IMG/M metagenome (GOLD analysis project Ga0315276, IMG submission 204542) | Sediment microbial communities from Yellowstone Lake, YNP, Wyoming, USA - YL17G05_0 | ecosystem: Environmental > Aquatic > Freshwater > Lake > Sediment | place: USA: Wyoming | collected... | reverse complement strand
CCTCTGGAAAAAGGTGGCCCGGGGCCTCTCAGCCGGCCGGGTCCAGTCCGTGGCCCTGCGGCTGATCTGCGACAGGGAGAAGGAGATCAAGGCCTTCGTCACCGAGGAGTACTGGACGATCGCCGCCCGGCTCGAGGCCCAGACGCCGCCCGCCTTCAAGGCCGCGCTGACCAAGATCGACGGGAAAAAAGCCAAGGTCAAGAACGCCGAACAGGCCAAGGCGATCGTCGCCGCGTGCGAACGTGCGCCGTTCGTCCTCGACAAGGTCGAGGTCAAGGAAAAACACAAGCACCCCGCCCCGCCCTACATCACCAGCACCCTCCAGCAGGACGGTTTCCGGCTTCTCCGGTTCCCGGTGAAAAAGACGATGTTCGTCGCCCAGAAGCTCTACGAAGGCATGGCCATCGGGGATCTCGGCCAGACCGGGCTCATCACCTATATGCGCACGGATTCCTTGCGCGTCTCCGATTCGGCCCAGGCGGCGGCCCGGGCCTACATCGAGCACAAGTTCTCGCCCGCCTACGTCCCGGCCAAGCCGAACCAGTACAAGAGCAAGAAAAAGACCCAGGACGCCCACGAGGCGATCCGTCCCGCCCACCTCGACCTGCCGCCGGAGAAGGTCAAGCCGTTCCTCAAAAAAGAGGAGTACGACGTCTACAAGCTCGTCTGGAACAGGTTCCTCGCCTCGCAGATGGCCCATGCGGTCATCGAGGAGACCGCCTTCGACGTCCGGGCCGACCGCTACCTCTTCCAGACCAAGGGCGAAGTCGTCAAGTTCGACGGCTTCCTGGCCCTCTGGCCGAACGGGGACGGCGATAAGGAGCTCCTGCCCAAGGCCGCGGCGGGCGAAACGCTCAAGCTGCTCGAACTCGAATCCAAGCAGAAATTCACCGAGCCGCCCCCCCGCTATACCGAAGGGACGCTGGTCAAGGAGCTCGAGGCCCGCGGCATCGGCCGGCCGAGCACCTATGCGCCGATCCTGGCCACGATCCAGAGCCGTACCTACGTCGTCAAAGACAAGGGGAAGTTCATCCCGACCGAGCTGGGGATGTACGTCATCGACTTCCTCGTCAAGTACTTCGCGACCCTCATGGAGTACAAGTTCACCGCCCACATGGAGGAGGAGCTCGACCAGATCTCCGAGGGGACGCGGAAGGGCGTCGACAGCCTCAGGGAATACTACACGCTCCTCGAGGAGTACCTCAAGCTGGCCGGCGATAGTCCGGATGTCCTGAAGGGCATCCCTGTCGATGAGAAGTGCCCCAAGTGCGGCGGCCAGGTGGTCATCAAGTACGGCCGCTTCGGCCAGTTCAAGGCCTGCGCGGGCTACCCCGAATGCAAATTCCGCGAAAGCATGGTCAAGCAGGAATCCAAGCCGCTGGACGAGAAATGTCCCCAGTGCGGCGCGCAGCTCGTCCAGAAGTTCGGGAAATACGGCGCTTTCGTCGCCTGCCCCGATTATCCCAAGTGCAAGTACATCAAGAAGGAGAACGCCGAGACGGGGATCGACTGTCCGCTCGCCTGCGGCGGCAAGCTCCTGCGGCGAAAGACGCGCCGGGGGAAGCTCTTCTTCGGCTGCGGCAACTATCCGAAGTGTACCTTCGCCACCTGGGACGAGCCGATAAACCGGCCCTGCCCGCAGTGCGGCGAGAAGGTCCTGCTCAAAAAAAACCTCATCCGCGGCGACCCCTACATCTTCTGCCGGAACGAGAAGTGCGCGTTCAAGGAAGCGGCGCCCCGGGAGAAGATCTGGGAGAAGCCCGAGACATCCGAGGAACCCGGGACGCCTGGGGAGCCCGGTGGGCCCGATGAACAAGGAAATCTCTGAGTTCCTGTCTTTCCTCAGGCACGAGAAGAACGCTTCCCCCCACACCCTGGCCGCCTACGAACGCGACCTCCGGCAGGTCGCGGCCTACCTGAAAGAACGAGAAGTCCGGTGGGACAAGGCCGGCAACGTCCTGCTGCGCGGCTTCCTGGCCGAGCTCCACGAGAAAAAAAGGAAAAAATCGACCATCGGCCGCAAGCTCGCCGCCCTGCGTTCCTTCTACGCTTTTTGCGTCCGGAAGAAATGGACCACGGAGAACCCGGCCAAGGTCCTGGCGACGCCCAAGCAGGAGAAGAAAGTCCCCTCTTTTCTATCGGAGGACGAAACGACCGCCCTCCTTGAGCTGCCGCGGTCCGGGAAGCCCCTGGACCTGCGGGACAGGGCCATCCTCGAGCTCTTCTACGCCACGGGTATCCGGGTCAGCGAGCTCGTCGGCATCGAGACGGGCGACCTCCATTTCGGGGAACGCCTGGTCCGGGTCCGGGGCAAGGGCAAGAAGGAGCGGATCGTCCCGTTCGGCCGGAAGGCGCGGGAGACGCTCGAGGAATACTCCCGGGTGCGGCGGGGATTGATCGACAAGGAGGCCGCCGAGACGGCCTTTTTCCTGAACTACCGCGGCGGGCGGCTGACGACGAGGTCCGTCCAGAGGATGGTCCATAAGCGGATCCTCAGGACGGCCGTCGCCCGGAAGATCAGCCCCCACTCCCTCCGCCATTCGTTCGCCTCCCACTTGCTCGGCCGGGGGGCGGACCTGCGCGTCATCCAGGAGCTCCTCGGACACGCCAGCCTGGCCACGACGCAGAAGTACACCCACGTCGATCTCAAGCAGCTCCTCGCCGTCTACAAGAAAAGCCATCCACGGTCATAAAGGACGAGGGCACGTACGACCGGTACGTGTCCTCTTCTCCTCCCTTAAGATATTTACCAGAATAGCGGCTACGAGTCGCTCCGCCGCTATTCTGCTGGTCGCTCCGAAGGTTCCGCTCCCCGCCGCCCCGGCCCCCAGGGAACCAGTCCCGGCGGTCGGCCAGGGAATCTTCAATATTGCGAATCCTCTGAGGCCTGATATCCAAGACTCGATCCGGAAATTTCCAAGAAGTGCGGCTCCGGGCCGCGCCACCGAACTTCTGCTGGTCGCTTCTCAGAATCTGCTCCCTGCCGCCCCACCGGCCGGCTGACTCGCAAACTCGCGTTTCCCGGTTTCGGCCGGTTTGTCCACGGGCCTTGACGCGCCCGCTCGGGGCCTCCGCTTAACAGACATAAAACAAATAGGTTAGCCAACTGGCCCGGTTGGCATCGCCGTTGCATTAGAGGACGGTGAAAGGAGGTCACACCAATGACCGCACAAAAAAACAAGGTTCTGGCGTTCGGGCTGGCCGCGGCGATCGTCGTCTTTTCCCTGGCCTCGGCCTACGCCCAGTCGGCCGCCCCGAAAGCTAAGGTCAACATCAACACGGCCTCGGCTTCGGAGCTCGAAACCCTGCCAAGGATCGGTCCCAAGATCGCCCAGAGGATCATCGATTTCCGGACCAAGAACGGGAATTTTAAAAAGGTCGAGGAGATCATGAAGGTCCAGGGGATCGGCGAAAAGGTCTTCGAAAATATCCGCGACCTGATCACCGTGGGCGGAGAAAGCTAATTTCGCCTGGCCGCGGCCCTGCCCGGAAACCCTCCGGGCGGGGCCTTTTTTTCGGCTTCGAGGAAGGCGCGAAGCTTGAGGACGGCGCGGCCGCGGTGGCTGACCGCGTTCTTGAACTCGGGCGGAAGCTCGGCGAAGCTCCGCCGCCGGGGCGGGTAATAGAAGAGCGGGTCGTACCCGAACCCCGAAACTCCTTGCGGCGCGAGCCCTATCCTGCCCCGGACCTCGCCGCGGAATTCTCTGACGACACGGCCCTTCTTGGCGAGGACCATGACGCAGACGAAGCGGGCCTTCCGCTCCGCCGCCGGAACTTTTCGGAGGAGATGGAGGACTTTCCGGTTGTTCTTCTCGTCGGTCGGCCTCGGGCCCGAGAAGCGCGCCGAGCGGACCCCCGGCGCTCCGTCCAGGGCTTCGATCTCGAGGCCCGAGTCCTCGGCCAGAATCAGACCGTCCCATTTTCGGCTGTAGTACAGGCCCTTGGCCCGGGCGTTCTCGGAAAAGGTCTTCCCTCGTTCCCTGTGGGAAAGACCGGGAAGGACGTCTTCCAGCCCGATGATCCTCAGAGGAACGCCTCTCAGGGCACGGCGGATCTCCAAGACCTTGCCGGGGTTCTTGGTCGCCAGGAGGAGGCGGCGTTCAGTCAATCTTCAGCTCTTCGATGTCGGCCAGCTCGAGGAGCCCCTGGTTGAACTCCTGTTCCTTTTCCTCCGAGGACGAGAACGAGAACGCCAGGAGATAGGACTGCCCCTCCTGTTTCATGGTCAGCCGCTCGAGCCGGACGCCGTGATGGAGGGCGAGCTTGCGAAGGCTCGAGAGGATGTAGGGGCGGGCCTTGGCCTTCAGGTGATAGTGGAACTGGGACTTGCGGAGGTAGGAGGCCTCGATCTTGCGGAAAAGAAGCAGGGTCGTGATCGTCAGGGCGGTGAAGATGAGCGCCGGCAGGTAATAGCCGGCGCCGATGACCAGTCCCAGGCCGGCGACGAGCCAGAGCGTCGAAGCCGTCGTCAGGCCGGCGATCGTCCCCCGGGCTTGGAAGATGGTCCCGGCGCCGAGGAAGCCGACGCCGGTGATGACCCCGGCGGCCATGCGGATGAGCGTGTCCGACGTGCCGCCCTTGGCCTGGACGAGAAGCGTGGCCATGGTCATCATCATGGCCGAGGCCACGCAGACCAGGATGTTCGTACGGAAGCCGGCTGGTTTCTGGCTGGCTTCCCGTTCGAGCCCGATCAGCCCTCCGAGGGCTATGGCCAGGACGAGCTTCAGGATGACTTCGATCGTTTCCATGGAATCTCCCACCCCCTTTTAACATCGGCGTGTGAGGTTGTCAATCGCGGCGCGAATCTGGTAGAATGGCCCAAAAATCAGGAGAAATAATATGCCCGTTCTCATCAAGAAGATCCACGCCCGGGAGATCCTCGATTCCCGCGGGAATCCCACCGTCGAGGTCGAAGTCACGCTCGAGGACGGATCCTTCGGCCGCGCGGCCGTCCCCTCCGGCGCCTCGACGGGCATTTACGAGGCGCTCGAGCTCCGCGACGGCGAAACGGGCCGCTACCAGGGCAAGGGCGTCCTCAAGGCGGTCGAGCACGTCAACATCGATATCCCCGAAGTCGTCCTAGACCTCGACGCCCTCGACCAGGCCGGCGTCGACCGGGCCATGTTGACCCTCGACGGCACGGAGAACAAGGGCAAGCTCGGCGCCAACGCCATCCTCGGCGTGAGCATGGCCGTGGCCCGGGCCGCGGCCGCGTCGGTCGGATTGCCGCTCTACCGTTATCTCGGCGGCGCTGCGGCCAACCTCCTCCCCGTGCCCATGTTCAACATCCTCAACGGCGGCGTCCACGCCAACTGGCAGAGCACGGACCTCCAGGAGTTCATGATCGCCCCGGTCGGCGCCCCGAACTTCCGCGAGGCCCTGCGCTGGGGCGCGGAGACCTATCACGCCCTGAAAAGCGTCCTGAAGAGCGGTGGCTTCACGACGGGCGTCGGGGACGAAGGCGGTTTCGCCCCGGCCTTCAAGAAAAACTCGGACGCCGTGGAAACGATCTTGAAAGCCATCGAGAAGGCCGGCTATACGCCCGGCGAGCATATCGTCCTGGCGGTCGACGGAGCGACGAGCAGCATCTACGAGGACGGCGTCTACCACCTCAGGACCGAGAACAAGAAAGTGAAGGCGGACGAAATGGTCCGGATGTACGAGGACTGGGCCCGCAAGTATCCGCTCCTCGTCCTCGAAGACGGGCTGGCCGAGGACGATTGGGACGGCTGGAAGCTCCTGAACAAGACGCTCGGCGATAAGATCGAGCTCGTCGGCGACGACCTTTTCGTCACCAACGTCAAGCGCATAGCCCGTGGCATCGAGGAAAACGCCGCGAACGCCGTCCTGATCAAGCTGAACCAGATCGGGACGCTGACCGAGACCGTGGCGGCCATCGAGATGGCCCGCAAGGCCGGCTGGGGGGCCATGGTCTCCCACCGGAGCGGCGAAACGGTCGACAGCTTCATCGCCGACCTGACCGTGGCCCTGGGCACCGGGCACCTCAAGACCGGCGCGCCCTGCCGCGGCGAGAGGGTCGAGAAGTACAACCAGCTCATGCGGATCGAAGAGGAGCTCGGCTCCAACGCCGCCTATGCCGGGCGGAAAGCCTTCGTCCGCTGAGCGGCGCCATCGCTGCCCGGCTAATCGTCCCGCACAGCCCTAAAAAAAACTCTTGACAGAGCCTCCCCGCCCATGTTAATAGACTTAGTCTATTGACATAGTCAACTAACGAGGAGCGACGATGAGGCTATCGACCAAGGGCGAGTACGCCAGCCGGGCCATGCTGGAGCTCTCCCGCCGCTACGCCGACGGGCCCGTCCACAGCCGGGAGATCTCCAAGGCCCAGGAGATCCCCCAGGGATTCCTCGAGCAGATCCTCCTCCTCCTGAAGCGGGCCGGGTATCTCAAGAGCCGCAAGGGCCGGAGCGGCGGCTACGTCCTGGCCAAGCCGCCCGAAGCCATCAACGTGGCCGAGGTCATCCGGGTCATGGACGGCCCGCTCGCCCCCATCGACTGCGTCAGCGTCATGGCCCACGAGCCCTGCCCCATGGAAAATACATGCGGCTTGCGCTGGCTGTGGAAAGAGGTCCGGGATTCGGTGGCCGGGATCCTGGAACGCACGACTTTCGCCGACCTGGTCGAAAAGAGTCGTCCGCGAACAGCGCGAGACCAGACGCCTGCGAGCGAAGGGGAAGTTGTCCGAGGGCCCATTTCCCGAAGAAAGAGAGGCGCGCGATGATCGGACAAGGAGATCGAATGCCGTTCAGAAAAGTTGGACTTATCCTCCTGGCCGCCGTCCTTCTGCCCATGTTCGCGCCGGCCCAGGAGAAAAAGGATTCTCCGGCCGTGACGGCCCTGCAAAGCCTGAAGCTCGCCGGCTACGCCCAGATCTTCACCTCGGCCTGGGACCCGGGCGTGGACACGTTCTCCCTTCGCCGGGCACGGCTTTCCCTCGCCGGGGAGATCATCAAGAACCTCCGGTTCAAGCTTGCCGCGGACCTGGTGAAGTCGCCGGCGCTGCTCGACGCCTTCGTCGAGTTCGAACCGTCGAAAGCGGCCGGCCTCCGTGCGGGCCAGTTCCTTGTGCCTTTCAGCATGAATAACGTGACCTCTGTCGCCGATATCGACATGGTCAACCGTCCGACCGTCGTGGAGGCGCTTGCCCCGGGACGCGACAACGGAGCTTCGGGACGGGACATCGGGGCCGTCCTCTACGGCGGCTATTCGGTGCTGGAGTATGCCCTCGGCTTCGTCAACGGCGCCGGCATCAACAAGACGGACACGGACAGCCACAAGGACCTCAGCGGCCGGGTCGTCCTCCGGCCTCTCAAGATCTTCGCCGTCGGCGGGTCGCTCTACCGGGGCCGGCAGACCGTCGTCGCCGGCGAGCCGCTCGTCGCGCGCAACAAGGAAGGCCTGGAAGCGGTCCTCAGCATCAAGGGATTCTCGCTCAAGAGCGAATACATCCACGCCAAAGACGACCTGATCTCGAAGGCCGGCTGGTACGCCCAGGCCGGTTTTTTCGCCCTTCCCGGGAAGCTCCAGGCGCTCGTCAGGTACGATTCGCTCGACCTCGACCGGGCCGTTCCGGACGACGGGAAGAGGGTCATCGCCGTGGGCGTCAACTGGTTCATCGTCGGGAAGACCAAGCTCCAGCTGAATTATGAGATCCACCGGCTCGAAGCGGGCGGGAGGGAAAAATCCGGACTCCTGGCCCAGTTCCAGGCCGCGTTTTAGCGGGCGGCCGAGGAGGCATGCTATGAAAAAGACGATCATCGTCCTGACGATCATTATTGCGGCGGCCGTGGCCGCTCCTGCGGGACTGTCGCAAGGCCCCTGTCCCGCAGGCGGGGATATGTCGCTTGCTGGCACGGCGGGAGCTTCGCTGGCCCGGGAGAGCCTGTCGCTTTCCGGCGCGTGGGCCCTCTATCCTCTGGCCGTCCGCTGGCAGGAAGAATTCCAGAAAACCCATCCCGGGGTGAATATCGACGTTCAGGCCGGCGGGGCCGGCAAGGGGATCGCAGACGTCCTGGCCGGGGTCGTGGACATCGGCATGGTCTCGCGGGAGGTCCAACCGATCGAGGTCGAAAAGGGGGCCGTGGCCCTGGCCGTGGCCAAGGACGCCGTCGTCGCCACCATCAATATGAAAAACCCGTTCCTCGCCGACATCCTGCGGCGCGGATTGCGAAGGGAAGAATTCCTCGGGCTGTGGATCAAAAAATCCATCGGGACATGGGAAGGCGCCCTCGGCAAGAGCGGCCGGACCCCCGTCCACCTTTTCACCCGTTCGGACGCCTGCGGCGCTGCGGAAACCTGGGCCACCTACCTGGGCGGACACCAGGAGGACCTGGCCGGGATCGGCGTTTACGGCGATCCGGGGCTGGCCGAGGCCGTCCGGCGCGATCCCCTGGGGATCGGCTTCAACAACGTCAATTTCGCCTATGACGCAAAGACCCTGAAACCCATCGCCGGCATCGAGATCTGCCCCATCGACCTCGACGGAAACGGGACGATCGATCCGGCCGAGAAGATCTACGCGACCCGCGACGACCTGACCCGGGCCATCGCCGCGAACGTCTATCCCTCGCCCCCGGCGAGACAGCTCTATTTCGTCGTCAAGGGCAAGCCGGGCCGTCCCATCCTGGCGGAATTCCTCGAATGGGTCCTCACCGACGGCCAGAAATTCGTCGCCGAGATGGGCTACATCGGCCTTACGCCGGACCGGGTCGCCTCCGGCCTGGCCGCGGTCCGCGGCGAGGTTGGAAAAAAATGAGGCTTCGCAAGGACGCCCTGGCCCGGCGGGCGATGAGCTTCGTCACCGCCCTGCCGGGGATCCTTGTGCTCCTCATCGTCATCGGGCTTTTCCTCAAATCGAAAGCCATCCTCGGGGTCGAGCCCCTATCGCGGCTCCTCTTCTCCTCAGCCTGGCACCCGCTCAAGGGGCAATTCGGCCTCCTCGCGTTCATCACGGGGACGGTCTGGGTGACCGTGACCGCGCTCGTCCTGGCCGTGCCGGTCTCGATCCTCGCGGCCATCTACCTCTCGGAGTACGCCCCGCGCTGGGTGCGCGAGAGCGCCAAGCCCGTCATCGACCTCCTGGCCGGACTGCCCTCCGTCGTCTACGGCGTCTGGGGCGTCCTCCTGGTCGTGCCCTTCGTCGGCGGCGTCCTCGCCCCTCTTGCCGGCGTCTATTCCTCGGGCTACAGCATCCTGGCCGGCGGCATCGTCCTGGCCATCATGACTTTCCCGACGATCATCCACGTGACGCTCGAGGTCTTCGCCTCGGTCCCCCGGTCCCTCAGGGACGCGTCCCTGTCCCTCGGCGCGACGAAATGGGAGACGACGCGCCACGTCGTCCTGAGGAAGGGCGCGCAGGGGATCTTGGCCGCATCGGTCCTCGGTTTCTCCCGAGCTTTCGGTGAGACCATGGCCGTCCTCATGGTCGTCGGCAACGTCCCGGCCGTCCCCCGGTCGCTCTTCGACGCCGGCTACCCGCTGCCGGCGCTCATAGCCAACAACTACGGCGAGATGATGTCCATCCCCCGCTACGACGCGGCCCTGATGACGGCCGCCCTCGTGCTCATGCTCATCGTCCTCTTTTTCAATGTCCTCGCCCGGCGCTTCCTGGTCCGTGTCGAAAAGAGGGTCCGGTGAACGGGGTCGCGAACGGCCGGCTCGGGAAGCGCAAGCGGGCCGACGTCTTTTTCCGCGTCCTGGCCACCGTCTCGGCCGCCGTCGTCCTCCTCTCCCTCCTTCTCATCCTCGGGACGATCCTGTGGAAGTCCGTCCCCGCCCTGAGCCTGTCCATGCTGACACACACGCCGAAGGGCGGCTTCTATCTAGGCAAGGAAGGCGGCATCCTGAACGCCATCCTGGGCTCCCTGTACCTCGCCGTCGGGGCCACCGTCCTGGCCTTTCTCTTGAGCCTTCCCCTCGCCCTCTACCTCAACCTCTACAAGGGCCGGGCTTCGAAAACGGCCGTCTGGACGAGGTTCTTCCTGGACGTCCTCTGGGGGGTGCCATCCATCGTCTACGGAGCCTTCGGGTTCGTCGTCATGCTTGCCCTGGGGCTTCGGGCCTCTCTCCTGGCCGGGATGCTGACCGTCGCCCTCCTCGAGTTCCCGATCATGTGCCGGGCCATCGACGAGGTCATGCGCCTCGTCCCCCTCGAGCTCAAGGAGGCCTCCGATTCGCTCGGGGCCACCCGCTTCGAAACGGCTTTCAAGGTCATGGTCCGCCAATGCGCGCCGGGGATCCTGACGGGCGTCCTTCTCGCCTTCGGCCGGGGCATCGGCGACGCCGCCTCGGTCCTGTTCACGGCCGGGTTCACCGACCGGATCCCGTCCTCCCTGGCCGATCCTGCGGCGACCCTGCCGCTGGCCATATTCTTCCAACTGGGCACGCCCTTCCCCGAGGTCCAGCAGAGGGCCTACGCCTCGGCCGCGGTCCTGACCCTGATCATCCTCCTCATCAGCCTGGCCGGCCGGGCGATGAGCCGAAAGGTCAATCGACATGTCGTCAGATAAAGGACGGATACACCCATGAACGGGCCGGCGCCCATCAGCATCCGGGACCTGAGCGTCTTCTACGGCGACCTCCAGGTTCTCAAGAACATCAACCTGGACATCCCGGCGAAGAGGATCACCGTCATCATCGGGCCTTCCGGTTGCGGCAAGACGACCCTTCTCAAGTCGCTCAACCGGCTCCTGGACACGGCCGAGGGCGTGCGCGTCCAGGGCGAGGTCGTTCTCGACGGCGAGAACATCTATGCCCCCCGGACCGAGGTCACCCGGATCCGGAAAAAGATGGGCCTGCTCTCCCAGAAGCCCCAGGTCCTGCCGATGTCGATCTACGAGAACGTCGCCTACGGACCGAAGATCCACGGGCTCAAGTCCAAGAAGGACCTCGACCGGAGGGTCGAGCACTACCTCAAGGTCGCCGGTCTCTGGGACGAAGTGAAGGACCGTCTCCGCGAACCCGCCTCCAGCCTCTCGGTCGGGCAACAGCAGCGCCTCTGCCTGGCTCGCGGCCTCGCGGTCGAGCCGGAGATCATCCTCGGCGACGAGCCGACCTCGGCCCTCGACCCCCAGTCGAGCCAGAACGTCGAGCGGCGGCTGATAGAGCTCAAGCAGGATTACACCGTGGTCGTCGTCACTCACATCCTGCGCCAGGCCCGCCGTGTGGCCGATTACCTGGCCTTCCTTTATTTGGGGGAGCTCGTCGAGCACGGGCCGGCGGCCGAGGTCTTCGCCAATCCCCGGGACCCGCGGACCCGGGCCTACCTCACCGGCGAGATCAGCTGACGCCGATCCTTTTCAAACCGGTCCTGAGCGAATTCCGGAGCGTGGCGATCTCGGCCGACGCGGCCGCCCGGCCGGGAAGGGCTCTTCGTAAATAGATGAAAATCAATCCGTTACGGGTGTGCCGGTAGCGGAATTCGACCTCCGCATGGCCAAAGAAAAGCATCATCATCGTCTCGGCCATCTTCGAGAGCGGCGGCCTGTCGATGTGGCCGAAGCGGAAGCGCGCCGTGACACGTGTCCCTTTCCGCGGGGCGGATTCGATGACGACGCGGCCGCCGCAGACCTCGGCCGTCTGGGCGAGCAGGGGCAGGCCGAGGCCCGTCCGTTTCCTCTTGGTGGTGAAGAACGGGTCGAGGGCCCGGGCCTTCTCCTCACGCGACATGCCCCGGCCGTTGTCCGTCACCCGGAACGCCAGCATGTCGCGCTTCTCGTTCTCGTTGACGGAGATGAGGACACGCGTCGCGCCGGCGGCGATCGCATTCTCGGCGATGTCGAGGATGTGGAAAGAAAGGTCCTCCATCATGACGGGATGACCCTCCGGCCGTCTTCTCCCGCCAGGGCCTTGCGGATCTCCACGAGGTTCGGCGAAGCGACGAGCAGATCGGTCGCGACGCAGCCTATCTCCTCCGGCTGATGGGCGTCCGAGAAACGGACCATGGCCAGGGGATCGAACGGCCCGAGCGCCTCCCGGGCTTCGGCGACGGTCAGCCGGGGCGAGACCTCGACGGCATCGAGACCGAGGCCGGGCGGGATGAAGCCGAGCTGGGAGACGATGCTGAAGGATTCCCGGTCGACGTGGCAGGCGATGGCCAGGCCGCCGTGTCCGTGGATGAGATCGACGGCGTCGTGGACGGAAAAGAGCGTCGCCCCGAAGAGGCACCGCGGGCTGAACCCGGTGACGTAATCCTGGGCGTCGACAAGGACCTGGTCCTTGATGAATTTTTTCTTTGACGGGACGTCCGGGAGGTTCCGGTAGACGGCCGCCTGGAAGGGGCCGAGATCGACACCTGCGTCGAAGAGCCCGAGGATGTGGACCTCCTCGGCGGTCGTCAATTCGATCCCGGGCAGGACGGCCAGTTCCGTGCCCCGGGCCGCCTCGATGACGGCGGCGGCGTTCTCCGTCGTGTTGTGGTCGGTGACGGCGATGAGGTCCAGCCCGGCCGCCCGGGCCCGTTCGACGACCGCGCGCGGGGACATGGCCAGCTCCCCGCACGGCGAGAGGCAGGTGTGGATGTGGAGGTCGGCCCGGATGCGCCGGAGCTCCATCAACTCCCCTTGACCCCCAGCCCGTAGAGCCTTCCGGCGAGCTCGAACGCGCCGAGCCGGGTGCCGAGAACGGGCACGCCCTCCTTCTCGGCCTGCCGGAGGGTTTCGGTTGCCGGCTCCCGGCCGTTGACGAGGACGATCCCGGCCAATTCCTTGAGCACGGCCACGGCGACGATATTCGGATGGATCTGCATCGTGATCCAGAGATCGTCCTTGCGGCCGTGGCCGATGACGTCGCTCAGGAGGTCGCTCGCGTACCCGCCGAGGACGGGCCGCTCGAGCGGGATACCCGCCGTGTAGACCTTGAGATCGAGGCGTGCCGCCAGGTCGGACAGTGTCATCGCTTCTCCTTCTTGACGAACGGGCAGTCGTCGACATGCGCCAGCCCGCGGACGACGTCGTCGGCCAGCGTCCGGCAGTCCGGCGCCCCGCAGATCCCGCAGTCCTTGCGCGGCAGGTCGGCGAAGATCTTCTCCCGGCGCTTGGCCTTGCGGATGGCCTTGGCCGGGTCGCTGTCGAGGGGCCGGGATCCGACGGGCGACACGGGGTGGTCGAAGGACAGGAAATTCTTGTGATAAAGCCGGCTGACGTCCTTGGGATCGACGACCGCACGTTCCCCGGCGGCGGCGACGAGCTGCAGGATCCGGCTTTTGGCCAGGAAGCGGTTCTCCACTTCGAGCGGCCCGCCGACGCAGCCGTCGGGGCAAACGGTGCACTCGAGCAGGTCGATATCCTGGAGCAGGCCCGCTTCGACCTGGTCGAGGACCCGCATGGTGTCCCGGATGCCGGAGACGGCCACGGCCCGGTGGCTCTTGAGGCCGCGGGTCTCGCCGCCGGACAGCGACCAGCCCATGCCGATGCCGCTGAACTGCGTCTCCGGGAAGAGGTGGCGCATGAGCGCGTCCTCCTCGCTTTTCCGGAGGGCGTTGAGGATCTGGGGGTAGATGTCCCGGATCGAGATGGCCCCGTCGAGGTAGGATTTGTTCAGGGTCACCGGGCTGTTGATGGAGACCATTTTGGCCGGACAGGGCGTCAGGTGGATGATGCCGATCTTCTCGGGCGGGATGTTCAGGGCTTTGGGCAGGATCGTCCGGAGGATCTTGGCCGCGATCTCCCGCGGCGGCTCGATCGGCAGGATCTGCCCGCAGAGCGCGGGATAACGCCCCTGGATGAGCCGGACGACGACCGGACAGGTCGAGGTGATGAACGGCCGGGGCCGGGGATGCTCGTTGAGGTACTCCTCGGTCGCGGCGCAGTTGAGCTCGCAGATCGAGCTGAGGTCGTAGACCTCGTTGAAGCCGGTCCGGCGCAGAGCGGACAGGATCTCGGTGGGCAGGTTGGCGATGCCGAACTGCCCGTAAAGCACGGTCGACGGGATGGCCACCTTGTAATCGAAGTGGTCGAGGGCCGCGAACGACGTCGTGTGGGAATGGACGGCGTCGTAGGGGCAGACGCGCAGGCACTCGCCGCAGTCGATGCACAGCTCGTCGATGATCTGCGCCTTGCCGTCCCTGACCCGGATGGCCTTGGTCGGGCAGGCGCCCAGGCAATGGACGCAGCCGATGCACTTGTCCTTGGTGATGTGGATGGCGTGGAAGTTCTTCTCTTTCATGGCTTGTGTCCGTTCGTCAGGATGATGATCTCCAGGCGGGTCCCCTGGCCTGCTTGAGAATCGACGTGGAAGACGTCGGAGTTCCGCTTGATGTTCGGCAGGCCCATGCCCGCGCCGAAGCCGAGTTCCCGCATCTCCGGGGTCGCCGTCGAATACCCTTCGGTCATGGCCAGTTCGACGTCGGCGATGCCCGGGCCCTGGTCGTCGACCGTGATGCGGACCTCCCGAGTGGAGACGGCCAGGTCCATCCGGCCCTGCCAGGCATACATGATGACGTTCATCTCCGCCTCGTAGGCGGCGATGGCCGCCCGGCGAACGGTCTTGGCGTCGAGGCCGAGGTCCTTCAGGAGCTCCTTGATCCGGCAGGCGACGGTCCCCGCCTTGGCGAAATCGCCGCCCTTGACGGGGAACTCCTGGCGGTAGACGTCCTCAGCGGCCATGGGGACCGTCCTTGAAAAAAAGCGCGAGCAGGGAGCACGCTTCGAACATCGGCATTTTCGTGGCGATGAGAGGCAGGTTCTTCAAGCGGGCCTGGTCGACGACCTCGGGGCCCGGCCGTTTCCCCTGGACGAAGACGACCGCGGCCAGGTCGGCGACGGAGCAGGTGCAGACGACGTGGGGATTCGCCAGGCCCGTCAAGAGGAGCGAGCCGGGTTCGGCCGAGGTCAGGACGTCGCTCATCAGATCGGAAGCGAAGATCTTCGGAAAGACGACCTCGAGAGGGCTCCCCGGGGTCAAAAGCTCGCCGTTGAGAAGGGCCAGAACGTCCTTGAGCACGATCATCGGGACCTCCCGCCGCGCCGGAAATCCTAGGATGCCTTCATTATATCCGGAACGGAGCATAAAAAAAAGCCGGCGGGAGCGGCAGGGAGCGGAGTCTCCGAAGCGACCGATAGAACTGCCGCGGAGCGACTCGGAGCGGCAATTCTAGGAAATATTTTAATGGGGATAAAAAAACAGGGGGACGAGCCTAGGCCCGCCCCCCTGCAGGAGGCAATTCAATGGGTCGAAACGCTTATTTCGCCTTGAGGATCTTCTGGACTTCTTCCTTGTCGATGTCCGTGATGTAGGGGATGCCGCTGATGTCGACCGCTTCCTTGGTGAGGGAGGCGATGTCGTCGCGGTTGACGTAGTCGAGCGTGAACTTGCGCTCGCCGGCCATCAACTGCCGAAGGCCCTGGCTCAAACGTTCGAAGTAGGTGTAGACGCCCATGGCCCCGGCGGGGAGCTCGTTGAACCTGGCGCCGAAACGATGCCGCAGCTCGGGAGCGGTGACGAAGATCTCGTCCTTGCTGCTGCCGAAGCGCTCGACGTAAACGGGGATCTGGCCGTCGTTGATCCGGCCGCCGATCGTCTTCCCGACCATGGCCGCGGCCATGGGTGAGCGGGCCATGCCCACGAGCTTGACGTAGGGGGCGCCGAGGGACAGGGCCTTGAAGATCTGGTCCTCGAAGGTGATGCCGCCGGCGAAGGCCAGGTCGGGCACGTATTCGCCCTGCTTGGCCAGCTGGTCGGCGAATTTCCAGGTGAGCGACCAGATCTCGACGGTCGGGATGCCCCATTCGTTCATCATCCGCCAGGGGCTCATGCCCGTGCCGCCGCCGGCGCCGTCCACGGTCAGGAGGTCGAGCTTGGCCTTGGAGGCGTACTTGACCGCCCGGGCCAGGTCGGCCGGGCGATAGGCGCCCGTCTTGAGGAAGATGCGCTTGGCGCCGGCCTTGCGCAGCTCCTCGACCCGCTTCATGAAGGCGTCCTCCTCGACCATGCCCATGCGGGAGTGGCGCTCGAACTCCTTGAAGCTGCCCTTTTCGAAGGCGGCGATGACGCCGGGGTCCTCGGGATCGGGCAGGACGATGTAGCCCTTTTTCTTGAGGGCCTGGGCTTTCTTGACGCTCTTGATCTTGACCTCGCCGCCGATGTCCTTGGCCCCCTGGCCCCACTTGAGCTCGACGGTCTCGATGCCCAGCTTCTCGATGGTGTATTCCTGGACGCCGAGCCGGGTGTCCTCGACGTTGGCCTGGACGACGACATCGCCGTAGCCGTCCTGCCAGTCCCTGAAGGACTTGATGCGGAACTCCATGTCCGGCGAGCGGACGACGCGGCCGTTCTTGATCTCGGTCTCGTCGTCCATGCCGCAGACGTTCTCGCCGATCGTCAGGATGACGCCCGAGATCGCTGCGCCGCCGCCGAGACCGGCCCAGTTCTGCTTGGCGATGTTGGTCGAGCCCATGCCGGCGATGACGAAGGGCAGCTTCAGCTTGAGGTCCTTGTTCCGGCCGATCTTGGTCTCGACGCTGACCTTCTCGAAGGTCGCCTTGTCGCTGTCGGCGGGAACCCCCCAGGCCCCCTTGGCCGTCCCCATGATGCTGAAGTGGGACAGGTCGACGGGATAATCCTTCTCGCAACCCGCCGTGATGATGCCGAATGGCTGGGGATAGAGGACCTCGTGGCCCCGGTAGGCGGATTTCCCGATCTCGCACATCCCGATGCAGCCGTCGACGCAGGTCACGCACATGCCGCTGAAGGGGCTGACCGACCCCTCCGTCCTGTTCTTGGTCAGGGTGGCGGCGCTTCTGTTGAGTCTCGTGAAACTCGGCATGAAATTACCTCCTCGTTATCCTTTGGTATTCTTTGGGTTCATGTTGCAAACCCGGTCAAGTCTTTTCCCGGACGCAGGTGCCGCAGCGGCCCGCGTCGTACATCCAGCACTGGAGGTCGTCGTAGTGGTCCAGGCAGGAAGGGTCCATGGTCAGGCATCCGTTGCAGAGGGCCGTCTCCGCGTTCGGGCCCTGGCAGCGGAGCTGGCAGGCAGGGCAGATGTACATGCACGCGCCGCACAGCCGGCATTCCTCCGAGCGCATGTCGAACGGCGTCGAGATCTTCCGGTTCAGGCCGCGCTTCTGGAAGCCGATGGCCTTGGCGTCCATCTGCTCCGCGCACATCCGGACGCAGAGGCCGCAGAGGACGCATTCCTTGTTGCGGGACGCGAACCGGACCTGGGTGACCCCGAACCGGGAGGCCATGTCTTGGAGGACCTTGGACCCCGGAGCCATGGCCAGCATGAGCTCGATCATCATCCGCCGCGCCGCCCAGACCCTGTTGCTGTCCGTCCGGACGATGAGGCCTTCTTCGGCGGGATAGGTGCAGGACGACACGAGCTTGGTCCTCAGGCCCTCGCCGATCTCGACGAGGCAGAGCCGGCAGCCGCCGTGCGGGGTCAACCCCTCGTTGAAGCAGAGGGTCGGGATCTCCAGCCCGTAGAACTTGGCCGTCTCGAGGACCGACCAGCCCTCTTCGGCCTTGACTTCCAAACCGTTCATGCGAAAGGTGATCATGTTGCCTCTCAGATAATCTGAATGGCCTCGTCCCGCTGGGACTCGATGGCCTCGAACCGGCAGGCCTCCTGGCAGGCGCCGCATTTGATGCACTTCGTCTGGATGATGCTGTGCACTTCCTTGAGCGAGCCGGTGATGGCCTCGGTCGGGCAGGCCCTCTTGCAGGACAGGCAGCCGGTGCACTTTTCGGACAGGACGACGTAGCGGATGAGCTTGGTGCAGACCCCCGCGGGGCACCTCTTGTCGAGGATGTGGGCCTCGAACTCGTGGCGGAAATACTGCAGGGTCGAGAGGATGGGGTTGCCGGCCGTCTGGCCGAGGCCGCAGAGCGAAGCGTCCTTGCAGACCTGGGCGAGCTCCTCGAGAAGAGCGATGTCGCTCTCCTTCCCTTTGCCCTCCGTGATGTCCCGGACGATCTCCCACATCCTCTGGGTGCCTTCCCGGCAGGAAACGCACTTGCCGCAGGATTCGTCCTGGAGGAAGTTGAGGAAGTACTTGGCGATGTCGACCATGCAGGTCTTGTCGTCCATGACGATCATGCCGCCCGAGCCCATCATGGCCCCGGCCGCGGTCAGGCTCTCGTAGTCGATGGGCAGGTCCAGGAGCTTCGCCGGGAGGCAGCCGCCCGAAGGGCCGCCGATCTGAACGGCCTTGAATTCCCGGCCCTTGGGGATGCCGCCGCCGATGCCGAAGACGACGTCCCTGAGGGAGATCCCCATGGGGACCTCGACCAGACCGGTGTTGTTGATCTTGCCGACGAGCGAGAAGATCTTCGTCCCCTTGCTCGATTCGGTCCCCAGCCCCTGGAACCAATCCGCGCCCCGGCGGATGATGTTGGGGACGGTCGCCCAGGTCTCGACGTTGTTGATGACCGTCGGCAGGCCCCAGAGCCCTTTCTGGGCCGGGAAGGGCGGCCTCTGCCGGGGCATGGCGATCTTGCCCTCGACGGAGGCGATCAGGGCCGTTTCCTCGCCCGAGACGAAGGCGCCCGCGCCCTCGACGATCTCGAGGTCGAAGTTGAAGCCCGTGCCCAGGATGTCCTCCCCGAGGAGGCCGTTGTCCCGGGCCTGGGCGATGGCGATCTCGACGCGCTTGAGCGCGAGCGGGTACTCGTGGCGGATATAGACGAAGCCCTTCACGGCGCCGATGGCCTTGGCCCCTATGACCATCCCCTCGAGGATGGCGTGGGGGTCGGCTTCGAGGACGGAGCGGTCCATGAACGCGCCCGGGTCCCCTTCGTCGCCGTTGCAGATGAGGTATTTCGGGGTCCGCTTCTCCTTGGCGCAGGCGGCCCATTTTCGGCCCGTCGGGAAGCCGGCGCCGCCTCGCCCGCGGAGGCCGGAGGCGGAGATCTCGGCGATGATCGTCTCGGGCGTCATCTCCGTCAGGGCCTTGCCCATGGCTTCGTAGCCGTCGAAGGCGATGTACTCCTCGATCTTCTCCGGGTCGATCCGGCCGCGGTTGCGGAGGACGATCAGCCGCTGGTGTTTGAAGAACTCGATGTCCTTCATCTTCGGGACGGGCTGCTTTTCGGCCGGCGGGACGTACATCAGCTTCTTGATGGGCCGGCCCTTGAGCAGGTGCTCCTCGACGAGGTGAGGGACGTCCTCGACCTTGAGGAGCTGGTAGAAGATGCCGTCGGGCTGGACCAGGACGATCGGGCCCCGTTCACAGAATCCGTTGCAGCCCGTGGCCACGACCTGGATCTCGTCCTGGAGCTTGCGTTTCTTGATTTCCTTCTCGAGCGCTTCCTTGATCTTGAAGGATCCGCAGGAGACGCATCCCGTACCGGCGCAGACCAATAAGTGAGCTCGATATTGTTTCACGGATCCCCCTCAGTACACGGTTTCGCTTCCGACGGCCAGCACGAGTTCCGTCACCATCTGGCCGCCCAGGATATGCTGGACGAAGATCCGCTTGATCTTTTCGGGCGTGAGGTCGCCGTATTTCACGGGCGGCTGGTTCTTGAATTCGACCGTGGCCATGGGCTCCACGTTGCACAGCCCGGCGCAGCCGGACGTCGTCACGATGATGTCCTGGACCTTGGCTTTGCTGATCTCCTCGAGGAGGGCGTCCATGATGTCGCGGGCGCCGGCGGCGATGCCGCACGTCCCCATGTGGACCGTCACCCGCGCCCGGCCTTCGCCTTCGCGGATGGTCATCAGCGATTTCGTCTTTTCCCGGATCTTGGCCAGGTCTTGAATGCGGAGTTTTTTCGTTCCGGCCATCAGATGTCCTCTCTTTCCTTCATGTTCCCGCCGCCGGTTTTCCTCATGAAGCTTCCGGTTTCTGATACTTGGCGAGGATCGGCGCGACCTTCCGGATGGTGGCGTGACCGTGGTATTCGCCGTCGACGACGACGACGGGCCCGATGGCGCAGCACCCGAGACAGGCGACCGTTTCGAGCGTGAACTGACCGTCCTTCGTGTTCTCTCCGGCCTTGACGTCGAGCTTCCGCTCGATCTCCTCCAGGATCTTCGGACCGCCCCGGACATGGCAGGCCGTCCCCATGCAGACCAGGCACGTGTGCTTGCCGCGCGGGGTCAGGCTGAAGGCCCTGTAGAACGTGGCCACGCCGATGATGTCGATGAGGGGCATGCCCAGGGTCTTGGCGACCACGCGGAGGGATTCCGGAGAAAGATAGTTGAAGTTCTCCTGGATGTCGAGAAGGATGGCGATCAGGTTCTTCTTGAGGCCCTGATGCTTGTCGATCAGGGACTGGATTTTTGTTTTATCGGTATCCACAGTCATCCCTCCAGTAAGATAATTCGCTCGGCGGCCGGACGGCCGCGAAGGAGTCGCGGGCAGGGCGGGGACGGAACCGGCAAAGAGATGGGCAGGGCGGAGGCGACGTACAGCTTGGCGCCGGCTGCCGGCCTCAGAAACGGGCGAATAGGGTCAATAAAAATAAAAATCTCCTTAACGGCGTTGCCGGGAGACCCAAGACCAAACAACAAGAGGGCATTTATACAGAACGCTTTCGGCTTTGTCAAGCGGCGCGGGGCACGAGAGCGGAAGGTCACTTTGGACCGGTTTCGAGCTCGATCTTCTCGACGAGGATCTCGCGCCCTTCGACGATCTCGACCCGTCTCGAACCGCAGGCGGCACAGGAAAAATCCGTGTCCTCGCGGACGCCCGTGCCTCCGCAGTCGGGGCAGCGGAGCCTCACCGGAACGATGGCGATCTCCAGGCGGGCGCCTTCGGCCAGCGTCCCTTTCTTGTACGCGTCGAAGGCCGATTCGAGGAGTTCGGGGACGACCCCGGACATCCGGCCCACCCGGAGGACGACCGCCGTGACCCGCGAAGCGCCGTGCTCGCGGGCCTTCTCTTCGAGGACGTCGAAGACGGAGGCGATGAGGGACAGCTCATGCACGGCCGGACCTCAGCCCCTCGAGGGCCTCGACGAGATACCCGACGAGGGCGTCAACACCGTCGCCGCGCAAGGCGGAGACCATGAAGACGCTGAGCCCGGGCTTGATGGATAGGGCTTCCGCAGCCGCCTTGGCCGGGTCGAACGGAAGGTGAGGGATGAGGTCCGCCTTGGTCAGGATGAGGCAGTCGGCCGAGAGAAAGGCCTGGGGATATTTGGCCGGTTTGTCATCGCCTTCGGGGGAAGACAGCAGGACGCAGCGCAGGTCCTCGCCGAGGTCGTAGGAAGCGGGGCAGACGAGGTTGCCGACGTTCTCGATGAACAGGAAGTCGATCGCCGCCGGGATATCGCCGAGGACCTTGCCGATCATCCGGGCCTCGAGGTGGCAGGCGCCGCCGGTCGTGATCTGCCAGGCGGGGACGCCCTTTTTCCGGATGCGCTCGGCGTCCCTCTCCGTTTCGATGTCGCCCTCGATGACGGCCATCCGGTACCGGCCCTCGAGGCGGTCGGCGAGCGTTTCGAGGAGCGTCGTTTTGCCCGAGCCGGGCGAGCTGAGCAGATTCACGCCGAGAATGCCGCGCGAGCGCAGCTCGCGGCGGATCCCGGCCGCGACCTGCTTGTTGGTGCCGAGCAAGTCCTCGAGGACGAGCACTTCCTTGCGCGTCACCCGCCGTTCCCTTTCAGGAATCCTTCCAGGAACTTCAGGGCCAGGGCCAGGTTCGCCTCGGCCTCGGCCGAAAGCCCTTCCCCGACCTCCCAGCGCTTGCCGCGGATGGCCAGAAGCCGGGCGTCGGGGGTCTTGCCGTAGAGCTCGGCGGCGATGGCCATGACCGCCTCGGGCCGGAGGGCGTGGCTCATGGCCGGCATGCCGGCGGCCGCTTTGATTTTAGTGAAAGTGAACGGCTTGCGCAGGCCGCGAGCGGCGTCGACGAAGACAATGGTGTCGTAACCGGCGCAGGCCAAGGCGTCCTCGATGTTGAGCTGGTAGTTGGCGTCGCAGGCGACGCCGCGAAGGCGGCGCCGTTTCAAGCGTTCCGCGGCCGCCGCACCCAGGCCGTCATCCCGGCGGCCGGGGTTGCCGATGCCGAGGACGAGCGCTCTCGGCGGCTTCGTTTTTCGCGGAATCAGCGGACCTTCCTCTGGAGAATGCGACCCCTCGCGTCTTCGAGAGTGACCTCGAGCGGCATCCGGCCGACGGCGTGGGTGGCACAGCTCAGGCAGGGGTCGTAGGCCCGGATGGCCACCTCGACGCGGTTGAGCATGCCCTCCGTGATCTCGGGCTTCTCCGAGATGGCGTTCATGGCCACCCAGTGGACGGCCCGGTTCATGGGCTCGTTGTTATTGGTCGTCGAAACGATCAGGTTGGCCATCGTGATCTGGTCGTCGCCGTTGATGCGGTAATGGTGGAAGAGGGTCCCCCGCGGCGCCTCGATGAGGCCCACGCCTTCGGGGACCTTCTTGCCCTTCTTGACGAGCTTCGCGCCCTGGAGGTCCTTGTCGAGGAGGAGCTCCTTGATGACCTCGGCCGAGTGGAGGAGCTCGATCAGCCGGGCCCAGTGCGTGTGGAGCGACATGTTGTTGGGCTTGCCGTCGGTGTAGGCCCTGTAGACCTCGAACTCCTTCTGGGCCAGGGGGGAGGGGATGAAGTCGCAGGTGTTGAGCCGGGCCAGGGGGCCGACCCGGTACCAGCCGTCCTTCTTGCCGAGGGAGCGGAGGTAAGGGAACTTCATGTAGCTCCAGGACTTGGTCTCCTCGCCGATGTATTCGAGGTAGTCCTGGTAGTCGACGTCGTCGAGGACCTTCCGGCCCTCGGCGTCGACGGCCCTGAGGACGCCGTGGTAGAAGTCGAGGGCGCCGTCCTTGCGGACGAGGCTGAGGTGGTTCGACGGGAAATCGGCGAAGCCGTCGACGACGTCCTTGTTCTTCCGCTGGTAGTCCTTGAAGAGCTCGACGGCCGCCCGGGACCATTCGATCATCTGGTCGATGTTGAGCGGCGCGGCGCCCTTGAGAAAGCGGTCCCGCTCCTCGGGGCTGAGGTTCTTGTTGATGCCTCCCGGGACGGCGCCCGTGCCGTGGATCTTCTTCCCGGCCGTGGCCAGGATGACCTCCTGGCCGAACTTGCGCAGGAGGACCCCCTGGACGGCCAGGTCCTTGTTCAGCGCGGCGACGCCGATGATGTTCCGCACGGCCGGATCGGCGTCCATGCCCAGGAGGAAGTCGGGCGAGGAGAGGTGAAAGAAATGAAGGGCGTGGGACTGGAGCATCTGGCCGTAGTGCATCAGGCGCCGCATCTTCTCGGCGGTCGCGGTGAGCTTGCCCGGCCCGGCGCCGACGATGACGTCCATGGCCTTGGCCGCGGCCAGGTGGTGGCTGACGGGGCAGATGCCGCACAGCCGCTGGACGAGCACCGGCGCCTCCCAGTAGGGGCGCCCCTGGACGAACCGCTCGAAGCCGCGGAATTCGACGATATGGAAGCGGGACTGGATCACCTTCCCGGCGTCGTCCAGGCGGATGGTGACCTTGCCGTGGCCTTCGACACGGGTCACGGGTTCGATGGTTATCTTTCTACCCATGGGCGTTCACCCTTCAATCGAATTTGATCAGGTCGTAGGTCAGCTTGAGCGGCCGGCCCTCGACGAGGGCGGTCACGGCCTCCCAGATGAGGTCGGCCGACGGCGGACAGCCCGGCAGGAAGTGGTCGATCTTGACGACCTCGTGGCAGGGATAGACCTTGTCCAGGATGATCGGCAGGTCCTCGTCGTTGGGGATCGTCCGGTCCTCCGGGTCGACGGTGGGGCTGTTCAGGTAGGCCTCCTCCAGGCATTCCCTGATGGGGATGCCGTTGCGCATGGCGGGGAGGCCGCCCATGATGGCGCATTCGCCGACGGACACCAGGACCTTGCAGTTCTTCCGGAAGGCGCGGAGGACTTCGACGTTCTCGCTGTTGCAGCAGCCGCCTTCGATGAGCCCGACGTCGACGGGCTTGGTGAAGGTCTTGATGTCGTCGATGGGGGACTTGTTGAACTCGACGAGGTCCATGAGCCCGAGGATCCGCTCGTCGATATCGAGGAGGGACATGTGACAGCCGAAGCAGCCGGCTAGCGAAGCGGTGGCGATGACGGGTTTGCTCACGGGCCTACCTCCCTGTCCCTTTTTCGACGTCGCTCCCGATGGGCACGTGGTCGAACTTGCGCTTGCCGATCGGGACGGCGAAGCCGGTTTCCTTCTTCAGGATGGCGCCTACGGGGCAGGTGTCCATGGCCCGGCGGGCCTCCTCCTCGGACAGGCGCGCGGCCAGTTTCTTGTCCACTTCTATTGTAACACGGCGGCCGCGGTCGACCGCCGCGAAGACCTTGCGGCCGTCCTTGCCGCGGACGGCCCGGACGCAGCGCAGGCACTGGATGCAGCGGTTCCCGTCGAGCATGAGGAGAGGCGCCGTGGCGTCGATGCCGCGGCGCGGCCAGAGATAGGGGAAACGGGGGACCATGAGCTGGTAGCGGTAGGCCAGGCCCTGAAGCTCGCAGTTGCCGCTCTTTTCGCAGGAAGGGCAGAGGTGGTTGCCTTCGACGAAGAGCATCTCGATGAGGGCCTTCCTCATGTCCTCGAGGTCGGGGGCGGTGTTCTCGACGGCCATCCCCTCGGTCAGCGGCTGGGTGCAGGCGGCCATGAACCGCCCACCCACGCGGACGGTGCAGATCCGGCAGCTGCCCACGGGCTTGAGCCCGTCGAAATGGCAGAGCACGGGGATATAGACGCCGTTCGCCTTGGCCGCCTCGACGATCGTCTGGCCAGGTTTCCCCACGCAGTCCTTGCCGTCTATCGTGAAGCGGATGTCACTCATGGTCGGCCTCCTTGCAAGCGGGCTGGCGGTTGGCGGCCGTGCAGCCGTCCTGGATGGCCGCCGCGAGGTCGAATTCGGGGACGAAGTCTATGCCCTTCTGGATCCGGGCCTGGTAGAGCTCCGCGAAATTCTGCATCGTCGTCAGGATCGGATTGGGCGAGGTCTGCCCGAGGCCGCAGCGGCTGGTGGCCTTGACCAGCTTGCCCCAGGCCTCGAGGTCGCGGAGGTCGCCTTCGGTGCCCTTCCCCTGGGCGACCTTCTCGAATTTCCTTTTGAGCAGGACGTTCCCCGCCCGGCAGGGCGTGCACCAGCCGCAGGACTCTTCGACGAAGAACTCCATGAAATTCTCGACGATCTCGAAGATGTCCCGGTCGGGCCCGAAGACGATGACGGAGCCTCCCGTCGGGAGGTCGGAAAAGCAGATCTTCCTCTGGTACCCGGTCTTGGAAACGCAGGTCCCCGAAGGGCCGCCGACCTGGACGGCCTGGGCCTCCGGGGCGCCGGCCATGTCCAGGAGCTCGGCGATCGAGAGGCCGTATTCGATCTCGTAGATGCCGGGCCTGGCGCAGTCCCCGGAGACGCTCAAAAGCTTGGTGCCCGCTGATTTCTGGGTGCCCATGGCCTTGAACCAGGCCGCGCCCTCGACGACGATCCGGGCCGCCGTGGCCAGCGTCTCCACGTTGTTGACGGTCGTCGGCCGGTCGAGGTAGCCGGCTTGCACGGGGAAGGGCGGCCTGTCCCGCGGCTCGCCGCGCTTGCCCTCGGCCGATTCGAGGAGGGCCGACTCTTCACCGCAGATATAGGCGCCCGCGCCCGACTTGATGACGATATCGAAATGAAAGGAGGGGGACCCGGCGATGTTCTTCCCGAGGGTCCCTTCCTTGCGGAGGCCGGCCAGGACGGCTTCGAGGTGGGCCCGGAGATAAGCGTATTCGGACCTGAGGTAGAGGATCCCCGTTCCCGCGCCGATGGCGTAACCGGCCACGGCCATTCCCTCGAAGACGAGCCGGGGGAGCTCCGTGAGAAGCACCCGGTCCTTGAACGTCCCGGGCTCACCTTCGTCGGCGTTGCACACGACATAGCGCTCGGAGGCAATCTCCCGCCGGCAGAACTCCCACTTGAGACCGGTCGGGAAACCGGCCCCGCCGCGGCCGAGCAGTCCGGCTTTCTTGATCTCGTCGATGACCTGCTCGGGCGTCATGGACACGGCCTTCCGGACGGCCGAGCCGGGTTCGTGCGACCCGAAAAGAACGGCGCCCGGCTTCCGGACGTTGTTGGAGACCATGGCCCGGACGAGGTCCGACTGGTTGGCGCCGTCACCGAGCTCGACGACCTGGCTCGCGGCGGGCGTCCCCGCCCGGAGGCCGCGGACGATGGCCTTGGCCTTGTCGGGCGAGAGCTTGGTGAAGATCACCCCGTCGACGATGGCCGACGGCTCCTGGTCGTTCATCCCGATGCAGGAGGTCGGGAAAAGCCCGACCTTGCCGTCTGCGGAAACTTCGCCGAACCGGCAGCCGGCTTCCTCCTCGAACGCCCTGGCCACGGCCGTCCGTCCCTTCATCCGGGAAGTGATGGTGTCGTTCAGGTAGACTGTCGAGGCGCCGCGGGGGGTCAGGGAAAAGAAGTGATAGAACGTGACGGCTCCGCGGACCTCCGCCTCCGAGAGTTTCAGGTGATCGGTGATGCGGGAGACGGCTTCGCCGGAAACGTGCCCGAAACGGTTTTGAACGTCACGGATGACGTCCAGGAGCGCCGCGGGATCCTTGGGATGCCGGAGGACGATGTCTTTCTCATGCGCCATGGTCAAACCCCATATCCAGGTTTTTAGCGTTGTAGTGTAGCATAAAAAGAAATCAAGGAAAACCGCCGCCAGCCGCCGATGTGATAGCCAAGCAATAATGTCCCCTCAGACAGCTAAGCTAAAATGTCCCCTTCCGGAAGGAGGAGGGCATGAAGGAGTCG
>Ga0315276_10000861_pt1 | contig 26697 bp, 18 predicted proteins | sample YL17G05_0_MG_FD_204542 | JGI IMG/M metagenome (GOLD analysis project Ga0315276, IMG submission 204542) | Sediment microbial communities from Yellowstone Lake, YNP, Wyoming, USA - YL17G05_0 | ecosystem: Environmental > Aquatic > Freshwater > Lake > Sediment | place: USA: Wyoming | collected... | reverse complement strand
ATCGTCCCGACGAGCCCTACTTTGCCCCACGACGACGCTTCGCAAATCGACTTGAGGAGGTGGGTCGTCGACGTTTTTCCGTTGGTGCCGGTGACGCCGAAAATTCTCAAGTCGCGGGACGGGTTACCGTAGAACTCGGAGGCGACAGAGGCGAGCGCCTTCGCCGTGTCTTCGACGACCACGCACGGAACATCGCGGACGGGCGCGGGCCTCTCGGTGACGACCGCCGCGGCGCCCCTCTCGAGCGCCGCGTCGATGAAGTCGTGCCCGTCCGCCCGGCTCCCTTTCGTCGCCACGAAAAGGGTCCCCTGCTCTACGAATCTCGAGTCGCTCGTGACCTTTCTGATCACGACTTCGCGCATGTTGTGGACCCGCGCGTTTCCAAGAACCGCCGTCAGCCGGGAGAGTGGAACCTCGAACGTCATCGTGCGATTCCCCCCGCTCTAAAACCTGTCAACCCACCTGTTTCTTTGGCGCCGCGTCGCCGCAGTGGATCCGGAGCACACCCCCCCGGGACAACACACCGGGAGCCGGGGACTGCGAAACGACGAAACCGCTCCCCGAAACCTCGCACTTGAAACCCGCCTCCGCGGCGGAGCGCCTCGCCGCGCGCACGGGCAACCCCGTCACGTCCGGGGTCTCCTTTCCATCCCCGCCACCCGCCGTCCCGCTAAGATAAACACGCACCACGTCGTCCCTGTCGATCGCCACGCCGGGATCCGGATCCTGGGCGATCACCTCGCCCGTATCCCCCTTGCAGAGCAGGTTGAGATCGAGCATCCTCGCCCGTTCCATAACCGTTTCGTGACTCATCCGGAGAAAGTTCGGCGCCACAAATCGTTGATTCTCCGTCTCGTCACCCGCGGACGGGCTCCTCTTCAAGACGTCGTCAAAGAGATGGGATGAGCTCGCCAGCGCCTCCATGATCCTCGCGAACACGGGGGCGGCCGACACCCCGCCGAATCGGTTCGCGTAGTTCGGCTCGTCGAGCAGCACGATGCAAACCACTCTGGGGTCTTCGACCGGGGCGAAACCCACGAAGCTCGCCACGTATTTTCCCGGGATGTAGCCGCCGCGCGACGCGGATTTCTGACCGGTGCCCGTCTTGCCGGCCGTCTCGAGGAACTCGAGACCCGCCGCCTTCCCCGTTCCATCGACGACGACGGCCTTCAGGTATTCCTTGAGCTCGCGCGCCGTGCCTTCGGAGATCACGCGCCGGAGCTCGACCGGTTTCGACTCTTCGGACACCCCGGTTGCTTCGTCCGCCACCCGCTGTACGATCCGCGGCATGACGAGGACGCCGCCGTTGGCCACCGCGGCGAAAGCGGCGGTGATCTGGAGAGGCGTCACCGCGACCTCTTGACCGAAAGCCATGGTGATTTGCGTTCTCTTGGACCAGCGGCTCACGGGCGCCACCCGCCCCGACGACTCCCCGCGAAGCTCTATCCCCGTAGGCGCGCCGAAGCCGAACAGATTGATGTACTCGAGGAACTCGCCCGGCGCCAGACGTAGCGACGCCTTGGCCAGCACCACGTTGCTCGATTGGACGAATCCTTCCCTGAAGGTGAGCAGCTCGAAGGGATGGGCGTCTCGAATCTTCGCCACGCCCACTTCCGCTTCGCCTTTCTCGGCGTCGAAGACGTCCGTTGCGCGGATCTTTCCCGACTCGAGGAGCGCCGCCGCGGTAACGAGCTTGAAGGTCGACCCCGGTTCGTACACACAGGACACCAGACGAAGCGTCCAGAGCGAATCCGCCCGCGACCCCTCGCCGCGCGACTTGGGCGACGGGTTTTCGGCGGCGGCGAGGATCTCGCCGGTCTTGCAGTCCATTAGCAAAACGGCGCCGCCCCTCGCTTCGGACTCCGCGACCGCCTTATCGAGCTCCATCTCGGCGATCTCCTGGAGCCTCGCGTCGATGGTGAGAAAAACGTGTTTACCGTGGACCGGCTGCTTTTCCGCGAACGTCTGATACCCCCGCGACCGGTAACGACCGTCGCGTTGGACTTCTTCCCACCCGGGGACGCCGGCCAATTCCTTGTCGAACGCGGCTTCTATTCCGGCCATTCCCTTGTTGCCGATCCCCACGAAGCCCACGACCTTCGCCGCGGTCGGTCCGAACGGATAGGCGCGGTCGGCTTCCGTTTCGACGATGACTCCCCTGAGCTTCTTCAGCGTCGCCTGCGCGTCCTTCGAGAGAGGACACCGTCTCTTTACATAGACGAAGTTCTTGTCCGAGCGGATCTTCTCCTTGACCGTGTTCTTCGACACGGAGAGGTACTTCGAGAGCGTCGAGGCGACCTTCTCCTTCTCCACGACTTCTTTGGGTTGAACCGCGACCGAAAAAGAGTGGACGCTCAGCGCCAGCGGGCGCCCGCTCCGGTCGAAGATGCACCCTCTAACGGCCGGGACGTCGTGTCTGGCGGTCCCCTGGGAATCGGCGAGGCTCGCCCAGCGGGCTCGCTCGAAAACCTGAACCTGGACCAACCGCCCCCAGAGACACAGCGTGACGAGGGCGAAACCCACGCCGACGATGTGGAGCCGCGAGTTCTTGGTCAGTGCGGTCATTGTCCCAGGCTCTCGTTGGTTTGGCGTTGCGTGTACCGGTAAGCCGACGGGATGGCCTCTTGTTTTTCCGTGAGCGCGGCGGGAGGAGCGGCGTCGGCCGCCCCATCGTTCGCGGCGATTACCTCGAAGTTGTCTATCCCCAATCTCACCATCCCGAGCTTGGTCTCGCAGTATTCGATCACACGGTCCCTCGAGGAGCTCAACACGAACTCGCCGGTGAGCTTGTTGAGTGTCTCCTTCCCCTCGCTCCGCTGCTGCTCGAGCGCGGCGATCTCCTGGCGAAGCACCCCCGCGTAGATCTGCACCGAGACGTAGGCCAGCAGCAGGAGGGCGAACACCGAGTACACGGCGATCGTCACCGCGACCTTTGCGTGTCCGGTGAGAGCCGACAGCATCAAACGACTGAACTTTTTGTACAAATCGTTTTTCATGATCTTCTCACTCCGATGTTGCCGGGCGGATCACACGCGCCGCTCTGAGCCGCGCGCTCCTCGCCCGGGGGTTCGCCGCGATCTCGGCAGGGGCGGGCTTCACCACGCGCCGCGTCAGGACGTCGAGCGCCGCCTCGTGGCCGCAGACGCAGACGGGGGTCCGCGGCGGACAGATACACTCGGAACCCTCGCGTCTAAAAAAGTTTTTCACCGCCGAGTCTTCCAGTGAATGGTAGGACACCACGAGAAGACGCGCGTCCGGATTGACGAACTCGAGGATGGAATCGAGAAAGACGCGGAGATTGTCGAGTTCGCGGTTGAGGGCGATGCGGATCGCCTGGAACACCTTGCTCATCAGGGCGGGAGCTTGTCTCGCCCCCAGCGCGGATTCCACGGCTCGCGAGAGGTCCGATGTCGTCCCCAACCGCCCCTCGGCGGACGCGCGTTTGATCGCTCGCGCGATCCTCGAAGCCCGCCCGACCCCGCCGTAGGTTCTGAGCAACGTGGCGAGCTCCATCTCACTCGTCCTTCCGATCAATTGTGCGGCCGTCTCGCCCTCCGTGGACATCCGCATGTCGAGTGGACCCTCCCGCGAGTAGCTGAACCCCCGCGCTGGATCGTCGAGCTGAAGACTCGACAGCCCGAGGTCGAGCAGCGCCCCGTCGAACTTCCCCCAGGGGACGGCGATCCTCGAGAGCTCCGCGTAGCTCGCTCTGAAGAGAAGAACCCGCCGTCCGTACGAGGAGAGCGCCTCACGCGCCACGGAGAGCGCTTTGACATCCGTATCCACCCCGACGACCCGGACGCCGGGGTCGGCGTCGAGCAGCGCCCGCGCGTGACCGCCGCAACCCACCGTCCCGTCGAGGACGACCCTCGAATTGCCGTACAGTAAATAGTGAACTACTTCCCCCGTCATCACCGGGACGTGGCTCATCGGCAACTCCCCGCTCGGCCCTCTCTCCGTCGAAGAGGCAGTCGAGATCGCGCGTCTTGCTCTTCCCTGGAGATTCATCAGAACATCTTGTCGTTCATCTTCTTGAACGCACGCACCATCTCTTCGTACTTCTGCTCTATGTGTTCCTTCGCCCAGACCTCGATATGCTTGTCCATGTCGACGACGGCCACCGTGTCCCCAAACCGGCACACCTCGCGGACCGGCTGCGGTATCGAGATCCGCCCCTGAGCGTCGACGGTGGCGGCGACGTGGGCGACTTTCGCGAAACGATAGGAGAGCTTCTTCTCCTCGCTTTCCGCCGCCTTGCCGAGGTCTTCGAAGTACCTGTTCCACTGGGGTGTCGTGCGGATCTCGATGTAGGTGGGGTTTTCGAGGCTCGGGACGCAGTAGAGGATGTCCCCTTTCTTGATCCCGTGGTGATCACGGATCTCTTTTGAGAGGAGAACGCGCCCCTTGACGTCAACGGAATGAAGGTTCTTCTCGTTGAAGTACGTGTTCATTTATTGTTAATTTATTTCGATTTGTCGCCTGAGTTCCCGGTAGATTGGGAACTACCACCACAGCGCCCGTATTTTGCCCGGTCGTTTGGGATACGTCAAGCCTAAAGCGGACCAGTTTGGGATTTTTTGTGGATAAGTTGAGGAGGGAGCGGCTCGGAGAATCCCCGCGCTCGGGTCGAACGCGCGTCTCGGCCCCCATCGCGTCCGGATCGTTTGCGAGATGTCGGATGAATTACGGTTTGTCGCCCACGACGCACACGGTGGCGGCCAACCGGTTCACCCAGGGGGTTCGCTCGGCGGCCCGTTCGAGGAGCTCGAATACGGGGTACACGCCGTCGGGCGTGTTCTTGAGTACGAAGAGAAAGTATTTTGTTTTCAGGATGTTGAACCCCTGCTCTTCGAGTAGCCGGGTGATCATCCGCACCGGTTCCGGACGATGGTAACGGTAGGGGTGGTATTCGCCCCGGCCCACGGACTCGGCGGGGTAACACATGGTCGGTAGCCGCCGTTGGAGCCAGGGAAGACGGACGGCGGCGCGTTTGAACCTCTCCACGAAGCTCCCGTGGTTCGGCGTCGATAGAACGAGGCGTCCTCCCTTCCGAAGCACCCGGTGGCACTCGGCAACGACCTTCTCGCGGTCTGCATCGAAAATGTGTTCGAACGTCTCCACCAGGGTGACCCCGTCGAACTCGCCCGCCGCAAAGGGAAGGTTCGAGGCGTCGGCTCCGACAACGGGGAGATCGAGACCGTTCGCCGCGGCGACGCGCTGGCCGGCCTCGAATTGATCGGGGACGAGGTCCATCCCGATGGCCGTCTTCCCCAGCTTGGTGAGCACCATGACGTTGTAGCCCCAGGCGGACCCGACGTCGAGGACGCGGCCGATTCTCTCCGGGGCGACCTCGGCGTCCACCTGCAAAAAGCGCTTGCGCATCATGTGACGGCGCGCCCTGGACCCGAGGTACCAGTACCGGAGAAGATCGGGCATCTCCTCGGGGGACATGTCGCCGGGGATCCGGATGTCGGGCAGGTCAGGCGTCTTCATCTCGCTCCGGTGTGAGACGGTAAAGCGTGTAGAAAAAAGGGCCGGGCTTTCGTATCCCGAGGTTCCTCACCTCGGTCACGTAGACGCTCTCGAACCGGTAACCGGCGAGGACTTTCCCCGCGAACCGGTTCGCCGCGCGCTCGCGATCGACAAAGAAATCCACCCGCGGATACTTAGGGAGCGATAGATAGAGCCCCCGATCGACGATTTCCTCGTACGTGTGGGCCTCCCTGAGCTTGAGCGTCTCGTTATCGACGAGCCCGCCGAGGTCGAGGACCCTCCTCTCCGAATAGAAGGCGAGATAACCGATGTCCGCCGCGGCGACGACGGCTCCCTTTTCCGAGTGGTCCTTGAGATAAAGCGCGAGCCCCTTGAGGTTCCGCGAGAGATCGCGCGAGAAAGCGGCGGATGGGGGGAGAACGACGGCGAAATAGAAGATGATGTTCAAAACGACCGCCGCCGCTGTCGCCGCGGCCACCGCCGTCCGCGCCCGCGCGGCGCCCGGAGCGCGCGAGGGATCCCGCGAGAACCAATCCTCGAGCCCGCCAAGACCGAGGACGATCGTAAACGGCGCGGTGAGGAGCATGTACCTGGACAAAACTTGTATATCGAAAAACACGTAAGCGAGGGGAAGCGTGAGCACCCACAAAAACAACAGACGCGCCCGGCCGGCGAGAACCAAAGACCGCCTGCCGCGGAGAACGACCGACCCCACAACGAGCAGCGCGGCGATCCCGTCCGAGCTCCCGACGATCTTCACGATCGGATCGAGCTTTCGAACAAAGGTCGCAAGATCGAGGATCAATCCCCCGCTCTTGGCTCCGGCGGTGTTGGGGAGGAAGCTCCCGATGTGGTACTTGGCGAAGATGAGCCATGGACCGATGAGAAGCGTCCAAACGAGAATCGTGCGCAGCACGCAACCCCAATCCTTCCGGCGCCCCCGCGTGACCGTCGAGACCAGATAGACGGGGAGCAAAAGATACGCTTCGGGTCTTAGGAGCGCCGCGACGGCCATAAAAAACCCCAAAAAACAGGCGCGCCGACGGTCGCTCGGCGCGCCGATCGACGCCGTCCCCACGCCGACGATCGCGAGGACCGCCGATGAAGTTTCCATCCCGAGCGCCGTCCAGCGGACAAACCACGCGTGCGCACCAAGAAGTAGCGAGCAACAAAAAGATGTCAGGAATCCGAGCCCCAGAGCCCGGGCGAAAAAGTACATCGCCGCGACGGAGGCGAAACCGGCGAGCCACGAGAGCACGCGGCTCGTCGTGATGAGCACCTCACCGGTCCCCAAGACGCGCCCCACGGCGGCGTGGATCATCACCCACAAGGGGCTCGTCGTCCCGAAAGACACCTCACCCGGGTTGAAGCTGTACTCTCCCCTGGTCACGATGTTCCGCGCGTACTGGATGTGGATGTAGCCGTCGTCGGTAAACCCGTCCCTGTGGGGAAGGACCAGCGCGAGCAGGACGAGCAGGGGAACGAGGAGGATCGTTTGATTTTTCGAGGACAACGTTCAAGCTCTTTTCTTTACGAGTGAATCCGGGCGCTCGGAGAGCGCATCCAGACGCTCGGCGAGTTTTCCGGCCAGAACGTCTCGCCGGAATTCGCCGACCGGCGACAGATCGTACTCCGCGTCCAGCGTCCCCGCACGGTATTTCCGGTAAAGACCCACAAGCGCGGCCGCGATTTTCTCGGGGTCATCCGGGGGGGCTACCTCCCCCCGTTTGTGAGCGCGGACGATCGCCGCGGCCTCACCCTCCGGCGACAGCGCGAGAATCGGCCGTCTCACACCAATGTACTCGTAGAGTTTTCCCGGAACGATCCCGTCGTACAGGGGGTTGGCGTGTTTGATGAGAACGAGTATATGGGACGACCTCTCGATTTTCAACGTCTCGGCGTGCGAGACGGTGTTGCGGAAGCTCACGATATCGGCGAGTCCGAGCGCGCCGGCCGCCTCGTCGTTCTCGCTTTCCCGCGGGCCGAGAAAGACCACGCGGCATCTCTCCCGGGCTCCGGGGACGGTGTCGACAAAAATCTTCAGGGCCTCGAGGAACGCCACCGCGCTTCTCTTCTGCGTGAGCATCCCCGCGTGGACCATTTGAAAAACATCGCCCCGTGGAGCAAGATCCAGCACCCGGTCGATGTCCGCCGGATCGTACCCGTTCCGTATGAGCTCGACCGCACCGATCGCGGGGTACGTCTTCAAGAGGAGATCGCGGTGCCACGGGCTCGCCGCCACCACGACGGAAGCGCGCTCGCACACCCGCCGCTCGAGCCTCCGGTGAACGCGCCGGTGGAGAGGCGTCGGCGCGGGGAGCAAGTAGAGATTCATCCACGGATCCCTGAAGTCGGCCACCCACGGGAGCCCCGACACGACGCTCAGATGGAGGGCGATGAGATGGCTCGTTTCGGGGGGAGAGGTCGAGTAGACCGCGTCGAAGGATCCCTCGCCGAGCATCCTCCGCCCCTCGCGGACGGCGAACGGATACCACCCAAGGTACGTGTCGGGCATGAGCGCGGCGGCACCGAGCTTTCTCAACACTCCGAAACCCTTGCTCGACCGCACCTGCGCTCTTCCGTCCTTCGCGGTTCGCCCTGACCGGCGGCGCAAACCCGAGAGAACCGCCTGACCGCTCAGGGTTTTCGTCCGATGCACGACGCACGTGGACGGGATCTCCGAGAGGAGGCTCTCGTCGTTGATCCAGTAGGACCCCGAATCCATCGTCAGCACCGTCGGGCGCCAACCATGATCCCCGAGATATTTGACAAAGCTAAGCGGTCGGTAAACACCACCGCCCGCGTTTGGCGGGAAAAAAGGGATGACCATCAGCACGTTCTTCATCTCGATCTCCCAACCCCCATCAGACGCCCGATGGGTCCGAGTCTCCGGCTCTCGAGCATCGAAAAGAGGATCCCGCCCTCCTCGTCGTCGAACACCCGCAGGAGACGCACCATGTACCGGAATATCACCGAGCCCGCCACGAAAACGATCGCCTTCACGGCAAAAATCGCCGGGACGGGGAGACCGGCGAGGACCGCGCCGGCAATCCAAGCTGGTAAGAAAGCCGCCCCGCCCGAGAGGACGAGCTTCCACGAGAGACGAAGGACCTCGCCCGGCCCGAACGGCAGCCTCGACAGACGGAGCGCGAGCGCGAGTTGCACGGCGCACGCGGCGATCTGCGCGTATCCGACACCGACGAGTCCGAACGCGGGAGCGAGCGCGAAGATCAACCCTACGTAACACACCGCCCAAGCGAGATCGCACCACAGGGCGCCGCGCACCTGATCGACGGCTTTCATCACCGAGGTTAGCGGAGCCGTCATGGTCGAGAGCGGCAAAGAGAGCGCGAACAGAACGAGCAGAGGGACCGCCGTAACGTACGCCGCGCTCGAGACGATGACGATCACATCGCGCGCGAAAACGATGAGCGCCGCGGTCATCCACAAGGAGAGCGCCGTGTTGAACTTGATAAAAATACGCGTCGACTCCACGACGCGCGCGCCGCGCCCTTCCGCGTCGAGCCGCGTGACCTCGGGCTGGAAGGCGAGATTGGCGGCGCCGAGAAGCCGGTTGGCAAGCCGGCCCACCCGCGAACCCACGTGAAACGCGGCCAGAAGCTCGAGCGACAAGACCTGCGCGAGAAGGTAACGGTCAGCGTCGCTAAAGGCGATTGCCACAAGGCTCAAGCCCACGGCCCACACGAGATACCCCGAGTAGTCCTTGCGGTAGGACACCCCACCCGCACCGCGTTCAGCCAAGCGGTCGCTGACCGGGAGAGGGTCCGCAACCCCCGCCCGGACGGTCCCGCCGAGACCCCGGAAGAAAACGACATACCCGGTCGCGACCGTCGCGAGGTTCACGACGCCGAGGATCCGAAAAAGAACGGAAAGGGTAAGATCACCGCGAGCCGCGATGAACCAGACGAGGACGGCGAGAAGCGAGAGCGTCTCGAGCAGGACTTGGGAGGCAAGCCGCCGGAGACCGTTCAGCCCGCCGTATAGAACGAGCTTGAGCATCACTCCCAGAGTGGTGACGTAGAACCAAAAGTAGAGCTCCCCGGATAGCGTCCCTTCGGGGACAAAACGAAACGCCCAGCGGGAAGCCGCCTGCGCTAGCGCGCCCACGACGACGAGTCCCGCCAGGGATAAGAAAGAGCACGCGCCCGCGAGTCTCAACGTCTCGCGGCGCTCGCGTTTCGAATCGTGGACGGGGATAAAGCGGACGAGGAGTTGGGGCAGCCCGTGCGCGGCAAGGGTCGCGAGGAGAAGCGATAACCCCCTCATCGACGCGAAGAGACCAAACGTGGTCTGCGGGAGATAGTTCGCCAGAAGCTTGACCTGGAGAAGCGTGAGCAGCGTCGCGGCCGCCGTTTGGAAAACGAGGGCCACCGTGTTGGAAACGAACCTCGACTCTCCCCGCTCGACCTGCATGAATCAACGTCTCGACACGATTTTCCTGACCGTCCCGGCGAGCTTCCCCGCCGCCGAGCGCCACCTGAGCGTCCGGTAGCGGTACGCCACACCGCCAAGCGACTCTTTGTAATCTACCAGAGAACGTTTGCCGAGGCTACTTCCGAGGTTGTACGCACGGTAACCGTTCTCACACGCGTGACGCAGGCATTCGGCGTAGAGCAGCGTGCTTGCCTGCGTCCCGTCGGCGGTATCGCGCACGACGCCGTTCCACGCGACAACGGACCCCTTGAAATAGAAGTTCAAGTGGCCGCCGAGGAGGTCGTCCCCCCGCCGCGCGAGGAAGAGTCTCACGTTTCCGGCGCCGCCGGCAACCAGATCCGCAAAAAGCCGTCTGGGATAGCGGAACCTCTCGCGCCACGCATCCACTCTCCCGGCATAGATGTCGTAGTACATCGAGACGTCCCCGGCTGAACGGGTCTCCGCGACGGTGAGCCCCTCCTTCATCGCCTTTCGCGTCTGTCGGCGTTTGCTCTTCTCGAAGACCCCTTCCCAGATCCTCTCGAAGCCGCCTGCGAGATCGACGAGGTGCGTCGACGTCTCTTCGACATCGAACACCCCCGTCTCGACGCGGTTCGAGAAATCGACCAGACCGATCTCGTGGACTGCCCTCACCTTCTTGAGCCCCGCGTATGCCTCGATGAGAGAGCGGCGAACCTCATCGTCGCCCCGAGCCACCGGTCCGCCATAGGTCCCGAACGGGAGCGACCAGACGGCGACGAGCGGCCCCTTCTTCAACTCGAAGAAGGGGAGGTACCCGACGATCTCCGACCGGCTCTTCGCCACCAGACATCGGAATCCCATCGCGGGAAACGCGCGGGAGAGGCTCTCCAACCATACCGTGGTGTGGTAGAACGTGGCGTCCGGAGATCGGAGCGCGAGCTCATCGAAGGCGGGCGATAACCTGTCGACGATTTCTACTTCCATCGATCCTTCGCGTAGTACGCCGCGATCCGCTCGAGCGCGCGGACCACGTCGTCGACGTCTTCATCGCGCATGGTTGGAAAAAGCGGAAGCGATATGCACCGTGTGAAATAGTCTTCGCAGACGGGAAACGCGTCCGCCCCTTCCGAGTACGCGCCGAAGAACGGGTGTTTGTAGATGGGGATGAAGTGCACCGAGCACCCGATGTTCTCCGCGGCGAGCGCCCGGATGAAATCGTCCCTGCCGATCTCGAGGGCCTCCGTCTGGAGGCGGATCACGAAGAGGTGCCAGGTGTGCTCATTTCCGCTATGGACACCGGGCAGCTCGAAAAACGGATACCCTTCGAGGCGGGTGTTGAATCGAGCGGCTAGCTCCCTGCGGCGCGCGAGCATCGCGTCGATCTTTCGGATCTGCGAGAGCCCGAGCGAAGAAAGCACGTCGCTCATGTTGAACTTGTATCCGGGGACGGTCACTTCGTAGTACCACGAACCCCGGTCGGCGTACCTCGCCCAGCTGTCGTGCGACATGCCGTGATACGAAAGGAGCCGGACCTTTTCCGCGAATTCCTCGTCGGCCGTTACGAGACAACCCCCGTCGCCCGTGGTGATGTTCTTCGTCGCGTAGAAGCTGAACGCGACGGCGTCGCCGAAGGAACCGATCTTCCGTCCTCCCACCGCCGCGCCGAAGCTGTGCGCGGCGTCTTCGAGCACGCGGATTCCCGTCTTCCGGGCCCCATCGAGAATCTCGTCGATGCGGCAGGCCTGTCCGCCGAAGTGCACGGGGATGTAGGCCTTCGTTCGGGAGGTCGTCTTGCGGCGAAGCTCCTCGGGCGTCACGCAGAAAGTGTCCCGGTCGATGTCCGCGAGAACGGGCGTGGCGCCGGTGTGGATGATCGCGTGGACCGTCGATGCGAAGGTGTTTGCCGAAGTTACAACCTCGTCGGATGATCCGATCCCCATCGCTTTCAGGGCGAGAAACATCGCGGCGCTGCACGAGGCCACCGCGACCGCGTTCTTCGCGCCTAGGTAGCGGGCGATCTCGCTCTCGAAGGCCTCGGTGACGGGTCCCAGGGTGAGCCAACCGGACCGGACCGTTTCGGTGACCCCGGCCACATCGGATTCGTCGATGGTCGGACGGAAAAACGGGAGGACGCTCGCCCTCACGGGAGCCCCCCCTGCGACCGCCGGGATCTCTCGTATCTTCCCGTTCATCGCGGGTCCTTCCCTTTACCGCGCGGAGCGTCGTCCCGCCGCTCCTTGCCAAGCCGCGCGTCGGGTATGATCTCCGAGAGGTAGGCCCGTATACCGCGCTCGTCGCCGGCTTCGACAAGACCGCCAAGCGTCTCGAGCACGGTCTCCCTCTCCCACCCGTCGGGGAGTCTTGGATGAGCGGTGAGTATCCGTTCGTGCGGAGAAGGGGTGACCTCCTCGCCCTCGACGACGAGGTCCTCGTGGAGTTTTTCTCCGGGTCTCAAACCGACGATCTCGATATCGATATCGACGCCGGGGCGAAGACCGTGGAGGGCGACGAGGTCCTTCGCCATGTCGAGGATGTTCAGCGCCGTTCCCATGCGGAGCACGAAGATCTCCCCCCCGTTTCCCATGAGCGAGGCCTGCACGACGAGAAGGCACGCCTCCTTGAGCGACATAAAGAACCGACTCGCCTCGGGATGGCTCACCGTCACCGGCCCGCCCGCCCGGATCTGGTTGATAAAGAGGGGGACGACGCTTCCGCGACTTCCAAGGACGTTCCCGAACCGGACGGTGAGGAGTCGCGGCTCGTCGAACTCGCGCGAGAAATCGGTCATGAGAAACTCCGCGACGCGCTTCGTCGCCCCCATGACCCCCTCGGGGCTGACCGCCTTGTCCGTCGATATCATGACGAAGCGTTTGACGCCGGAGTCTCTCGCCGCCCGGATCGCGTTCACCGTCCCGAAAATGTTGTTCGTCACCGCCTCGACGGGAAAAGCCTCCATGTAGTGGACGTGTTTGTGGGCGGCCGCGTGGTACACGTAGTCCGGTCGAACACGCGAGACCACGCGGGCGATTCCCCTCGCGTCGCGGACATCCGCGATAACCGCCTCGATCTCAAGCGAGGGATAGAGGGTACGCAGCTGGTGTTCGATGTCGTAAATCTGGTTCTCGCCCCTTCCCACCAGGTGGAGCGCGCGGAGATCGAAACGGCCGATTTGGCGGCACAGCTCTCCCCCGATCGACCCTCCGGCCCCGGTGACCATGACCTTTCGGCCGGCGAGACCGTTCTCGAGCACCCGCTCGTCAAACTCGACCGTCTCCCTCCCGAGAAGGTCCTCCGGATGGACGTCCCGGACCTGTTCCAAACGCACGGGACCCTCGATGATTTCGATCACGCCGGGGACGATCTTGCACGAGATCCGAGCGTCGCGGCAAAGAGAGATGATCCGCCGGATGAACTCGCGGGACCCCGACGGCACCGCGACGATCGCCTCTTCGATCCTCCGCGACGCTACGAGGTCGAGCAGCGCGTCGCAGTGTCCGAGGACCGGACGGCGTTCGACGACCGCACCGCGGAGCTTCGGATCGTCGTCGAGAAAACCGACGACGTCGAAACCGCTCTCCGGGGCGCCGTCGATTTCCCGAACCACCATCCGGCCCGCCTCACCGGCGCCGATTACGATCACCCTTTTGGCCATAGTGTTTCTCGGGCTCCTCGCTGGTCAAAAACCGCGGCACCCCGGGATGGGGAGCAACAGCCGTGCCGGGAGACACCGGGGCGCTCAGCGAACGAGCGACACCGTCTTTGTGATGACCGTGCCGTTCCCGCTGATCCGCACGACGTAGATTCCGCTCGCGGCTACAAAACCCGACTCCGTGGTGAAATCCCACACGGACTCTCCCGAGCGGGACGCCGTCTGCCGGTGAACAAGCTCCCCCTCGACGGTGAACACTTCGATGAGAACTTCGGAATTGATGTCTCCGATCTTGAGGTTCGAGTCGCCGCGGCTCGTCCGTATGGGGTTGGGGTAAAGGTAGAGCCCCGAGATATCGGATTCCCCCTCCTCCAGCGATTGAAGATCCAACTCGCAGAGACCGTTGAGCGTGGCGATATAGAGGATGTCCTTGGACGGATGGAGGGAGAGCCTCTCGCAATCCTCGTGGACGATCGGCGAGACGGCGCTCGGCGGGAAGAACAGATTCAACTGCGTTTGCCAGGCCGTCGGAGTGGTAAACGACGAGATGTCGTTCGAGTTGTCCCTGGCAATTCTGTTGAGCCCCAAGTTCGTCGCGACCCAGAGGTTCTCGCCGCGGTCGAGGACAAGGTCGTTCACTTCGGTCCCGAGAAGCCCCACGCCGAAGCCGCGGTCCGCGGGAATGTAGTTCAGGAAACCGCGGTCGTATCGGTACAGCCCTTCATCCGTTCCGATCCACACCACGCCGTCGGACCGAACGGCGACGGACAGAACGAAGGCCGTCGATGAGATCCCACCGGGCGCGCCGACCCTGGCGATCGTTTCCCACGTGTCCCCGGAAAAGTCGAAAAGATCGTCCGTGTCGTACCCGCCCGTCGTCCACCGCTGGACGCCAAAAGACTTGAGCGCCATGTAGGCGACGCCGTCCGCGGCGAACGCCACGTCGAACACGTTCCCCGCCTTCATCCCCAGCAGGTGGCCCGAGGGGTCGGTGCTCGTAGGATTGACCTGCCGCCAAGCCGACTTGTCACGGCTCAGGATGTTGATCCCCCACCACCCGGGGGCGTTTTGCTGGTCTTCGTCGGAGAGAAACCACCGGTTGCCGGCGGGGTCTTCGGCCGCCCCGAGGTTTCTGAGCGATCCCAAACCGTCCCCGCCTCCTTCGCCCACCTGGTGGTACGTCCACTGGTCGTTCCCCCGGTCCGTGTCCATCTGGTCCTGAAGCTCGTCGAGCGGCGTCAGCGGCGCCTCCGCCGGGTAGCGCGACCGGGCGAACCACTTGGACCCCTGTGAATCGGCGAGAAGGGAGAGGTTGTACGGCGAGCTGAGCTTCGTGTCACCCGCCGCGGCGTTGTAGGCGAACCACTCGCCGGACGGCGTGAGCTTGGCCACGCCGAAGCCCGCGGTCGCTATCCACAACGATTCGTCGACATCGAAACCGAGTCTCTTTATCTCGTTTTGCGGTATCCCGTTGAACGGGATGTCCCCCACTTGTGTCCCGTCAAAATAGAGGAGGTTCACCCCTCGTCGGTTTGTGTTGGGATCACCGGCCCCGATATATGCCGCGCCACCCGGCATGGGCTGAAGCGCGCGTACCTCGCAAATCGTGTTGTTGAGAGGACCGTACTTCGCGTAGAAGTTGAATATCGCCGTCTGCGTCCAGCCCGACCCGTCGTTCCGGAAGATCCGCGCGCGGGACCCCGCCCACAGCCTCTCCCCGTCGAACGCGAGCGAGAACACCGGCCGCAGCTCAGAGTCGAGCTGGGTGAACGACCACTCGGTCGCGCCGTCATCGAGGCGCGCGACGCCCCGGTCCGTCCCCACCCAGAGCGCCGTGTCAGTCCTCGCGAGAGAATACCCGGCAAAAAGCGTATCCGTCGGCGACCGGATAAATCCGAACTTGTCGAGATACACGACTCCTTTGTCGGTCGCGAGCCACACGCGGTCCCCGTCGGGAAGTACCGCGCGGACCTTGTTGCTGGGCAGTCCGTCCCGTTCGTAAAACCTGGGCCCCGGAAAATCCTCGACGATGAGACCCGCGCCGTTCTGGGTCGCGTAGACAAGCGTATCTCCCCACGCGGCGATATCGGTGATCCGGTCGTCGGAGAGACCGTGGAACGTCGATGACAGCGGTGTGACCACCCACGCCCCCGGCGCTCCGTCGAGACGGGCGATCCCCGACCGCTCGGTACCTACCCAGAGCCTTGCCTCGCGGTCGAAGAGCAAACAGGTGAGAAAATTCGAGGGGAGCCCGATCGTGTTCGTGTACTGTTCGAACGTCCCCGCGGCGACGTCGTACGTCACGAGGCCTCCCGTGGTCGCCATGTAGAGATCGCCGTCGCGGAGCGCGATCTCCGAGATCAGGCTTGGATCGACGTAGCTTTTCCATTTGCCCGCCGCCGTAGCGCCGGTGATGGGCCACACAACGGCGAGCATCACGGTAAACGCGGCTTTTATAGTGAATGCCATCTTCATCCGATGTCGTCTCTTTCGGTTCTGACAGGGTCACCTGAGACCGGTCGTCCGTCTCTTCCCACGCAAGATGTTCCCGAAGGTCATCATCAGGATCTTGAGGTCTTCGACGAGCGTCCAGTTCCTGACGTAGTTAGCGTCCTGGGCAAAGAGATCCTCGACGGTAACCTCGCCTTCGCGGCCGGAGCGCCAGTATCCGGTCACGCCGGGGCGCACGTCGAAACGGAATCCGGCCGCCTCGGCCAATCGGCCGGCGCCTTCGGTCGGGAAAGGATATGGTCCGACCAGACTCATCTTTCCCGTAACGACCAACCAGAAAAGGGGTAAGTTTACGATATCAGAGGGACCGTTCGAACTCCCGCTGCCGGCTACAGGCATCACGAAGGGTTTGCCGCCCAACCCGAGCCTTTCATCTCCCGAGAAAGGCACACCACCCCTTAGAGACGTGTAGACGAAGTATATCACGGAGACGGGGGCCGAAACCACGAGAAAAACACCGCCAAGCGCGATGTCCAGCGCGCGTTTCACCATGCGGTCCAGCGCGTACCGCGTGTCGCGGCGGTAGGTGATGACGGGCCGCCCCGCAAGGTTCGACACGGCGGCCTGGCGGATGACGAGCCCGGAATAGTCGGTGATCACGGTGACATCGAGAACGCGGCGGCGGCCCATCATGACAAACTCGGCGATGATGTCGTCGGACACCACGCCGGGGAGGAACATGAGCTCTTGGATCCGGTAACGACCCACGATGTCGTCGAGCTCGAAGAGCCTCCCGAGGCTCCCGGGACTCCCTTCCTCCTCCGGTCCTCCCGGCGTCACGAAGCCCACGACGTCGATCCCCAGCGACGGTTCGGAGAGGAGCTTTGCCTCGAGTTCCCTCGCCTTATCCGGCGGGCCGACGATGCACACACGCTTGAGATCGATCTTCTGCGCGAGGAGGACCCTGTGGAAAAGGCGGATCGCGGTTCTCGCGATCCAGTCGTAGAAAATGGCGAACGGGACAAGAAACGCGACGATCATCCTCGAATACGTCCGTATCCTGCTCAAATACGTGCTCGTCATGAGGAGTACCGACGCGAGAACGATCGCGCGCGCGATGTTGAAGAGCTCGTCGACCGGCGTCGTCTCGCGCCGCACGCGGTAGAGCCCCGTGGCGAAGTAGGTAAACACGAACAGGAGGTTTTCGAAGAACACGAAGCCCTTGTACGCGTCGATCGAGTAGATCGGGTTCGTGAAGACGCCGTCGAGGGCGACCCTGAGGTAGTACGCGGACACGAACGCGAGATTGAACGCGGCGACGTCCACGACAAGAAATAGCCCGATCTTGATGACCTCGCGGTACTTCTTCAACAGATAGAAGACGGGGTTCCATTTGTCGTAGTACCTGATGAGACTCGCCAGATGGGCGATGACGGACCGGTTGATCACCGACTGGGCGCTCTTCCTCGCGTAACTGTGGGTCACGACCGCCTCGGGGTGATAGAAGACCTTCCACCCCTTCTGTCTCATCCGGTAGCACCAGTCGACGTCCTCGAAGTAGAGGAAGAACCTCTCGTCGAGCAGCCCCACCGACTCGACCGCCCGTCTGCGGACGAGAAGGCACGCGCCGAGGATCCAGTCCACCTCGCGGGTGGACTCGTGGTCGAAATCGAGCATCATGTGGTCCGCGACCGCCGCGGAGTTCTTCAGGATTTTTCCGAGGATCGTTCTGCGCAACACGAGGACCTTCCACGTGTAGAACCGCCGGCAGGAATACTGGAGCGTCCCGTCGTTGTATACGAGCTTCGGACCGACGATCCCCGCCGAGGGGGTCCGTTTCATGAACTCGAGGAGTCTCTCGATCGAATCCGGGCGCACCACGGTATCGGGGTTGAGGATCAGGAAATACTCGCCTCGCGCCTCGCGTATCCCGATGTTCACGCCTCGCGAAAAACCGACGTTCTTGCGTCCGGCGATGAGCTTCACCCACGGATGGCGCTCCCTCACCATCGTGGGGGACCCGTCCGAGCTCGCGTTGTCCACCACGATCACTTCGGTGTCGTCGAATACGTTCTGCTTCTTGAGGGATTGGAGACAGGGGTCGAGGACCGCACGGCTGTTGTAGCTGACGATGACGACGGATACTTCCACTGGAGTTTCTTGCTAGCGCCGGTAATTCTTGAACAGCGAACCGAGCCGGAGTTTCCACACAAGAAAAACCGCCTCGAACACGATCCTCCGGGACATCTTCGATGTCCCCGCGGTCCTGTCGACGAACACGATGGGGATTTCCTTGAGGCGAAATCCCTTTTTCCAGACGAGGAAGTTGACTTCGATCTGGAAAGAGTAGCCGTCGCTCTTGATCTTGTCGAGCGGGAGGCTCTCGAGCACCTCGCGCCGGAAGCACTTGAACCCGCCCGTGGCGTCCTTGATGGGCAACCCGGTGATGATCCTCGTGTACATGTTCGCCCCGACGCTGAGGATCAACCGCGAGAGCGGCCAGTTCACCACGGTAACCCCGTTGAAGTAGCGCGAACCGAGGACGACGTCGGCTTGCTCGATCTCCCTGAGGAACCGGGGGATGGCGCCCGGGTCGTGCGATAAATCGGCGTCCATCTCGAATACGTATTTTACCTCCGCTCGCTCGAGCGCCCACTTGAACCCCGCGATGTATGCGCTCCCCAGACCGAGCTTGCGGGGACGGTGAAGGACGTGGACATCGCCGTCGGACCGCGACAGTTCCTCGACGTACTTACCCGTCTTGTCGGGAGAGTTGTCGTCGACGACGAGGATTCCCAGCCGGACGCCGGTATCGAGCGCTTTGATCTGCCCGATCAGCGCTTCGATGTTCTCCCGTTCGTTGTACGTGGGAACGATGATCAACGCTTCCAAATCAACTTCCCCCGGATGGTCGCCGCCAAAGAAAGGGCGAGAACAATTAGGGCGGCGGCGAGAGTCACGACGGATATCACGAGCCCCCGCTCGAGCGCCGACGAGTCGTAGCGGAACACGACCTCGTGGTCGCCCGACGGGAGCGCAACTGCCCTCAGGACGTAGTCGGCCTTGAGCATCTCGGCTTCCTCGCCGTCGACGAACACCTTCCACTTCGGGTAGAAAACCTCGGACAGGACCAATATAGCAGGCGACGGGAGTTTCGCGTCCACACGAATTTCGTTGAGCGAATACCGCCGGATGACCGCCTCCGCCCCCGATGCCGACACCGGCCGGACGGCGGGCTCCTTTTCAAGAAGAACCGTTTCCGAGAGGTCGATTCCGTTCGAAGGAAGGGTGGGCAAGAGCGCGAGCATCTCGTCGGGCGCGAACGTGCGGTAGCGCCCCGCGAAAAACGCCCGGGGAAGAGCCCGCTTGTTCTCGTACACAAGACGTTTTCGCCCTTCGAAATCGGCGCCCTCCCAGACCTTTTCGAGCTGGGGGACGTTGGGAAACGGATGGGACGTCACCACGAATCGAGCGTTCAACGGGTCGAGCATGTGGTAGTTGGATCGCTGGATGGCGGACTCCAACGTCTTGATGAAATCCGCGTACACCGAGAGCTTTGCCGGGTGGTACCCCCCGAGAGACGAGATCCCGAAGTTCATGTACCGGTTCGTCGTGAAATCCCCGCCCACGAGAGGCGCGGACGGATGGAATGCGGGAAACACCCGGTAGAATCCATCCGCGCCCGCCGCCTCTGATGCGCTCCCTCCTCCCCCGCGCGACCGTAGAAACTCGATCACCGCGTCGGGCTGGAGGAAACGGTCTCTCACCGACTTGTCCTTGATGATCGACACCTGGTCCCCCACACCGAGGCTCTTCGGGTAGAGCCGCTCCGGATGGAGCACGTAGAGATCGGCCATGTACAGATCGGCGACGGCGGCGAGACACACAACGGACACGAAAACACGCTCGTTCACCAGACGGCGGACGAACAACCAGAGAAGACCGAAGGCGACGAGGAGAACGAGCGACGTCTTCACGAGATCCTTGAAGAGAAAGGCGCCGGAAAGCCTGGCGAGCTGGAGCTGCTCCGCCGACGATCGCACCGCGGTGATGTTCTTGGCGACCGTCCGCGCAAACCCGCCGGTCCAATAGCCCGATGTGAGCACGCACACGAGGAGGAGCGCGACCGCCCCCGCCGTCCCCCAAAGGGCCACCCGTCTCAAGGACGGCCTGTCGCTCTTCAAAACGGCTCCCAGCCCGATCGCGAAAAGAAGAACGAACGCGAAGTGTTGAACGATGAGCACCATCACCGGTACCCGAAACTTGTTGAAGTACGGAAGCCACTTGAAGAGTGGGTTGTAAACAAGCGGGAAGTACTTTCCAAAAGAGATGAGCGTCGTCGCTACGATGACGAGGACGAGGAACCACACGAAGCGCGATCTGGCGAGCACGAACGCCAGGACGGCGAAGACGAACACGACGAGACCCACGTAGTTGGCGTAATCCGTAAACGGCATGTGGCCGTGGTAGAGGATCTTACCAAACCCAAAGGAGAAAGGAACAAGAAAGGTGAGGCTCTCCGCGGGGTGGAGGCTCCACGACGTGGCATAGTCGTAATCGAGCCCGCCCGACTCCGACGCCCCGCGTATCGAGTACGCGGCGTATTCCCTCACCGGGAGGAAGAGGACCGCGCTCACCAGGAGGGCCCCCGCGACGACCAGCGCAAAGACAAAGACGAAATCCCACGTCTCGAGCACGGCAACTCTCCGCGCGGGGAGGTTCTCGCGCCGGAGAAAGCGCTTCAAAAACCCCGTCACGGCGGGATACTCGGTGTCGGATCCGCCGCTAAGCGCGGCGCGGATCCGGGCCGCGCCGAAAAAGAGCGTGTGGACCCCCACGAGCGCGAACGTGTAGTACGAGATCTGGATGTGGGCCCTGAGAAGCTGGAAGCCAAGGACGACGACGAGCGCACTCGCGTTTAAGAGAAGCCTTTTTCCCCGCCAGATGCGGTCCCAGAAAAAAAGCGCGTAGGGTATGTAGGCGATCGCGTTGGCCTGGCTCCCGTGACCGTAAGCCCCGACGGCGACGTGGTGGGGCATCCACATCATCGCGACGCCGGCGCACGCGGAAACGACGAAGTTCACCCCCCGGTCCCACAGAACGAGAAAGACACCGAACCCGAGCAGGAACACGTGGAAGAGAAGCCACGTCGTGTTGGGGAACCGCAGCACGTCCGTCAGAAAACCGGTGAAGACGGACACGGGGTAGACGTAAGGATTGTAGGACAGACTCTCGTAGCTGGGCATCCCGGAGAAAAGGTAAGGGTTCCACAGCGGGTATCCCCCCGTCTCCGCCATCGCCGTCCTCACGGGCGTCGCAAAACTCGCCGCTGCTTCGACGTCGCCGCCGAGGAAGACCTGGTTCCGAAACACGAGTCCCGGGTACATAACGCAAATCGCCGCGATGACGAGCCCGATCGCGATGAACACCTGATAACGGCGCGCCATCGATTCCCACGGAGCCCGGATAACCGTCGAACGACGGTCAACGGCGGTCTTCACCGGTTCTCCGGCTCTCTTCTTCTTCTTTCGCTTGGTCATCTGCGATCCCTCGGTTCAGACGACGGCGGCATCGAGTTCGCGCCGGCGGTTAGGGGTCGGCGCGGGTTGTCGGCGAGACCGATCAGTACGCGCTTGCATTTGTCCCACGAGAATCGGTCTCTAGCGGCGGCGATGTTCCGAGCCATGCCCTCGGGGCTCCCACGTTCGAAAAACTCCACGATCGCCCCGGCGAGCGCCTCCGCGTCGTTTGGGGGCACGACATAGCCGGTCGATCCGTTCTCCACGACCTCGGGCAGCCCCCCCACGGACGTGACAATGACGGGGAGATCGAAACTGTATGCGACCTGAACGATGGCGCTCTGCGTCGCGGATAGATACGGGAGGGCGACGACGTCACAAGCCATGAAGTACTTCTCAACTTCCTCGTCGGGCACGTACCGGTCGATGATGATCACGCTCTTCCCGATACCGAGCTCTTCGATCCGAGCGGCGTACCGCTCCTTGCGCTCGTAAAACTCGCCGACCACGAGGAGGGTCGCCGGAATCCTCCGGATACTCCTTGCAAACGCCTCGAGCAGAACGTCCAGACCCTTGTAGGACCGCACCAGCCCGAAAAACAGCACCACCGCGCCCTCGACCCCGAGCGATTCGCGGGCCGACGAGCGCGTGTATCCTCCGCGTTTGAACATATCGAACGTGGGGAGCGGATTGACCTCGACCAAGGCGTCGCTCCGGATCGCAAGAAGATTATCACGATCCTCGAGCGAATGGACGACGAACGAGCGCTGACTTCTGAACGCCGTCCTGATCAACAACCGATCGAGGGGCGAAGATTCGTGGGGGAGAACGTTGTGACAGACAAACACGGTTCTCTCGCCGATTCCTCTCGTCATCCGCTGGAGCCAGAAAACGATTGCCACGTAAGCCGGCGCAAAAAACGGATGCCACCACTGGAAAACCACGATATCCGGTCCGAATTTGGAGATTGTTTGCGCCGCGCGCCGGAACGACAGAGGGTCGAGCGTGTCTATCACGCGCTCCGAATCGACCGGAAACGGAGAATCGCTCTCGTCGAACTGCGTCTTGCCGGGAAAGAGAATCGAGGGATAGAGCCTCTTGAAGTTGACGACGAGGACCTTGTGATCCTTGGCAAACTCGCGGGCGAGAAGGCCGGTCGAGTGCGCGATCCCGCCCCGGTAAGGATACGCCGGCCCAACGAGACAGGCCTTCCGTGTCATTTCCCCTGCGCGCTCCCCCCGGCGTGCCGATCGGTACGGTTGACGAGATATTCCTTGAACACGTAGTTGGGATCGCGTGCGCTTTTGGCCGAGATCATCTCGGCGAGGAGCCCGATGGAGGCGATCTGGAGCGATACGATGATCGTCACGAAACCGGCGAGCATGATCGGCCGCACGCGAAGACCCGCCCCACCGAGCCAGTGGAAAAGAAAATAGACCTGCGGCGCGGCGCCGACAAGGAAAAGCACGATCGCGATCCGCCCGAAGAAATGGAGCGGGCTCAAAGCCCGGCGAGTCACGAACATCACCGTGAGGAGATCGAACAAACCGTTGAGAAGCCGCTTCCCTCCATATTTGCTCTTTCCGTACTTGCGCTTGAAGTGCCGGACCCGGATCTCGCCCACCTTGTACCCTTCCCACACGGCAAGCACGGGGATGAAGCGGTGGAGCTCCCCGTACACGGAGATTGAACGGACGACGTCGCTCCTGTAGGCCTTGAGCCCGCAGTTGAAATCGTGGAGCCGCAACCCGCTGAGGAGGGACGTGGTGAAGTTAAAGATCTTTGACGGAAAGGTCTTTGTCCAAGGATCCTGGCGGTCCTGTTTCCAACCGGAAACGAGGTCGACGCCCTCATCGATCTTCTTGAGCAGATTCGGTATTTCCGCCGGATCGTCCTGTAGGTCCGCGTCGATGGTCACCACCCGGTCTCCCCTGGCCTCCTTGAAACCGACGGAGAGCGCCGCGGACTTCCCGTAGTTGCGCCTGAAGCTCACCACCTTGACCCGGGGGGACTTCTCGTGGAGTTCGCGAAGAACGCCGAGGGACCCGTCGACGCTCCCGTCGTCGACGAAGACGTACTCGTAATCCCCATCGAGGCCTCTCATCGCCGATTCGAGGGATGCGAAGAGCTCGGGGAGACTTTCTTCCTCGTTGTAAACCGGGACAACGACGGAGAGCTTCATTGAACACCGCCTATCCGAAACGCAACGATTTTTGCAACGCCGCCACCCATTCGACCTCCCTCACAATCCCGTCCTCCAGAGCGACTTTTGGAGTGTATTCCATCTCTCGTTTCGCCAGACCGATATCGGCGTACGTGTGCATGACATCACCCTTGACCGGTTCCTCGAAAACGATCTGCGCCCGGCCGCGCCCCGCGAGGCTCCCCGCGAGGATATCGAGCGCGGCGCTAAGCGCGATCCGGCTTCCGCCGCCGATATTGAACACGCTCTCCCCTCCCCGGTAACCCATCGCGAGAAGATTCGCATCGACGATGTCGGATACATAGGTGAAGTCCCGCGTCTGCGCTCCGTTTCCGTATACCTCGAGCGGTCTTCCCTCGAGCGCGGCCGCGATGAACTTGTGGAACGCCATATCCGGTCGCTGTCTCGGGCCATAGACGGTAAAAAAACGAAGCGAGACGACGGGCAAACCGAAATTCCTCTTGTAAAGAAGACACAGAGCCTCGCCCGAGAGTTTCGTCACCCCGTAGGGCGAGTGCGGGCGGGTCGGATGGTTCTCGTTCATCGGGAGCTGGGCGGTGTCGCCGTACACCGAGCTCGAGCTCGCGTATACGAACCTCTCGAGCGGTTTTCCGCGGCAGGCCTCGCAGAGCCTCTGCGTCGCGCGGATGTTCGAGTCGATGTACTCGTCGAACCTCCGCGCCCAGCTGTCCCGCACACCGGGCTGGGCGGCGAGATGAAACACCGAGCGCGCACCCGACAGGACGCCGTCGAGATTGATGTCGTTGATCGATTCTTCGATGAGCTCGAACCGGGGATTCGTGATGAGGGCGGCGACGTTTGCCCTCTTGATGCGGACGTCGTAATTGGCGGTGAAGGAGTCGATACCGACGACGCGAGAGCCCGCCCCGACGAGCGCCTCGCACAGATGAGAGCCGATGAACCCCGCGGCCCCGGTTACGACGACTTTGTCATCCATGTCGTTTCATTTCCCCTGTGGGGCCGGCCCGGCGCTGTCCGCCTTGCTACCTTTCTCCCCCCTCAGTTGCATCTCTTCCAGCGCCTGCCTGACGCTCGTGTCGTTGGGATGCTTGGCGAGCCACTCCGTAAGATATTTTGTCGCGCGGTCCTCCAGCCCGAACCGGAGCGCGATGCCGACGCCGCTCATCATCGCGTCCCTGTGACCGGGGTCGCGGCGGATGAGCTCATCCACCGCCATCAACGCCGAGTCGAGGTGCCCGAGCCGTTCGTAGACGCCGGCCAGGCGGTACAAAAGCTCGGTGTTGCCCGGTCTCTTGTCGATTTCCGTCTTGTAGTACCGGACGGCGCCGGCGGTGTCCCCGGCTTCGAGATGGTACCAACCGAGCCAGAGCAGGGCGGGGTCGAGGTCGGGAGTGATCTGGAGGGCGATCTCGAGGTTCTTGATCGCCGCCTCGTACTCGTCCCTCCGGCCCTTCTCGAAACCGAGCTGGGTAAACGCGGCGGCGTAGTTCTGGATAAGCCTCGTCACGTATTCTTCGCGGTACAGCGAGTCGTCGCGCTTCCAATTCTTGTCGAGGATCCCGCCGTAGTCGAACTTGTTCCAGATGTTGTCCTCGAGCTTTTCGAGGTTCACCAGGTTCTTTCCCTTCCGCGGGACGACGCGGTAGGCGAGCCCCTCCATCTCGAGAAACTCGCGGTAGGGGGCGAAGGTCTCGGGTGGGATGGTCACGGCGAAGTAGATCGGCCGGGTCCGGGAGTTGTTCTTGAGAATGTGCTGGACGGCGATGTCGCGGATGAGGACCCAGCCGTCCTTCGTTTCGACCGGCCGGAGCCGATCTATTTCAGCGTTGGCCCAGGTAATCGTGACCTTCGGCTCGTTGTCCCTCAGCTGCTCGATGTACCAGGCGGTGTTGAGGAGGCTCAAGTTCACGACCCGCACGTCCGTACGGTACTTCTCGACCTCCTGTATGTACCACAGGGGAAAGGTGTCGTTGTCGCCGTTCGTGTACAAGATCGCGTTCGGCTCGAGCCCCACGAGCATGTTCCTCGCGTACTTCTGGCAAATGTAGTTGTCCGAACGGTCGTGGCTAAAGTGGTTGTGCGCGAGGGTGAAGAACGGGAGCGCGAGGAGCACCACCGCGGGCGCCACGACGGGGAGCGCGCCCACGATTTTCCGGCGCGACGCGAACTCCTTGATCTCATTCAACAGGCTCGCCGTCCCGATCCCGATAAAAACGGCGAAGAAATAGAACGCGGGCGAATAGAAATAATCCCTCTCCCGGACTTCGGCGTCCGAGAAATTGAGATAGACGACCAAACCCAGGCTCATCACGACGAACGTCACGAAAAGCATGACGAAGGTCTTCCGGTGTTTCGTGAAATGATCGACGATACCCCAGATCCCCAGGGCCAGCGGGATCACCGACCCAAGGTTCAGCTGACCCAGATACGCCGACGCCATCTGGAATTGCTGTTGGAAATACCCGTTGAAGTGTTTGAGCTGGAAGAAGAAGTCGGCTTTTCGCACGAGGACGTTCGGGGGCGGGTACTGCTCGCGCCTCAACGCGAAGTACAGCGAGCGCCAGTTGGAGGGATCCCCTTCGTTGATCGAGGGGTTCTGTCCCGCCCGTATGAGGAGGAAGAGGTGGACGGAAAGCCCCAGGACGAAGAGCCCCGCGCAGACCAGGGCAAACCGGGACTTCTTGTCGATCGTGTACCACGCGAGCAAAACGGCGAAGACGACGAGCAGGCCGAGCGTAACGGCGCCGTTCCGGTAGATCGTCGCGTCCGCCATGAAGATCGCCATCGCCCCGCAGGCGATGAGAAATTCGAAGTTGGTGAACGTCTTTGGGTTCGTCACGAGGACGAGGAAGAAAATCCCCGAGAAGACGAGGACGGTGCCGAGATGAAAACCGACGCTCAATGCCAGCAAGTAGAAAAGCAGGTAGATGTAACCGACCGCCTTACCCCCCGTCGGGTTATCGGCCCATTTGAGGGCGAGCCAG
>Ga0315276_10000860_pt1 | contig 26699 bp, 28 predicted proteins | sample YL17G05_0_MG_FD_204542 | JGI IMG/M metagenome (GOLD analysis project Ga0315276, IMG submission 204542) | Sediment microbial communities from Yellowstone Lake, YNP, Wyoming, USA - YL17G05_0 | ecosystem: Environmental > Aquatic > Freshwater > Lake > Sediment | place: USA: Wyoming | collected... | reverse complement strand
AAGTTGGACCCCCCGCCTACGCACCCGATCACGACATCGGGATAATCATCGACCATTGCAAGCTGTTCACGGCATTCGAGTCCTATCACGGTCTGGTGGAGACAGACGTGGTTCAACACCGAGCCCAAGGCGTAGTTGGTGTTACTGTGGGATGCCGCATCCTCGACCGCTTCAGATATGGCCATGCCCAGACTTCCCGGGGTATCAGGGTCTTTTTCGAGCATTGCCCGGCCGGCATTCGTCTTGGTACTCGGGCTGGGAAGGCATTCGGCACCCCAGACGTGCATCATCGACTTTCGGTAGGGTTTCTGTGTATAGCTCGACCGGACCATGTAGACCGTGCATTCAAGATCATAAAGCATCGTGGCAAAGGACATGGCAGAACCCCACTGACCAGCCCCTGTCTCCGTGGCGATCCTCTCGATCCCTGCCTTCATATTGTAATATGCCTGCGGGATGGACGTGTTCGTCTTATGACTCCCGGCCGGGCTGACGCCCTCCCACTTGTAGTAAATCTTTGCCGGTGTCTTTAAGAATTTTTCAAGCCGGTGAGCACGGTACAAGGGGCTTGGCCTCCAGAGGTGCATTACATCCTGCACCTCTTCGGGAATAGCGATATGACGATCCGTGGTGACTTCCTGCCGTATCAGCTCCATCGGGAAGATAGCTGAAAGATCCTCAGGCCCAATCGGTTTCTGGGTCTTGGGATGGAGTGGCGGGTCGAGCGGTGACTTCAGGTCCGCCTGGACATTATACCACTTTTTTGGCATCTGCTCCTCATCGAGGAGGATTTTTGTCTGCATACAAAGTACTTGTTTTGTATAAATATATACATTGTGCAACAAATTTGTACACTATGCCGGAATGTGTACATTTCTTTCATGCGATGGCGGGATATTTCTCCAAAACATCGGTAACACGCGAATAACAATTTAGATTCCGCTTTCCATACCATTAATATACTCTGGAGAAAATCTGTAATGAAGTTGTTATTCTTGCAACAACAAAAAGAATTACGAGCGGAACAGGTGATTATGGGATGAAACATTCACTTTTTGATATTCTCATCAGACCCGGGGCATTCTTCCAGGATGCAATCGCGGAAAAGGAAAGTCTCAAAATTCCCGCGGTTATCGTTCTTGCGGTGGGGATTGTCTCAGCAATATACGCATATTTAATCGGGGGATTAACGGGAAAGATGATGGCAGGATTGGTTCCTGGTATGGAATCAATTATCGCCTTTTCTACTATTCTTGGCGCTTTATTTGGGATATTCATCTTCTGGGGTGTATGGGCTGGTATATTCTACCTTATATCATCATTGTTCAAGGGCAAAGGGAACTTTAAAAGATCGCTTGAGTTTATCGGGTATGGTTATCTTCCTCAGGTTTTCGGAGCGATATTAACCGTAATTGTTGCGATCCAGTATATCCCAAGAGTCATTGTTCCCGAAATTACTACAGCCGCGAGTCAGGACACCCAGCTGGTCCAGGAAGCGGTCAAAGCACTGATGCATGATCCTGCAATGATAGAGATGACCCAGATTATTTCAATTATTTCTATCGTCTTTCTCCTCTGGAGCGCAAATATATGGATCTTAGGTATGAGAAATGCCCGACAGCTTTCTGATAGGGATTCCGCACTCTGCGTGGGCATTCCGGTTGTTGTTTACATTCTCTCTATGATCTATACCATGACAGGGATTTAAATGAAAAACACACGATTTATTATACTCACTGCTCTCTGCCTGATTTTCAGTACAGGGATTGGTGCGGTAACTGCATTCCAGACGCCGGAATCCATTGTTGCCGCTGGCAATGTCTATGTTTCCAATGTAGTGTATGATCCCGGATCTTTTTTTACTGATGATGCGGGTACCCTCACGGTATATGTTACCAATGGCAACTCTGACCAGAGTGTTGTGGTAAATCATGTAACCTTCGGTGATAAAAATATCAGGCTCACAAGCTTACCCTACGATTCCTCATCCAATATCGGTCCCCTCCAGAGTAAATCGTTCGTTTTTTCCGTTGTCGCTGATGCACCTGATGGAACGTATTACCCGACGTTCTCCCTGAGTTTCCGTGATGCAGACAGTCTTTATTCCAGAGTACCGGTGCAAGTAGATAACACACCACTCGAACTAACGATTGTCGACAAACCTGACGCGTTTTCCCAAGGGAAGAAAAAGACCATTTTCATGCAAGTGGCAAATCCCCGGAAAAATGATCTCAGGAACGTCATACTTGAGGTTGCTGGCACAGGGATTGCCGCAACTCCGGCAAAAACCTTCATCGGGAACCTCGCTTCAGGTGCCAAAATACCGGTTAACTTCACGGTAACTCCCGAGCAGGAGACCCCCCTAATTCTCACGGTAACGTACAATAACGGTAATAACCCTCAAAAAGTGAGGATGGATCTCCCGATCTCGTTTGGGGTCGATAAAAAGCAGGCAAACCCCGTTATCAGCAATGTCATGGTAAAATCTGAAAGCGGTATCTACCACATCACCGGTGATGTTAACAATGCCGGGCTGGAAACGGCAAATACCGTCATGGTAACTTCCGTTTCACCAGCGGTTCCGCAGGACCCGTATAAGACCTATGTTGTTGGGGCGCTCAAACCTGATGATTTTGGGAGCTTTGAAGTTACGTTCTCCGCAAATGGCACTTCGAGTATCCCGATTCAACTGTCGTACAAGGATACGGATGGTAACCAATATAATTCTGTACAGGATGTAAAAATTTCAGCACCTGCTACTAACTCACAGAATAGTATTCCATCAAATCTCCTGTTTCCCATTATCGCTGTCGTAATTGTTGTCGGTGCTTGTATCGGGGGATGGTACTTCTACGTGAGAAGGAACAAGAAGTGACCATTTCTATGGACGAACAACCCGTAATGGTGTTCAAAGACGTAGTCAAAGTGTACCCGCTTCCTTCAGGTGACGTTACCGCGCTTGATGGCGTATGCTTCAAGGTTGACCGGGGTGAGTTCATCTCGATCATGGGGCCTTCGGGTTCCGGGAAGTCAACGCTCCTGAACCTGATGGGGTGCCTTGACACGCCAACATCTGGAGACATTTATATCAGCGGTACCCGGACCGTGGACATGTCCGACAAAGAACTCACTGAACTGCGGAGGGACCGGATCGGATTTATATTTCAGTATTTCAATCTCTTCCCTCTATTGAACATCATCGAGAACGTGACATTCCCGATGATGCTGAAATCCCAGAAAGCGGTGGACCCGGAAAAAGCACGTGCGATGCTCCGGTCAGTACAGCTGGAGGATTCCCTCTTCACCCATACACCTACGGAGGTTTCAGGGGGACAGCAACAGCGGGTTGCCATAGCCCGGGCACTCATCAATGATCCTGATATCCTTCTCTTAGACGAACCAACCGGCAACCTTGATTCAAAGACCGGTGCCGGCATTATGGAACTGATGTCAGAACTCAACCGGAAGGGCACGACGATCATCATGGTCACGCATGACCTCAATATTGCTGCTTATTCAAAACGGACTATCCGTATTGCGGACGGGAGGATAGTGGAATGATTTTTTGGGAAATTGCCAAACGTAATATCAGAATCCACATACTCCGCTCAACCCTCGCCATGCTGGGAATCGTGATCGGGGTGATTGCGATTGCATCCATGGGGATTCTTGGCAACAGTCTGGTGCTTACCGTCTCAGACAGCTTGAAAACAGTCGGCGACAGCGTTATTGTCACTCCTCATGCAGGGGGAACTATGCGCGGATTCGGCGGGGGAACGGGGGGTCCATCCTCCCTTAGCATTACCGAACAGGATTTCGAGCAGATAAAACGTGCCTCTGCCCCAAATATTGCTATTCCAGTACTTCAGACCTCTGACCGCATGAAGCTCGGTGTCGGAAGTGATGAGATCGTGGCAACCATCTACGGCCTTAATCCAGAGGATGTCCCCGATCTCCTGAAACTGAAAGAGGGGGGGTACAGCCGCGGCAACTCGGGGGTTCTCGTGGGATCAACTTTCGCGAAGGACAATAACGTCAAGGTCGGATCCCGGATTGCAATTGGAACCGAGGGGAATAAAGGCACACTGCGGGTGACCGGTATCATTGAGGAGCGTGGGATGGCCTTTGATGTCAGCACCGACTCCGCAATAGTAGTGACGAAAGACTGGTTCGATCAGTCATATAATCGCAACGATTACGATAAGGTGGTTGTCAAGGTAAAGAATCTGGATGACCTCCCGGCCGTTAAAAGCGCTATCGAAAATCAGATGAACAAGCGGGATAAAGTCGTTGACGTTGTGGATACCCGTAAAACGATGGAAACCATCTTTTCAGCATTCGGACAGATCACCACATTCGTGTCAGCAATCGGTGGCATATCAATGCTGGTTGCAGGAGTTTCCATCCTCAATATCATGATGATGTCAGTGACCGAACGGATCAAGGAGATTGGCATTATGCGCAGCATCGGAGCGCAGCGAAAAGAAGTGATGTCGATGTTTCTTTACGAGGCGTTGATCCTTGGCGTTGTCGGAAGCCTGATTGGAGGTTTCATGAGTCTCCTGGGAGGATATGTGATCAGCAGTGTGATGTTACAATCCACTAAGTACCTGTTCGTTCCTTCAAGCATGATCCATATTATTTACGGCATGTCGTTCGGCATTGTCATCAGCCTGATCTGTGGCATCTACCCTGCATGGCGGGCAGCTAATCTCAACCCGATCGATGCACTCAGGCACGAATAATTTCCTTTTTTGGCGTCAGAACTTCTGCAGATAGAAACTTTTAACCGGTCGCGTGCATACTCACTGCTATGAGCCACCCCCCTCAGCCCTCCCGTAATAATCCGGACTGGAATGAGATCTGGAAAGAAAGGCAGAAACGGCACGAGTCGTCAAAACATTTTGACGACCCCTCGCATAACTGGAACAGGCGGGAGAATGCCGAACGCTATGATTCCACGTCCCGCAGCGAGTATGATGACCGGGTAAAAACCACGATTGCCGGGCTGGATATCACAAAAAATTCGCGGGTGCTGGATATCGGTGCCGGGCCAGGCACGCTCGCGATCCCGCTCGCACCGCTGGTGAACGAGATCACTTCTGTAGAACCGGGCGGGGGGATGGTGGATATCCTCAAAGAGCACATGAAAAAAAAGGGTATCACCAATGTAACAACCATCCAAAAACGATGGGAAGATATCGATCCAGCCCGCGATCTTGCGGGGCAGTATGATGTGGTGATCGCTTCGCTCTCTCTCACCATGGAGGATATCCGGTTGGCACTCCAGAAGATGGATGCTGTTTCGCAGGGGTATGTGTACCTGTTCTGGTTTGTTGACATGCCGTTCTGGGAGAAGATGTATGCCGATCTCTGGGAACCGCTCCATGGATCGGAATACCATCCAGGGCCAAAGGCAGACTGCCTCTTTGGCGTCCTGTACCAGCTGGGCATCTACGCAAACGTAGAGATGCTCCCTCTTAAAAAAGAGTACCGGTTTACAACTCTGGATGAGATGACCTCATTTTTCCGGCGCCGGTTTAACGTAATGACAGATGAACAGGAACGGGTGATGGCTGATTATCTCAGACCGCTGATACGGACAAAAGGACCTGATGTCGTCATATCCGGTGATTCAACATTTGCAAAGATCTGGTGGAGAAAAGATCGGAAAAAAAGTGATGAAATTTGAACGGGGGTTAATGCTCGCCAAGCTGCCGGATCCGCCCCATCGCTTCCTTTAATTTTTCCATTGAGGTTGCATACGAGAGCCGGATCCACCCGGGCGCGTAGAATGCACTGCCAGGCATAGTGGCAACATGTCCCTGCTCAAGCCAGCGGTTGGCAATTTCCCCATCATCTCCACACACTTTCACAAATGCATAGAATGCCCCGTCAGCCGGCGCAGTCTCGTATCCCATCCGGTTTAATTCAGATATGATATATTTTCTTCGGCGGTCAAACTCAGTTCGCATTTCCTCGACACAACACTGGTCCCCTTTGAGCGCTGCCACTGCACCCCACATTGCAAACGTGGCTGCCTGGCTGACCGAATGTTGCTGCACCTTGGACATCTGCCGGATGATCTCTATTGGTGCTACAGCATAGCCCAATCGCCACCCCGTCATTGCGTACGACTTCGAGAACCCGTTGATAGTGATTGTCCGGTGCGCCATATCCCCGAGTGCAGCAAGCGAGAGGTGCGCTTTGTCGTACACCAGTTTCTCGTAGATCTCATCCGACATTGCATAGATATCATAGTCTTCGCAGACATCTGCAACGAGCTGCATCGATGACTTGTCAAAAACGGCACCTGACGGGTTTGAAGGCGAGTTTACAACGATCATCTTCGTCTTTGCATTCACCCGCTCCAGAAGGGAGTCGTCGAGCTGGAATGTCTTGGAATTGACCACATGCTGGACAATTTTCCCCCCGGCAATCTGGACGCAGGGTTCGTAGGAAACCCAAGCCGGGGTTAAAAGGATGATCTCATCGCCCGGGTTCAGAACCGCTTCCATGGCATCGTAAATCGCATCCTTTGCCCCGCAGGTAACGATCACGTGTTCAGGAAGGCAGCTGAAGTGATTCTCTTTTGTTATTTTTTCACTGATGGCAGAGAGGAGTTCGGGGATGCCATTACTGGGTGCATAATGTGTTTCACCCCGGTTCAGCGCATCAATGCAGGCATCCTTGATGTGCCTTGGGGTATCGAAGTCCGGTTCACCAATCGAGAGGCTGATAATATCGATACCCTCCCGCTGCATCTTCTTTGCCTTATCGGAGATCGCAAGGGTAGCAGATGGCGCAACAGCCGCAATCTTCTCCGAGAGTTGTCTCATCTCAATCGCTGGACAAGTTTGATGGCTGATTCAACAGCCCGTTTTGCATAATCAATCCGTTCGTTTGCCTCAAGGCGTGTCATACCGGGCCCGGAAATACCGAGGGTTACCGGTTTAGCGAATTCAAGCGAGAGATCGATAATCTTCCGGGCTGCATGCTGGACGACAATATCGTCATGCTGGGTAGCGCCTTCAATAACACAGCCTATGGTAACGACTGCATCGACTTTTCCCGCCTGTAGCATCTTCTTGATCGCCAGCGGCATGTCATAGGCACCAGGTACATAGAGGCACTCGGTCACTTCTGCTCCGAGAAATGCAGCATGCTCTCTTCCTTCGATCTCCATCATATAGGTAATGTCACGGTTGAATTCCGCAACGACAAATCCCAGTTTTATCGGCTTTGTATCACACATAGTTAATCATCTCTTGTGAATCGAACCTGATAAATTTGTACGCTTCTGTTGTTATTCCCCTAGCGGCGTGCTGGTCCTGCATCGGCAAATCCCTGACGTTGACCAGTGCCAGCTTCTTTTTCGAGCTCTTTTGGGTGAAGGACCAGTTTTACCGCATTGACTGCATGTTCGCGGGCGCGCTGTTCTGCAAGCCATGCAAGCTCCTGTTCATCTTTTGCCTCATCTTCATGCACAAAAACTTCAATGATGTGGGTATTGGTCATGAGCTGGCACATGATCAGACCCTGTGAGGCTTCATGGGCGCAGAGCCGGTCCTTCTCTTTCCCTCCCGGCATACCAAGTGCCATTACGATGTCGCATTTACGCTGCTCAATGAGCTTTTTGCAGGCTACCGGAAGGTCCTTGATACCTGGTACGGTTACCCGCTCAATAGCTACACTCGCGTGTTTCCTGAGCTCATCGATGGCGATAGCCCCCATGTTGACGCGTGAAAAGGTGGTATCAGCAACACCCACCCTCATCCCAACACCTCACATGCAGCAAGGACGCCATCGCCCTGCACCTTGTATCCCAGTTTCTTCAATGCATGCTGGGTTGCCGCAAGCGTTGCAAGTATCTCCGGTGCACTGACCGCACCCATGCTCCCGATCCTGAAGATTTTCCCCTTCAGGTGATCCTGTCCACCGGCAATGACAATCCCCATCTTCTTAATGATTGCCCGCATCTCGTCATCCTTCACACCCTCAGGATAGGAGATCGCGGTAACCGTGTTGGAATATTCGTGCTTTGCATCGATCGTCGGAAACAGGGAGAGCCCCCAGGTTTTCGCTGCTGCCCGCACGGCCTGCGCCATTTTCTGGTGGCGTGCGATCCGGTTGGCCATTCCCTCTTCTTCAACGATAAGACATGCTTCCCGCAGCGCTAAAAAGAGCGGGACTGCTGGTGTGTAGGGGGTCTCCATCGGTTTTGTCGCGGCACTCTTTTTGTACGCTGCAAGGTCGAGATAGTAGGGGGGGTTCTTACAAAGCCTCTCCCAGGCCCTGACGCTTACCGAGATTCCGGCAAGCCCGGGCGGTGCGGCGAGGCACTTCTGGGATCCGACAATGGCAACATCTGCTCCCCAGGTATCTGCCTCAACAACATCGCCACCGATCGAGGTAATGCCATCCATTAAAAACAGCGCATCATGCTTTTTTGCAATGCGGCCGACTTCCTTGGCCGGGTTCTTGATACCGGCAGACGTTTCGTTGTGCACGAGCGTGACTACCTGTGCACCCTGCTCGAGCCGCTCCTCGAGTGCTGCAAGGTTGAGCGGTGTTCCCCATTCAGAGCCGATCTCGTGTGCCTTTCCATAGCGCTGGCTGATTTTTAAGAGCCGCTCGCCAAACTTCCCGTTGACAAGGCAGGCAATATCCTTGTCTCTGCCAAAGTTGGCAACTGCAGCTTCCATACCGGCAGTTCCGGATCCACTGATCACAAAGAGGTCGTTTGTTGTTCCAAAAGCGGTCTTTAATACCCGCACACAGTCAGCATAGACCGCACCGAATTCGGGGCTGCGGTGGTTTATTGCCTGACGCATCATTGCATACCTTACCCGTTCCGGCATCGGCACCGGGCCTGGTAGCATCAGGAGTAGTTCTTTTTCCATGTGGATCTGCCCATACTATATTTATATAGACAGGATATAAGTTTGGATGGCAGATATGGCAGACGTCGCAGTAATTTCCGGATCCGCATCTGATGCAGCCGTTACGGAAAAAGTGAAAAAAATCCTTGACGAAAATAAGGTGACCCATGATGATCAGGTAATCTCAGCGCACCGCGATCCGGACAAGCTGGACGCATATATTAAAAAAAGCACGGTAAAAGTGTTCATTGCTATCGCCGGACTTTCCGCAGCACTACCCGGAGTTATCGCTTCAAAGACTGATAAACCCGTCATCGGCGTTCCGGTAAGCGGGACGCTTAACGGGCTCGACGCACTCCTTGCAATTGCCCAGATGCCAAAAGGCGTACCGGTGGCGTGTGTTGGTGTCGACAACGGAGAGAACGCGGCGTACCTTGCAATCAGGATACTAAATTTATTAAAAAAATGAAAATCGTTATTTCCTCTTCTCTTTTTCTAAAAAGAGTTCGTTGACTATCTTGACTGCACAGAGGTCCCCACACATCGAGCAGGTTTCCATGTCCCCGTCTCGGCAGTGAATCTTCTGTGCATGGTCACCAAAGAGAGCGAGTTTGAATTGGGCATCCCAGTCAAGCATATGCCGGGCCTCGGCCATCTGCACCTCACGTTCCATCCGCCAGCCTTCATGCTTCCGGACGGTGTCCCCCACATGCGCAGCGATCTTTGCCACCCGCGTTCCTTCGATGATGTCCGAAACATCCGGAAGGGCGAGGTGCTCGCTGGGAGAGACCATACAGAGAAAATCTGCGCCGTTCAGGCAGGCAGTTGCACCGCCGATTGCCGCGACAACATGATCATATCCTGGCGCTATATCGGTTACGATCGGTCCGAGCAGATAGAGCGGCGCGTGATCGGTAATTTCCTTGATCATCCGCACATTGTAGCCAACCTGATCAAGCGGCATGTGCCCGGGCCCTTCAATCATCCGCTGGACACCGGCGGCGTGCGCCCGTTTCGCAAGAGTTCCCAGCGTGACGTACTCCACCGATTTTGCAAGTTTCTCTGCATCCTGAATACATCCGGGACGCATGCCGTCTCCGAGGCTGATCGTGACATCGTATTCAGCAAGGATCTCCATCAGGTAATCATACTCAGCGTAAAGCGGATTCTCCTCATCGCGGTGCACCATCATCGCACAGTGGAACGCACCCCCCCGGCTTACCACTCCCATCCGGCGGGGATCTGCCCTGAGTGCTGCGAGCGCCTGCAGGTTAACTCCGCAGTGCAACGTGAGGAAATCAACTCCCTGTTCACAATGTTCCCGGATCACCCGGAACAGGAGATCTGCATCCACGTCAACTGCAGTGCCCGCCCTGCGTACCGCTTCATAGATTGGCACGGTCCCCACCGTTGTATCAAACGCAAGAATTTTTCTCCGGATCGCGACAAGATCTCCTCCCGTGGAGAGGTCCATAAGCGCGTCGGCGCCATTGCTGAGTGCCGCTTTTGCCTTTTCCTCTTCAAGTTCAGGATCGCAGCGGGTACCAGAAGTCCCGATATTCACATTAATTTTTACCTGGCAGCCTTCACCTATTGCGCACTGCTGGTGCATCCGCTTCGGGTTTGCCGGAATCACAATCCTTCCGGCTGCAATGCCCTTCGCTAATCCCGCCGGATCCATTCCTTCCACCCGTGCTACTATTTCGATTTCCTTCGGGACACCACGGGCGCACCTGCGGATCAGCGAATCCATAAGAAACATCTGTCGGGACTCCTTATTATTGTGCATGCAGGTCACGTGGGTTCCTGAACAGTCTGCCTATGCGAACTCCTATATTTACGGGACGATTCTCATTGACGCGGGTGTGCCGCCAATGGCTATCAAGCCATACAAAGATGAGATCGATACAATCGTCCTGACTCACTGCCACTTTGATCACACTGCCCGGGTAAAAGAGATTGCCTACATGTGTAAGGCGAAGGTTGCCATTCATAAAAATGATGCCAGAGGGCTTGTTGATGACATGCAGAGTCTCTCCCTGAACTTTGGCGCCCGTTCTCCTGGCATTGCTCCCGATATCGTACTTGCTGAAGGGGACATCATCGGAGAATTAAAGGTCCTTCATACACCGGGTCATACACCGGGAAGCATTTGCCTCTTTTCTGAGCGGGACCGTGTGCTTATCAGCGGAGATACTGTTTTTTCTGACGGCTGTTTCGGACGATATGATTTCCCGGGGGGTAGCAGGATGGAACTTGCACGGTCACTCAACCGGCTCTCGCTTCTTGATGTGGAAGGGCTTTACCCCGGTCATGGGGAACCGGTCGAACGGGGCGGCAGCCGGCACATCGCTGCCGCACAGGAGCTCATGAAGAGTGGTTATGGATAAGGGGATCTACAGCCTCATTTTTAAAAATCCTGGCTGCACAATCCGGGTTGGTGCATTGGGGGCCCTTACGTTTCGGGCTGGCTGGTACATCTATGTTGGATCCGCACTGGGTAGCGGGGGATTACAACGGCTTGGGCGTCATATCTCACTCGCCCGACTGCAGGATAAACAACCGAAATGGCATGTTGACTATGTCCTCACTTCACCCCGTTTTTCTCTTGCGTATGCAGTCTATGCAGTCACAGTGGATCCTCTGGAATGCGAACTTGCTCGTGAACTGAACGAGGACAGCATTCCGAAGTTCGGTAGCAGTGACTGTTCCTGCACATCGCATCTCTTGTACCGGCAGGGTGATCCAAAGCAAGAGATCCTCGCTGCATTCCGCGAACTCCAGCTCGACCCGGTCATCAAAACTATCATTAATGCACAAGTATAGGATAACATATGAAAGTGCTCGGGATATCGGGAAGCATGCGTAAGGATGGCAATACCGCAGATCTGGTCAACGTCATCCTTAAACGCTGTGATGATGCGGGTATTAAAACAGAATTTGTCTCGCTCGCGGGAAAAAAAATCCACCCGTGTCTGGGCTGTGAGAAATGCAAGGAGAAGAAGTGGTGCGTGATAGAGAACGATGACTGGGACGAAGTGATTCAGAAAGTGCTGGACTGCGATGTACTCATCATCGGTTCACCTACCTATTATTACGATGTCTGCGGCCATCTGAAAAACTTCATCGACCGCACGTATTCCCTCTACCATGACCGGAAGCTTGCGGGAAGGAAAGGTATCGCCGTAGCTGTTCAGGCACAAAAGGGTGCAACCCGGACGATCCAGACACTTGAGGGTTTCTTAAGCACGCATGAATTTTCATCGCTGGGTTCGGTCAAGGGAAACGGGTACCATAAAGGCGAAGTGCTCTCTGATGAAGAGGCCGTAGATAAAGCACAGAAAATCGGCGATAAAATCGTCAGGCTTGTAAAACGCAACCACGATTGATCTTAAAACCGGTATCCCTCAATCATCCTTTTTTCCTGTCATTAAGTCACTATCAATCCTGATTACACAGATCTTTCTTATGTCGTGATAGGAAAGATAATGAATTCCACTCCCCAAACAGCGCATCCCGTTTTGTAATATTCCTTATTATTCTGGACGGATTACTTGTCAGATCAGTTCATAGAGTGTTGTACGGCGTTTGAGCGTCCGCCCCATATCCTCTGCAACCCGCTGCATCTCAGCCGGATCGAGGTAATCTGTATTGATTGCCCCCGCCCCTTTTGATATACTCTCTTCGAACATCGTTCCTCCAAGATCGTTGGCACCGGCCATCAAACCTAACTGGGCCATCTTGATTCCTTCTTTCACCCACGAAACCTGGATATTTTTAAAGTTGTCCAGAAAGAGGCGAGCGACGGCAATCATCAGAAGATCTTCTCTTCCTGTCGCTCCCGCCCGAGCCATTCCTGCGCGGTAGATGGGGGTGTTCATGTGGATAAACGAGAGAGGAACAAATTCTGTGAACCCGTGCGTCTCATCCTGAATTTCACGCAGGATTGCCAGGTGCTGCACCCGGTCTTCATCACTCTCGCAGTGACCATACATGATCGTTGCAGTCGTTGGAATACCCATGGCATGCGCCTCTCGGATAATGCGCACCCACTCATCTGTTGATACCTTCTGCGCACAGATTTTTTTTCGGACGACATCAACAAGGATCTCCGCTGCTGTCCCGCACATTGACCCGAGTCCTGCCTCCTTCATTGCGGTCAGCACTTCACGCGTGCTCATATGGCTCTTTTTGGCAGCATACGCAACTTCCATCGGATTGCCTGCATGAAGGTGAACCCCGGGTGCAGCCTCATGAATCCAGCGGTAGACATCACAATAGGATCGGGCAGTAAAATCCGGATGGAGGCCGCTGACCGTACAGATCTCGGATACTTCGCGCATTTTTGCGAGGGCTGCCTTCTTCTGGATCCCGGACTTTTCGTGAAAATAGATGCCGTCATCGCCGGGTTTTTTTGAAAAACCGCAGAAACCGCAGGCATTGACACAGAGATTGGTCACATTGATATTCTGGTTCCTGACATAGGTGACTGCGTTTCCGACCCGTTGTTCCCGCAACTCATCTGCAGCTGCCGCAATCTCCCAGATCTGTCGATTCCGGACCTTGAACAGATCGAGTGCTTCGTCTTCGCTTATCCGGTGGCCGTTTTTTATATCATCCAGCAATGTCCGCAGGTGAGTCTCCATGGCTCGCTCCAGGATATTCTTCAGATATTGTAGCGTCCTAAAGAAAGATACCTGTATCGTATTTTTATGCCACATGATTATTAATCCCCCTACGCCAACCATCTCTACTGGAGAGATATGGAACAGGTTGAAGTTCAACTGACCAGAAAGGTTGCAGATGGATATATTATTCCTCTCGGCCCGGCGAATCTTGTCGCTGTAATGACCGACGTGGGGATGGTTGGTTGCGGAGCTTTTGACGTGGCTGCACTGGATTCTTTCAGCTATCCCGCAGCAAAGGTGAGACCCGCAATCGGACCGTCAATTGTCGATACCGATGATATCCTGAAAGGGATTATCAAGGAGGCAAACCGATCTGCTTTAGGGCGCGGGATACGGACCGGTATGACCGGGCGGCAGGCGCTGGAACTTCTCTGATAATTTTTTTTTAAAAAGAATACTCGGGTTTCCCTTCGTATTTCAATATATTATTGCGTGGAAGCTATTTTCATTGGGAATCCCGGGGATACCAACTCGAAAATCTAGCGCTGTTTTTTTCTGTTCTTCTTCTCCGGTTTTTTCGTTTTGTCCTCCCGTGAATGCAGATAGAGTTCATGGAGTATCATGAGGACGATGATGATGATAGTCACTTCAACAATATGGAGGGGGAGATACCCGACCAGCGGGATGGTGAATAGTGCCTTTCCAATGATCCATTCGTCCTTTACCGGCTCGATAACACCCAAACCCTGGTAAACTGCGACCTGATCAATATTTTTGTTGTTATCCCCTTTTGTGATGTATCCGCCGTGAGGTTCGTAATATTTTGAAATATTTGCGAGATCCAGCAGCAGGTATTTTGGCAGGTCTGCTGTGGCAGGTTTATCAATGGCCCGATGGATAATGGGATGCACGCCTGATGAAAGGAAAGGTATCGGAACAACAGGATTCTTTGCCCCGTTTGGCTGGTAAATGATCACATCCCCGTAATCCTCGAACTTCTTGTAGCCTGTTGTATTTCCCTGAACCCAGGTCTGCAATGTACCGAACCGGTCCTTCTGGACGACAACAACAAGATCCCCCACATTCATATGAGGTACCATACTCTGAGATTCGATGGTGACGACAGCAGGCCAGGTACCGGAGAATAAGAACAGGGCAAGTGCGATCCCACCAACAACAGCCACTATCCAGAGAAGATCGCGCGCCAGGGACACAGCCCAGTGATCACTTTCCCGAAATTGTGAGACCAGCGTGCGGATATCCCGTTTATTATCGTTATCTGCCATTTTTTGCGCTCGTTATCTGATTTTTATAATAATGTTTAACCCTTCATAATTAACCATGTCGGCTTATAAAATGCCATGGGATTTTATAATGAGATCAGAAGACGTGACAGGTAGTATGCCCCAAAAAGGATGAGGAAGATTCCGCAAAGTGCATTGATCTTCCGGTATGTGCTGTCAGAAACGATCGTCCTGCCTTTGGATACGCCCGTTGAGACCAGCGTTAACCATACGGTATCTGCAGACCAGTGCCCGATCATAAGGGCTCCCACAAGCACCAGTCCGCCCTGGAGCCCTGCAATTACCATCGCGCTTCCTATTGAGAGCCACCAGATCCAGAAGTACGGGTTTGCCGCGCTGGTAACAAGTCCTGCCATATAGGGATTGTCAATCGTCTGGGAAGACGGGGTTTTCATGGTTGCCTTCCTGCTTCCTGCGATCGTCAACATCCCGAAGGCAATCAGCGCAATCCCGCCAATTCCTGCAATCACTGAGGTGTAGGGAAGTGCAACTGTAGCCAATCCTAAAAGTATCAGGATAACCAGAAAAAGTTCTACAATTACATGACCGAGAGACACTTTCAACCCGGCCGTCCAGTCACCGGCAACCGATGCGTTGATCGTTGCAACCAGCGTTGGACCGGGTGCGAGCGCGCCGGTCAGACCGATCACAAAACCAAGAAACACCATCTGGATTATATCATACATAGAAAGGGGTCTGCTGAAATATCGTGTTAGTATCTACGTCTGAGGAGATTATTAATCATCCACAACCAGACCCCGGCACTCATATTGTGTTCCGGTGTTAAGATAAAACCCTATATTTTGTTCGTGACCAATATACTATTCATGCTCGATGCACAGCAGATCACACTCCGGTTTCTTGAGACCAAGCTGCAGGTGCATCCCGATGTCGTGCGCTATATCCAGGAACAGAATGAGCTGGATCTCATCGAGCGCATCATCGCGCAGGTTCCCGGGGAGACCATCGTAGTTTCGGCAAAACATATCCCCGGCATGAATGCCACACGGGACGGGACGCGGTTCCTCTCAGACCCTTCAGTTGAAGTAATCAGCGGTAGCCCGGGAACATCCGGCTGTGTGAACGGAACAAGCGATTACCTCCACTATTTCCGTGACCGGTATAACCGTCTCGGAAGCATGATCAGGAGCCGGTGCGGGGCGATGCCCATCGAGGCACTTACAAGGAATACCCGTTACCGTCAGGAAGAATGCACTATCATTGGTATGGTTGTCGAGGTGAAGACAACAACAAACGGTCACCGGATTGCCGAAATTGAGGATTCTTCTGCAAACATACCTGTGCTCTTCAGAAAAGACCGCCCGGTCTTTTCCGATGCAGAACGCATTATCCATGACGAAGTTATCGGGGTTAAGGGAAAACTCTCCAATGACGGGAAACTCTTTTTTGCAGAGCAGCTGTACCGCCCGGACATTCGTATCGATAACACCCCCTACACAAGCGAACAGCCTGGTAAAGCGGTCTTTATTTCCGATGTCCATGTCGGCAGCGACACATTCCTTGAAGAGTGCTGGAACCGGTTCGCAGACTGGCTTTCGGATTCTGATTTCTCCTATCTCCTGATTGCTGGAGACCTTGTCGATGGCATCGGCATCTATCCGGGCCAAGAGGCCGAACTGGTGATCAAAAATATCTACGAACAATATGATGCATTCGGTACAATGATGCGGGACCTTCCTTCCCGCATGAAGATCATCATCTCACCCGGCAACCATGACGTAGTCCGGGGTGCAGAACCGCAACCGGTGATCCCGCAACAATTTACAAAAAAATTCCCGGAGAACTGCATGCTTGTCGAGAACCCGGCGCTCGTCAACCTTCAGGGAGTGCGGGTTCTCATGTATCACGGGCGATCAATCGATGACATGATCGGTCTGATCCCCGGCGCATCCTATGAACAGAGCGGGCTCATGATGGAAGAGATGCTCCAGCGCAGACATCTTGCCCCGGCATACGGGCGCAGGACCCCCATTGCTGCAGGAAAAACTGACAGGCTAATAATCGACCCGCTGCCGGAGATCCTGCACACCGGTCATGTCCACATCCGTGGACTGACGCAGTATCGGGGTGTACTTGGGATTAATGCCGGTACATGGCAGTCACAGACCGCATTCCAGAAACAGATGAACGTGAACCCTACACCGGCTCAGGCTGTAGTAGTCGATTTACAAACACTGGTACCAGAAACCTTTACGTTTTTATAAAAAAATTTGAGTCTTATTCGGTTTTTGGACTTTCCGCTGCGGCAGGTGCTGGTTCTTTCTTCTTTGGCCCGGCTACTGCCACTTTGTATACCCCGCCACGTGCAGTCAGTGCTGCCGGGTAGGCTGGATCCATCGTGAGGCATTTGGTGGGACAGACATCCCCGCAGGAATTGCAGGTCACGCATCGCATCCGGTCAATCTGCCATGTCTTCTCTTTTACCTCCACGCAGATCGCCCCGGTCGGGCATTTGCGCTGGCAGGAACGGCACGTGATACAGTTTGCGGGATCGATCACGATATGCCCGCGGGTTGCCGGAGTCCGTTTTGCCGGACGGGCAGGATACATCAGCGTTGCAGGGCGTGAGAACAGACTTTTAATGGCTGTTGCTGCCATTTTAAGAATTGCCATCGTTCCTCACCTCTCCGTACAGCTGATGCAGGGATCTATAGACAAAACTATCACCGGAACATCCGCGAGCTGGCACCCCTTCAACATCATAACCAGAGGCGGGATATTGGTGAACGTGGGTGTCCTCACTCTCGATCGAACAAGGTTCTTTTTCCCGTTCCCTTTCACATAATGAACCAACTCACCACGGGGTTGCTCAACCCGGGAAAAGTATTCGCCATTCGGGGCACCGGTTATCTTCACATCAATGGGACCATCAGGGATCTTTTTCGCCACCTGTTCTATGATGTCAATGGACGAGAACAGTTCCTGTATCCTGACATTACAGCGTGCATAACAGTCACCTTCCGTTGCTACAGCCTGCCTGAAGTTGATTTTGCCATAGGCAGCATATCCTGTTTCACGCAGGTCTATTGCAACCCCGCTTCCCCTGGCAGTGGGTCCCACCGCGCCGCAATCATATGCATCCTGTTTTGAGAGCATCCCTACCTTTTTTAACCGGTGTTTTACCGAGCTGTCTTCCAGAAACACACTGGTGATGTTGTGTATATCTTTTTTAATATCCTTAAGCCGGAAGAGCATTCCTTCCAGTTGTTCACCGGAGATATCTTTCCTCACGCCCCCAACCTTGCAGGCACTCTGGATCACGCGGCCGCCCGTGGTTGCCTCGAGTTCATCAAGGATATGTTCGCGGATCCTCCACGAGTTCATGAAAAGGTTCTCAAAACCCATACCATCGGCAAAACAGCCAAGCCAGAGCAGGTGGGAGTGAAGCCTTGAGTATTCAGACCAGATCGTCCGCAGGTAATGTGCCCGCTCCGGCACCTCAATTCCCATAATCTGTTCGACTCCCTGTACATAGGCGAGGCTGTGGATGAAGCTGCAGATACCGCAGATGCGTTCAGCGATGAAGGTATACTCAGTAAATTCCCGTTTTTCGACGAGCTTTTCGAGACCGCGGTGCACGTACCCGATTGACGGGAGCACATCGACAACCGTCTCATCCTCAAGCACAAGATCAAGGTGGATAGGTTCCGGGAGCACCGGGTGCTGGGGCCCGAACGGGACGATTATTTGTTTTGACATGGGTCATCCTCCTTGAACGTCGGGATGGAAAACGGATATTTAACCGTTGTTTTGTAGAGTGTTCCTTTGAAATCGATATTCATTCCTGCAACAGTGATCCCGAACAAGTCGTGAATCTCATTTTCATAGATGAACGCTCCCCAATAGACACCGCTGATGCTGGGCACAACGGTATCCTGTTTGACCAGAATCCGAAGGTTCTGGAATTTGTAATCCTTGTCAAATGAGTAATTGATCTCGTAACCTTCTTCGACCCCGGTACACCCGATCTGGACGAGCCGGTTACCCTCTTTTTTCATCTTTTCGACATGGGAGACCAGCTCGCTCACATCAATCGGGATGATAGTCTGTTCCTCGATTGTCATTGTGCCCCACCTCCTTGTTGTAATTCCACCGGTTGTTGTTCTGTTGCGCCAGACTGCGGCGCCTTCCGCTTTCCTTCGAGAATTCCAAGTGCTGTCACAATTCCATCGATGATCGACTCAGGACGGGCAGCACAACCGGGAACGTAAACATCGACCGGGATAATCTTGTCAATCCCGCCGGCAACATTGTAACATTCCCGGAAAACTCCGCCAGAACATGCACAGATTCCGACCGCGACGACTACCTTTGGATTGGGCATCTGTTCATAGAGATTCCTCACCACTTCGCGGTTTTGCTCATTTACCGAGCCGGTGATGACAAAGATATCCGCATGCTTCGGGTTTCCGGTATTAATGATCCCGAACCGCTCCACATCATACATCGGTGTCAGGCTGGCGAGCACTTCGATATCGCAGCCATTACAGCTCGTAGCATCATAATGCAGGATCCAGGGAGACTTTGAAAGATAGGTCATTGCTCACCCCACCCCCAGATAATAGAGGACGGCAAGATTTACCCCACCAACTAGTGCGGCAATCACCCACGAACTTTTCATAACCAGCTGCCACTTCACCCGTGCACTTGCATTGTCAATAAGCAATTCAAGCAGGTAGACGAGGATCACAGCAATTATGCCAATTAATGGACTGAACGCAAAGAACAGGTACACGAATCCCAGGAGGAAAACGGTTTCATACCAGTGGGTTACTTCGATAAGTCCCAGGGTGGGGCCGGAGAATTCCGTGGTGACTCCTTTTACAATCTCCTGATGGGCATGATGTGAAGTTGAGATATCAAACGGTGATTTGCGCAGCTTGATAGTGAGGATGTAGATGAAACCTGCAAAGATCCCCGGCAGGAAAAGAACCAGGGGTTGGGGGTAGCTGGCAATGGTTCCAATGTTGAAACTTTTTGTAACAACATACATGCCCACCGCAGCGATAATGATCATCGGCTCATATGCCATAATCTGGATCAGTTCACGTTCTGCCCCGATATGGCTGTAGGGGGAATTTGCTGAGTACGCCCCAAGGACAAGGAATATCTGGGCAAGCGTTAGGGCGAAGATCACCAGCAGGATATCTCCGCCGGCAAAGAAGAGCGCCCCCGTAAAGATCATGAAGATAAAGTAACTGATGGCGTAGAAGCGCTGTGTATCGTTTGCCACAGTCTTTTCTTTCTCAAAGAGTTTGCCGACATCATAGAACGGCTGGAGGATGGGGGGGCCAACCCGACCCTGCATGTGTGCGGTTATCTTCCGGTCAATGCCCGCAATAAGCCCTCCGATTACCGGTGCAAGGAGAATAAATGCGACAACCCCAACAAGGGAAATCATATGATCGCTCCCACGTATGTTGCCGTTACAAACATGATACCGATCAGTCCGGTGCAAAGATAGATGCCAAGAGTCTGGAGTTTGACCTCACCAAACCAGGAGTTTATGTAATAGTTGGAGAGTTTCATATCCCGTTTCAGGCCAATTGCCCCGTAGTATGACATATCCGCATTGGTTGTCATACCACCCATATAAGGAGTAAGATGCCGATGCTTCCTTCGTGGCATAAGGATGCTTATAGGCAGAAGCACGATCATGAACAGCATCATGATCATGATGATGATATTGTCCTGTGACAGTCCTACCACATTTCCATAATTCTGCAGCAGGAACGGCTCGATGAGCGTGCTCGAAATCAGCGGGAAAATGAAGCAGGTTATCGCTGTAAGCCCTGCAAGTGATATCAGTGCAATCCAGATATTCGAATCGATGCGTGTTTCGAGATTTTCCTGTTTTGGAGTGACTACAAGAATCCGCCCCATCCACTTTGCCCAAAAGAAAAGGGTGAGTGCACTACCAAACGCGAGGATAATGACAAAGACAAAACCGTAAGGTGCATCGATGAATGCCTGGATCGCTGCCCATTTTGATATCAGCATACCAAACGGGGCGAGGAACATCCCGGCAATGCCGATGACCATCATTGCGGCAATCCTTGGCATCCGGACGATCAAACCGTTCATATCCTCAATATCACGGCTCTCGATCCTGTGTTCAACCATGCCTACTGAAAGGAACAGGAGGGATTTGGAGATGGCATGGAAGATGATCAGGAGAATTGCTGCCCAGATCGCTTCATAGGTTCCGATACCAGCACAAGCTACGATGAGACCGAGATTTGCAATGGTTGAATAGGCAAGAACCCGTTTTGCATTGCTCTGGGAGATGGCAATTCCGGAAGCAAGAAGAAATGTCAGTGCACCTATAAAAGCAAGGACGTAGCCGGAGAATGTCCCCTGGAAAATAGGTGCAAGCCGTACGAGGATATAGACACCAGCCTTTACCATCGTGCTTGAGTGCAGGAGTGCCGAAACCGGTGTCGGCGCTACCATTGCCCCGACAAGCCAGGAAGAAAATGGCAGCTGGGCCGCTTTTGTCAGGCCGGCAAACCCGATAAGGACAACGGGTATGAGTACTATGGCTTTCCCTGAAGTAAGCACCTCACCAAGTCCCATAATCCCACCTGCCTGGGTTGCAAGATACAGAATAGCAACCACAAATGCAACCCCGCCAAGCATGTTCATCCACAGCGCGGTAAAGGCGTTTTTGGTAGCCTCTTCAGTTTTTGTATACCCGATCAAGAGGAACGAACAGAGAGTTGTGATCTCCCAGAAGAATAACACCCAGAGAAGGTTATTGGAAAAAACCAGGCCGAACATCGCGGAGAGGAACGCAAACATGATGCAGAAAAAGATATTGCGCCTGTCCGGCAGTTCCTTGTGATGCTCATGGAAATCCTTCATATAACTCAGAGCATACACGCAGATGAGACTCCCAATGATGCCGATGATAAGGGCCATGATGATCGAGAACTGGTCGATAAAAAGGGAATACTTCACATCGATGGTGTGAGCATAAACCACCTCAAAATAAATCATCATAACCGATTGCAGAAGTGTCAGACCGACCACAAGATAGTTCTTGTATTTTATACCAAGATACAGGATAAAAACCGCAATTACCATCTCGATAAAAAACATGAGAAGGCCTGTTGATTCGGCGGCGAATGAATAGTATAGTGTTCCTTTGTCACCCAGGGTCACAAGAAGTAGAATCGTGACCGCACCAATGCCCAGTGCGGACAGTTTTACAATCCAGTTGCGTTCTGGTTCTTTGCGCACAAGAAGCATAAAGAATGCTGTAATGAGCGGTCCCAAAATGAGAAATAATAAAAGTTGCACTTGCTGTCCTCCCCTTCAGAAATATGGGTATTTTTCATTATTAATCATATTGAATTGTTCACAAAACGGTGTTTCATAATAAGATTTTAGTCAATATCCTGAAAAAGACAAATTTTCATGGAGGACTCCCCGATTTGTTTTATGACTTTAATGGTGGGGGTTCACCAATCTCCATTGATGATAAAAGTTTAATGGTTTAAAAAAGAACTAATAATCTCTAGGGATGGATTATGGAAATGAATGGGTAGAGTCCCAGAGCCATTGTTCCTTCCTTTGGGTCATTTAAGCAGATTACTGCCTATGCCAATTATCATACCTGATGTGTTAGTCCGTGTATTCTCACAAGTGATACTATACAAATGGTTCGTGTGCATTGTACCTGTCACAAGAAGAATTTCGGGCAAAATTGGAGGAAGATTAAGGAATGTATGAACTCGCAATAGTAATTGGAATAAGTGTTTTCGCTCTCGTCCTCGCGGCAATACTTGCGCGTAGTATCCTCTCAAAGGATGAGGGTACGCCCAAGATGCGTGAGGTCTCCGATGCGATCCGGGTGGGTGCTGAAGCATTCATCAAACGACAGTACTCAACAATCGCCATTCTGGCAATCGTACTTGCCGTTGTAATCTTTGGGGTGTATTTCCTCACAGGAGAACAGAGTTATGCCACCTCTACGGCACTTGCGTTCATTGTCGGTGCGACCTGTAGTGCACTTGCTGGTATCATCGGAATGTCTGTTGCCGTCAGGACGAATATCCGCACGGCCGCAGCAGCCCAGACCAGCGACGGCGAGGCGCTTGAAATCTCGTTCAGAGGTGGTGCAGTTTCCGGTCTAACAATCACGGCGATGTCGCTTCTTGGTGTCTCGCTCACCTACTACGCGCTCGGTGCAAATCCTCAGGTCACCCCCTTCATCATCGTCGGGTTCGCATTTGGTGCCTCGTTTGTCGCTCTCTTTGCCCAGCTCGGTGGCGGGATCTATACCAAGGCCGCTGATGTCGGTGCAGACCTTGTCGGCAAAGTTGAAGCCGGCATCCCTGAGGATGACGTCAGGAACCCTGCTACTATCGCAGACCTTGTAGGCGACAATGTCGGTGACTGCGCCGGCCGTGGTGCTGACCTGTTCGAATCCACTGCTGCCGAGAACATCGGTGCGATGATCCTCGGTGTCGCACTCTTCCCGGTATTTGGTGTCAACGGGGTTCTCTTCCCGCTCGTCATGTGTGCACTGGGTCTCCTTGCCAGCATGATCGGTATTCTCTGCGTCCGCGGAAAGGATGGCGCAAACCCGATGGATGCTATGAACTTAGGGTACTACATCACGGCGGCAATCTCGGTTGTGTTCTTCTACATCGGCACCATGTGGCTTCTCGGGAACATCTGGTTCTTCTACGCAGGTATCGTTGGTATCGTATTATCCGTCGCATTCCTCCGGGTAACCCTGTATTACACGGACCACCATTATCGCCCGGTACAGGAAATCGCCGATGCATCGGAAACAGGACCAGCGACCAACATCATTACCGGCTTCTCGGTTGCACTTGAGACAACTGCTGTCCCGGCACTCCTGATCGGTGGTTCATTACTCCTCTCCTTCTGGCTGGGTTCCCAAAGCGGCATCCAGTTCGGGGGTCTCTATGGAACTGCAGCTGCAACCATCGGTATGCTCATGGTCTGTGCCTACGTGCTTGCCATGGACTCCTTTGGCCCCATCGCTGACAATGCAGGGGGTATCGTTGAGATGAGCCAGGCGCCGGAATCCGTCCGAAAGAGAATGGACAAGCTCGACGCTGCCGGCAATACAACAAAGGCACTCACCAAAGGATATGCCATCGGCAGCGCTGCACTCGCAGTCTTCCTGCTCTTAAACGCCTATATGTCCGAAATCAGTCTCCTCATCCACAAACCCTTTGATGTCATTAATGTTGCAGCAGTCCCGGTATTTGTCGGCGCATTGCTTGGAGCAATGCTCATCTTCGTCTTTGCAGGACTTGCCATCCGTGCAGTTTCCAAGACCGCACAGTGTGTGATTGAAGAGGTCCGTATCCAGTTCAAAGACCCGGGTATCATGGCAGGGACCAAGAAACCGGACTATGCCCGTGTGATCGACATCACAACCCTCGGCGCACTTAAGAATATGGTACTTCCCGGCGCAATTGCCATCGCGTTCCCCATCTTCATTGGTGTGACCATGAAATATGAGGTCCTTGCAGGGTTCCTGGTTGTCGGCACAATCACCGGCATCCTCCTTGCACTGATTCTCAACAACGGGGGCGGTGCCTGGGACAATGCCAAGAAATATATCGAATCCGGTGCCCACGGCGGCAAGGGCAGCGATGCGCACAAGGCGGCGGTTATTGGTGACACGCTTGGCGACCCGTGCAAGGACACGGCGGGTCCGTCACTCCATGTGCTCATCAAGCTGCTTGCCACGCTCTCTCTCGTGCTCGCGCCACTATTCATCTAAAAAATCTTTTTTTTCTTGTTCCTGATTCCAAATTTTCGGGAAGAATGGTAGTGTGATGCTGGACAACCATTTATCATCCAAATCCGGATAATACTCATGGATCAGCAGGAACACATCCACATCATCAGCGCGGGTGACAGTATTCATAAAACCTATCCAGCTGTCCTTAAGGATCTCCACACAGTCACACACACATTCATCTTTGCTGAAAAAGAGGTCTATACCAACTCAGCCCGGGATGATGCCCAGAAAAGAATGTGGAAGTGCGCCATCCGTGATGCGATTGATGCGGTAAACACCATTTCCCTCTCCCGGAATATTTCCTGTGCCCTGGTCTGTATCGATGCGGCAACATTTGACTCGATTCGCGACCCGGTTCTTGGGATACTCAGCGACCATCCGGATGCCCGGTACTCGTTCGATATCTCCGCAGGCTCAAAACGTCTCTCGCTGGGCCTTTTTTCGATGTCACTCTGGGTGGAGGGCGATTCCTACTACGCATTCGGAAATTCCCCCACACGAAGAGTGCCGGTTCCGACACTTCCCACAAAGAACCTGCCGGCCAATCCGCACTATCTCGTGATCCTCACCATCCTCTTCCGGGGACAGGAACACGGGCACGAAGCGAGTACACTGGTGCCGAAAGAGACGCTGTTTAATGAGACAAAGGTCTGGCAGATCCCGGTCCGGGATACGGGTGAGGGAACCGCTGGACAGGAGCTCTCTCCGGTAGCCTTTTCCCGTCTTATTGCATCTCTGATAAGGTGGAACCTTATCCTGGAAGAGACCAATCCGGGCAATGATCAGGAAAAACTTTACAGCATCACTCCTGATGGCGAGTTGGCATTATTCGTATATTCAGCCCGAATGAAAAAACGGAGTGTCGCCAGCACACCTGGCCTCACGTGATCCACTGAATGGAGAAAACCGGGCAAGACCGGTAGGGACGTGGAAATTGAAATGCTGTCAATAGACAGTACGACAGCGAACGGTCTCACTAAAAAGAGTGATTACTCCCCCTTCAGCGTTCTCTCGTCTTCTGCAATCCATTTCTCCAGTTTCCGGATACCTTCCTCAATATCCTTAATCCGGGCTTCGGTTTCCGCAAGTTGGGCGGTTGCCTGTGCAGCCTTCTCAGGGTTTTCACAGGTGGCGAGAAATGTACGTATATGGCCCCTGCCGATCTGGAAATTCTCAAGAGCGCCAGCCGCTTTCCGGTAACGCTCATAATTGGCCTCAAGATTCTTCCGGACACGGGACTCTGTTTCCGACTGCTGCCGGGGCTTTCCCGCTTTTACCGACTCCCATGAAGCATCGTGGGTTTTGCGGATCTTCTGGATGTGATCAAAACAGGATTTTTTGTGTTTTGCCATCATCTCGTGCTTGAATTTCCCCAGCATATCACCGGCATTTTTGAGCGCCTGCCCGCGTTCCACCAGTCCGTGGATATCCGGAGCGGGGGCATCGATGGGGAGCTGGGCCTGTTCCAGCAGCTTCATAATTTCATCAAAATGCCCCTGAGACTGGGATTCCAGCGTCCCGTACCCGGTCTTTTGTTTCTCCTTTACTTCCCGGCAGAGGTCATTGAACTGTTTCCAGAGCAGATCCCGGTCACTCTGGGCAAGTGGTTTTAGCTCTTTGAATAACGCGGTGATCAGTTTTGCCTGGTTCCAGAAATCCTGGTATTTGGTAATGATAGGGAGATTTTCCCGTATTGGATTGGTTAATAACGAGAGTTTTTTGTTCTCCCGGTCCAGGAGTTCTGCATTTTTATGTGCGTTTTTGAGCCAGGGATCATCTTCAGGTTTCATAAAAAAATTCTCGAACGTTTCGGCCTATGGATTTTTGTTTCTGTATCTGCCCGCCTGGCTTTAAAACGATATCCGCTACCAGCATTCCCCGGACGGTATTTCCCGCAGGGATACAGGATAACCGATCATCACCCCGATGACGGGTATATGCCCGGTCAATACTGTTCAGGTAACGTGTTTCAGGTCGACACTGAGATCGGTAGAAATACGCGAATATCTCTTGGGGTTCTCTTCAAACTTCTTTTTGCACCAGTTGCAGCAGAAGTAATATTTCTGGTCTTTGT
>Ga0315276_10000859_pt1 | contig 26709 bp, 33 predicted proteins | sample YL17G05_0_MG_FD_204542 | JGI IMG/M metagenome (GOLD analysis project Ga0315276, IMG submission 204542) | Sediment microbial communities from Yellowstone Lake, YNP, Wyoming, USA - YL17G05_0 | ecosystem: Environmental > Aquatic > Freshwater > Lake > Sediment | place: USA: Wyoming | collected... | reverse complement strand
GTGTTTAGTGTTCCCCGTGTTTTTAAAGAAGATAATCCTGAAGACAGCAAGGCTGTTCAACCCTTTCTTAACCAGATTGTGTTTTATCCGTTGAGCAAGTTTGATGGTAAAATGAAAACCATGGACTGGAGTAAATCGCCCAGTTTTCCTGCACCTCCGGGAGCAGCAGGTGAAACCAAATGGGTAGTGCCTGAAAAATATTACGACCAGCTTCCGGGTGTGATGAAATTGGTACCTCCTATTCCTGGTGAGGAAGCAATCTATAGCCTGATCAATTCAGTATTTGATGCTGCAGCTAAAGATTCAACCCTTAAAACAGCCCTGGTAGAATCGTTTGTTACTGCTGATAAAGAAATCATTGCTCAGCTCACTCAATGGAAATACAATGGCCGCCCGGCAGGTAATGGCTGGAATTCACCCATCAACAATGCACAGTGGGGAACCGATTATATTTTGCGTACGGCTACTTCCAAGTCGAACATGTATGATAATAAACCCAACGAAACAAAATACATCTACCGCGACTTTGACAGCAAGGGTGAGCAATTGCATGGTAAGAATAATTACACGGTTACTTTCCCTAAAGGACAGGAGCCGCCTGTAAAAGGTTTTTGGTCGATGACATTATATAACGAACATCATTTGTTTTATCCAAATGAGTTGGGTCGCTATTCGCTTGGTACCAAAAGCAAATCGTTCCTTAAATACAATGCCGACGGTTCACTTACATTATACTTTGGCCACAACAGCCCGGGTAAGGATAAAGAAACCAATTGGGTTCCTGCACCCGATGGAGCCTTCTCATTGTACATACGTGCATATTGGGCAGAGAAAGCAATTCTGGATGCCACCTGGATGCCTCCGCAGGTAGAGAAAGTGAAATAAGAATTGAATAAAAAATAAAAACAAAAAACCAACGGTCGCCAATTGGTGGCCGTTGGTTTTTTATAAATAATTTCTTTAAGTGGTTTACATTTGAGGATGAGCAATATTAAATTATTTGAAAGCAAAAAAATACGCAGCCATTGGGATGCGGAACAGGAGAAATGGTTTTTCTCTGTTGTGGATATTATTTCAGTTCTTACGGATCAACCTCATCATCAGGGAGCAAGAAATTACTGGAAGGTGCTTAAAAGCAGGTTGTTGAAAGAGGGAAATGAAACGGTTACAAATTGTAACCGGTTGAAATTATTTGCTGAAGATGGAAAGCTAAGGGAAACTGACGTTGCTGACACCGAACAACTGCTCCGATTAATTCAATCTATCCCTTCCCCCAAAGCAGAACCCTTTAAACAATGGCTGGCAAAAGTTGGTTACGAACGAATAGAAGAAAGCCAGGATCCTGAAATAAGTATTGACAGGGCAATGGAAGATTATTTGAAACTCGGCTACAGCAAAGACTGGATAAACCAACGCCTGAAGAGTATTGAAGTAAGAAAAGAACTTACTGACGAATGGGAAACCAAAGGAGTTAAAAAAGGCCAGGAGTTTGCAACGCTTACAGATATTATAACACAAGCATGGAGTGGGAAAAAAGTAAATGAATATAAGCAACACAAAAACCTGAAAAAAGAAAATTTGAGGGATAACATGACTAATCTTGAACTGGTACTGAACATGCTGGCGGAAGCCACTACAACAGAGATCAGTAAAGAAAAGAAACCAAAAAATTTTGATGAGAATAAAACTATTGCCCGTCAAGGCGGAACCATAGCGGGCAATGCCCGAAGACAGATTGAAGCAAAAACGGGAAAGAAAATTGTAAGCCCCCAAAATGCAAAGCAACTGAAGCAGGGAACGAGAAGAAAAAATTTAGATTAACCTGAATTACCAATCAACCATGAGCTATTTAACATCAAAATGAAAAATGAAACTCAAAATTAATTTCATTGTATTACTGTTGGCTGTATGTACAGTTTTACTATTCAGTTGTAATCAATCACAACCAAAAACAGAAACTGCATCAACAGCAACGAATGCTGGTACTGATCCGCTTCCATCCTGGAATGAAGGCGCATCAAAAAAATCCATCATTGACTTTGTAACCAAAACAACAAAAGAAGGCAGCGCCGATTTTGTACCAGTTGCCGACCGCATTGCCTGCTTTGATAATGACGGATGCCTGTGGAGTGAACAGCCCATGTATTTTCAACTGGCTTTTGCCATTGACCGTGTAAAAGCAATGGCTCCTCAACATCCGGAGTGGAAAACAAAACAACCATTCAAAGCATTGCTCGAAGGCGACATGAAAACAGTAATGGCTGGTGGAGAAAAAACATTGATGCAAATTGTGATGACCACTCACTCAGGAATGACAACGGATGCGTTTACAAAAACGGTTACCGATTGGATGGCAACAGCAACGCATCCTAAAACCGGTAAGCATTACAATGAAATGATCTATCAGCCCATGGTGGAGTTGTTAAACTACCTGCGCAGCAATGGTTATAAAACATTTATCGTATCGGGTGGTGGCATTGATTTTATGCGGGCCTGGGCCGAACAGGCTTATGGAATCCCTCCTTACCAGGTAGTAGGCAGTTCTGTCAATGTGAAATACGACACCATCAACGGGAAAGCTGAATTAATAAAACTCGCTGAATTTAATTTCAATGATGATAAACTGGGAAAGCCTGTTGGTATTCACCAGCACATTGGCAAACGGCCGGTTTTTACGGCCGGCAATTCAGATGGAGACTATGCCATGCTGCAATATACAAGCACCCAAAGCGGGCCACATTTTGGAATGATCGTTCATCATACTGATTCATTACGGGAATGGGCTTATGACCGCGGTTCTTCCATTGGTCGTTTGGAAAAAGGATTGGATGATGCTCAAAAATATGGCTGGTTGATTGTGGATATGAAACAGGACTGGAAAAAGATTTATCCGGTTGATAAATAATTTTAAAGACACTTTAAGCTTTCCCTGATTTTAATTCATTGCCCCTTCAGTACACAAGACTGTACACAACCTGCCTTATACCAGTTTTTACAAATTTCCTTTCAGAACAGAAATTTGTAAAGTTGGTCCGGTGATTTGTTTTCTCACGCATCACTTACCTGATTTATAATTCCCGGGAGAACAAGCATCAAAAGTGTAAAAAATGAAATAAGAAATTTGACAGATATTGCAGGAATTATGAAGTATTTCTTCCGCCCCGGGTTCACTCCACGAACCTTTAGGCATGAACGAAGCCAACTCAAGCTGACGGATTGAAAAGGGACAAATTTTTTGGCCGTAATTTCGTATTTTTAATAAGTGAAAAAACAGAAGAGAATACTAGTTGATATTGAAATTGACAAGCTGACGAAATCCATTGAGAATGCAATTTCGGGTGATGTTTTTGATACTGAAATTTTCCGGCTCTTTGCGAAGGACAGCAAACTCATAAACAAAGTTGATTGGCATTTTAATTGGAAAGAGCAAGCTAAACTTACAGACAGAGAAACTTACAAACTTGTTATCAGGGATAATCCTAAAATCATTCAGGGTTTGATAAGTTTAAGTGACCAGGGCGACCACATCTACATGCACTTGATTGAAAGTGCAAAGTTCAACAAAGGAAAGTCAAAAATTTATGCGGGCATTCCCGGCAACTTGGTTGCTTTCGCCTGCAATCTTTCTTTTGACAAAGGCTATGAAGGCTATCTTGCTTTTGATGCTAAGACGGTTTTGGTAAAGCATTATCAGGAGACACTTTACGCAACTCATTTCAGAGGAACGAAAATGATGATTGAAACACCAGCAGCAAACAGATTAATTAATCAGTATTTTAAAAAATAATAACAATGGGACTAATCAGAGAACCAAAAAATGTTGACTTCACAGTACTGGACAAAAAATGGACTGCTGAAGAACGAAAAGAGTTTAGTGCGTTTATCAAGTTGAGGAAAGAGCAGCGTAAGAAACGAGCCACACGACCTAATCGTGGAAGAACAACATCTTCAGGAAAAAGAGTTCATGCTTAATCTACACACAAGTGAACTTTACTTCGTGCAAGGATCTATAACCCACTCTTCTGCCCCGGGTTCACTCCACGAACCGAAATTAACAATAACAAAAATGGTTCGTGGAGTGAAACCAAGTCGGGAGGAAAGAAAATTGTAAGTCCCAAAAAAGCAAAGCAACTGAAGACAAGTTGTCGACAGTTGAATGAGATAATCATTTTTGTATATTGCAGATGTGTAATAGAAAATAATAGTAAGAGCAGGACAATGGAAAATAATCAAATCATATTTTACTCCACCCCACAAGGCAATGTAAAAGTGGAAGTGGTATATGAAGGAGAAACTTTTTGGCTAAGTCAAAAGAAAATGGCTGAATTGTTTGGTGTGGAGAGCAACACCATTACCTGCCATTTAAAAGAAATATACCTGAGTGGTGAATTAGAGCAGGGTTGAACTACTCGAAAAATTCGAGTAGTTCATTGAAACAGGTAATGCTATCTTACAAAAGTATGAGCAACATAAAATTATTTGAAAGCAAACAAGTCCGCAGTTTCTGGGATGAAAAAGAGCTTCAATGGTATTTTTCAATTATTGATGTAGTTGAAATATTAACCAATAGCGTTAATCCAAGGGATTACTGGTTCAAGATGATGATTAGAGTAAAAACGGAGGATAGACTTGAACTGTCGACTATTTGTCGACTGTTTAAAATGTAGTCAGATGAAAAATATGATGCGAAAAAGTTTTACTTAATAGTAGGTATTATGAGTAATATAAAATTATTTGAATCAAAAAAAGTAAGAACTCATTGGGATACGGAAACTGAGCAATGGTATTTTTCTGTAATTGATATAATTGAAATTCTTACGGATAGCAACCTGCCAAAAAGATATTGGAGCGACCTGAAATTAAAGCTAAAAGCTGAAGGAAGTGAAGCGTACGAGAAAATCGTACGGTTGAAGTTGTTGGCAGGGGACGGGAAAATGAGGGAAACCGATGTGGCTGACACGAAAACTTTACTTCGTATCATTCAATCCATTCCATTTCCAAAGGCAGAGCCTTTTAAACAATGGCTGGCAAAAGTTGGTTACGAACGAATAGAAGAAAGCCAGGACCCCGAAATAAGTATTGACAGGGCAATGGAAAATTATTTAAAACTTGGCTATAGCAAGGACTGGATAAACCAACGCCTGAAAAGTATTGAAGTAAGAAAAGAACTTACTGACGAATGGGAAAACAAAGGTGTTAAAAAAGGGCAGGAGTTTGCAACCCTTACAGAAAAATATTTTTTTTCATTTCCCTTCTCCAATCGGAGAAGGTGGCCGAAGGCCGGATGAGGCTACTGAGGCACGGATTGGTAAAAAAGTAAAGGAATATAAGCAACATAAAAATCTGAAAAAAGAAAACCTGAGAGATAACATGACAAACCTTGAGCTGGTGCTGAACATGCTGGCAGAAGCTACAACCACAGAGATCAGTAAAGAAAAAGAACCTAAAAATTTTGAAGAGAATAAAATAATAGCAAAACAAGGCGGCACTATTGCCGGTAATACCCGAAGAGAAATTGAAGCAAAAACAGGAAAAAAAGTAGTAAGTCCGCAAAATGCAAGCAAATGAAAGAAGGGAATAGTAGGAAAAATTTAGAATGAATTTATTTACAGCAACGGCTCCGGTGCGGGACCTGGCGCTTTTAGAAAATATCTCCCCTGAACTAAATAGTTTTGAATGTATCTTTGAACCCATGCATTCCTATTTTAAATTTATTGATACAGCTAAAGCTGAAGAAAAAATAAGAACGATGGCTTTCCCGTTCAGCCGGAATTTATTTTGGGATGTTAACATTGAAAATATTGACTTGCAGAAGAACAGCCGCTATGTGATTGAGCGGGTTATTACAAGGGGTTTTACAGAAGACTTTTACATGCTGCTTAAAATTTATTCTACACCACAAATTCAGGAAGCAGTGCGTAAAAGCAAAGAATTGGATGCTAAAACTGCTCAGTTTTGCAGCACATTTTTTAATATCCCCAAATCTGAAGTGCATGTTTCATCTTTCTACCGTTGAGCCTGTTACTTATCAAACCTTAAAGTCCATTTTTGGAATACCTGTTTTGCAAAAAGACTTTGCATTGGCCGGTGGAACATCTTTATCACTGCAATTGGGACACAGGAAGTCTATTGATCTTGATATTTTTTCTTCGCAGGCCTTTGATATACGCCAGGTAGAGTTATTACTTTCTGCTGAACCCGGATTAAAATTTGAATTAACAAACAGCAACAGGAATATGCTTTTCTCGTATATCAATACTGTTAAGTGTGATTTTGTATTTGAACCACACCGGTTGATAAATCTTTATTTTCAATATGACGGAGTAAATTATTTCAGTGTGCCCGATATTGCTGCCATGAAAATGCATACTATTTGTGGCCGGGGAAAAAGAAAGGATTTTTTTGACATATATGTACTTATAGAAAATTTTGGATGGAATCAGTTGCTTGATTGGTTTAAGAGTAAATATGATGAAAACCAACTTTATTTTCTGTGGCGGAGTATTTGTTATTTTGATGATGCAGATGAAGATGTTGCCATAACAGGGCTTCCACCGTACACAAAAACATGGGATGAGATTAAAGTATATATATCGGAGAAATGCATATAAAAAAAATTACGGTGTGGCGAATGCTAAACCGGATTTTTTACCCATTAGTTGTAAAGCATTCCTTCTATAGAAGATTGAATTTATGTTGGTTATTATGCTGAATAAAATCTACTTTTACTTTATGAAACTCTCCGAACAACAACGGCAAATCATCATCAACTTTTTTGCTGACAAGCCAATTATCCGGGCTTATGTATTCGGCTCGTATGCCCGGGGCGATGCAAACGAAAAAAGCGATATTGATTTATTGATTGACTGGGACTATTCGCAGCATATCGGTTGGGGATATGTATCGGCCTGGAGAGAACTCAAAGAAAAACTGAACAAGGAAATAGATTTCGTTTCTGTAAAATGGGTTGACCCTTCTTTGGAAGAAATGATAAACCGCGACAAGCAACTTATATATGAAAGAAAAGCCCGGTGAACTTCAACGCTTGCAACACATCAGCAAGTGCATTTCTGATTTAGAAGAAATATTGAAAGGGGTAGATGCTGATTCCTTTTATCGCAATAGCGAAAAGAAGTATGCTGTTGAACGCATTTTGGAAATTATCGGAGAAGCAGTCAACAGAATTTCTGAACAAACTTTGGCCAAATCAAATCAATCAATTCCCTGGCGTGATATTGTTGATTTCAGAAACCTCGTTACTCATGAGTATTTCAGAGTGGATTATACAATGATTTACAAACTTGCCACCGAAGAAATTCCTATAATAAAATCAGCAATCCAATTTCTGATTGAGAAAATACAGGAGTAAAAAATAACGCGGAAAAGACCGGCAACCTGGCAAATGAATTATTAAAATAAGCAGCAAAAACAAAAGCAACATTTAAAAACAACAATATCATAAAACAAGACTATTAATAATTATCCCGCCTTTTAGTTTACAGTCTCATTTTTTTTTATTCTAAATTTATTATGAGTACAATGAATCCATTTGTGCATACAGGTATAAAGAAAAGATCCGGGTATTTTATACTATCCGGCATGCTGGTACTAACGGCATGCATCCTGTTCCCGGCCACTGCAACCGCACAGCAAAAAATCAATGCGGAGTACCGCTTCACCGTAGTACCCACATTCCCGGTCAATAAACATATATTCCTTACCACTTATGTGGGGTATGTTGGCAACCCCGGGACCAAAACCACTTCTTATTATATCGGCGCTCCCTTTATTGTAACCTACAAGCCAAATGAAGTGCTGGAACTAATGGCAGGAGCCTTCCTCATTATCAATAAGCTGAAAACAGGTGCTGATAATAATGAATTCAGGCCCCTGGCCGGCGTAAAACTAACCCTGCCCAACACCGGCAATCTCCATATTTTTAACTGGGCCCGGTATGAGTACCGCTCTTTTAATTATGATGATAACAGTTTGAACAATGTAAAAAACCGGATCCGAAACCGGGTGGCCATTGAATTTCCGTTGGGTAAGAATGCCTGGGCACCAAAAAGCTGGTATGGCTTCAGTGATTTTGAATTTTTCTTCACTTTTGAAAAAGGTTATTTAGATCGTTTCCGCCAGCGCTTTGGTGCAGGCTATGTGCTGAACAAACAATGGAAAGCAGAATTCATTTATCATATTCAAATGCAGAAATCCGGCAAAGACCTTAACCCGGTATGGACGGATAATATTTTCAGGATAAACATGAAATGGGCCATACCCAATAAGAAATTAAAAGTACATCACTATGATCAGCTGGATATGGATGAATAAATGTTATAAAACCAATAAACATATTTGGTAAAATGAACAACGAACAACAGATAAGATCCGAAGCAGAACAGGATGCTGATCCACGCATTGACCTTGCCGTGGACCGCACCATCCTTGCACTGGTAAGAACCCAGCTTGCCTGGATACGTACCATTATAACATTGATGACCGCCGGTCTTGCCATTGACAAAGGCTTTGCCGCATTGCACGAAGCCCGTATGGTTAGCGGGGAAGCCTGGGTAAAGAATGGTCATTTTGCCGGACTGGTAATGACCAGTTCCGGAACCTTGCTGATAATAATTGTGACCATTAATTATTTAATGGGGATGAAAACGCTGAATAAAATGAAGGGAACAAAAAGAAAACTATATGATCCCGGTTTGATCCTTTCTGTGCTTATTACCCTGATTGGGTTTTTGATGCTTTACTTCATGTTTTTTGGTTGAGTGATATTTCACGCCGGGAGGTAAAGAAGCGCAAAACCGCAAAGATTCATTGCGGCTTTGCGTGCAATAAATTACCCGGGTTAACCTATTTTACATATCTTCAATTCCCTAAAAAATATTTATGATTTTCAGCCTTTTACCCAAATTTCAAACAAAACCGCCAACCATTGAAGAACGAATAGCAGCAGGCAAAGCATTGCGCAGTAAATTTCCACGTATCAGGCAGGGTGATTATAAACCTGCTGCTGACCGCGTTGACCCTGTTACTATTTTAGAAGCACAGGGCAAAACACGGCTAACTGAGTTGGTGCCTATCCGTTATGCAAGAATGCTCACTTCACCTTTCGCATTCCTTCGTGGAGCGGCCGCAATCATGGCGGCTGATTTAAAAGCGAACGGTAATACAACCGGCATCCATGTGCAGGCTTGCGGCGACATGCATGTTGCAAACTTTGGCGTGTTTGCTTCTGCTGAGCGCAGTCTTATTTTCGGTATCAATGATTTTGATGAAACACTGCCGGGACCCTGGGAATGGGATTTAAAAAGGCTCGTGGCCAGTATCGTGGCGAGTGGCCAATTTCTGGGTGCTGATAAAAATTTATGTACAAAGTCAGTACTGGCAGCTGTAAGATCCTATCGGAAAAGGATGAAGCAGTATGCTTATATTGGAAGCATGGAATTATGGTATTCTACCATCAGTGGAAATGATGTTTTGAAAACATTGTCACCATCGGCTCGTAAGGGTGCAGAAAAAATAATGGGCAAAGCCCGTACCCGGACACATATGCAGGTGCTTGGAAAACTAACGGACATCGTAGATGAAAAATACCGCCTTCGTGATGATGCACCCTTCATTGTTCATGAAACGCATACCAAAGCAGGCAGGCCCATTGAAGAAGCGCTGGGATTATTCCTCGACTCCTATTTCCTTTCATTGGCTGATGACCGTAAAAACCTGCTTCAGCATTATCGTATTGTGGATGTGGCAAGAAAAATTGTTGGCGTAGGCAGCGTGGGAACAAGATGCTGGATTGTTTTTCTCATAGGCAACAACACCGGGGATCCATTATTTCTCCAGGTAAAAGAAGCGCAACCATCCGTGCTGGAACCGTTTCTTTCCAAATCAGATTATTCAAATCCTGGTCAGCGGGTAGTGGCAGGGCAGCGATTGATCCAGGGTGCTCCTGATATTTTTCTTGGCTGGGGTGAACAGGACGGAATAAATTTTTATGTTCGCCAGTTGCGTGATATGAAGGGTGGTGTTGAGTTTGACCCGGCAACAACGAAGCTTGAAACCTATCCTGAATACTGTAAATTATGTGCCTGGGCATTGGCATTGTCGCATGCCAAATCTGGTGATGCTGCTATGATTGCAGGCTATGCCGGCAACAGCGATGAACTGGATGAAGCGATGGTTCGATTTGCATTTGCTTATGCTGATCAGACAGAGAAAGATCACCAGGCTTTAGCTGCGGCAGCAAAAAGCGGAAGAATTACTTTAGCTGCAGCAGAATCAGCATCATAAAATGTAAAGACAGTTCCGGATTAAAAATATTCATTAGCCTTTCTTTACACCGATATTGACAATCGGCTGGCAGGGTTGGGATTTCTAATAGATTTCCGGTTTTTACCCAGGTGACTTTTTAAGTGAACCCTGTACAAAAAACGCTATCTAAAATCTGCAATGGCGTAACTTCATAATTCTAAATTCCTTGTTCGGTATTCGATATTCAAAAATATACCGACCAGGGTACACAGCGGGTAAAATTTTTAAAAGCAGGTTCAAATGAATACATACCAATCATCCCCGGAATTTTTTTCAATTTCAAAAAGCGGACCTGTTCATCATGCACTGGCGAAAATGCACCTGGATAAAAACAAGAAAAAGTTAGTGGGGCTGTTTTTATGTATAGCCTGGCTGCCACTGGTGATCATTACGGCTTTTGAAGGAACATTATTTACAGGAGGGCAGCATTCATTCCTGGCAGATGTAGCCATGCAGGTACGTTTGCTGCTGGGAATACCCATGTTGCTGTTAATTGGTGCTGGCATAGACAGCAAAGTGATAGAAGTGAAAAAATATTTTTCAGACACCCTGATGAAGGATAAAGAGCAGCAGCTTATTCTTGCCAGAATTTTACGGAGAGCCTGGAAAATGGCAAATTCAGCCATCGCTGAGTTCATGTTGCTACTCATTTTAATTGCAGTAACCATAAGTGTAGGTCATGGTGGTTTATTTAATGCAGAACAGGGTGCAACGGGATCATGGAAACTTGCACTTCATGATGGAAACCAGGTGCTGAGTAATGCAGGCAGGTGGTCCAGTTTTATTTCCATACCGCTCTATCAATTTATGCTGCTCCGATGGCTGTGGCGGTATGTTGTATGGGCCGTGCTGCTCTTCCGGTTATCACTAACCCGCCTGAGCCTGCAGGCCACTCATCCCGACAAGGCAGGTGGATTAGGGGTCATCATGCTGGCACAAAAATATTTCTGCTTCATCTTTGTAGCTATGAGTACCGTAATATCGGGTGAGTTGATCGCTAAACTTATTAAAGACCCCGGTTCTTTTGCGGGCATCCGGGGCGAAGGAATCAGTTATATTTTAATTTGTCTTTTGCTGGTTCTTATACCGCCTGTTTTCTTTGCCCGAAAATTAGTAACAACAAAAGAGGAAGGCCTGATGAAAATGAGTAAACTGGGAACCCATATAAGCAACAAATTTGAAATGGAATGGATCAATGACCTGCCTGTGGAAAAGAAGACTACAGATGCAATGGTAAGTACTTCTGACTTGCAGGATTATGATACCATTTATGTGTCCCTGGAACAGCTTCGCATGGTTCCTTTCACACTACAGAATATTATAACTTTAATTATTTTACTCTTTATCCCTTATTTACCCATTCTGTTTATTCATTTTTCAGTATTGGAATTATTGCAAAAATTATTCGGGATGCTGGTCTGATCTTTTCATTGTTAAATCAACCGAAATGAAAAAAATCTTATGCTTAATTTTTTTATTACCCTATATCTTCATCTCGCATGCACAAAATGTTGCTGACACACTGAAGAAAGCTGAGAGCAAAGCAAACGCAGATGACCCCTCGCAATTTTTTACAAGAATAGAAATATTTAATGAACTGCAGCGATATGACAAAAACAGTACCTACATAAATCAGACAGTGTTCAGAAGCATTTGGAAGATAGGGAAACGATTCACCACCCGGTTAGATGTACCCATTGTATATAATTCTTTAAAAACCCCTGCACATTTCAGGCAGTCCGGTATCGGCGACATTTCATTTCGTTTGCTTGGCTATAGATTTTGGGAAAGAAAGCTATCTGCCTTTACTGCTTCCATGGAGATCCAATTGAACACGGCCCAATCAAAGATCCTTGGCACGGGCAAAAACCTGCTTATTCCCGTTATCTCCTACTCCGGGGTAATACCAAAGAAAAAATTAATTCTTTCTGTGGCATTACAACAGGTAAATTCTGTAAGTGGCGATAAGAACAGACCTGATATCAGTTTTTCAAAATTACAGTTCATACTTATCAAATATTGGTCACCAAGGTTATGGACAGTGCTGGCGCCTGAATGGTTTTTGGATTACGTGCACGGTGGTCTGTCCATGAACCTGCGAAGCCGGTTTACATATGCGCCGGCGCCGCGTGTCAATATCTGGATCACTCCCAGCGCGGGCATTTTCGGCAATTTCGCCGGGCGTTATCAATGGAGCCTGGACATTGGCGGCCGCTATTTCTTATTCAGGGAAATGAAGTTTATCAAAAAGAAAAGCGGGTGATGAAGATGATAGTTTCAAAGAAAACTGAAAGAGGGAATAGTTTTTCTACAGTATATGAACCATTCAAATGATCCAATCCATGTAATTTTCGCGGTTGATAATATTAAATGATGTATCAGGATATGCTTTGGCAAATGCGCCGGGAATTTTTACTTTATGCTTTCCCCACTTTGTTTCAAATGCCAGTATTTGTTTCCCCTGCACTTCAATTAAATCTATTTCCTGCTGGTCGTAAGTGCGCCAGAAAAAGTATTCCGGTGAAAGCAAATGGTAATGATTGTGCTTTTGTCTTTCACTTAAAAAATATTGTTCCCAGAGTATACCGGCATCATTACGATTTTGTATGGGTTTAAAATCGTTGATGATGGCATTACGGATTCCATTATCATAAAAATACCACTTTCTTGTTTTTACCACTTCTTTGCGAAGGTTGCCCCCAAAACCTCCAAGAGAATAAATAACAAATACCTTATTGAGCAAATCCAGATAATGTTCAACAGTGGCTTTATGTATACCGAGCTGATTACTCATTTCGTTCAGCGATACTTCATTTCCCACCTGGAAAGCCAGCAACTTCAGTAATTGTAAAATTTTATCCGAATTACGTATTTCCCTGAAGATAAAAATATCCTTCAGCAGGTAACCCTGTACAAGGTTTTTAAGATACGCAGCCTTTTCATCTTCATTCTTCAGGTGCCATAACTCCGGATAACTGCCATAAACCAGGCGTTCATCAAGATGCCGGAGAGCAGTGGTTGCATCTTCATTTAATTCGCATTGTGCCACCGGAAATAAATGGTAGGCATAACTTCTGCCAACCAGCGGCTCCCCGGTTTTATTGATTAAGTCGAATGAAGAGGAACCTGACACTATTATGGTAATACCGGTTACACTGTCAATCAGCAGTTTTAATACTTTGCCAATGTCAGGAATATTTTGTGCTTCATCTATCAGTAATAATTTTTTATTGCCTGTTAATTGCCTGTAATTGGCAGCAGTGCGTTTAGTAAGACGGTCACGGTCATCATAATCTTCTCCATTTAAAAAAAGACATTTGCTTTTATATTGCTGATCAAGTTGCTGCAGTATGGTTGTCTTTCCCACCCTTCTGCTTCCATAAAGTATCAGTACTTTTTGCTGGCCTATTCTTTTTTTCAGTGCACCTGTCAGTGAACGTTGAATATCCATAAAACATTAATTTAGACACTAAGATAGCTAAATTAATGAAAATATGGACAGTTTATCGCCTGATTTATAATTTTTGATTTTAATGCCATTCTTGAAATAACCGGCTTTCATATGCGCTTGCACTGCTTATCAAAATCCGGATCACGTCCAGTGCAGGAATATCCGGTGACTTCGCAGGGCGTTATCAATGGAGCCTGGACATTGGCGGCCGCTATTTCTTATTCAGGGAAATGAAATTTATAAAAAAGAAAAGCGGGTGATGAAGATGATGAATATGACGCAACAGAAAAAGAAAAAGAAAATATTTTTTCTATCGTTGCGGATGTTCAATAAAAACAGCACACTGTTGGAGTTTTCTTCTTACCAACGACCGGACTTTCAGATGCATTTTATTTTAAACTTAATTGAGCAAAGTAGGGATGTTCAGGATTTACTATTAATTCCTGTTTTTGCGGGTGAATCAAAACATCCATTTCTTCCATGGGGATAGCTCCTAATAATGGTTCAGCATTTCCTTCTAATACCATTGCACTGCAGCTGGCCGTTCGATTTTTAAATTTTACCATGATAGGGCCTACCACATCATACTCTTTTACACTTCCATCAGCAAGTATAGCTTTTCGTTTCTCAATAAATGATAAGCTTAACTGTTCCTGTATGGTTTCATTGATGCCCATCATGTATGCACCTGTATCTACAAGCATATGAACAGTCATTTTCTTTATTTCATCTTCACCAATTATATTCCTTTTAGCCATTTCCATGTCACCAGCATTGATCAATGTAATATCCGCATATACTAAACCCATAGTTCAATTGTTTATATCAAATTTAGACAATAATCCGGAGAAATTATTCTTTTGCGGCTGTTTGTTTCGGGCTGGCAGATTGTAAAATCCTTCGTCCTATAACGGTCTTCTGTTTATTATCGGAAACTTTTTCAGAGGGCTCTTTTCCGGGATGCGGAACCCTGCAGGTTGTTGGAAGAAGCCGCAGGTCATAAATTTATTAACTCAGCTTCTGCGATGTTTATGGTTTTAAAAACCGGTAAGAAATCCCCGTTGTTATAAATTGGTTTTTGTCCTGCTGGAAAAGAGTTGATCCTATTGCCAGGTCAATTTGTAAATTATTATTCAATAACCATAATATCCCCGCATCGGCATTGAAAGAGGGTTTGAGGACTCTTGCAAAGGAAGAAAAATACTCGGCGAAGAAGGAACATTTTTTTGTGGCCGTATAACCAAAGGATGCCGTGAAGATCCAATTTTTATAAGCATGATCACCGTCGAGGGTGGTGCCGATATTGTAACCGACCGAAAACCGATCGGTAATATCGTTTTGAAAGGCGAGTAAAAAAGTAGCGGCCGGGTTTTCCGTTTTGAAATTATTGGTGGCTAAAAATGGTAACCGTAAATAACCAACGGCCGTAATTTCGGGCCATCCTTTTTTTGAAGCAGCAAGGTGTTGCTTCACACTGATCCCGGGTGCAACTATACCGGTTTCGGAACCCCTTTTTCCATAGGTAAATAATAGCCGGGCTTCCGTGGTAGAACTGACTCCATACCTTATCATATTGGTATGTGCAAAATAATGATCTGGATTTTTACCGTAAATAAAACCTGTCTCCAGTTGAAATGTTTTTTTTATCAGCGTAAATGTTCCGTCACTTTGATCAGGCCGGTCCGTATTGATGGGTTCTTTTGTTTGCCCGGATACAGTATGGCAAACTATGAGAAGAAGAAAGATACAGGGTATAAATTTTTTTAACATGTTCATGACAAAGCTAAAAGGCTTTATTGATCATTTCCATCTGCTATTGTAACTGCACCGGTCATTTTTATAATTGAAGTTATGAACTATTGCGCATCCGTTCATGCCAGGTTCCCAAAGTCAGGTAATAGCATAACTTCGTCATTCAATAAACATTTCTTTTCAACTGGTCATTTTATGAAACTGAATTATAAAGGTCCGCTTACCCTGACTTACGCCAATTTAGTGCTGCTGGCATTATTACTATTTACTATTTTTTTTGTGATGATGTTTCCGCCCGTAGTACAAAGAATACTTTATCAGTGTTGCCTGACCGGCATCATGGCAGCTGCCTTTCTTTGTGTTGATAAAAAACACCGCCGGTATATGCAGTGGTTTTTTGGTCTTTCTATCATTTTGTTATGGGCGAATTTTTTAACCACTAATCTTGTATTGAATGGCATTTCAAAAGTATTAGCTATCTGTTTATACCTGATCGTCGCCATCCGGCTGGTTCAGCAGGCGGCTTCTTCAAAAACAGTTAACCCTTTAGTGATCCTGCAATCTGTAAATGGCTACCTGATGATTGCCATGTTCTATGCTATTATCATTGCCCTCATCATGCTCGTTGACCCCGGGGCCTACCATTTTGTAAGCGCTGTTAAAAACACGGATGAGATCCTGATCAATTTCAATCAATACCTGTATTACGGCTTTAATGCATTTACCACTGTAACGTATGGTGATGTAATGCCGGTGAGTCCCGCTGCAAAATCAGTATCCATGGCCATGGGTTTCACGGGCCAGATGTATGTTGCTATAATTATTGCCATGCTGGTAGGTAAATTTGCAAGCCAGAGCCGGGAAAAATGAGGGAGCTTAGATCAGGAGCCGTTTTGTGATAAAACATCATTTGCCAAATTCATAACCGACAGTAAAGTTGATGCCATAATCATTTTTAGATGCAGCGCCGGAAGGCGGGCGGTTATCGAAGATGTCATAAAATGAAAGCCCAACAAAAAAGTCTTTAAAAACTTCCAGCTTGGTGCTTAGGTGCATGTCCATTCTTACCCGGCCCCAATCCGATAAACCGGGGTAAATTGTATATACTGCATCAATGGAAATTTTGGGTGATGAATAACGGAATTCTTTGAACTGGATCACCGCCAGAGCTTCCAGGTTATTTGTATATGCAGAGGTTCCACTGGATTGCTCCACGTTATAAGAAAGCCCTGTTCCGGTTAATAAACGCTGGTGATTATTATTAAGGAGTACTTTTCCACCTCCAAGAGATAGCAGGAAACGGTTTTCAAGTCCCAATTCAGTATTTTGTTGCCATCCAAAAACACCGTTCAAATAAAAACTTCTCTTTAATTTTCTGTAAACGTCTATCGTAGCATCTTGTTTTTTTGAAAAAATGCTGTCTTTGGCATTGTTAGAAATAACAGAGTTTAGTTTTAAATTAGTCTCCACTTTTGGTTTACGGTAGGTAATTGAACTGCCGAAATTAAACTGGACAACACTATTTGACTTGGCATAATTAAATCCCAGGTTAATATCTCCATCCAACCGTTGAAGAAACTTGTCTTTGATCTGAACAATTTCTACAATATCATCCAGCGTGGCATGTTGTTTTTCAAAAAAAAGTGAATCCACTTTCGTAATCAGCACCTGTCCTTTCCGCATCGTTACCTGGAATATTTTGTCGGATATGATCTTTACAATAAATTCCCATTTTATCTGGATGGTTCCTGGCCCATCCATATCAAAGCTTAGTTTGGCAAACTTCAGGCTTTTAATTTCACCTGTAATTATATCACCGTTTTTCAAAAGAGCCTTATCTGTTTTTTGCGCCATCCCGGATATAGAGATTGTTAACAGAATGATCAATCCGTATAGCTTCAATACAGGTTCGCTCATGATAAAAAATCAGGATGATTTATTTTTTTGAACTAATCAACCCGATAAAATTAATGATTATATTGAAGCAAAAATGAAACGGCCCTGCTAATCCAATTAGCTTTCAGGTGGCTGCGAAAAATCAGAACCGACAGTTATTTGGTTGGCCAGTAAAACCTGAAATATCCCTTGTCCCGGTTATTTTGGAATCAAAAGAAACACATGGTTCGTGAGGAATTCTGTTTGTATTTCTAAGTAGCAAGCTACAACTAAAACAGGACAATTTTTCCCTTTATGTCTTAAAAAATAACTCAAGTATCATATTCATCCTATTGGCAGGACAGGCGCTGTCAGGTTGGCCTGATCACGGTCTCCCGCCCGAATATGAATAGGCAAATGTCCAGTAAATTTCTACGCTTCTATTTATATTTTGCCTGGTTTCATTATCAATAATATCATTAATTTGGTGTGTAAAATCCATTATCTTTGCACACTAAAAAAATTACTAATTTAAAAAAAACAACAATGAAAAAAGTGATCATAATGACTGTTACCGTTTTGCTGTCCGCAAACCTGTTTGCCCAATCCAACAAAGAAGACATTGATCTGATTCAATCCATTTTCGGGAAAGAAAAAAAAGAATTGGTGCAGGAATACATGACTTTCAGCGACGCACAGGCAACAAAGTTCTGGACCTTATATGATGTGTATGAAACCAGCCGTAAAAAATTAGGCAAAGAAAGAATTACTTTAATTGAAGCCTATGCCACTCATTATGAAACACTGGATAATAAGAAAGCTTCAGAACTGGTAACAAAAAAACTGGCCTGGGCAGATAAATACACCAGGTTTCAGCAATTATATTTTTCAAAATTTTCTGCAATTATTGGCGGGTTACAGGCGGCTAAATTTATACAGCTTGAAGATTATATTGAAAACTGTATCCGGCTGACCATCCAGGAGGAAATACCATTTATTGGCGAACTGGATAAAACAAAATTACCCGGACAAAATAAACCTTAAAAACAGTTCCGGGGATTCAATAATTTGAAAATTTTTAAACATTTAAACTGCTAATTTGTTATATTAATTCATTTAATCACTTAAATAAATAAAAGGTATGAAAAATTTAATTTTATCAATCCTGGTAAGCAGTACACTTTTTTCCTGCGGCCCTTCCACAAAAATTGTGAAAACATGGATGGAACCCGGTGCAAGTGTATCTCAGAGTCCTTCAAACAAAACACTCGTGATTTCAATGGTAAAAGATGAAACATCCCGTCGTGTTATTGAAGACCAATTGGTTAAACGTTTAGAAGGAAAAGGAGTGGCATCCTACACTATTGTTACAACAGATCTGCTGAAGACTGCTAATGAAGCTACCTTAAAACAAAAATTAACAGATGGCCAGTTTACACATGTATTACTGATGCGCCTGGCTGATGTAGAAAAAGAAACCTCTTATGTGCCAGGCACTACTACAGGGTTTTATGGTGGTTACGGCAGGTATTATGGATATGGCGCCGGCATGTATTCCAGTCCCGGTTATTATACTACCGACAAAAATTATTTTGTTGAAACCACTGTATATACTGTTAACCCGGATAAATTAGTATGGACAGGAACTACAAAAACGGTTAATCCTTCCAAGATTGAAAAAACAGTGAACGAAATTGCGGATATCGTTTCTGATAAAATGAAAAAAGAAGGTTTTCTGAAATAACCGGATTTTATCTTTAAAAAAAATGGGGGATTATTATTCCTCATTTTTTTTAATAGGGATTAAACTTTTATATCATGAGATATTTTTTGTGTTCTTCGCTGTTAATTTTAATGGCGGCAGTAGCTACTGCTCAGGAGGAAGTAAAAAAAGAAACGAAAGAGGAAGAAGCAATAAAAGGAACCCACCGTCTTTCACTCGTTCTTGGTCATTCGCATTTAAGCGAGGGCATCCAGGAGAATGGAAAGAAAGGATGGAAAGCAGTTCCCTCAATAGGATTTGATTATGATTACCGGGTAAGTAATCACTGGGCCATAGGACTACAGAATGATATGATGATTGAAAGTTTTGAAATAGAGAAAAATGACAATACAGTGATCGAAAGAAGCAAACCTTTTTCAAGTGTTGCGGTTGTAATTTTCGAACCTAAGGAACACCTTAGTATTATAGCCGGCATGGGTGGTGAATTTGCAAAAGAAGAAAACTTTGCCCTGGCAAGGCTGGGCATAGAATCGGGCTGGGAAATGAAAAACAACTGGGAGTTTGGTATCAGTTTACTTTATGATATAAAATGGAATGCATATGACACCTGGGTTTTTGGTTTTGGTGTCAGTAAACTTTTGAGAAAAAAGTAAAGATGATTGTACTATTCTTTTGTTAGTTTTAAAATACTCTGTTATGAAGTGGTATCAAAAAGTGATCAAGCGAATACTTAAAGGTGTCTTTTTATTTTTAATGCCACTTATGTTATTGCTCTTTGTTCTGGGAAAGGCAATTGACATCGTACAGGCATTGATCCTTCCCATAAAAAAGCACTTACCGGAAGATCGGATTTTGGGTATTGGCATGATTACGCTGATCAGTGTAATCCTTATTCTGCTTATATGTTATTTAGCAGGTATACTTGTTGAAAGAAAAAAAGTTAAATCAATGATTACAAAACTCGAGGATAATGTACTGGTATTTATCCCCGGATATTCCATGTTGAAAAAACAAACCGGTGATGCCATTGGCGAGACAAATGATAATTGGCAGTCAGTAATGATGAGTGATAATGAAGATTGGAAAATGGGTATATCCGTGGACCGTCAACCAGATGGTTTTTGTGTTGTTTTTTTTCCCGAGCCACCCGATGCCAAATCGGGAGAAATGAAACTGGTGCATGAATCAAAATTGAAAAAGCTGGATATGTCGGTCAGTAAACTGGTAAAAATTATCAGGATGTACGGACAAGGCGCTGCTGCTTTATTGCGTGATGGAAAATGAAAAACCGGGAAAAGTTTATTCCTGTTACTTTGGTAGAAATATTTTAATATACCTCAAAAATTATCAATGAAAAAAAATAGTATCCTCCTTTGTTATGTTTTAACGGCTTTGTTTTTTTCCTGTAAACCTTCTCAAAGAATTACTACTGCCTGGGTTAACCCGGAGAGACCACCAACGAAATATACTACTGTTTTTATCGGAGCTTTTATGCAGCAAAACAATGTAAAAATTACATTGGAAGATGATCTGGCAGCAGCGGCTACAGCCCGGGGGTTTAAAGTAGTGAAAGGTTATGAATTATTTCCCCCCAATTTTAATAAGGATAATATGAGGGATAAAGAATTAGTATTAAAATTAATACGCAACAGGGGTTGTGATGTTATTCTTACTGTAGCTGTTATTGATCAGAAAAGTGAAACACGTTATGTATCAGGTTCAGTATCCTATGCACCTTATGGTGGTTATAATGTATACGGGGGTGGTTTCTACGGCTATTATAATTATTGGCAGCCCACCATATATAATCCTGGTTATTACACTACAGATAAAACTTATTTTATTGAAGCGAATGCCTTTGATGCGGAGACCCAGGCAACGATTTGGTCAGTTCAGTCAAAGGCTGACAATCCATCGGGCATAGAAAAATCGAGTAAAGAATATACAGCTATGCTGATGAAACAATTTGAAAAAGACCGTAAAAAATAAAAATCTTTTTAACTATCAAAAAATATAAAACATGAAAACAATTCTTTCTATTTTAATGTTGGCTTTTTTTATTCCGGCTGTATCACAAAATATCAGGTTAAATGCATATTCAGGATATGTATTTGATGATAAGGTGGATTCCTACTTTGATGCCAACAATTATTACAATGGTAAAATAAAAGGAGGATATCAATGGGGTGTTGGCCTGGAATATTTAGCCAGCCCGCAATACGGGATTGAAATTTCATATTTACTTCAATCAACTACTGCTCCCACTACCTATCTCCAGTCGGGGCAATTAGGTGGGGTAAAAACCTCAAATTTTGATATGAAACTAAACTGGATCATGCTGGGCGGTAATCGTTATATGAAAAAGCCCGGAGGTAAAGCTGAAATGTTTGGAGGTTTGATGGCCGGGGCTGTCATTGTAGACTTTCATAACCCGGATAATGGAAATGATAACAGTGCAACAAAATTTGCATGGGGATTAAAAGGCGGAGTCAATATCTGGGCATCACCTAAAGTAGCTTTTAAATTACAGGCTCAGTTAATGTCTGCTGTTCAGGCAGTAGGCGGTGGATTATATTTTGGCACAGGTGGAGCGGGAGCAGGTCTTACCTCGTACTCATCCATGCTTCAGTTTGGACTTGGCGGTGGGCTGTGTTTTGCCCTTGGTGGAGCCACTACTAAGCCAAAATAGAAACGAAACAATATCATCATTTTACATCTGCATTAAAAGCCGTTTGTAATTGGAGTTAGTTACAGACGGCTTTTTAATGTATTTTGAGATTTAAATTAATTTTGAAAACCGAATAAAAAAACTAATTGTTTATAAAAGTCTTCCTACCATTAAAGCGGTTATTTGCTACTATTCATTACCGCTGTTACATTACCGGTTGTGCCATAACCTGTCTGCTATGCTTTTTTCCTGCTTTAGTAAATGCGCAACAAACGACTACCGGAGGGGAAAATAATTTAATCCCCCTTAAAGATCTGGGTGATGTAATTAAGAAACTGCTTCATAAAAAAGTGGATACTGTAAAAGCTGTAAAGCCATCAGGTATTGCCATATTACCCTCCATAGGTTATAACCCCAGTTTTGGATTTGTTGTCGGGGCCAAACTATCAGCCATCAATCAATTCGGAAAAGATAAAAGCACAGATCTTTCGGCTTTTGGCCTTGAGGCCATCTATACCTCCAGGGGTATTATCACGGCCCAGGCCCGTCATAATGTATTTACAGATGCTAATAAATGGAACTTACAGGGAAACTGGCAGCTATCAAAATTTTTAATTACTGATTATGGTATAGGTACAGGGAATAAAAATTATATAACAAAAGGGGATAGTGCATTCCTGCTTAAATTTACATTTATACGATTGACCGAGAAAGTATATCGTAAAATCGGGAAGAATCTTTTTGCAGGTGGCGGTATCAGCTTTGATATTCGTTCCGGCATTAATGATCAAAAACTTGAAACTTTTCCCAGTTCACCCCATAGCCGTTATAGTTTGAGAAATGGATTCAACCCCAAAAAATATTCTGCAAATGGATTGTTACTGGCCGTACAGTATAATACCCGGGAGCACCCCATCCGTTCTTATGGAGGTATCTATGCTGATCTGAGTTTACGGGTTAATCAACAGTGGCTGGGCAGCACTAAAAATGCAATACAATTGATATACGATTTCAGAAAATATATCAGCCTAAGCAAAAAAAATCCCGAACATGTTTTAGCCTTCTGGCATTGGGCTTCTTACAAACTGAGTGGTGCAGTGCCTTACCTGGAAATGCCGGCCACTGCATATGATACCTACGCCAGAAGTGGCCGTGCTTATACATTGGGCCGTTTCAAAGGCCCGTCTTATGCCTGCTTTGAGACGGAGTGGCGGTTTCCTGTTACCAGAAACAAACTAGTGAGTGGAGTGGCCTTTATGAATTTACAAACCGCCTCAGATGACCTGGGTAAAAAAGTATTTCAATATTGGGAAACTGCGGGTGGAGGGGGGTTGCGGATTCTTTTTCAAAAACAAAGCCGGGCTACGATATGTATAGATTATGCCAGGGGAAAATATGGCTCCAGCGGATTTTTCTTTGGATTGAATGAAGTATTTTAATTGATATAAATAAGAATTCAAATAAATTTAATTTAAAAAAGTATGAAAAGATATGCTCTATTATCAGTAATTGCCGGCGCATTCATTTTTACAGCCTGTTCATCATCAAAAGAATCTACCGGTGTATGGGTTAATAAAGAAAAAATTCAGGGAAAAACATGGAGCAATGTTTTTATCATTGTGATGACTGCAGATATTCAGGCAAGGGTAGCTCTGGAAAAAGACCTGGCAGCTATAGCCATTTCAAAAGGGTATAAAGCTGTAAAAAGCATTGATGTGATGCCGGCAGATCTGAATGATCCTAAAACACCTTCCAAAGAAGAGATCGTGAAAAAGGTAAAAGCAAGCGGATGTGATGCGGTATTTGTTGCATCCTTATTAGATAAAGCAGAAGATATCCGGTACACCCCGGGAACAACAGCCTATTCAGTGGGGCCCTATTATTCCTGGAGTGGCAATTATTACTCTGGCTATTACAGTCATTGGTATCCAACCGTTTCCTCTCCTTCGTATTATTCAAAAGATAAGACTTATTTTATGCTGAGTAATTTATTTGACGTGGCCTCGGAAGAAATAATGTGGTCAGTACAATCTGAAGTATTTAATCCTTCTTCTTTAAAAAGTTTCAGCAAGTCTTATACGGCAAGTCTTCTCTCACAATTAAAGAAGGACAATTTATTGAAGAAGTAATTTATTGTCTGGCAAATTGAAAAAAATGAGTTGTAAAACCGGATAATTGATCAGCCCGTCAGGAGTTGCTTCGAAGTTTTATTTGACAATTCCGTTTTTCTTTCTTGTTTAGAATCGGTGTCAAAATTTATTTCAACCCGCAGGGCTTTTAATCCTATCACTCCCTGCAATTCTTCGAGATCAAATTTTTCAATACCGGGTTTTAATAATTGCTGGTTTTGTAAAAACTCTATGTATTCCATATATTCAGTGGCATCCTTAGCTTGTGAATAAACGATGGCTAATTTACCGGGTTGAGTCAGGCGTTCATTGGTGTCTTTGATCCTGACCTTGTCAATACGTTTTTTGACAATCTCATACCGGACATTGTAGGCGCCATCCACATCAAATTTTCTTTCTTCGGTGCGGAAGAGAACAGACAAAGTTTGCCCGTGTGAAAGTATTAACTGGGTAGTTCGTAACTGGTGGCTTAATTCTTTTTCCAACTGATGTGTTAGCCTGGCAGCTTTTGCCAACACGGTTAATTGCCACATTTTCATATTGCTCAAATAAATCTCATCAAACTTCTTTCTGGGCGTTACTGACTGCCCCATATAAATATTAAACTCAAGGCCATCGGTAACATAACGTTCAAAATAATGCGGGTATACTTTTTGGGCAGCGATCTGTTCTTTATCAATAAAGCGGGCTACTTTGTCATTAATGCGGGAAATACTTTGCTCATATTCCTTGCGGTGATGATATAGCATCTTGATCTGCGGATCAAGGGATGAGAAATAATGTTCTATTTCATTTTTAACAGAGGGCTGAGTACTGTGCAGGTGACTGAAAATAGAAAAAATCTGCCCCTGCAAAAAATCATGAATGTTGATTTCTTCGTCAGACAGTAATACATCTGAAGCCGAAGCGATGAATTTTTCAATCTTGAACTCTACTTCTTTCAGTAACGGGAATGTTAAATCAACAAGTGCTTTTTTTACTACTATGGAGGCTAATTCCAGCTGTTCCAGCAGGTCAAGCTGTATGGCATGAGAACGTTCCGTAGATGAATTCCGGATATCAATGGAGCCGAATAATGGATAAACATCGGAAAAGGCAATGCGTTCAATCTTTACTTCTTCAGAATGCTGTCTGCTTACAATATAATTAAGGGCGGCTTCGGTAAATTTCCATTCTACAGCAGGTTGTACGGCAGTAAATTTTTCTTTTATCACTTTGTCAATCTGTGTGTCCAATCCTTCCAGGCTTTTTTCAAGACCTAAAGTAAAAAGGGGTATGGTTGCTTCAATCTTATTTATATGAGTATGTTTTAGTCTTCCGGGGAAGACAGACATAATTTCTAATATGCCAAGCAGTTCATTATGCAACTTTAGCGGACAAATAATTAAACTGCGGCCACCTTCCATATAATAATACTGTAGATATTCCACTTCAGTAATGCGTTCTTCAGTCAATGTTTCAAATACTAATGGTCTGTCGCTTTCTTTAAATAATATCTTACAACTGTCACTAACATCATCTTTATCCCTGTTAGAATGAAAATGCCTGAATAAAAGACTGTTATTATTGTGCAGATCTGAGTATACATAGTGGCCATTCACCTTAAAAAAAGGTGTGATGCCGATTTTAATATCTTTTAAGCCAATAAGGCTTTGAATATGATTTTCCAGTTCCGGGTAAATGGCAGAGTCTGCTATGGCGTTTATACTCAGCAGGCTGTTTTTAATCCGGGAGATCACTTCCTGTTCAGTAACATCATTGACCCGCACAATGCCGATGCCTTCAAAAAGAAATTTTTCCAACGGAACTTGTTCCATCAGTTCCGCAATTGTTTTTACACGGTTAGTAAAAGGGCAAATTATGCTCTCGGGCATTTTGGGTAATTCATTAACAGGGTTCACATCAATAAAACGGGCATCAATCCTGAGTTCCAGGTATTTGGTAAGGCCGGTGTGTGTGTCTTTGTATGGATGTACCCACCCCGATGATTCAGGGTTATGATAACCACAATATTTTTTCAGGATCATACCACAGGCAAACTCTGTTTTTTCCCTGTTCAGGTTATTCCCCGTTTCATCATCGGGTACATTTATTTCATTAGTACCCGGCTTGATGAAGAGATGATGAAAGAGCTTCGATGCATAAACTGTTTGAAATTTAAATGGTAATGCAACGGCATACAAACTTTCATGAGCAGAAGCAGTTGGTGGAAAAATAGCAGCCAGTAATTCTTCTATCAGTTCTGCATTCGGAGATAAAATTGAGAGGTCTGTGATATTTCCCATCAGTTCCGGATGCGATTCAATTTCTGAAACTACACGGCCATATAATTTTTGTACACCGGGATTGCCCCCGGCAATATTCTTTTTTAATGCGGTTACCAGTGGCCGGAAAGAAAGCTGGCTTCTGATTTGCGATTCGTCTAATGTTATAGTACCGTTTTGCATGGTTATTTCTTTTTTATATCCATCAGGTTTATGGGGTTTAGTGGATTATTGGAAATGTTTACAAAACTAATAAATAAGGTTTGTTTATAGTTAGTTGTTTCTGGTGAATGAAAGATTATATTGAATGAATTGTAATAATTTGAATATGAAAAGTATATAAAACCGGGCTAATATGGCTAAAGCAATAAAAGATACTAAAAAATGAAGTGGCTAAAAAAGCGACCAATAAATCAGGCCATTCATAATAAGCAGCAAAACAACAGATACAGCGAAGAAATATTGCTAAAACCTTGCTATTTTGTCACGATAAGCACGGGCACACACAAGTGTTTCTGATGACG
>Ga0315276_10000857_pt1 | contig 26758 bp, 21 predicted proteins | sample YL17G05_0_MG_FD_204542 | JGI IMG/M metagenome (GOLD analysis project Ga0315276, IMG submission 204542) | Sediment microbial communities from Yellowstone Lake, YNP, Wyoming, USA - YL17G05_0 | ecosystem: Environmental > Aquatic > Freshwater > Lake > Sediment | place: USA: Wyoming | collected... | reverse complement strand
AATATATTTTAATGGGGAAGATTATACTGGAAAATGGATGGCAGGAAGTTCAAGCGATTATCTTAAGATCACAGAAAATAAAAAACTTTACAGAAACCTTACATACACTTCTGTAAACTAAATCTGGGGATTCACGATGTACAATGTAGCTGAAAGGATCTCAGGGGATCTGGAAACCAATGACAGAAAATCGTTATATTCGACCGTGTAAGAGGACCATCGCCAACCGATATAAAGTCAAGCAAGAAATATTCGGGGGAATGGGGGTAGTATACTTGTGTGCTGATTCTGAGCAAAATAATTATCCGGTGGTATTAAAGACCTGTAAACCCGAATATCTAAAAGATAAAAATATTCTAGCTCAATTCTTGAGGGAAGCAGTGATATGGGTTGAGCTTGGCTCGCACCCAAATATCGTCCAGGCTTTTCGTGCCGAATATGATCCCGCATCTCACGAGATATATCTGCTTCTCCAGATGGTGCCCTCATTATCTGGGGAGAAAAATCCAACCTTACGCTACTGGTTGCAACCGGGAGTATGCGCAACATTGGAGAAAATGCTTAAGCTTATACTGGAAGTAACGCGGGGAATGAAACATGCCACAGCGCAGGTCCCAGGATTGGTCCATTGTGATCTAAAACCGGAGAATATTTTCATTACGCCGGATGGCAGGGCTTGTGTGAGTGACTTTGGGCTTGTGACTACCCCGGTGGAAATATTCGAAGGCTTAAGCGAATATGTCCTTCGATATATCAATACGCGGTCTCGACCAGTAGGAACCCCTCATTATATGAGTCCGGAGCAGTGGAGGAATCGCAACGTCTCTATAAGCTCTGATATTTACTCCTTAGGTTGCATCAGTCTTGAAATGCTCACCGGTCAGTACACGGTTTCCGGCAGTGATGTTAAGACCATCCTCGAGGGTCATATCCGGGGGCAGGCATTAAATAGACTGATCGGATTGAATTTACCTTTAGTGATAGATGCATTCTTCGCGAAATGCATTGACCCGGATCCTCTCTATCGGTTCCAGACCTGGGAAGAGGTTGAGCAGGAGATTATCAAACTGTATGACGTATTTTTGCATCAGAAGATCCAACCTGAAATTACCTTTCTGGATGTCAGCCATAAGACCCAGATATTAAAAGGCGAAACGATATTATCAATTGGAGAAGCTTATCTAGATATTCAAGAATTTCATGCTGCCATCAAATGCTTTGAGAAGGCTCGAGCCATAGGAAAGTTACAGAATTACCGAAAATTAGTGACCTTGTCTGAGGCAAACATCGGCATAGCATTCTTAAAGTTAGGACAGCATGAACGTGGAAGCGTCCATTATAAAAAAGCAATGGCCCAACATGTGGAGTATAGGAATCAGGAATTTTCCAACTTGAAATTCAGGGATATTGGAAGCATTAACTTTCAGTTAGGAGACTCTACCAGGGCTCAGGAAAACATTACGAAAGTTATCGAATGTCCCGAATGAGTTGATTGTTCGGTTTTGGTTAAAGAGAAGTAAAAAGCATTGCCGGTGAAATTACCCATTTTTATAAGCCCACAACAGCAAAATTTTACTAACAATTAAACTCCTTAGTGAACGCGGAGCAACACTACCCTATCTGGTTGTTGGGGACGGTAGGAAAAAGGATGCGTCTCTTGTAAATAAAAAGACCCTATGAGAGGGTTACTAACCATCCATAGGGTCTAGGTATCGTCTTTAAGGTTCACCCTTGCAGCATGCTTTCCATCGCCTGGTGCGCCAGGTTTATAGGCGTGCCTAATGAAAGGGACCACTCAGCGAGCAAGGTATTAATCGCCCGTTCCAGGATGGATTTCTCCTGATCGTTCAACTTGGAAATATGCTGGAAATGTGTCAGGTCACGGACAACGCGACAAATCGAAGCTAATTGACCATCTCTCAATTGCTCGATCAGCTGGTGTTTACGTAACACCCGATCATCCACCAGGATTTCGTTTGGGCTGGAAAGGATAGGTAACACCTTCACAAATTCCTCAGGTAGGGTGGGTAATCGCAGGCTGTTCTGTTGCAGGTCATCAATGGGGATCCAGATTGTTAAATCTGTAATCTTTACTACGTAGCAATTGGTGAGTTGACCATTGATAGGTTTTTCCTCAATTTGGGTGATCTCACCCAGACCAAATACGCAATGAATGACTTTATCGCCAATTTGAAAACTCATTTCACACCTCATTCCCTATAAATAAAAGAAAACCCGGACCAGGACAAATAACAGCCTGATCCGGCGAGCGGACGAGTTATTTTACCAGCGCTTGTTATTATATGATTTTCGAGGTCGCTCTTCGCGGGGCCGAGCAATATTCACTTTGATTTCACGGTTGTCCAGCATTTTTCCATTGAGCAGCTTGATGGCGTTCTCCGCCTCTTCCTGAGTGCTCATGGTAATAAAGGCGAATCCCTTCATTCGTCCAGTATCGCGGTCTTTGATCATTTCGACCGAAACTACCGTTCCGGCTTCAGCGAACTTAGAACGCAGTCCGTCCTCGGTGGTATCATAGGACAGATTTCCAACATATAATTTTGATTCCATTTCCTTTTCCTTTTTTTGTATGCAACTTACCTCAGTCATCCTGGCATCTAGGTAGCCGTTAGTAGATCTTCCAGGATCAGCTTCGAAAAAGGAAACCGCCATTCGATGCAGAATAGCGGCTTATATACCCGAGCGCAAATCTGGAGTCCGTAGGCTTTAATTATACCAGATTATCCAGTAATATTAATGTCTGGTATATGATAATTTGCTAATCCAGTCCATTGATGTAGTGGATCAGCCTGCCTGACCCAGGAAGGTATTCTATGTTGCTTGGCGGAAATTCATCGCCTGACCCACCCGGATCATAAACATCTTCTTGCGCAAGCCAAGCTACAAGTAGGGGGGAGGGTGTGCGACGGGTACCCATAGGGGTGAGCGGGTCTTATCCTTTCACTAGGGCGGCATAGGATTGGTCAGTTTCCCGGTGCCAGTTCCAGTGTTCTGGGCTGACTCCCACCAATCCCAACCCATTGTACTGGCATGTTGCATATTCGCCGCACATCGGGAAAATATAATAATGCTCACTTCGTTACCCTATCTCCTGCCAGAGCAAAATCAAGGAGTTGCCGTCCAGCTACCAGTTGCATAACAATTATAGGGAGGAGGAAACGGGTTAAACATATCAAGACTAAATGTTCCGCTGGCTGTGGTTAGCGAAGTGAAATCACCCTCAACCTGGACATTACCACCTCCAGTGTCAAAGTGATTATTTGTAATAGGAAAACTGCTAGCGAAATATGTTGTTGTATTATTGTAACAACTATCTCTGATTGATATTATTAGAGAATTGGCTCCGATCTGGCACTGAGGCGAGTTTTCTACTGTGAAAGAAATGTTGCGCCCTTGGTTCGTGACGCCAGTCCATGAACCGGTCTGCGGGCAATCTGGTGGCGGAACTGTTACCTCCACCGACTCTACGTTGCTCCAGTCACTATCTGCATAGGAATTGGACGCCCTGACGCGATAGTAGTACATCCCCACATCTCTACCACTGATGGCTTTTGAAGTTCCAGCACCGGAATAAACTGTGGTGGGACTGGAGAAGCCTCCATTATCATCCTCTTGCAAAGTATACGTGTCTGCTCCCACGGACGAACTCCAGCTGACGGTAAAGTTTCCATCTCCATCCGGGTTGCTGATCGCGTTTAACACAGGAGCGGTGGGGATGACGGGTGATTTTAATATGCTTGGTAAGTAGATCACAGCAGCAGGTTCATCAAAAACAGTGCCTTCGATGATAAAGGGCATGCCCTGTTGGGTGCTGGTGCCGCCATCCAAGGCTGGTCCCCAGGATCCGGTGAACTGAATGGCGTTGCCAGTCGTTGTCTGACCGAGTATGGTGATTGGGGGAGCCCAAGGACCGGAGGTTAGTGAACCGTCTGTTGTCCAATCAAGCCAGTAGACGCCTTGAAGGAGTGTAATCCCAACATCGGCTATGCTCGCCATGATTGGTCGGTCGCTGTTTAATAAACTTGTGTCGAGTGTACGGTAGATATTTGTCCAGGTGCTGCTGGTCAACCGGTTCGTGGTCAGGTCTCCCCAGACAATGCTGCTGCCAGGGTCATCCGGCGGTCCGTCCCAGATCTGGAAATAGATCCCAGTGATTGTGGATGGGCTGGTGGGCGCGAAAGATTGGTACGCAAAGAAAGTTATACTATCGATCTGCCATCCAGCCAGGTTCGTAATCTGAAAGTCATCAGCCATGCGATTACCGACCGAGAACTGATTGCCAAAGCCATAAGTGTTCATGCTGCTTGCGGTTTGCAGAGCACTGGTGTCAGCCCCGTTAAAGCCACCAGCTGGGTGGGTAACGAGTAGCCCATTGTCCCACAGGATAGCTTCAGGGAACTGGAAGATAGGTACATTCTCATCAGTTTGCTGTATCCTGGCCGGCTCAATATCACCGGGATGATACTCATCCCGCACCTGATAGCCTGCCTCATCAAATGTCGGCGTTCCAATCGGCACTTTATTGCTGGCAAGGGATGGAGTTGTTTCTTCCGGGTTGTCCGTAGTATTTAAGGCGATTGCAGGTATGCTGGATGCGACTGTAAGAATGGCAATCAACACACAAGCAAAAGCGATCCGGGTAAAGCGAAAAAATCTGGTTGTCATCTCGTCTCCTTAGAATTGTGGTTTTGCTTCCGCTTTATTCATTATACAATACTTACCCCAAACCATTTTCTTGAAGCCCCCTTGCTTTCCAATCCTACCTCCGGGGACCACCCCAGCGAAGTTATGTTCTAAGGGATCAAATTGAGTTATCGCCATGATACAGGTATTTATACGTTTGATCGTACCCCTGATCATAGGAAGTTACTCCTATGAGTTTCCCCTCAGAAACTCAATCACCTCACCTATCTTGCAGAATGCCAGGGCAGTGACTGTGTCGGCACCACCATAATAAATGGCGATACGCCCGGTGGGTGGGTCATAGAGCGTGGCACAGGGGAAGGCTACATTAGGCACATCACCCACACATTCGTAATAGGTCTGGGGAGAAAGCAGGTAGGAGGTGCCGCGGTAGATCACCTTCCAGGGTTGATCCAGGTCCAAAAGGGCAGCTCCAAAGCTGTAAACGAACCCATTGCAGGAGGTGAGTACTCCATGATAAAACAGGAGCCAACCTTCTGGGGTTTCGATAGGGATGGGTCCAGCGCCCACTTTGGTGCTCTCCCAACCACCTCTGACACCAAAGACAAAGCGGTGCTTTCCCCAGTGGACCAGGTCGGGGCTGCGGCTGAGGTAGATATCGCCGAAGGGGGTGTGGCCGTTGTCACTCGGGCGGCTGAACATTACGTACTCCCCATTGATCCTGCGTGGAAAAATAACCCCATTGCGGTTGAACGGCAGCAGGGCATTCTCCAGGAAGTGAAACTTTTCAAAATCGAAAGTGTATCCGATACCGATCGTTGGTCCATGGTATCCATTACACCAGCTGACGTAATAGCGGTCTTCCAGCCATAGCACGCGTGGGTCATAGCGGTATTGAAACTGTCCGAGCTCCGGGTCGGTGTAGATCCAATCAATGGGTTGGTCATCTAGCTGCCAACGGATGCCATCCTGAGAGAATCCGCGGTTCAGGTTCATGTCACGCTTTTTATTGTCACAGCGGAACACGCCGGCATATTGGCCTTTGAATGGCACAACTGCGCTGTTAAAGATGCTGTTGGAGGAAGGGATCAGGTTGCGCGGGATGATGGGGTTGGCGCTGTAACGCCAGACCACGTCCGCGCAGCCGGCTGGTCTTTCCTCCCAGGGGATATTAGGAAGTGCTGGGTGGGTCATGGGTAGTCTCCTTAGATTTCGTGTCATTGCGAGGGCGTTCTTAGCCCGAAGCAATCTTCTACTTATCGAGGAATTCTATAATGTCTCTTTTCAAAATTTACATATTTCCCTTTGATTGGAGATTGCTTCACCTCACTAAGCTCGGTGCTAGCGCTTCGCTCAGTTTGCTCGCTCGCAATGACATATAAATGATTACTTCAGTAACGCCTCGCATATTTTTACAGGTAACCGATGACATATTTCTTGTCATTGCGAGGAGGGCGATTTTACAGTTTCTTCATGATTTCACTGTTTTGCCCGACGAAGCAATCTCCAAGAGTTTTATTATAACGAATGCCTTTATAAAACAATCTCGATTTATCTTGGAAATTGAAGATTGCTTCGTCGCACAGTTCGCACCTCGCAACACTAAACGTCTTCATTGCGATGCGATTTTTACCCCATGCACCGAGCTTGGCGAGGGGGAAGCAATCTTCCACTTCTTAGATAATTCTACAATACTTCGTCATTCAATTCAACCATTTCGTCTTCAGTAGATTAATTCTCCATGCTCTACTCGGGGTAAAGGTTACACACTTCGTTTCTTGAAATGACATATATCCTGTATTTGGACGAATTTTCACAAAGCCATTGACTCTTTTGGAAATATTCTGATACAATAGGAATATTGGGAGCGCTCCCAATATTATAACACCTCTGAAACCCTACATTAACTCGGAGCATCTGCGTGACGAATCTGACTCTCGAAGACATTGCCAAGCAAGCCGGTGTATCACGTTCCACAGTGTCCCGGGTGGTGAATGATGACCCCAATGTCAATGAGAATGTCCGCAAGCGAGTCCAGGATGTCATCATCACCACTGGATATCACCCCCATGCCGCTGCCCGCAGCCTGGCGTCCCAGCGCTCCTGGATGATCGGTTTGGTTCTCCCGCGCAGTGTAAGCAGCTTTTTTACCGACCCTTATTTCCCCCGTCTCACCCAGGGGGTTGCACAGGCATGCAATCAATACAATTACACCCTTGGTTTCTTTTTGGTGGAGACAAAGGACGATGAAAAACGCATCTTCCCGCGCATTTCGCGCAAAGGTTTGCTGGACGGCATCGTACTGCAGACGCCCCAAATTGGTGATAAATTGATTGACAACCTGGTTAAATCTGATATTCCCGTGGTGGTTGCAGGCCGACCGTTCAATTCCAAAGGCATCAGCTTTATCGATATTGACAATGTCACGGCCTCCTACCTGGCAGTACGTCACTTGATCCGGCTGGGTTATCAACGCATCGGGACCATCACCGGGCGTATGAATGGAACAACTGGCATGGACCGAAAAGCGGGCTACCAGAAAGCCATCCATGAACACGGCTGGGAGGCGGACGAAAACTTAATTGCGGAAGGTGATTTTACGGAAGAGAGCGGCTACTTTGCGATGAAACAGTTGCTACCCGCTAAACCCGATGCCATCTTTGCAGCCTCTGACAGCATGGCAATCGGTGCCATGCGAGCAGTGCGTGAGGCAGGTTTATCTGTTCCCGCCGACGTTGCCTTTGTTGGTTTTGATGACCTACCAATTGCCTCGCAATCTGAGATTAAACTTACCACAATGCGTCAGCCTATCGTGCAATTCGGTGTTAAGGCTGTGGAGACCTTGATCGACCTGATCGAAAATGGGATCAAGCCATCCCGGCGCATCCTGATGGATACAGAGCTGGTCATCCGTGACAGTTGTGGCGCTTCCCAAAAGAATGGACACTACAATCACTAAAACAAGTATAATTATGGGAGCGCTCTCAAAAAAAGATCATTTTCGCCCTACAACCATGAGGAGGTGGAAAATTAGCCATAACAGATATCAGATCCGACAAACAAAATGTTCAACCAATAAACTTTAAAATTAAGGAGAATGAAAATGAAACGCATATCTTTGTTAGTTTCTCTGCTGGTGGTCATGGGCATGGTGCTTGGCGCCTGCGCAACACCCACAGCTCAGACAATCGTTACGACTGTGGAAGTGCCAGTTGTCCAGACCCAAGTGGTCACGGTCAAAGAGACCCAGATGGTTATCCAAACCCAAATGGTTGTACCGACTGCGGCACCAGTAGAAGCAGGTGAAACGCTTCCCCGCAATGAGACCCTGTACACCAATGGCCAACAGTGGGGTGCGGTGGTGGGCTGGAACCCGTACTCTTCCAGCATGAATAATGCCATGGCCATCGGTCAGCAGGACAGTGCCCGCGTCATCATGTTCGAAACCCCGTACCTGTACAACATGCTGGACGGCAAGCAGTATCCTCTACTGGCGGATGGTGATTATGTCTGGAACGATGCGCAAACTGAGATTACCTTCAAGATCAACCTTGCCGCAAAGTGGAGCGATGGCACCCCGGTGACCGCCGATGATGTGGCTTATACCTGGGCTTCTAATATAAAGTACTCCACCAATGCTGGTAACAACTTTAAAGATTACATCGACAGCATCACAGCAGTGGATGCCCAGACAGTTTTGGTCAAGGCTAAGCTGGATGCGGACGGCAAAACGATCAACCCTCTGATGGTCTCTGCTTACCTGAGCGGTAACTATGTGATTCAGAAAGCCTGGACCCAAACCCTGGAAGCGCGCGTTAGCGGCGATGCGACTGCATTTATAGCCGATACGGCGGAAGATGTAGTTTGGTCAGGTCCTTACCACTCGTTCTTCTCTGACGATACCAAGGTTGTCTACGTTCGTGATGACAACTACTGGGGTCAGGATGCCTCCATGTGGGGCAAGCTACCGGTTCCAAAGTACATGGCGCATACGATCTTCAAAGATAACGCAGCCGGTTCGATTGCTTTGGCACAGGGTGAAGTGGATATCAGCCAGCAGTTTAACTCCAATATTCAGATTTTGTGGCTCAACTACGGGCTGCCCATCTCCACCTATCTGCCCGAGGCACCCTATGGCATTGGCGCCAGCCTGCCAACGGCCTTTTACAACCTGAAATCCAATGGTTTGGATCAGCTGGCGATCCGCAAGGCGATCGCGATTGCGGTTGACTACCCCACCATCATTGCCAACGCCATGACCAACCAATCGGCGACCTTCGATCAGGTTCCACGCTCCCTGATGAACCCGACCGACGGTGAACAGGCCCTGTACGACCACGAGGCTGTTGCTGACTTGCAATGGGCTGGCAACGACATTGAAGGCGCCAAGAAGCTGCTCGATGATGCTGGCGTTGTAGATACCAATGGCGATGGCAACCGCGAATACAATGGGCAAGAGCTTCACTATGTAGCCACCTGCCCGAACGGCTGGTCTGACTGGCAGGCTGCGATGGAAGTCGTGGCTGCTGCTGGGAAAAACATCGGTATTGATATCGTCACCCAATACCCAGAATGGGCCGTTTATCAGACGGTTGTTACCAAGTCGGATACAGCTCTACCTGAAGGCTATGACATTTTCATGATGTGGAGTGACGGCGCTGGCCCGACCCAACCCTGGGGCCGCATCCGCCACTTGTTGAGCTCTGAATTCGTTGGTCAGGCGGTCAACTGGAACGGCAACTGGGGCCAATATAGCAATCCTGACGTCGATGCGTTGATCAAACAGATCCCCGCTGAAACCGACCCCGCCAAGCTGAAGGAAATTTACACGGAATTGGTCAGAATCTACCTGACTGATATTCCCTCCTTCACACTCATGTACCGACCTCAATCGTTCCATGCTGTGAACGAGAGTGTCTGGACAGGTTTCCCTAACATTGATGATGGCACCAACCCGCCCGTCCCACCGCTCGATTGTACAGATGGTTGGAGTATCGCATGTCTGTATAACCTAACGCTGGTTACCCCGTAACCTTTCATGCACCGAAACAGCCATGTTCCGCGCACCAGGGGACATGGCTGTTTGTTATAATATATTTCCCGTGATTATTATGAATAGATTGATATCAGCTTATCGGTAAACGATCGATAGGAGGTGCTGAGTTGAAAGGATACGCGAGGTATTTCAGTAAAAAGCTGGTCTGGTTCGGTATTACATTCCTTGCCGCCTTCCTGTTGAATTTCTTCCTGCCGCGCATGATGCCCGGCGATCCTGTGGCAGCCATCGTAGCCAGGATGGCCCAGGGTCAATCCAATGCGACGGGAGTCCAGGCGATTTACGAGCAATACACGGAGCTGTTTGGCACCAACAAACCCATGTTGACACAGTTCTTCATTTACTTAAAAAATGTGATCCATGGCGATTTTGGTTTCTCGTTCAGCCAATATCCCCGGACAGTTGCGAGTGTTCTCAAATCTTCCCTGTGGTGGACGGTGATACTGCAGTTCCCGGCGATCATCATCGGCTTTCTGATCGGGAACGTACTGGGCGTGTTAGCGGCTTACCTCAGGGGCTGGTATGACAGAGCCCTCATGCCGCTCAGTATTTTTGCGAGTGGTTTCCCGGCGTTTGGCATGGCAACCGTTTTGCTGGTTATTTTTGGCATCACATTAAACTGGCTTCCAACCTCGGGTGGATATGGGTTTGATATGATCCCCAGCCTGAGCTGGGCATTTTTTTGGTCTGTGATCGTCCATTATATGTTACCGTTCTTGTCGATCGTGTTGATCGCCATTGGCGGTTGGGCAATTGGCATGCGCTCCATGAGCATCTATGAGCTGAATTCGGACTATGTAAAATACAGCCGCTTCATGGGGATCAAAGACTCGAAGATCATCCAGTATGTATTTCGCAATGCCATGCTTCCACAGGTCACAGGTTTAGCGCTGGCGATCGGTACCATGGTTGGTGGCGCGCTGGTGGCGGAAATCATTTTTAGCTACCCGGGGCTGGGTACCACCCTGTTGAGCGCCATTCGGGGACAGGATTATCCGATGATCTCAGCTGTCACCTTGATCATCACCATGATGGTGCTGATCGCAACCTTTGCGCTTGAAATTTTATACGGCTTCATTGACCCACGCATTAAAGCGACGCAGTCGGATTAAGGAGAGGCCACTATGAAAAATACCCTCAAGCAGGTTTTTCACTCTGGTAAATTCGTAGTTGGTTTCGTGATTTTTAGTTTGATTGTGCTGACGGTGATCATTTTCCCGCTAATAATTAAAACCGATCCATTAGGAATCATCAGTCAGGGTAGCACTCAGGGTTCTTTTCTTCCACCCGGGATCTACGTGAATGTGTATGATAGCATCGGTGTCGCTCCTTATACGCTTATGCTGGATGATGCCGCGACCAAGCGGATCGCCAGCAAGCTGAGCCCTGATGACCGCATTGCCATAAAGGAGTGGTTGGTTAAGGCTGGGATTCCCGAAAATCAGATCGATACCACGGATACCAAAAGTCTCCTGGATCTGTGGGAGAGGAATTATGATCCCAAAAAGCAGATCCCAGGGATGACCTTTGCCAAAACAAGGTTTTATCAGAGGCTCAACACCTCGGTCCAGGGAGTACTATCCACAGAGGGGGTGATCCTAGCCACAAAAAATGCCCAAACAGGTGCTCTGGAGCAGACTGGTACCGTCAAACAAACCGATTATGTGAATGCAAGCGAAGTTCCAAATGTGCGCCTGTTGCTGCTTGGTACGGATAACTTTGGCCGGGATGTGACAGCCGAGCTGGTTTCGGCAACCGGTACATCTCTGCTGATTGGGATTGTGGCCGGACTGATCGCCACCACGATCGGTTTGGTCCTGGGATTGGCGGCAGGTTATATAGGCGGGGTGGTCGATGACGTGGTCATGTTCTTCACCAATCTGCTTACCGTGATACCCACCATTGTGATATTGATCCTGATTTCATACAGCATCGGGCAGGAAAAGCGCGGTCCAGTGGTCATCGCCGTGGTGATTGGGTTTACTGCCTGGGTATGGACGGCCCGGGCTGTGCGGGCGCAAGTGTTTTCTTTGCGTAATCGCGACCATGTCAGCCTATCGAAACTATCCGGGCACCCCGTATGGCTGATCATCTTCACGGACATTCTCCCATATATCGCTTCTTATGTCATTATGGCGTTGATCCTGCAAATATCCACGGCTATCCTATATGAAGCCTCGTTGTCGATCCTTGGGTTGGGACCAAAAACCACGGTGACAGCAACTTTGGGCTTGATGATGAACTGGGCGTTTTTCTACATGGCACCAAGCCTTGGAAAATGGTGGGCGTATATGCCTGTGATCGTTGTGATCGCTCTTGTTTCGTTCTCGCTGAACCTCATGAATACTGGTCTCGACCAGGTCTATAATCCGGCGTTGAGGGAATAGGTAATATATGAACCAAGTCATGCTGGAAGTAAATGATCTTACTACGAAATATATCACCCGCTATAACGAGGATATTTATGCGGTTGATCATGTTTCTCTGAAGGTCGAAGAAGGAAAAACGCTGGGAATTGCGGGTGAATCCGGCTGCGGAAAGTCGACCCTGGCGCTTAGCCTGATGGGGTATTACTTCGCCCCCCTGTACTATACCAGTGGAGAGATTATCATCGACGGACGGAATATTTCCGGGCTGGACCCTGATCTCGTTCGTAAATCGATCTTGGGGACAGAAATCTCCTATATCCCTCAGGCTGCCATGAATGCCTTGAACCCAACCCGGAAGATTATCAACTTCATTGAGGATGTTTATCGGGCACACGATGTATACAAATCCAAAAAAGAGGTTTATGACCTTGCCTGTGAGTGCTTAAATATATTAGGGCTACCCGTGGAAGTACTGCAAAAATACCCGGTTGAGCTCTCGGGCGGCATGAAACAGCGCACAGTCATCGCAGTATCTGTGATCCTCTACCCAAAAATACTGATCGCAGATGAGCCTTCCTCCGCACTGGATGTCACATCCCAGAAGATGGTCATCAAGATGCTTAAAGACTTGATGAAAGATGGTTTCATCAAGTCGATGATTTTCATCACCCATGAGCTTCCGCTGCTTTACAACGTGACCGATGATATTATGGTCATGTACGCAGGGCAGATTGTCGAGAAAGCCAGTGCCAAGGAAGCCGTGTTCGATCCGCTCCATCCCTATTCCAAAGGCTTGATGGGCTCAATCATCGTACCAGAAAGCGGTTTGCGGGATGTAAAACTGGTCGCTATTCCCGGGGTACCACCTAACCTTAAAAACCCTCCGCCTGGCTGCCGGTTTGCACCACGTTGCAAATATGCAGTGGCTGAATGCTCGCTTTCTGTTAATCTTCGTAATCTTGAAGGCGGCCGCGCTTACCGGTGCATATTCTCTGAAAGTGAACTGCGAGAATATTATATGAAGGAGGCTGAACAAAATGCTCGAAAATAAAGAAATAATCCTGAGCGCCAAAGGACTTACCAAGGTATTTGGATTTGGAAGCACCAAAACGCTTGCAGTTGATCATGTAGATCTCGAGCTTTATAAAGGCGAAGTCGTCTCAATTGTAGGGGAATCAGGCAGCGGGAAAACCACTTTATCGAAGATGATTCTGGGATTAATCAGTATCACAGAAGGCGAGCTATACTTCCAGGGAAAATTGCGCGATATCCGTACAAATAAGAAGAGACAGGAATACTGGAAAAATATTCAGGCCATTTTTCAGGATCCATTCTCTTCATACAATATCTTTCACAAGATAGATGCCGTGCTTTTAGATTGTATCCGAATGCGAGGTGGGGGAAAACTACCCAAAGAAAAAAAAGTGGAGTTGATGGAAGAGGCGTGCAAATTTGTTAATCTTAAATTTGCGGAATTGACCAATAAGTATCCATTTGAGCTTTCCGGTGGACAGATGCAGCGCATAATGATTGCCCGTATCTTCCTGCTGAAACCGAAGATCCTGCTGGCTGACGAGCCTACCTCGATGATCGATGCCTGTTCGCGTGCCACCATCCTGGATATGCTGATGCAGCTGCGTAATGATATCGGCATGACGATCATTTTCATCACCCATGATATTGGCCTGGCGTATTTTGTTTCTGATAAAGTTTTTATCATGGAGCGTGGGAAATTCGTAGAAAGCGGATCGGCTGATGCGGTGATCCTGACACCGAGAGAACCTTACACCAAACGCCTGATCAGTGATGTTCCAAAGATCTATGAAGAATGGGATCTCTCAACCGTGTAATGCATTTCTCTTGAGTAGGTTGTTGGGCTATATGTAGCGACCAGATGATAAAAATCGTCTGATCGGAATTATCCCTCGTTTTTAGGATAGCCTTAATGCAAATTCAATCCTTAACCCATGATTGGAAATTTCGTCAGCTTGGGACCAGTGAATGGTCTCCCGCGAAAGTGCCCGGAGGTGTCCACACCGACCTGATGGCGAGCGGAAGCATCCCTGATCCCTTTGTGTCCGATAACGAAAAACGTGTCGCGTGGGTCTCTGAGTCAGATTGGGAGTATCGCACCCGCTTCACCTGCCCGGTTGAGCTGCTATCTGAAGAGAGGGTGCTGCTGGTTTGCGATGGCCTGGATACACTGGCAACAGTTGTCTTCAATGACCATGAGCTAGGTCATACGGACAACATGTTCCGCCGCTACCAGTGGGAGGTCAAACCATTATTAAATGCAAAGGGTGACAACTTACTGACGATCACCTTCGCCTCACCTGTAAAGTATATTGTGGAGAAGCAAGCTGTTCGTGATATGCCTGGTCCGTATCATTCAATCTCGGGTGGTCCATACCTGCGAAAAGCTCCATGTCAATTTGGCTGGGACTGGGGACCACAACTCCCACCCATTGGCATCTGGAAGGATATCCGTCTGGAGGGTTACAGCGAAGCGCGCATAGATGAGGTCCATCTGCGACAGCACCATTCCGATAACCAGGTGACGGTTGAGGCTCGTGTCACTGTTACAAGCTTGGGAAAGCTGCCTCTTGTAGCTACCATACGCATCACCACACCGGCAGGTGAGATCCTAGAAAACGAAGCTGCCATTACCGCTCTGGATGAGGGGATTGTGAAGGTGCCGATCCCGCAACCTCTGCTTTGGTGGCCGAATGGCTACGGCAGTCAGCCGCTCTATCAAGTGCAAGTCTTGCTAAATGGTAGCCATACTTCCAGAGAAGGGCTGCTAGACCAGCGTAGTTATCAGATTGGGCTTCGCACGATCGAATTACGCCAACAAGAAGACCAATGGGGACGGTCCTTCGTGTTTGTGGTTAACGATGTCCCAATCCTTGCCAAAGGCTCCAATTGGATCCCTGCTGATTCCTTCCCCACCCGCATCACGGATGAATTCCTGGAGCGACTCATTCGCTCAGCAGTTGAGACGCACCAGAACATGCTGCGCGTGTGGGGCGGCGGATTCTATGAAGAGGAACGTTTTTTTGACCTCTGCGATCGATATGGCATCCTGGTCTGGCAGGAGTTCATCTTCTCATGCAGTGCCTATCCTTTGTATGATCCTGATTTCCTCGAAAACGTCCGATTGGAAGTTGTTGAGAATGTTCGCCGGCTGCGACATCGCGCCAGCCTGGCGCTGTGGTGTGGGAATAATGAAATGGAATGGGGTTGGGTGGACTGGAATTGGAACCGTTCCGAGTACCTAGATTTAAAGACACCCTATGACCAGTTCTTCCACCATACATTGCCTGCCTGGTGCCTGGCTGAGGACCCAGACCATTCTTACTGGCCCAGCTCACCATCTTCCGATACTCCTTTCCTTGATCCAAATGGCCAGCGCCAGGGAGATTCTCATTATTGGGATGTCTGGCACGGGGGGAAATCATTTACTTCTTATCGCCAGCAATATCCACGCTTTATGAGCGAATTCGGCTTCCAATCGCTACCCCCGTTGGAAACCATCCGCACTTATGCGGACGAGGCCGATTGGAATATGACCTCTTACATTATGGAGCAGCACCAGAAGAATGCCAGTGGAAATTCCATGATGGTGCGGCAGATGTTGGACATGTTCCGGCTGCCCAAGGATTTTAACTCGCTGGTCTATCTGAGCATGGTGCTTCAAGCGGAGGGCATCCGTTATGGTGTGGAGCACTGGCGGCGCCACCCCGATCGCGTTGCCGGGATCCTATACTGGCAGCTCAATGACTGCTGGCCGGTTGCCTCCTGGTCAAGCCTGGATTATTTTGGGCGCTGGAAAGCATTACATTATGCCGCGCGCCGCTTCTATGCGCCACTGATGCTTTCGATCGAAGACAAGCCGCCTGAGCAGGGAGTATATGTATCCAATGATTTGCTTGAACCCTGGGAAGGGACTGTGCAGTGGTCGTTGGAGACGTTTGCTGGGGAGGTTCTGATCTCGGGGCAGGCACCCGTAAGTGCGCCTCCGCAATCTGCAATCGAAGTATGCAAGCTGGACTTTTCTGAACGAATATTGGATGACAACATCCGCAAGCTGGTTTTTATCGCCGAACTATGGCAGGCTGACCAGTTGGTTACCCGCCAAATTGCAGCCTTCGCCCCAATCAAGCACTTATCCCTGACCGACCCGCACCTGACTGCCAATCTAAGACACGAAAATGGCAATTTGATTGTTGAACTGAGCTCCAAGTCGCTGGCGCTGGTCGTGGAGGTGTCTTTGGTTGGTGCGGATGTCGTTTTTAGCGATAATTATTTTAACCTGCCCCCTGGACGGGTGTTCCAGGTTTCCTGTAGACTGCCTGCTGGTTGGACTTTGAGCCGGGCGAAAAAAGAACTCCGTCTTCATTCTGTCTATGACTCTTATTCACACAGCGCTTAAGTTTGAGCACAAGGAAACCCTCATTGTTCCTCGATACCTATCATTATTAATATCAACACCCACATGCTACATGTCTTTGAGACATCCTGAAAGGATTTTGCCATGACGAAGATAACAGATTTGATTAATAAAATGTCCCTGGAAGAGAAAGCTGCCTTGTGTACTGGAGCTGGTCCTTGGACGACCACGCCCGTTGAACATCTGGGCATACCTGAGATGACCGTCACAGACGGACCACACGGAGTGCGACGGGCTGAAAATATAACCACGTTTGTAGAGAAAAGCCTACCCGCTACCTGTTTCCCAACGTCTGCCTGCATGGCCTCCACCTGGGACGTGGACCTGATCCATAAACTAGGGGAGGCACTGGCATATGAGTGTATCGCTTTGAAAGTTGATGTGGTACTTGGCCCCGGGGTGAACATGAAGCGCACCCCCTTATGCGGGCGTAATTTCGAATATTATTCCGAAGACCCCTACCTTGCCGGGGAAATGGCGGTCAGCTTCATCAACGGCGTGCAAAGTAAAGGGGTGGGAACCTCACTCAAGCATTACGCCGCCAATAATCAGGAGTACCAGCGTTCCACGATCAATTCAGTAGTAGACGAACGCGCTTTGCGGGAAATTTATCTGCCTGCTTTTGAGGCAGCAGTTAAAAAGGCGAAGCCCTGGACCGCGATGTGTTCGTATAACAAGCTCAATGGCACATATGCGGCCGAGAATCACCGGCTGTTGACGGAGATCCTCAAGGAGGAGTGGGGTTATGAAGGCTTTGTCGTTTCCGATTGGGGTGCGGTACACGACCGGGTGGAGGCTTTGAAAGCCGGCCTGGACCTGGAGATGCCTGGACCCAGGGAGAGGCGGGTTAAGGAAGTGATCGATGCCGTTCGCTCTGGTAAACTCGACGAAGCGGTGCTGGATGAGGCAGCCCGCAGGATTCTATCCATCGTATTCAAAGCTGCTGAGACGAAAAAAGGCGGCTCATTTGATATTGCCAGGCACCATGCCCTGGCACGCCGGGTGGCTGGAGAAGGCATGGTCCTTTTAAAAAACAATGGCATATTACCTTTAAAGAAACATAAGAGGATTGCAGTCATTGGTCATTCAGCCAAAGAGGCATACTATCAGGGAGGAGGCAGCTCCCACATCAATCCAACCCAGCTGGACAATCCATTTGAAGAGCTGCAAAAATTGGCTGGAGATACTAAGCTGAGTTTTGCGGAAGGTTATCCTAAGGATGAAAGCCTTGACCAGGCGCTGATCGATGAGGCTTGTAAAAAAGCCCGTAAGGCTGAGGTCGCCATACTTTATATTTGCCTGCCAGCAACCAAAGAGTCGGAAGGGTATGACCGACCTGACCTGGACCTGACTTCGCATCAGGTGGCGTTGATCAAAGCGGTTAGCGCAGTGCAGCCCAATACCGTTGTCATCCTGAATAATGGTGCTCCGGTGGTGATGAGTGAATGGATCGATGGTGTAGCAGCTGTCGTGGAGGCCTGGATGATGGGCCAGGCTGGTGGAGGGGCTATTGCCGACGTGCTGTATGGAAAGGTCAATCCGTCAGGTAAGCTGGCGGAAACATTCCCGATAAAACTGATCGATACACCAGCCTATATCAATTACCCCGGAGAAAATGGGGCAGTGCGCTATGGTGAAGGGGTTTTTATTGGGTACCGTTACTACGATGCCAAGCAAGTCCCGACGCTCTTCCCCTTTGGATATGGGCTAAGCTATACCACATTTAAGTATAAAAATCCCAAGGTTTCAGCAAAAACCTTCAAGGATGTGGATGGTCTGAACGTTACTGTAGATGTGACCAACACCGGTAAAATGGCTGGCAAGGAAGTGGTCCAGGTGTATGTGCACGATCACAAATCAAAGTTGATCCGCCCACCCAAGGAATTAAAAGGCTTCTCCAAGATTGAGCTCCAACCCGGTGAGACCAAGACCGTGACCCTGAAGCTAGATTTCCGTGCTTTCGCCTACTACCATCCGGCTTACAAGCAATGGATTACCGAGGATGGTGAGTTCGATATCCTGATCGGGGCTTCATCTGCCGACATTCGCTGTAAAAAGACGGTTACGTTGCAATCCACGCTTGAGCTGCCCAGCATCTTGAACCGCGATTCAACCCTGCGCGAATGGACAGAGGATCCTCGCGGTATGAGCGTTTTAGCACCCCTGATTCAGCAAATGACTGACCAGATGCGAGATAGTTTTGGTGGGAATGAGGCGATCGGGATGGATCCGATGGGCTTTTTACTTGACACGCCTTTGATGAATTTACTACACTTTCTGGGAAGTGCTTTGCCAACTTCGCCAGAAGAGATGGTGGATGGATTCCTCGCCAAAGTACACGGAACGTAGTTTATTAGCTATTAAGGTGAAAATATTACGATAAGGAAACACAATGCGCTACGGTTACTTCGATGATGAGCAACGTGAATATGTCATCACCACCCCAGATACCCCCCTGCCATGGATCAATTACCTGGGGTGTGAAGATTATTTTGGGATCATCTCCAATACGGCAGGTGGTTATTCATTCTACAAAGACGCAAGGCTTCGGCGCCTGACGCGCTATCGTTACAATAATGCGCCCCTTGATTCAGGTGGGCGCTACATCTACCTGCGCGATGATAACGCATCCACCCCTCAGTTCTGGTCACCCACCTGGCAGCCTACCCGCACCCCGTTGGAAGAGTACCAGTGCCGCCATGGGTTGGGTTATACGACCATCCAATCCACGCGTGCCGGAATTAAATCCAGCATGCGTTACTTCATCCCGCTGGGGGCAAACCTCGAAATATGGCAGCTGAGCTTGACCAACCAGCGCCCTGAGGCAGTCAACTTATCCATCTTTGCCACGGTCGAGTTTTGCCTGTGGGATGCAATGGATGATGCCACCAACTTTCAACGCAATTACTCGGTGGGTGAGGTGGAAGTGGTCGATGGGGTGATCTACCACAAGACCGAGTATCGTGAACGCCGTGACCATTTTGCCTTCTTCGCTTGCTCGGAGAAGTTTGCAAGCTTCGACACGGACCGGGAGGCTTTCCTTGGTTCCTATCGTGGGTGGGATTCACCCAGCGGAGTCGAAAGGGGAGTCCTGAGCAATTCCACCGCCCACGGCTGGCAACCCATCGGCGCAGGGCACGTGCGCGTGTCTCTGCAAGCCGGGGAGCACAGGTCAATCATCTTCTTATTGGGCTACCATGAAAACCCGGTAAACGAGAAGTTTGACCCACCTAGCTCCCAAACCATCAACAAACGCACTGTCTTGCCGGTTATCCAACGCTTCCTGCAGCCAGCGGTAGTATCATCTGCCTATGATGATCTTCGAGCTCACTGGAATGAACTTTTATTAAAGCAGCAGGTGCATACGCCGGATATCCACACCGATCGTATGGTCAACATCTGGAACGTTTGCCAGCTAATGGCAGCCTTCAATTTCTCACGCTCAGCTTCTTATTTTGAGTCGGGCATTGGGCGCGGGATGGGTTTCCGTGATTCCAACCAGGATTTGCTTGGCTTTGCCCATCTGATGCCCGAGCAAGCCCGCACTCGCATCCTTGACCTGGCAGCCACCCAGCTCCCCTCGGGTGGTGCGTATCACCAGTATCAACCACTCACAAAACGCGGCAATAACGAGGTTGGCTCGGGTTTCAATGATGACCCATTGTGGCTGGTTTTAGCGGTGGCAGCCTATATCCAGGAGACCGGGAAGTGGGACATCCTGGATGAGCCTGTGCCATATGACAATGCGCCCGGAACAGAAGAGAGCCTCTACAACCATCTTCAGCGCAGCATGCAATACACGCTGGACCGTTTCGGTCCGCATGGTCTCCCGCTTATCGGTCGCGCCGATTGGAACGATTGCCTGAATCTCAACTGTTTTTCCTCCTCCCCTGGACAATCCTTTCAAACCACCACCAATAAGGACGGCAAGGTGGCTGAAAGTGTTTTTATCGCCGGGTTGTTCATTCTCGCGGCACGCTCGATGGTCCAGATTGCCGGTCGGAGAGCAGGCGAACAGGAAGCGCAGCCCTATCGCCAGGTAATTTCCCAGATGGAAAAGACAGTCTGGGAGGCAGGCTGGGATGGAGCCTGGTTCCGCCGTGCGTTTGACGACTTTGGTGAACCGGTTGGGTCCCACACCTGTATTGAGGGGCAGATCTTTATTGAGCCCCAGGGCATGTGCATCATGGCGGGGCTGGGTATTGAGAATGGTAAAGCCCGCCAGGCGCTCGATTCTGTGGCGGAGAGGTTGGCGACATCCCATGGCATCATGCTCCACCAACCGGGATACACGCACTATTACCTGAACTTGGGGGAAATTTCCACTTACCCACCCGGTTATAAGGAGAACGGAAGTGTTTTTTGCCATACCAACCCGTGGATCATGATTGCCGAAGCCATGCTGGGGAATGGGGCTGAGGCGCATGATTATTACCTGCGCATCAACCCATCCAGGCGGGAGGAGATCAGCGAGGTGCATCGCTGCGAGCCTTATGTGTATGCCCAGATGATCGCCGGGCGTGAGGCTCCCACGTTTGGCGAGGCCAAGAATTCCTGGCTAACGGGTACTGCCGCCTGGAATTATGTTGCCATCACCCAGTGGATACTTGGTATCCGCCCTGAGTTTGAGGGGCTGCGCCTTGACCCTTGCATTCCACCGGAATGGGATGGTTTTTCGGCTGAGCGTAGCTTTAGGGGTAATAAATTGCATATCCAGGTGCATAACCCGCAACACATCAGCCGGGGTGTGGTCGAGGTCAAGGTGGATGGTGTAAAAATCGAAGGCAACCTGGTTAAATTAGCAGGCCACTCAGAAGAGCATCAGGTGGAAGTCTGGTTAGGCAAGTGAAGGGAGGCGATATGGATGAAAGACTGCTGGAGATAAGACATTTCTCGGGGAAAGGTTACCAAACCCTGATCGATTTTAACACCTGGCGGGTAGCGATCCTGCGTTGGGAAGATACATCCCCGCCCGGGAATATTGAAAGCATGGAGCGCCATACCCAAACAGACGAGGTTTTTGTGTTGCTGGAGGGTGAGGCGACGCTCGTCCTGGGCGGCAATGCCGCTAAAGTCGATGGCATTTACTCTCAGAAGCTTGAACCGTGCAAATTGTATAACGTGAAGCAGAACGCCTGGCACACTGCTTTGCTCAGCCATGATGTGTCAATATTGCTCGTGGAGAACTGTGATACGGGGGTGGAGAATACGGAGTATTGCGATTTATCTGAGGAGCAGAGGCAGGCGATAATGGCGTTGAGTAAAAATGGGTAATCATCCAAGGCGCATATTTTGAGGAAATATCTTAGAGTATGAATCAACTCAGCGTTGTCACAAATCTTTTCGGATGAATATTTGTGATAACACAGCAGTAGGTGCTCATTTTGTTACAATGGTGACAGCACCTTTAAAGACATACCCCTAAAAACAAGTTGCTAGCGCTTGCGCGCTGCAATGATAGTTGAATATTCAATTAAAACCTCTATAATATATAATGGTATATAAGAATTGCTGGCTCATCTCCAGTGAGGAGAGTGGATTATGCCTCAATCTTCTGTGTTCGTGGCTCGAGGGATCGAGATATCCCGTCTTAATGCGCTATTCCAAAAAACACTCGCAGGGCAAGGTCAGATCTGTTTGATCACCGGTAATGCCGGCAGCGGTAAGACAGCCCTTATGGGCGCGTTCACCCGGCAGGCACTTACCCAAAACAAGAAGGTAATAGTGGCAATTGGAATGGCGGATGCCACTACAGGCGCAGGTGATGCTTATCTGCCTTTTCGTGAAATCCTGGCACAGCTCACAGGAGATGTGGACGCCAAACTCTCCCAAGGGGCAATCACTTCGGAGAATGCCCAACGTTTACGTAAACTACTCGGGTTGTCTGGAGAAGCCATTGCTGAGCTCGGACCTGATCTGATCGGCATCTTCATTCCAGGGGTAGGATTATTAGCCAGGGCGGCAGCTTTTGCAGTTGATAAATCTGGCTGGCTCGATAAACTAACCAAAAATACTGAAAAAGCCAGCCAGGTACGGAAAGCTTCACAGTTCGAAATTGCCCAGGGAAATATCTTTGAGCAGTATACCAATGTGCTGCGAAAACTAGCCGAGAAGCACCCGCTAGTACTGGTGGTGGATGACCTACATTGGGCGGACGCTGCATCCTGTGAGCTGATCTTCCACCTTGCCCGGCGAATTCAAGGATATCCGATCTTAATTCTAGGCGCTTACCGACCTGATGAGGTTGCCCTGGGAAGACAGGGCGAGCGTCATCCCCTGGAAAAAGTAATCAATGAATTAAAGCGCTATTACGGAGATATCCAGATCGAACTTGACCAGGTCCAGGTATCTGAGGCACGTACTTTCGTTGATGCTTTTATCGACAGTGAGCCAAACGTGTTGGGTAATAATTTCCGTCTGCCATTGTTCAAGCTTACAAACGGTCACCCTCTCTTCACGATTGAGCTGTTACGCAACATGCAAGAACAAGGCGATCTCATCCGGGACGCAACGGGACGGTGGATAACGGGCCCGGTGCTTAATTGGGATGATCTGCCCAAACGTGTGGAAGGAGTGATTGAGGAACGTCTCGACCGTCTGGTAGAGGAACTTCGCCAGGTTCTCACCATTGGCAGTGTTGAAGGTGAATCGTTCACTGCAGAGATCATCGCCAGTGTGCAGAAGGCTGACGTTCGTAGCCTGATCCGAAGCCTGTCAGGTGACTTGGAAAAGAAACACTGCCTGGTAGCTGCACAGGGAATCCAATCTCTGAACACAGGTCGCATCTCATTGTATCGATTTCAACACAACTTATTCCAAAGATATCTTTATAATGAACTGGATGATGTGGAACGCTCCTATTTACATGAGGATGTTGGAAGGGTAATGGAAGAGCTATTTACTGGAGAAACTCAACAGGTGGCAGTCCAACTTGCACATCACTTCAGTCGTGCGGGTTTACCAGAGAAAGCCTTACCATATTTGTACAGCGCTGGAGAGCAGGCTGCTGCTCATTATGCCAACCAGGAGGCACTAGGTTATTTTTCGCGTGCGTTGGAGTTGGCACCGAAGGATGATGTGAGTTTGCAGTTCAAGCTGCATATGGGACGTGAGCAGATTTTCAACCTGCTCGGAGAAAGGCAACAACAAAAGCAGGAATTGGATATATTGAATCACCTTTGTGCCGTCATGGAAGACCAAGTGAAACAATCCGAGGTCGCTTTACATAGCGGAGGTTACATGGAGTCTATTGGTGACTACCCTCAAGCTATCGCAACGGTTGAACGCAGCGTGAAATTCGCTCAGGCTGCATCAAATATTGAATGTGAAGCCAGAGCGTATCATAAGTGGGGTTATATCCTATGGAAGCAAGGGAATTATCAGGAAGCATTGGTTCAGTTGGAACAAGCCCTTGATTTAGCCAGAGCAGGGGGAGTGGAGGCTGTCGAAGCTGGCGCTCTAAGGGAGATGGGCGTCATCCTGTGGAGGCAGGGAGATTATCCAAAATCAGAAGCTTGTTTCCAACAAGCGCTATCCATCTATACGCGGTTGGGGGATCGTCGTGGGGAGGGTCGGGTGCTTTCCGGTTTAGGCAACCTTTACTTAGGACAGGATAAATACAAAGAAGCTGAGGATCATTACATGCAGGCGCTGAAGGTGGATCTGCAGGCAGGAGATAAACGCGGTGAAATTGGAAATTTAGGAAATCTGGGAATCATTGCAGCATTAAAAGGAAATATTCCTCAGGCATTGACCAGATTCAACCAGATTTTGAAAATCGCACAGGAAATCAACGACCGAGAAAGTGAAGCTCGGGCATTAGGGAATCTGGCAAGCTCAATGATGGATCCTGGTTATTACAGTGAAGCAGAAAAGGATTTTACCCAAGCTCTGGAAATCTTCCAGTCGATTGGAAACCAATCGGGCTGCTGCTGGATCCTTACAGACCGCGCGTTAATCAACCTGCACCTCAATCGGCTTGAGAAGGCAACGGAAGACTGTAACGCAGCTTTCGCTATCGCACAAAAGATCGGCAACAAACACTTTCAAAATACTGCGATTACCCACAGGGCACATGTGGAGCTGAAGCAAGGAAAGCTGGAGGAGGCAAAGGAGGACTATCAGAGTTGCCTGAGGATCAATGTCGAGATGGGGGATTTGCCCGGGCAACTGGAAGCACTGGCGGGATTAGCCAATCTTGCACAGATTGTAGGAGAACTCGATCATGCGCTTGTGTATGTTGAACAGATATGGGAAAAATTCGACCCATCCCAGGTGAGAGTTCCCGAAAGCAGGTCTTCAATTTTGTTAACCTGCTTTTTGATTTTCGAAAAGGCAGGCGACAAGCGCAGTAAACTCGCCTTACAGAGGGCATATGAGCTCATCATGCAACAGGCGGATAAATTTGAGGATGAAAACTTCCGTCATTCCTTTTTAGAAAATGTCTTTTCTAATCGTCAAGTTTGTGCACTGGTGGAATCTGGAGCATTGGACCGTTGAAAATGTATGGGTTAATATTCATTCCGAGCTAAATGTATGGAATAACAGGGATTGATGATAATGAAATGGAAAATGGTAGGGGCGCAGCGCCGCTCCTGAATATTCTTATTATATACTCCCACCATGTCCAAAGATCCAATTCCGTATAACCGACATTCCGTCCGATTGAAAGAGTATGATTATTCATCCCCCGGTGCATATTTCGTCACCGTGGTGACAAATGGATACAAATGCATATTTGGAAAAATCATTGATCAAGAAATGTATTTAAATGAAATTGGAATGATTGTAAAAGAATGTTGGTTGCAATTACCTGATCATTTTTTTGATATTGAGGTAGAACCATTTGTGGTTATGCCCAATCATATCCATGGAATCATAACTATCTACGAAAATGACCGTAGGGGCACGATATATCGTGCCCCTACAACGGAAAAATTTGGTCAACCATCGGTCGGTTCAATTCCAACCATCATGCGTACATATAAGGCTGCCGTGTCACGACTTGCCGTGCGAAAATTGGGGATGGTAAAAATCTGGCAACGAAATTATTACGAACATATCGTCCGCAACCAATCGGATCTCGAATCTATCGCCAATTACATCCTTGCCAATCCAATCCGTTGGTCTGATGACCCGGAAAATATCCATAAACCTTAAAGGAATCCCCCATGCCCTTCACCCTAACCCAACCCACATCCTTCTCCCTGCCCGCCGTCGTTCGCTCACATGGCTGGATCCAAATGACTCCCTTCAACGAAACACCCGACCACGGCCTATCCTACACAATCCGGCTGAACACCGGGAAGGTTCTGCGCTTCGAGGTGCACCCCATTGGTGATACGCTGCGGGTTGATTCAACTGACCTGCTGACAGCGACCGAACAAACTGAGCTCTCCCATCTCATCACCTGGATGCTTGACCTGGACCAGGATTTCACTGAATTCTATACCCTGGCACGCCAGGAACCCAAGTTGGTCAAGATGGTCGAGCGCCAGGCTGGCAGGGTGCTACGCTCACCGACCCTGTTCGAAGATGTGACCCGCACAATCCTGACTACCAACACGCTCTGGAAGCACACCCTGCGCATGTGCCGTGAGCTGACCACACGCTATGGTGACCCATCCCCGTGTGAGCCTGACCTGCATGCTTTCCCTACACCGGAATGCCTGGCACAGGTGGACGAACCCACCCTGCGGGAAGAATGTCGTATGGGCTACCGGGCCCCTTACGTGAATGAGCTCGCAATAAGGGTGGCTTCTGGTGAGCTGGACCTGGAAGCATTGAAAGCCAAGCCGCTATCCACCCTGGAGCTGCGGAAAGAGCTGATGACCATCAAGGGGGTGGGCGGTTACGCGGCAGCCAACCTGCTCATGCTGCTCGGCCGCTATGACTACGTCCCGGTGGATTCATGGGCGTTGAAGGTCGTCTCCAAAGAATTCTTTGCAGGTGAGAAGATCACCCCCAAGCAGGTACTGGAGACCTTCGCAGCCTGGGGCAAGTGGCAGGGGTTGGTGTACTGGTTCTGGGATTGGTCGCCGGAGCAATAGCTGGAACACACAAGACCTCACAGGTTTCCAAAACCTGTGAGGTCTTTATTGTGCGCCCAGCATGGACGTTGACTAGCGGGTGAAAGACCCGTATGGAGGTTGATTGCACCAACCATTAGCGGAAGGCAAAGGCGTCACTGTGAGGTGGGGTCTGGAGGAAGCCGGAAGC
>Ga0315276_10000846_pt1 | contig 26864 bp, 23 predicted proteins | sample YL17G05_0_MG_FD_204542 | JGI IMG/M metagenome (GOLD analysis project Ga0315276, IMG submission 204542) | Sediment microbial communities from Yellowstone Lake, YNP, Wyoming, USA - YL17G05_0 | ecosystem: Environmental > Aquatic > Freshwater > Lake > Sediment | place: USA: Wyoming | collected... | reverse complement strand
CGCTGACCTGCCCCAAGCACGGGTGGGCGTTCGACATCGAGACCGGCGCCTGCACCGCCAAGGGCGATCGCCCGCTCAACGAGTTTCCGCACAGGATCGAAGCGAAGCGCCTCCTCGTCTTCTGGTAGGCCGCGGCATCCGACGCGCACCTTGAGGCGCGTCAAATGGCCGCCGCCGTCTTCGTGCGACAGTGTGCGCAGGCCGTCCGCCATGCTCGCCTGGGTTGTGCGCGCAGGTGCGGCGGCATTGCCACGGCGGAGGCGGTCGTCATGAAGAACATCGTGATCCTGGGTGCCGGCACCGGCGGCGCGTTGACCGCAAACCTGCTCTCCCACCGGCTCGATCTGCGCGAGTGGACGATCACGGTGATCGACCGCGCCGACCTGCACGTCTACCAGCCCGGATTGCTGTTCATCCCGTTCGGGATGTACGGCTACGAGTCGCAGGCCGACGTGGTCCGTCCGATCGCCGCGCCGCTGCCGCGCAACGTCCATCTGGTTGCTGCCGACGTGCGGCTCATCGACCACGCCAGGCGCATGGTGCACACGCCGGCCTGCAACTACCCGTACGACTTCCTGATCTCGGCGCTGGGCTGCCGCACCGCCCCGGAGGAGGTCCTGGGCATGGCCGAGGAAATGGGGCGCGGCGTGCACACGTTCTACACACTGGAAGGCGCGCTGGCGATGCGCGCGGCGATGGACGCTTTGACCCACGGCCGGCTCGTCATCGACATCTGCGAAATGCCGATCAAGTGCCCGGTGGCCCCGCTCGAGTTCGCGTTCCTCGCCGACCATTACTTCCGCCAGAAGGGGATCCGCGACCGCATCGAGATCTCGCTGGTCACGCCGTATACCGGCGCGTTCACCAAGCCCAATGCGAACCGGATACTGTCCAGGGTCGCCGACGCGAAGGGGATCAAGGTCGTGCCCAATTTCGCCATCGAGTCGGTGAACGCCGCCGCCAGGTCGATCCGTACGTTCGACGGCCGGACGGTCGACTACGATCTGCTGTGCGCGATCCCGCCCAACCTCGGGCCGGCCGTGCTCGACGACTCGGGCCTGGGCGACGGTGCCGGCTATGGCGTCACCGATCCGCGCACGCTGCAGAGCCGCAAGGCGGAGCACATCTACCTGCTCGGCGACAACACCAACGTCGCGACGTCGAAGGCGGGCTCGGTCGCCCACTTCGAGGCCGAGACCGTGGTCGAGAACCTGCTGCGCGAGATCGACGGCAAGGCGCCGCTGCAAAGCTTCGACGGCCACGCCAACTGCTTCGTCGAGACCGGCGATCACAAGGCGATGCTGCTCGATTTCAACTACGACATCGAGCCGCTGGAGGGTTCGTTTCCGCTGCCGTACGCGGGACCGTTTTCGCTGCTCGAAGAGAGCCACATGAACCACATGGGCAAGCTCGCGTTCAAGTGGGTGTACTGGAACATGCTGCTGCCCGGACATCTGCCGAACGTGCCGCTGCTGCCGTCGCACATGAGCTTTCTCGGCAAGGACCTGACCACGGCGCCGCAGATTCGCCATGCGCGGGCCATGCGCGTCAAGGACGTGATGACCCGCGAGGTCACGACGGTCAGGCTGGGCGCCGCGCTGCCCGCCGCTGCCGAGCTGATGGTGGCGAAGAAGATCAGCGGCATGCCGGTGGTCGATGCCGAGGACCACCTGGTCGGCATCCTCACCGAGGCGGATTTCCTGTCGGCGATGAATCTGCGCAGCGGGCTGGTCGCCGACATACTCGAAACCGTCGTGCGCAAGCGGCGGGCGAAGAAAGGCATGGGAACCATCGTCGACGACATCATGACCCGCTCCCCGATCGTGATCGGCGAGGAAGATACGCTGGAGAAAGCCGTCGCGCTGATGGACCGGAACAAGATCAAGCGGCTGGTCGTCACCGACGGCGATCGTCACGTCCGTGGGATCGTCTCCCGCGCCGACCTGCTGAAGCTGTTCGCCGCCAAGTAACCGTGTAGCCGCGCATCGGCGCAGGCCGCGTTTCACATTCGGTCGACCCCGGCTCCAGCTTGTGCTCACGGCAGGTGGGGCATTCGATCACCTTGCCGCGGTGTCGCTGCGTTTGCGTCGCCAGTGCGTGGCAGGCCGAGGTTACCGATTGAACCCGAACACACGCCCGACATGGCCTTGGTTGAAACATGGGGATCGCGAAATTGCCGTCGCTCGACCGCCCGCAACGCGCCCTGCGTAGTTTTCCTTGCCCGATTGCCGGCGAGGACCGATAATTTTCCTTTCGCCGCGCGTTTACCGCCTGCAATTTCGCACGTGCCCGCCATGAAGCCCCCGATACCCGATTTCACCGAAGCCGAGCAGCGCCACGCGGAAACCCTGCTGCAGCGGCGCTACGGGAAGTCGGTCGCGGTCGAACTCGCGGACAGCGAACTCCTGCTCGGCCCGGGCGATCCGGACACGACGGTCTGTCCGACGCTCTACTGGACCGCACGGGGCGCGCATTTCGTCGTCTTCCGGGTGGCCGATGGGCGCTACCGCTGCCAGTTTTTCTATACGGATGCGGACCAGTACGGGACGGGCCGCGACGAGTTCGCCGATCTCGGCGATTGCGTGCGGACCCTGTTGCAGGTGCAGGCCGATCACGAGCGCAATAGCGCGGGCGCTTCGTCGGGAGCCACCGCGGCCGACCTTCGTGACGACGAGTACCACGGGCCGGCGATCCTGTGACGATCGTCAAGGCGCGGGAGTTGCTCGAGACGCAGGCCGGTTTCGGCGGCGGCTACAACCGCAACGGCGCGCGGCTGATCCTGGCCGAGGTCGCCCGCGAGCACGGCCAGGACGCGGCCGACCGCCTGGTCCGGGAGCTGCGCCTCGACGAGAAGTTCGGGTTTGCCCCCGGCACGCCGTTCGGCAGCAGCGGCCGATGAATGCGCCGCCGGTGTGCCCCGGGTCCGGCGCAGCGAATCGTCCCCATGCGTGACCTACCCGTTCGGGGACTACCCGCTCCGGCGATCGTCGCGTATCGTATTCTGGCGTGCGATCGAGTTCGGCGATTTCACGGTCCGCGCGGAGCGGACGGCGTGGGCGACAGCGCGACGGCGGTTTGCCAACCAGCGGAGATTTCATGACGGAAGCCATCGCGACCACCCAGACCATCCTCGTGGTCGGCGGCGGCATCGGCGGCATGACCGCCGCGCTGGAGGCCGCCGAATGCGGCAAGGACGTGGTGCTGGTCGAACGCGGCCCGGCGCTGGGCGGGCGGACCGCGCTTCTCTATCGCTACTTCCCGAAGATGTGCCATCCGACCTGCGGCCTGGAGATCAACCTGCGGCGGTTGAAGGGCAACCGCAACGTGCGGGTGCTGACGATGGCGGAGGTGACGGCCGTCACCGGCACGCGTGGCGACTACTGCGTCGCACTGAAGCTCCGGCCGCGGTTCGTCAACGAGAACTGCACGGCCTGCGGCGACTGCGCGAAGGCGATCGGCGCCGAGATTGCGAATCCGTACAACTACGGCCTCGACCGGATCAAGGCCGCGTACCTGCCCCACGCAATGGCGTATCCGCAACGCTACGTCCTCGATCCGTCGCTCATCGGCACCGCCGATGCCGGCGCGGCCAAGGCGGCTTGCAAGTACGGCGCGATCGACCTCGAGATGGCCGAGGAGACGGTCGAATTGCGCGTGGGCGCCGTCATCTGGGCGACCGGCTGGAAACCCTACGACGCGGCGAAGATCCAGCCGTACGGCTACGGCCGCTACGCCAACGTGATCACCAGCGTCGAGTTCGAGCGCTTCGCCGATCCGGCGGGGCCCACCGGCGGCAAGCTGCTGCGGCCGTCGGACGGCAAGGAGGCCAGGAACATCGCCTTCATCCAGTGCGCGGGCTCGCGCGACGAGAACCACCTGCGGCACTGCTCGCGGATCTGCTGCATGGCCTCGCTGAAGCAGACGCAGTACGTGCGCGAAGCCTGGGGCGACGAGGGAAAATCCACGGTCTACTACATCGACATCCGCGCGATCGACCGCCTGGAGGACTTCTACCTCAAGGTGCGGCGCGATCCGACGGTGAAGTTCGTGAAGTCGAAGCCGGCGCGGATCGCGCAGGACAATGCCACCGGCGACCCGGTCGTCCACGGCGTGGACACCGAGGGCTACCATCGCTACGCCACCGCGCACGATCTGGTCGTGCTGGCGATCGGCATGGAGCCCGAAAGCAATGCGGTGCCGCTGCCCGACGACGTCATCCGCGATTCGTCCGGCTTCATCGAGGGCTCGGCGGACGGCGGGCACCTTGGCGCCGGCGCGGCCTCGAGCCCGCTCGACGTCAACCGCGCGGTGCAGAACGCGACCGCTGCCGCGCTGCGCGCGATCAAGGTGATCCACGCGACCGCAGCCGCGGAGGGGGCGACGTGAGCGAGATGAAGACAGCGGCGTACCTGTGCGCGGGCTGCGGCCTCGGCGATGTCCTCGATGCCGGCCAGCTGGAGAAGATCGCGCAGAAGGAAGGCAAGATGCACGTCGTGAAGCGGCACGACTTCCTGTGCTCGGCCGCGGGCGTGCAGACGATTCGCGACGACATCGAGAACGAGGGCGTCACGCACGTGATGCTCGCCGCCTGCTCGCGCCGCGCCAAGACCGAGGCGTTCCATTTTCCCGGCGTGGCGATGTCGCGCGCGAACCTGCGCGAGGGCGTGGTGTGGGTCGTGGCGCCGGGCAGCGAGCACGACGAAGTGCGGCAGGAAATGGCCAACGACTACGTGCGGATGGGCTGCGCCGAACTGAAGAAGATGAAGATCCCGGCCGGCAATCCCAACGCGGCCGGCAACAAGCGGATCCTGGTCGTCGGCGGCGGCGCGGCGGGCCTCACGGCGGCGATCGAAGCGGCCGAGACCGGCTACGACGTGGTCGTCGTCGAGAAGGAAGCCGCGCTGGGCGGCTGGGCAGCCAGGCTGTGGAAACGGGTGCCGTTCAAGGCGCCTTACGACGGACCGCGCGACACCGGCATCGTTGACCTCGCGGCCAGGGTCACCGGCCACCCGCGGATCAAGGTCCATCTGCAGTCGACGGTGGTCGAGACCGCCGGCGCGCCGGGGCGTTTCACGATCAAGGTCGCGCGGGAGAGCGGCGAGGTCACCGAGGAGGCGGTCGGCGCGATCGTCCAGGCGACCGGCTTCTCGACCTACGACATCACCCGGCTGCCGGAACTCGGCGGCGGGCAGGACAACGTCGTCGACCAGGCCGGTCTGGAGGCGCTCGCGCATACGGCCAACGGCGGCGCGATCCGGCGCGCCGACGGCAAGGAAGTGGCAAGCGTCGTCTTCGTCCAGTGCGCGGGACAGCGCGACGAATCCGGCGTTCATCTGCCGTACTGCTCCGGCCATTGCTGCGCGACCAGCATCAAGCAGTCGATGTATTTCAAGGACGCGAATCCTGCGGTCGACACCGTGGTGCTCTACACCGACCTGCGCGTGCCGGGCATGGGCGAGGACTTCTACCGCAGCGCGCAGGACAAGGGCGTCACCTTCACCAAGGGCAGGGTGGCGAAGGTCGCGGCCGCAGGCGGTTCGTGCACCGTCCATTTCCGCGACCTGATCCTCGACGAGGACGCCGCGATCGCCGCCGATCTCGTCGTGCTGGCCACCGGGCAGGTGCCCAATTCGGGCGTCGACATCGCGGCGACCGACGAGGCTGCCCTGAAGGCGCAGCCGGTGTCGATCCTCAATCTCGCCTACCGGCAGGGGAAGGACATGCCGCAGCTGAAGCACGGGTTCAGCGACTCGCACTTCATCTGCTTCCCCTATGAAACGCAGCGCACCGGCATCTACGCCGCGGGCCCGGTGCGCCGCCCGATGGACATGCAGCAGGCGACGGAAGATGCGACCGGCGCGGCGCTGAAGGCGATCCAGGCGGTCGAGAACGCGGCGCAGGGCCGGGCCGCGCACCCGCGCTCCGGCGACCTGTCGTATCCGATCGTGCGCCTCGAAGGCTGCACGCAGTGCAAGCGCTGCACCGTCGAGTGCCCGTTCGGCGCGATCGACGAAGACGAGAAGCGCTATCCGGTATTCAACGAATCGCGTTGCCGCCGCTGCGGCACCTGCATGGGCGCGTGCCCGGTGCGCGTGATCTCGTTCGAGAACTATTCGGTGGACACGGTCGGCGCGCAGATCAAGGCGGTCGACATGCCGGACGAGTTTTCCGAGCGGCCGCGGATCCTGGCGCTGGCCTGCGAGAACGACGCCTACCCGGCGCTCGACATGGCGGGCCTGTCGCGCCACGTCCATTCCGCGTTCGTGCGCGTGATCCCGGTGCGCTGTCTCGGTTCGGTCAACGCGATCTGGATCACCGACGCGCTCAACTCCGGCTACGACGGCGTGATGATGATGGGGTGCAAGAAGGGCGACGATTACCAGTGCCACTTCGTCAAGGGGTCGGCGCTCGCGCAGGAGCGGATGGGCAAGATCGACGACACGCTGAAGCAGTTGGGTCTCGAGACCGAGCGGGTGGCGACCTACGAGGTCGCGATCACCGACAGCCGGCGCGTGGCGCAGCTGATCGACGACTACGCGGCCACGATCAAGAGGATCGGGATGTCGCCGATGAAGGGGTTCGCCTGATGAGCGCGCCGGGCCGTCCCAAGCGCGAATTGCTCCCCCTCGGGGGGAAGGCGCGCAGCGCCAAGGGGGCACCATGAGCGCGCCGGGCCGTCCCAAGCGCGAATTGCTCCCCCTCGGGGGGAAGGCGCGCAGCGCCAAGGGGGCACCATGAGCGCGCCGGCGACGACGGGGACCGCGAGGGACGATCCGAACGCGACGGCGATCGCGCGCTACCGCAACAACTTCCTGCAGGAGGTCGAGGAGCGCGTCGAGGACGGCAAGTGGGTGAAGATGTGCATGCAGTGCGGCGTCTGCGCGGGCTCGTGCCCGTTCGGCGCGCACTGGGAGCATTCGCCGCAGAAGATCTTCATGATGATCCGGGCCGGCAAGCGCGAGGAGGTGCTGACCTCCGACTCGATGTGGATGTGCACGTCGTGCTACAACTGCGTGGTCCGCTGCCCGCGGCAGCTGCCGATCACGCAGATCATGCACGGCCTCGCGACGTACGCGCATCACCTCGGCCTCGCGCCGAAGATGCAGCCGACGCGCGACTTCTCGCTGCAGTTCTGGGACAACTGCACGAAGACCGGCCGGGTCAACGAACTGAAGCTGACGCTGGGCCTGTACTTCAAGGACGGCCTCGTCGCCGGCATCAAGCAGGGATGGACCATGCGTTACATCGCGCTCGGACTGCTGAAGGCGAAGCGGTTGAATCCGTTCGAGTTGTTCGGCGGCCACCGCTGCAAGGACGAGAAGGGCGTGACGGCAATGCTGAAGAAGGCCCGTGAAATCGAGGCCCGGCGCAAGACCGGGGCCGCCTGAGGAGATCGGCATGGCGAAGAAGGAATACGCGTTCTACCCCGGCTGCTCGTCGCAGCTGAAGGCGTCGGCGTCGAACTACCTGACGTCGGTCAACTCGATGTGCAGGACGCTCGACGTCAAGCTGACGCCGATCCCGGACTGGAACTGCTGCGGGGCATCGATCGGCTACGCGGGCGGCAGCGAGCTGTCGCGGCACGTGATGAACGCACGCAATTTCGCGCTGGCCGAGACGCACCTGCCGCAGCAGGACATCGTCGCCACCTGCGCCGCGTGCTGGCTCAACGCGCGCGAGTCGAAGGAAAAGCTGGACGGCAGCGCGCAGCTGCTTGCCGACACCAACGAGGCGCTGAGGGAAGCCGGGCTCGTCTACAAGGGCGAGTCTCAGGTGCGCCACATGGTCGAGGTGCTGATCGAGGATTTCGGTTACGACGAATTGAAGAAGCCGGTAGTCAAGCCGCTCGAGGGCATCAAGTTCGCCGGCTACGTCGGCTGCCAGACCAACCGCCCGTTCGGCATCGACGGCGAGTCGTTCGAGAACCCGGTCTACCTCGACAAGTTGGTGGAGACGGTTGGCGGCGAAGCGATTGCCACGTACGACCAGAAGGTCACCTGCTGCGGCGGCGCGCTCGCGTTCTCCGAGCCGGAAAAAAGCCAGAAGCAGATCCGCGACATCGTCGAGTCCGCGTACGACAGCGGCGCCGAGATGATCGTCACGCCTTGCCCCCTGTGCCAGGCCAACGTCGAGGTCTACCAGGCGGAGATCAACCGCAAGCAGGGCACGAAGTTCGCCATGCCGGTGCTCTACTACTCGCAGTTGCTGACCGTTGCGTATGGCGGCAGCGCCAAGGATGCGGGGCTCGACGGCCAGCTGATCCGCGCCGGCAAGCTCGAGGAAATTGCCGCCAGGAAGTAGCCCGGAGATGTAGCCCGGGTCGAGTGCCCGCGAAACCCGCGAGGCGCTCCGGTCAACGGCGGCCCCGGGTTTCGCCCGGGCTCAACCGGGGGTGCCCGGCCCGAACACCTCGTTCGCCTGCTGCGACACGCGCACGAACGTGGTGCGCTTCGACAGCTCGCGCAGCCGTCGCGCCCCGACGTAGGTGCACGCCGACCGCACGCCGCCGAGGATCTCCTGCACGGTGTCTGCGACCGGGCCGCGGTAGGGAACCAGCACCTCCTTGCCCTCGGCGGCGCGGTACTTCGCCACGCCGCCCGAGTATTTCTCCATCGCCGCCTTGCTGCTCATCCCGTAGAAGCGCTGGTAGCTGCGGCCGTCGCGCTCGACGATGTCGCCCGCGCACTCGTCGTGGCCGGCGAACATGCCGCCCAGCATCACGAAGTCGGCGCCGCCGCCGAAGGCCTTCGCAACATCGCCCGGCGTCGTGCAGCCGCCGTCGGCGCAGATGTGGCCCTCCAGCCCGTGCGCGGCATCCGCGCACTCGATGATCGCCGAGAGCTGCGGGTAGCCCACGCCGGTCATCGTGCGCGTCGTGCACACCGAGCCCGGGCCGATGCCGACCTTGACGATGTCCGCACCCGAGAGGATCAGCTCCTCGGTCATCTCGCCGGTGACGACGTTGCCGGCCATGATGACCAGATGCGGGTGCCGCTCGCGGATCTTCGCGACCAGTCGCACGAAGCCTTCGGTGTAGCCGTTGGCGACGTCGATGCAGACATAGCGGATCGCGGAGTCCGCGCCGGTCCCCGCTTCGGCCATCACGCGGCCGAACTTCGCCTCGTCGGCCGCACCGATGCCCATGCAGTAGAACGCGCCCGATTTGCGCTCGAGTGCCTTGAAGAACGTGACGATCTCGTCGACGGTGTAGTGCTTGTGCAGCGCGGTCGACATCTCGAAGGCCTCGAGCGCGCGCGCCATCTCGAACGTCCCGGTCGTGTCCATGTTGGCGGCGATGATCGGCACGCCGTGGTAGGGGACCTGCGCGTGCAGGAAACGGAACTCGCGCGAAACGTCGACGTTCGAGCGCGTGGAGAGCGTGCTCCGCTTGGGGCGGATCAGCACGTCCTTGAAGTCCAGCCTGACCTCGGTCTCGATGCGCATCGGGACTCCCGGCGCCCGGTGGCGGGCGGAAAAAAACGCCGGACCCGGGTTGGGCGCGGCGCTGCCTGATTATAAGGCAACCAGCCACGGTCGGGGTGGCCATCACAAAGCGGCCGTAGGCTTCGAACACCCCGCCGGCAACTTGCGGGCGCAGCTCCGGGCTCGTGCGGTCGCTGTAGTACAGTTCGAGCGCCGGTCCCTGCATCCCCATGCGCCAACGAGACGGGACTTCCCCGGGATGTCTCCGCACACCTTGCCCCCCGTGATCCGCGCCGCGCTCTGGATGTCCGGTGCGCTTGTCTCGTTCTCGGCGATGGCGATTGCGGGGCGGGAGCTCTCGGCGCAGATGACCACCTTCCAGATCCTCTTCTTCCGCAGCCTCGCCGGGTTGGTTCTCCTGTCGGCCCTGCTGCAGCGAACGGGGTGGGCGCAGGTCAGGACGCGCGTCCCGCGCACCCACCTGCTGCGCAACCTCAGCCACTTCGGCGGCCAATACGCCTGGTTCTACGGCATCGGGGTCATTTCACTGACCGAGGTCTTCGCCATCGAGTTCACGGTGCCGATCTGGACGGCCATCCTGGCGACGGTCTTCCTGGGGGAGCGGCTGAGCCGGCAGCGGGCTGTGGCCGTCGTGCTCGGCTTCGCCGGCATCCTCGTCATCCTGCGGCCCGGCGTGGCCCCGCTCAGCGTGCCGGCGCTGGCGGTGCTGGGCGGCGCGCTGTGCTTTGCCGTCGCGTACGTCTTCATGAAGCGCCTTTCCGCCACGGAGACGCCGCTGGCGATCCTGTTCTACATGAACGCGATCCAGCTGCCGCTCGCGCTGGTGCCGGCGCTGCCGCACTGGGTCTGGCCATCGGCCGGGGTATGGCCGTTGGTCGGCGTGGTCGCGGTGACGGCACTCTCGGCGCACTACTGCCTGGCGCGCGCCTTCCGGCTCGCGGACGCATCGGTGGTCGTGCCGATGGACTTCCTGCGCCTGCCGTTGATCGCCGTCGTCGGCTTCGTCTTCTACGGTGAAGCGCTGTCGGTCTGGGTGTTCGTCGGCGCGCTGATCGTCTGCTTCGCGACGTGGCTCAATCTGCGGGGTACCCGGAACGCGAGCCTTTCCGCTTCAGCGATCAAAGTCGCGCGCAGCTGAGCGCGCGGCGGCGGGCGCGCCACGTCCCGGTCGCTACGGCCCCTCCGGCTAGGCGGCCCTCGCGCGCAGCACGGTTTCGCGATAGGGCTTCAAGCCGGCCGCGAGCAACGCGATCGCCGCAAGGTTGGCGACGGTGCCGACGATGAGCATCGACCAGCGCAGCGCGAGATCGTCGGCGAACACGTGGTCCGTCACCAGGGCGACGGCGGTCGGCCCGACACCGAGGCCGATCAGGTTGACGATGAACAGGTAGATGGCGGCCGTCTGGCCGCGCATCGGGTTGGGGACGATCGCCAGGATCGCCGCCGGCGCCGCCCCGAAGGGCATGCCGAGCGCGAACACCGACGGCGCGAGCAGGAAGGCGGCGAGCGTGCCGGAATCCGCCAGCAGAAAGGCGTTGCCCGCGATCGCGGCACCGGACGCGCAGAGGCCCACGCGCAGCGCCGCGTCGGGCAGGCCCTGCCGCAGCCACCGATCGGTGAGCCATCCGCCGAACAGGATGCCGAGGCACCCGAACACCGCCACGATCAGTCCGTAGATGATGCCGACCTCGCCGGCTTTCCAGTTGAACGTCCGGATGAAGAAGCTCGGCACCCAGGCCCCGATGCCATACGAGCAGAACGCGATCATGGCGAAACCGACGTTGTGGCACAGGACGGTCCGCCGGTTGCGCCACAGGTAGGCGACGACGGCGCGCAACGGCACCAGGCTGCCGGACTCGCCGACGCCCTGGCGTGGCGGCTCGCGCACCAGCAGGAACGCAAGGCTGAACACGATGCCGCTGCCACCGAGGACGAAGAACACGAGCTGCCATGGCCGGATGTCGCCCACCAGCGGCAGCGTCACGGTGCCTTGCGCAACGGCGAACTGGATGACGAGCCCGCCCAACAGGAAGGCGATGCCCGAGCCGAGGTAGATCCCCATCGAGTACACGCTGATCGCGGTCGCCCGGCGTTCCGGAGGAAAATAGTCGGCGATCATCGAGTACGCGGCCGGCGAGAGCGTGGCCTCGCCGACACCGACGCCGATCCGGAGCAGGAACAGCTGCCAGTACGAGCGCGCGAGCCCGCAGAGCGAGGTCATCACGCTCCAGACGACCACGCCGGCCGCAATCAGGCCGCGGCGGTTCCAGCGGTCGGCGAGCCTGCCCAGCGGAATGCCGAGGATCGTGTAGAAGATCGCAAACGAGAAACCCATCAGCAGGCTCATCTGCGTGTCGCTGATGCCGAGGTCGCGACGGATCGGCCCGACCAGCAGGTTCAGGATCTGCCGGTCCACGAACGACAGCACGTAGGCGACCATCAGGATCGCCACCACCAGCCAGGGATACGCGGTCGAATGCGCGGCTGCGGTCACGACTGGCTTCATGGCGCTGGTCTCCCTTGCCGACATCGACACATTGACCCGTGCGAACGTAGGCACAATACTCGCATGATGGAGTGCACGACCGGCCATGAGCGATTTCGCGCGCCGGCGAGGCCGCGCACGTTGCGGGGCCCCGGGCACAGTGTAGCCTGACCTCTCGGGAAATCACATGTTCGACACCGATCGCAAGTTCTGGGGCTGGGGTGTTTCCTCCTTCCCCTTCCCGCAGCCGTTGCTGGACCGCGTGCGCGCGTTGCTCGGCGCGCGCTTCGGCGTCGCTCCGCCGGCAGCGCGCCCGGCGCCGGAGCTCGCCGCGATCCGCATCCCGGCACCGGCTATCGTCGTGCCGGCGCAGTTCGCCGACATCGTCACCGCGGAGCGTTACCACCGCGCCGCGCACACCTACGGCAAGGCCTTCCGCGATGTCGTGCGTGCGCTCGACGGCGATTTCGAGTGCGCGCCGGACCTCGTCGCCTATCCCCGCGACGAGGACGACGTCGCGCGCCTGCTGCGCTGGGCCGGCGCGACGGGCGTGGCGGTGATTCCCTTCGGCGGCGGTTCGAGCGTGGTGGGCGGCGTCGAGGCGGATCGCGAGACGCGCGGACGATTCGCCGGCGTGCTGTCGCTCGACCTTTGCCGTCTCGACCGGGTGCTCGCGGTCGACCGCGTCTCGCGTTGCGCGCGCGTGCAGGGCGGCACCTACGGGCCGGCGCTGGAGGCGCAACTGAAGCCGCACGGCTACACGCTGCGGCATTTTCCGCAGAGCTTCGAGTTCTCGACGGTGGGCGGCTGGATCGCCACGCGCGCGGGCGGCCACTACGCCACGCTGTACACGCACATCGACGACTTCGTCGAGAGCGTGCGGATGGTGACGCCGGCGGGCGTGCTGGAAACGCGGCGCCTGCCCGGCAACGGCGCGGGCCCGCAGGAAGACCGCCTCGTGCTTGGCTCGGAAGGTGCGTTCGGCGTCATCACCGAAGCATGGTTGCGCGTGCAGGACACCCCGCGCTGCCGCGCCGGCGGCACGGTGAGCTTCGCCACGTTCGAGCAGGGCGCCGCGGCTTGCCGGGCGCTGGCGCAGAGCGGGTTGTTCCCGGCCAACGCGCGCCTGATAGAGCGCGACGAGGCGGTCTTCATGGGTGCGGGTGACGGCTCGCACCACATCCTGGTGCTCGGTTTCGAGTCGGCGCTCCTGCCGCAGGACGACAAGCTCAGCGCGGCGCTCGCGATCTGCGAGGCCAGCGGCGGCAAGGCGCGGAAGGCCGCCGCCGGAGGGAACGCCGGCGGCGACGATCGCGCCTCGGCGTCCGACGACAGCGCCGACCAGTGGAAGGAGTCGTTCCTGCGCGCGCCGTACCTGCGCGACGAGATCGTGCGCATGGGCTACGTCTGCGAGACCTTCGAGACCTGCACGACCTGGGCCAATTTCCCGGCCCTCGATGCCGCCGTGCGCGCAGCTGCGCAGAGCGCGTTGCAGGAACACTGCGGTGCCGGCCTCGTCACCTGCCGCTTCACCCACCTGTACCCGGACGGACCGGCGCCCTATTACACGATCATCGCGCCGTCGCGGCCCGGCCGGCAGCTGGCGCAGTGGGATGCGATCAAGGACGCAGTGTCGCGCGCGCTGATCGAGCAGGGCGGCACCATCACCCACCACCATGCGGTCGGCAAGGACCACCGGCCCTACTACCTGATGCAGAACGCGCCGCTGTCGCTGGCGATGCTCGAGGCGGCGAAGCGCGCGGTCGATCCGCAGGGGATCATGAATCCCGGGACGCTGCTGCCGCCGGCGTGAATGAGCGGGGAGGCGCCTGCGGCGTGATCGCGGTCACCGTCGATCAAGCCGGCGAGCGACTGCGTCCAGGCCGGCGGGAGAGTTCTACGTGTGCGATCCGTTCTTTCCTGCCTCGACCCGCGCCAGCAGCCGCGCCCAGCCGTCGTCGACCTCGGCCTGCAGCGCGTCGATGTCGGCCGCGGTGAGGTGCCGATAGCGGCGCTGCGGCTTCAGGTAGTCGGCGAGGGGGCGGGTCTTCGCCGGGTAGTTGAGGGTATAGGTGCGCCCGTTCTCGACTTCGTAGAGCGGGAATGCGCCGCTCTCGACCGCATGCCGCGCGGCGGTGAGGCCCGCGTCGTCGGGAAGCCCCCAGCCGTCGAGGCACGGAATGAGCAGCGTGATGATGCGCGTGCCGTGGATCGTCCGGGCCTTCGCGACCTTGCGCAACAGGTCGGGCAGGAAGCCGATGCTGGCGGTGGCCGCGTAGGGCACGTCGTGTGCGGCCATGATCTCGATGAGGTTCTTCTTGCGCGAGGTCTTGCCCGCAGGGGTCGAGCCGGTGCTCGCCAGATGCGGCGTCGACGAGGACTTCTGCGCCCCGGTGTTCATGTAGCCCTCGTTGTCGAGGCAGAAGTAGATGAAATTCTCGTTGCGCTCGGCCGCCGACGACAGGCACTGGAAGCCGATGTCGTAGGTGCCGCCGTCGCCGGCGAGCACGACCACCTGCGTGTCGTGCTCGCCGCGCGCGTCGAGCGCCCGGCGCAGGCCCGTTGCCGCGGCGGCGCTCGCCTCGAGCGTTGGCTGGTACACGGGGATCCGCAGCGAACTGTACGGTTGTGGGCCCGCGATGATCGCCATGCACGAGGGCGGAATGATGGCCATCGTCTTCGGTCCGAGGGCGGCGAGCACGTGCCGCACCGACAGCGCGTCCATGCAGCCCGGACACGCCGCGTGTCCCGAGCAGAGCATGGCGTCTTCGTCCAATTCGAGTTTCTGCATCACGATTGCCTCGGTGCTCGCCCGGCCGCCCGAAGAGCACTGAGCGGCCGCCTCGGGAGGCAGCCAACAGCGTGAGCGTGGGGGCCGTTCATCTTACCCAGATCGAATCCGGTCGCGCTGTGCTGCCGCCCGCCATCCGGACGAACTCGGCGATCTTCTGCGGCGAGACGTTGACGCCGCCCACACCCGCGAGATAGCCGTGAATGCGGGGTGCGTCGGGCATGCCGTAGAGGGCGGCGCGCAGCTCCTGGTGCAGCACGCCGCCATGACCGGGCGAATAGTTGCGATCGAGCACCAGCACCTCGGGCACGCCCGCCAGCGCCGCGCGCAGGGCCTCGACCGGAAGCGGCCGGAACAGCCGCACCTTGAGCAGGCCGACCGCCAGGCCCTCATCGCGCAGCGCGTCGACCGCGTCGCGCGCGGTGCCGCACATGCTGCCCATCGTCACGATGACGGTGCGCGCGCCGTCGCAGCGGTAGCGCTCGATCAGCCCGTAGCTGCGGCCCGTGCGCTCGCTCCATTCGCGGTCCGCCGCGAGCGCGACCTCCGGCACCTCGGCCATCGCCTCGCCGAGCGCCTGCCGGTGGCGGCAGTACATGTCCTGCGTCACCACGTTGCCCCACGACTCGACCTTCGCGGTGTCGAGGCGATGGGCGGGCGCGTACGGGGGCAGGAACGCATCAACCAGGTCCTGTGCCGGCACGAGCACCGGCTCGAGCGCGTGCGAGACGTAGAAGGCGTCGTGGTTCACCATCACCGGCAGCAGCACCCGTTCGGCCACCTTGAACGCCTGGAGCACCGTGTCGAGGGACTCCTGGGCGCTCTCCGTGTAGTACTGGACCCAGCCGGTGTCGCGCTGCGCGAGGCTGTCGGTCTGGTCTGGCCAGAACGCCCAGGGCGACGCCAACGTCCGGTTGACGTTGGCCATCACGATCGGCGCCCGCGCGCCGCTCGCGTAATGGAGCAGCTCGTGCATCAGCAGCAGGCCCTGCGAGGCGGTCGCCGTGAATACGCGCACACCGGCCAGCGAAGCGGGGATGCAGGCGGCCATCACCGAGTGCTCGGACTCCGGCGTGATGACCTCGGCGTCGAACTCGCCGGCGGTCTGGAATTCGGTGAGCAGCTCGAGGATCGGCGTCTGCGGTGTGATCGGATAGAGGGGGACCACCTTGGGTCGCGCGAGGCGCGCCGCCCAGGCGACCGCGTGGTTGCCGGTCAGCAGCATCGGTTTCGCGCGCGCCACTGTTTCGTCACGCGCATTCATCGCGCGCCTCCGTGCGGCGCCGGTGCCGGGTGGACATGGCGAGTCGGCGCGGGCGACTCGCGCGGCGACGCGCCCTTCGGGCCTTGGCTCGGCTTTGCCTCGCCCGCCGCGCTCATCGCTCCTCCTCGACCATCTTCATCGAGCCGGTCGGGCACTCCTTGACGCAGAGGCCGCAGCCCTTGCAGTAGTCGGTCAGGACCACGTAGCCGCTGCCCTCGCGCTGCACCGCGAGGTCGGGACAGTAGTGGACGCAGTTGTCGCACTGGATGCAGGTGCCGCAGGAGAAGCAGCGCTCCGTTTCGGCGAGCGCCTGGTCGACATCGAAACCGATCTGCACTTCGGCGTCGCCCGCGAGACGCTGCGCGGCGGGGAGCCGCTGTTCGCGCGCCCGCGCCTGCCCCGGGTAATAGAAGGTGTTGATCGCCGCGAGTGGAACTACCGGCTCGGCGTCGCCATCCGCGCCGGCAGCGGCACCGCGGTCCTGCGCGCCCTGCGCGCCGTCGCGCAGCACGCGATCGATCTCGTGCGCGGCGCGCTTGCCCATGCCGATCGCCTCGGTCACGAAGCGCGCCATGCTCGCGACGTCGCCGCCGGCGTACACGCGCTCGAGGCTCGTCGCCTGGCGCCGGTCGGCCCTGAGCAGCGCGCCGTCGGCGGCGAGCGCGGCGGCGAGCGGCGCGAGGTCGGGGTCCTGCCCGATCGAGGGGACGATCGCATCCGCCGCGAGCGTGAATCCGCTGCCTTCGATCGGCGTCACCGTGAATTGCCCGTGTTGCGCACCCTGGTCGAACCGCACCCGCACGCACATGAGCGACAGGCCGGTGTCGCCCGTGTCGACGGCTTCGGTCAGCATCGCGCCGTCAACGAGCGCGATGCCTTCCTCCAGCGCTTCGGCGACTTCCTCGCGTTGCGCCGGCATCTGCGCCGCGCTTTCGAGCGCGAGGATCGTGACATCGTGCCCCGCGCGCCGCGCGCTGCGCGCGACATCCAGGGCGGCGCTGCCGCCGCCGATCACGACCACACGCCTGCCGAGCGCGGGGGGCATGCCGGCATTCGCCTGCGCCAGGTAGTCCGCGCCGTCCATCACCCAGGGCCGCGCGTAATCGAGCCGCGGCAGCCGCTTCTGGCAGCGGGCGCCGATGGCGATGTAGACCGCGTCGAAGCCGGCGCGCAGGCGCGCGAAGTCGTCCGGCGTCGCCATCGCTTCGCCGCAGCGCACGTCGATCCCGAGCGCCACGATGCGCGCGATCTCGCCGTCGAGCACCGGGCGCGCGAGGCGATAGGATGGAATGCCGTAGCGCATCAGACCGCCGAGCTCCGGGCGGGATTCGAACAGGGTGACCGCATAACCGCGCCGGCGCAGATGGAACGCCGCCGCCAGGCCCGAGGGCCCGCCGCCCACGACCGCGATCCGCGCGTCGCGCGGCGCGTCGATCGGCGCAAACGCCCAGCCCTCCGCGAGGGCCTGGTCGCCGACGTGGCGTTCGAGCCGGCAGATCGCCAGCGCATCGTCAAACGCGGCGCGATTGCACGCGGCTTCGCACGGGTGGTGGCAGATGCGCCCGGCGACGGCGGGAAACGGGTTGTGGCGGGTGAGGATCTCCCACGCGCCGCGGAAATCGCGCGCGCGGGCGCGGCCGATCCACTCGGCGATGTCGCCGTTGACCGGGCATGCGGCGTGGCACGGCGACGGGGCGTGGATGTGCCGCGGCAGCGCGGCCCGCCACGAGCCGGTCTTGAACACCTCGGTTGTCCCGGTGGTCCAGATACTGGGAACCGCATCGTTCGCGTTCATGCCGCAGCCGCCTCGGTCACGCCCTGCGCTTGGTGACGATCGAACCGTCGGCGTCCGGCCGCGATTCGCGATTGCTCCGATCCCCACGCGCCTTGCGCGCGGGCACCCTGGTCGCCGCTCACACCGCCACCGCCAGGCTTTCGAGTTGCGCGTCGACCCGCCGGTAGCCCTCTTCACACGCGGCGACGTTCTCGTCGTGCAGCTTCGGCGCCTCCTCGACGAGCACCCGGATGAGCACTTCGAGCTTCGGCGCCAGAAGCGCCCGTGCGAACGCCCCGAGCAGCGCGGAATTGACGATCCGTCCCAGGCCGTGGCGGCGAGAAATCGCCATGCCGTCGATGGGGATCACCCGATAGCCCGGCAGCTTCGCGGCGAACTCTTCCGCCGCATGCGACGAGTTGACGACGATCAGCGTGTCCGGGCGGGCGGTAGCGAGCAACCGGCCTTCGAGCAGGGTCGCGTCGAAGCACAGGATCGCGTCGGCCTGCTCGATGTCGCAGCGGACGCGAACCGGCCGGTCGTCCACGCGAATGAAGGAGCTCACCGGCGTGCCCCGCCTCGCCCCGCCGTAGCTGGCGAACGACTGCACGGCGCGGCCCTCGGCGAAGAACGCCGTCGCCAGCAGGTTGCCGGCCGTCTGCGCGCCTTGGCCACCGCGGCCCTGAATGATGATCTGCAGCAAGGGCGGAACTCCCGTGGCGTCCGGTGCAACGGGCGGGCGTGCATGCCCGGACCCGCCGCGGACGCGTGGCGTCCATTGTTGGACTGGTCCCTGGGACATTCCTTGGGGCAGATCAAGAAGATCGCGATACCGCAGTGCAACACGAGCCGGGCTCGCGCCGAGCCAGCGCGCTACCGGGCCTGCAACGGCTTCTTGATCGTGATGGCGCCGCGAATCTCGCCGGGGCGTGAGCGGGCGCGGTCAAATGCCCTCGGCATCGCCTTCCTCGTCGCGCGCGAGGCGTTCGGCTGCGTCGCGTTCCAGCCGCCGCAGCGTCTCCTGGCGTTGTTCGATCCGCTTTGCGGCAGCCTCCGCATGCAGCGGAATCGTCGCTTCGCCGAACAGCGTCTGCCGCAGGAAGCGGAAACCGAACAGCATCAGCGCGGCGTCGTCGGTGAGGATCGCCTTCATCTCGTCGGCGGGGAGGTCGAAGAGCTCGGCGAAACCTTCGCTGGCGACGAACACGCGGAAGCGGTCGAGGTCGTAGCAGGCCATGAAAAACAGCTGCAGGCTGCGCTTCGACGGCTTGCCGATGGTCGGGCCGGAGGACTTCTTCTTGAGGATCAGTTGCCGCCAGCCGCGGGCGAGCTCGTCGTATTGGGGCAGGCCCTGTTCCTCGCGATACGCTTCGATCGTGAGCTCGCGCGGCTCGTGGTGGCCGAGGCAGTGCAGCTCCCTGACCATCGCGTAGGCATCGCGGTCCGTGGTCTCGTCCTGCCTGCGCATCGACAGCAACGCGACCGGGTAATAGCGGCAGGCCGTGGGCCGGTCGCTGTAGACCCCGCAGCCCTCCGCCTCCATGAATCGGCAGGCGGTGCCGTCCTCGACCGGGCGCAGCTTGACGCCGGCGATGCCGTCCTTCTCCATCTCGTAGGGCACCGTGTACCGCTCGAGGAACCCGGTCGTCGTCAGATCGAGGCGGCGCGCGAGCCGCAGGATGTCGTAGGGCGTCAGCGAGATATCGATGTTGCTGCAGCAGGCATTCCAGCACGCGATGCCGCGGTGACAGCGGAAGCGGATCGTCTTGCTCCCGTCCATCATCTGCGGGAGCACCGGGCTATCGGGGAACGGCGTGTCCTGCATGTTGTGCGAAAACGGGGTCTGGTCCAATTTCCTCAGCAATGGAGTCAGGTCCAATTTCCGAAGGGCAGAAATGGGGTCAGGTCCTGATTTCCTCGTCGGACTGCGCCCATCGCTCGCCAATCTGCAGGAAATTGGACCTGACCCCATTTTCGCTACGCGCATCTGACCCCGTTTTCCCCTCCGAAAATCGGGCGCCCTACAATGGGACACTCGGGTTTGTCACCCGCCCGCTCGCGGAGCGAGCGTTTGGTCATGCTAATGCGGTGCCGCCGCCTTGAACAGCTTCGACTTGTCGACGAGGTCGACGTGCCGGCGCTTGAAGCACGTCCACTTTCTCGTGTTCTTGTCGTACACCGAGTTGACGAAGCAATGCCAGTTTTCCTCGTCGACGAAGTTCTTGTCGGTCCGGTAATAGAAGCCCGGATAACGCGACTCCTCGCGGAACTGGATGTGCTTCATGTGCGCTTCGGCGGTGATGATGCGGTGGTAGTTCTCCCATGCGCGCAGCAGCTCGTGCAGGTCCTTCGCGCGCATCTTCCCGGCGTCCTCCTTCAGCATCTCCAGCTTTTCCTCGGCGACCGCGAGCATCTTGTCGTTGGTATTGTAGTAGGTCGCACAGCCGGCGACGTACTCGTCCATGATCTTCTGCAGCCGGAACTGCAGCATCTTGGGCGTGATGTAGTGCGGGTTGATGTCGATCGCCGTCGTGTAGTCCTTGTGCTCGAGGAACGTGCGCACCGGCTGGTAGATTTCCTCCGCCAGTTGCGCGGGGGCGGTGTCGAGCTCGGGCTTCCAGTCCTTGTGGTCGAGCGCGAACTTGACCATCGCCTTGGCGGCGAGGCGGCCTTCGGCGTGCGAGCCGGACGAGAACTTGTGGCCCGACGCGCCCACGCCGTCGCCGGCGGTGAACAGGCCCTTCACCGTGGTCATCGAACGATAGCCCCAGTTCCAGCCGCGCGGCAGGTGGGCCGGCACGCCGTCGTAGTCGCCTTCGTCGGCCGTGGGCGCGCCCAGGTCTTCCGGACCGGACACCCAGATGCCGCAGCAGCCCGAGTGCGAGCCGAGCAGGTAGGGCTCGGTCGGCATCAGCTCGGAGTTCTTCTTGTCGGGCTCGATGTTCTCGCCCGCCCAGATCCCGCACTGGCCGATGCACATGTCGAGGAAGTCTTCCCACGCCTCGGACTCGAGGTGCTTGACCTCTTTCGGCGTCAGCGATTCGCGCAGCCGGGCGAGCGCGCCGACGGTGTCCATGTAGATCGGGCCGCGGCCTTCTTTCATCTCCTTCAGCATCAGGTGATTGCGCAGGCACGACGCGGGGACCGCCGCCTGCCCGTACGGCGGGTAGTCGTCGAGCAGTGCCTTGTTCTTGACCATGTAGTCTTCGCCGTAGGCGTTGGTCGCCTTGGCCTTGAACAGCAGGAACCACGCGCCGACCGGCCCGTAGCCATCCTTGAAGCGCGCCGGGACGAAGCGGTTTTCCATCATCGTCATCTCGGCGCCGGCCTCGGCCGCCATCGCGTAGGTCGAGCCCGCGTTCCACACCGGGTACCAGGCGCGGCCGGTGCCCTCGCCCACCGAGCGGGGGCGGAACAGGTTCACGCAGCCACCGGCGGCGAGCAGCATCGCCTTCGCCTTGTAGACGTAGATGGTGTTCTCGCGGACCGAGAAGCCGACCGCGCCGGCGATGCGGGAAGGATCGTTCTTGTCCTTGACCAGCTTGACGATGAACACGCGTTCCTGAATGCGGTCGAGACCGAGCGCCTTCTTCGCGGCCTCGGCGACGATCCACTTGTACGACTCGCCGTTGATCATGATCTGCCACTTGCCCGAGCGCACCGGCTTGCCGCCGTCCTTCAGCGTCGGGAGTCCCTCGCGCTGCGACTCGGCGCCGTCGTGGCGCACGCCGTCGGCGTCGGTCTTCCAGATCGGCAGCCCCCACTCCTCGAACAGGTGCACCGACTCGTCGACGTGCCGGCCGACGTCGTAGGCGAGGTCGTCGCGCGTGATGCCCATCAGGTCGTTGCTGACCATGCGGGTGTAGTCGGCCGGGTCCATGTCCGGACCGATGTAGGTGTTGATCGCGGACAGGCCCTGCGCGACGGCGCCGGAGCGGTCCATCGCCGCCTTGTCGATGAGCTTGATCTTCAGATCGATGCCGGTCTCGGCCTTGGCGGCCTCGGCCCAGCGCATCATTTCGTAGGCAGCGCCGCAACAGGCCATGCCACCACCGATCAGCAGGATGTCGAGTTCCTCCTCGACGATCCTGGGATTGCCGAATGTTCCTTCAGACATTGCGTTCACCTTGTCTCGTAAATGGCGCTCATTTGCGCCGGATCAGTTCTTCGGGCTTGCCGGGGCGATAGCCGCCGGACTGCGTGAAGTAGCCCGTCCTGGTGATGTCGGCGAGCTTGGGCATCGACTTGCCGCCGTACGGGTCGATCGAGCCTTCCGCCGTCGTGCGGATGGGGAACTTGAAGCGCTTGAGATTGCCGTTGCGGAACCTGATCGTCCACATGATCGAGTCCGACCCGCGCAGCGGCTGCACCGAGCCGCCGAGCGGCACGATGTCGGCGTAGTGGCGGACCTCGATGGCGTTCTGCGGACAGATCTTGACGCAGGAATAGCACTCCCAGCACTGCTCGGGCTCGTGGTTCCACGCCTTCATCGGGTGGCCGGTCTGCGAGCCGTCCTTGTCCAGCGCCATCAGGTCATGCGGGCAGATGTACATGCACGCGGTCTTGTCCTGGCCTTTGCAGCCATCGCACTTGTCGGTTCGAACGAATGTCGGCATTGCTTCCTCCTCCAGAAAACGAACATCCTCGGAAAAATCGGCGGCTCAACGAGCCTCGAGCCCCGCGTAGTATTCGCGCAGCACCGCAACGACTTCCGGCCGGCTGAACTCGGGCGGCACGTCGGCGCCCTCGGACAGCCATTTGCGCAACTGCGTCCCGGACACCTGCAGCCGGTCCGCGTCGGGATGCGGACACGTCCGGCCGGACGCCATGCCGCCGCACTTGTAGCACCAGAACGCCACGTCGATCTTCAGCGGCTGCGTCTCGAGCGCGCCCTTCGGCAGGTGGTCGAAGATGTGATGCGCGTCGAACGGGCCGTAATAGCTGCCGACGCCGGCATGGTCGCGGCCGACGATCTGGTGCGAACACCCGTAATTCTGCCGGAACAGCGCGTGCAGCAGCGCCTCGCGCGGTCCGGCGTAGCGCATGTCGAGCGGATAGCCTGCCTGCACGACCGTCCCCGGCACGAAGTACTTGTCGGCGAGCAGCGCGATGGTGCGGGTGCGCACCTCCGCCGGTATGTCGCCCGGCTTCAGCGCCCCCAGCAGCGAATGCACGAGCACGCCGTCGCAGACTTCGATCGCGACCTTGGCGAGATACTCGTGCGAGCGGTGCATCGGGTTGCGCGTCTGGAACGCCGCGATCTTCGACCAGCCGAGCGAGGTGAACAGCGCCCGCGTCTGTCCCGGCGTCATGAACAGCGCGCCGTACTTGTCCGCGAAGCCGCCCGTCGACAGCACCCGGATCGGGCCGGCCAGGTTCACGTCGCCCTGCTCCATCACCAGCTTGACGCCGGGGTGCGCGAGATCGGTCGTCCGGAACACCGTGGCGCACTCGTGGGCCTTGTCGATCGCGTACTTCTCGGTCACGGTCATCGTCGCCAGCGCGTCGCCGGTTTCGGGATCGATGAGGGCGATGTCGCTGCCGGTCGCGATCGCGTCCGCAGTGGCCGCCGCCGCCGACAGCGTGATGGGGATCGGCCAGAACAGGCCGTTCGCCATCTTCATGCCGTCGCAGACGCCCGCCCAGTCGGCACGCGTCATGAATCCGTCGAGCGGCGTGAAGCCGCCGATGCCGAGCATGATGATGTCGCCCTTCTCGCGCGAGCTGACGCGCACCGGCGGCAGCGTCACGGCGCGTCGCTTTTCGGCGGCGAGCGCATTGCCGTGGAGTAGCAGGGGCCGCAATTCTCCGCCGCCGTGCGGACTAACCAGCGCCATGATGTCGTTCTCCTCCTCTGTCGCCGTGTTTGCGCATCAGTTTCGCTGTCCAGGTCGCATGCTGCGTCACCGCCGCCGCGTAGCCCGGGTTGCGCGCAACGAAACCAGGGGCAGGCGCTTCGTCGCGGCGCCTACCCGGGTTTCGCTGCGCGCAACCCGGGCTACAGCTCTTATGACGATTCGTGCTGAGATAATAACCATAAACGTTCCGGGCAAGACAAGGCCTTGATTCGGCACAAGATCAGGCAATCGCTTGATAGTAGAGATTCTGCGGGTGGTTCGCCTCCGCAAAGAAGAACCACCGCTCCGCCAGCAGTCCGGCGTACTGGACCAGGAACGCCGGGACCAGCAGCGCCACGGGCGCGCCGGCGAGGCAAGCCGCCATCAACAGCGCCGGCAGCACGAAAGCGCCGGCCAGGAACAACCACCTGATCGAGCGCAGGAAGAACGCCGACCTCCCGTGGAAAAACTCGTGCGTGTTGAACGATCCCCCCATGAAGCCCATCGATTTCTGCACGATGTGGGGATGCTTGATGCCGATCGCCGTTTGCAGCGTCGACCGGGGTCGCAGGCGGGCATTGCGCATCAGCGCCGCGACGCGGCTCGCGCATCCCGCCAGCGTCAGCGCCAGCGCCGTGGCCGCGAGGAACCGTGAGACGCCCGGTGCCGTCCACACCGATAACGCGGCGGCCAGCGTGAAGCCCGACGCGCCGCCGAGCAGCGTGAAATTGATCACCGTCAACGGGCTTGCCCATTCGCGCAGGAACGGCAGGCAGGCGTAGATCATCGCGGTGCACAGGAAAAGTGCGAACGCGAACACGGTGCCGATGACGCCGAAGACGAACGTCGCATCGACCGCAGTTCCCGAGCCGAGTGTCGCCAGCACCGGGTTCGAGCCCAGCAGGTGCAGCGCGCCGTAGACGAACACCGTGCCCATGAACGCGGGCAGCACGACCACTTCGCGCGACAGCCACGACGTCCGCCAGCGCGCCGCCGAGCGCCACGCGCGTTCCGGGCGGCCGAGGTGGAAAAACGACGCCACCAGTCCGGCGCCGAGGAACCCCAGCGCGACGAGGCTGCCGTGCGCATGGAAGGCGTGCCCATCCTGCGGCGGCAGCAGGGCGAACAGGGCACCCAGCTGCACGCTGAACAGCGCAAGGAACAAGCCCTGCCCGGCGCCGATCAGCGTCGTCAGGAACAGCACGGAAAAGTCGGGTCGCATGATCGTTCGCAGACCCTTACCACGACATGACGTCGTCGAGCGAAGGTTCCGACTTGGCCGGCTTCGGCAGCAGGCCGTCGAGCTTCAGCGGGTTGTCGACGCGTTCCAGCTCGTCCTTGTGGATATGCATGGGCGTCTTGCGCCGCGGCAGGTAGTGATTCGCCGGGTGCGTGCCCCATTCCGGCATCAGCGCATAGCCGGCGTTGTCGCGGATCGCCTGCGACACCACCGAATCGGGATCGTGGATGTCGCCGAACAGCCGCGCGTTGGTCGGGCAGGCCATCACGCAGGCCGGCTTGCGCTCGGATTCGGGCAGCGCGGCGTCGTAGATCCGGTCGACGCACAGCGTGCACTTGGTCATCACCTTGCGCTCGGGATCGACTTCGCGGGCGCCGTACGGACAGGCCCACGAGCAGTACTTGCAGCCGATGCACTTGTCGTAGTCGACGAGCACGATGCCGTCCTCGGCGCGCTTGTAGCTGGCGCCGGTCGGGCACACCGGAACGCAGGGTGGGTCCTCGCAATGCAAGCACGATTTCGGGAAGTGGACCGTCTGCGTGTTGGGAAATTCGCCCACCTCGAACGTCTGCACGCGGTTGAAGAACGCGCCGGTCGGGTCCTTGCCGTACGGGTTCATGTCGGCGAGCGGCCCCGCCGACCCCGACGTGTTCCATTGCTTGCAGCTGGTGACGCAGGCGTGGCAGCCCACGCACACGTTGAGGTCGATGACGAGCGCGAGCTGGGTCACGACGTGCGCTCCCGGCATGCCGGCTTTGTCGGTGAAGTCTTCGCCGACGTGCGGAAATCCGACGCAGGATGTGCCCGGTGCGGGTTGGGCCCGGGGCGCGGGCGCAATTCGGCGCAAGCCGTGGGTCGGATGCATGGGACGGGTCGCTGATCGTGCCCGGCGCGGGCGAGGCCCGGCGCGCGGGCGCGATTCGGCGCAAGCAGTGGGTCGACTGCGCGGGACGGCTCGCGAGGGCCGGTCAACACACGACCGGCCGGTCGCGAGCCGCGCGCAGTGGCGACCACGCGCCTCAACGCGCCCGCGCCCCGGGCCTCGCCCGCGCCACCACCGGCTGTGCCATGCGCAGAGAGCCCAGGTCGTCGCCAACGTCCACCGGCTGTGCCATGCGCAGAGAGCCCAGGTCGTCGCCAACGTCCACCGGCTGTGCGATACGCAGGAGCTCCGGGTTTTCGCCCCCATGCCACAGTCCGTGCCTGGCAGCGGTCAGGGCGCCGCGTGGCGGTTGGGGCGGCAGCGGTCTTGCGATGGGGCCTGGCAGCGCTCAGGGCGCCGCGCGCGCCCGTGGGCCGCGCGGACCGTCCACGGGTGGCGCGGCCGCCCGGCGGTCGTGTGTTGACCGCCTGCGGCCGCGCCGGGTCCCCGTAGGTCCGCACGCTTGCGGCCCTCGGGCGCGCGCGGCGCCCTGAGCGCTGCCAGGCCCCATCGCAAGACCGCTGCCGCCCCAACCGCCACGCGGCGCCCTGAGCGCTGCCAGGCACGATCGCAAAACTCCTGCGGCCCCAGCGGGCGCGCGCGGTGCCCCGAGCGCTGCCCGGCACCCTCGCAAGATTCCTCCGGCCCCGGACAGCGCCCGGCGTCCTGACCGCTGCGTGGCACGGACACCCCAAGCTCACACGAATCGGCGAAAGGCGTTTCACTTGCGCCCCCCGCGGCCCGCGAAATAGGCCTGCCAGCGCGGCGTGGCGCCGGTGCCGGGCGCCGCCGGCACGGGAGCGAATTGCGGCGATGTCTCCCTGGGCTCGTCCGCTTCCGCCTTGCAGATCCGCACGCGGACGTCGTACCACGCCGCCTGCCCGGTGACCGGATCCGAATTGGAGACCGGCGCCGCGCCCGGGCCTCCGCGCAGCTCCTCCGAAATCAGGTGGTTGAGCAGGAACCCGCGTTGCGCTTCGTTGGCGTCGGCCGAAAGGCGCCATGCGCCCGGCGTCTTGCCGATCGCGTTCCACGTCCAGACGGTGCCCGGCTCGACCGCTTCGGAGTAGCTGGCGAGACAGCGCACCTTGCCCCATTCCGACTCGA
>Ga0315276_10000845_pt1 | contig 26870 bp, 22 predicted proteins | sample YL17G05_0_MG_FD_204542 | JGI IMG/M metagenome (GOLD analysis project Ga0315276, IMG submission 204542) | Sediment microbial communities from Yellowstone Lake, YNP, Wyoming, USA - YL17G05_0 | ecosystem: Environmental > Aquatic > Freshwater > Lake > Sediment | place: USA: Wyoming | collected... | reverse complement strand
GCACAAGCAGATATATCCCCAACCTGGATGGGTAGAGCATGATCCGCTTGAAATCTGGCAGCGGACCAAAGAGGTTATACACGAAGTCGTAACAAAGGGAAATATCGTTCCAGGGGACATTGCAGCAATTGGGGTGACCAACCAGCGTGAAACGACTGTGGTTTGGGATAGAAATACGGGTATACCTTATTACAACGCCATTGTCTGGCAGGACACACGCACCAAGGAAATTTGTGATGGACTTGCCGCCGATGGTGGTCAGGACCGTTTTAGGTCGAAAGTTGGCTTACCCCTTACGACTTATTTCTCTAGTCCAAAAATCATGTGGCTGCTTGATAATATCCCAGAAGTAAGAAAAGCTGCTGAACATGGGAATGCTATCTTTGGTAACATCGATAGTTGGATTATCTGGTGGTTGACTGGTGGTTCAGACCATGGGGTTCATGTCACAGATGTAAGTAATGCCAGCCGGACTATGCTGATGGATCTGATGAGCCTGGATTGGGACGATGAAATTTTGAGTACCTTAAATATCCCAAGGAATATGTTACCTCGTATCTGCCCCTCCAGTGATCCAGCTACATTTGGGATAACAACAACCGATGGTCCTTTTGGCGATGCCATACATATCTCCGCTGATTTGGGTGACCAACAAGCTGCTTTGGTGGGTCAAACCTGCTTCAACATTGGAGAAGCGAAAAACACCTATGGAACGGGCTGTTTCATGTTGTTGAACACAGGGAATGAGATAATTCATTCTACGCATGGTCTATTAACTACCCTTGGGTATAAATTTGGGGATAATCCTGCGATCTATGCCTTGGAAGGGTCAATCGCGATTACCGGTGCCCTGGTCCAATGGCTTCGGGATAACCTGGGCCTGATATCAAAATCTTCAGATGTTGAAGAGCTAGCCAGGGAAGTGAATGATAACGGGGGCATATATTTCGTCCCTGCATTTTCCGGTCTTTTCGCTCCTTATTGGCGTTCGGATGCCAGAGGAGCAATCGTTGGTATGACCCGATATATTAACAAAAGTCATCTTGCACGAGCTACACTTGAAGCGACTGCGTACCAAACCCGTGAAGTCTTGGACGCCATGAGAGAAGATTCAGGAGTCGAACTGAAAAATCTAAAGGTAGATGGTGGAATGGTTTTCAACCAGCTTCTAATGCAGTTTCAAGCGGATATCCTCAATGTTCCGGTGGTTCGCCCAAAAATTACAGAAACCACTGCTTTAGGCGCTGCTTATGCTGCTGGGCTGGCAGTTGATTTTTGGAAAGGTCTTGATGATTTACGGTCTAACTGGCAAGTCGGTCAGGCTTGGAATCCTCAAATGGACACATCGCACCGCGAGAAACTATATAAAGGTTGGCTAAAAGCTGTCGAACGGACATTTAATTGGTTAGATGAGTGAATAAGTTCATGATACTCCAAATGGCAGTTCCACAAATAATTTTGAGGAAAATTCATGCGTCACTTTGAAACAGATGTCCTGGTGATCGGAGGTGGCGCAACTGGAACAGGTATTATTCGCGACCTCGCAATGCGTGGGTTCAAATGCCTTCTCGTGGAAAAGCGTGACCTGGCATATGGTACCACCGGCCGTTATCATGGGTTGCTTCATAGTGGCGCGAGATATGTGGTTAAAGATCCTTTAGCTGCCAGTGAATGTATCGAGGAAAACCGCATCCTTCGTAAGATAATGCCGCAATGCATTGAAGATACAGGTGGTTTTTTTGTACTTACATCCCATGATGACCCGAAATACATTCCACAATTTCTTAATGGATGCCGTAATGCAGGAATACCAGTTGAGCAAGTCCCAATTCATCAGATGCTCAAGGATGAGCCATTTCTGGATCCGCAGATTCAGCAATGTTTTCGCGTACCAGATGCCTCGGCTGATTCTTTTCTCGCATCTGATTTAACTGCTGAATCTGCTCGCCAATATGGTGCCCAGGTATTTACTTATTGTGAAGTGCTGCAGCTTTCCATAAAGCCCCATTCATCAACGAACGTTCCGATGGTCACAGGAGCTTTATGCCATGATCTAGTGAAGGATGAGGATGTGCAGATTAATGCCAGCATGGTAGTTAATGCATCCGGTGCGTGGGCTGGAATAATTGCCAAGATGGCGGGAATTAACCTTCAAATGCTTCCTGGAAAAGGAACCATGCTGGCATTAAACCACCGGGTGGTGAATACGATCATAAATCGTTGTAAATTGCCATCAGATGGTGACATCTTGGTCCCCGCACACACCGTCGCAGTAATTGGAACTACAGATATCAGGGTTGTAGATCCTGAGACATACTCAATTGAACCTTGGGAAATCCGATTAATGCTGGACGAGGGAGAGAAAATCATCCCAAAATTTAAACAATTCCGAATTTTACGCGCCTGGGCTGGTGTGCGCCCTTTGATTCAGGAAGCTTCCTCAGGCAATGACCGAGATATCAGTCGTGTCTTTTCTTTGCTCGATCATGCTGAACGTGATGGTATTGGGGGGTTTATCACCATAATCAGTGGTAAGTGGACGACATATCGTAAGATGGCGGAAGCAACGGTTGATAAAGTATGTGAACAACTAAATACCAGTCGTCCTTGTCGCACTCACCTTGAGGTTTTACCCTCAAAAAACGAGATCGATCGACCTGGTCATTATCTGGGAGCACGCTTAGAGAAAATCGAGAAAGATACGCTATATGGTCGTCTGGTATGTGAATGTGAGTTGGCAACCCGAGAGGAGGTTGAGCAAGCAATAATTCATTCTAATGCCAGGACTCTCGATGATATTCGACGAGACATCCGTTTGGGAATGGGGCCCTGCCAGGGTGCATTTTGCACGGTCAGGGCTGCAGGAATATTTCATGGACTGAGACACCCCCCCATAGAAGAAACCAATGCCACCCTTAAAGATTTCCTGGAAGAACGTTGGAAAGGAAATTTATCAATTTTATGGGGACAGCAGTTACGACAGGAACGGTTTAGTGAGCTAATTTATATTAGCAACCTAAATACGAACAACCTGCCTGGAGAATCCAGGTCAAGATTCTCCAGCGTAGGATATATAAAATCAAACGAGATTGCGATAGAACCAACGCCTCAAACCCAACCTACATGGACTGGAGAACCTGCTCATAAGGATGCTCCACCTGTGGACGTCGTTGTTATCGGCGCAGGATTGTCCGGATTAATCGGGGCATGGCAAGCCTGTTTAGCCGGTCTGAACACAAAAATCATCACCAAAGGTTGGGGAACAACCTACTGGAGCACTGGATGTATCGATATCTTAGGTTACAAGCCTCCCGATTTTACTCAAAGGATAACTTCTCCAGCTGAATATCTAAATGAATTTATAAAAACATTTCCCAATCACCCCTATTCGCTGGTTGGCCAGGAGGTGCTCGAAAAGGCAATCCACTCATTCAAGCAGTTAAGTGAGGAAGTCCAATACCCTTACTATGGGTCGTTAGACACAAATCTATTGCTGCCTACTGCGGTGGGATCAGTCCGCCCGACGTGTTTGGCACCAATGTCAATGATAGCAGGAGATTTGAGTGATCCATCACCGATGCTGATTGTTGGATTCGACCAATTCCTTGATTTTTACCCGGCATTAATTGCTGATAATCTCAATATCCAAGGGTTTCTTGCTAAAGATATTATGTTGGATTTACAATCTCTCCGCGCCCGCAAATTCATGTCTGGTATGGTGCTGGCACGCTTATTTGATGAACCAGAATTTCGCCAGGAAGTCATTGACGCCTTAAAAACAAAACTTGGAAATATAAGTCGTATCGGTTTTCCCTCTGTTTTAGGCTTAAATAAAACGAATGAAGTTCTACGAGACCTGGAGTCATCTCTGGGTATAAAAGTATTTGAAATACCAGGTTTACCTCCTTCTATTCCCGGAATTCGGTTACATAACCTCCTTGTAGCAGAAATCGAAAAGCTTCATGGAGCGGTATACAATGGCATGTTGGTTACACATGCAGATATTGAAAACAATCATATAAAAAACGTATATTCAGATGCTGCAGCAAGGCAAATATCACATCCTGCTAAGTACTATATCCTTGCCACTGGAGGCATCCTTGGTGGCGGAATAATCACTAACGAGAATGGCTATGCGAAGGAGCTGGTTTTTGATTTACCTGTTAAGTTACCTCTCTTACGGTCTGCTTGGTTTAACGACCAATATCTCTCTCATGAAAGTCATCCCATCCATTCAAATGGAGTAACCGTGGATTTTAGCCTTCATCCTCTAGATGATATGGACCAGATCACTTTACTCAACCTATACGCAGCTGGTAATATCATTGGAAACTACGATCCCATTCGTGAACTTTCCCTGGAAGGAATCGCCCTGGCAACTGGATTTAAAATCGGTGAGAGCCTTTCAAAGGAAAGAATCTTGTGAGACCTAACGCGGGTATCGATAATTCCGGAAATAAAAGCCCATTAGAATCGCCCGAATTATCCCTTGACCAATGCATTAAATGTAACATCTGTACAACTGCTTGCCCTGTTTCTGCTGCCACTGATCTTTTCCCTGGACCTAAATATGAAGGTCCACAAGCCGGGCGTTTCCGAAAACCAGGCCAGCCATCACCAGATAGATCTGTCGATTACTGCAGTGGGTGCCGAATATGCGATATGGTTTGCCCGACTGGAGTCAGAATTGCAGAAATCAATGCTCGTGCTCGGGCATTAGTCGTCGCAAATGGTAATGTTCCTCTTCGTCTACGCGTGCGGAATAATCTTCTCGCTCGTTCGGAGATGTTGGGAAAAGTAGCACATCCTTTTGCACCTTTAGCGAACACTGCCCTCAATCTTAAACCTGCCCGGTGGTTCGCAGAATATGCACTAGGAATCCATCATTCCGCTCCATTACCATCCTTTACCATACAACGATTTACTACCTGGTTCTGCAATCATCCTAAACCTTTACACGCGACCAGAAAAGTTGTTTATTTCCATGGATGTTCTACGCAATACTACGAACCGCGGGTTGGTCGTGCAGCGATAATGGTCTTGGAAGCAAATGGATTTGAGGTCATTGTCCCACCCCAAAATTGCTGTGGATTACCATTATTATCCAACGGTGAGTTCGGGGCTGCCCGAAAATATTATCAAAATAATATCAAAAGTCTTGTGAAATATGCTCGCCAGGGCATACCCATCGTAGGCACATCAACAAGTTGTACGCTCACCCTCAAAGAAGAAGCCCCTGACATGTTGGATATGCATGATGCAGATTCGGATCTTGTAGCTGTGAACACTTATGATTTTAATGAATTCCTATTGCTTCTTTATAATGAAGGTTCACTCAACCTAAATCTCGATTCAATTCCATTGACACTTGGCTATCATATACCGTGCCAATACCGCGCTCACCGCCTCGGAAAGCCTGGTCTGCAAATAATGAATTTGATACCCGAGCTGAACATCGTTGAGAGTCGGGCAGCTTGTTGTGGAATTGCAGGTACATATGGATATAAGAAAGAGAAATATGATATATCAATGAGTATTGGACAATCGTTATTCAACTTTATCTCATCGGAAATGACAGAGAGCCCATTTGTGGTGTGCGATAGTGAAACTTGCCGTTGGCAGATCACTCATGGAACTGGCAAACCAGCAGTCCATCCAGCGGAACTGCTGGCAAAATCTTATGGATTACCGGTTGAAGGTGTGCTTTTAAACATCTAAATATTTATTAGGATCCTTTATTGTTATCTAACCCGCTGAAGATACTAAAAGAATACCCCAGTCAATTTCGTTTGATGTTTTACGGCATGCTGATCAGTACAATCGGCTCCAGTATGATTTGGCCTTTTTTAATGATTTACGTAAGACAACGAGTTGATTTATCATTGACCCAGGCAGCCAGCTTAATGACCATCAATGCCACAGCAGGTCTATTTGCTGCCTTTATTGCGGGGCCAATTACTGACCGGGTTGGACGTAAATGGGTCATGGTAATAAGCCTGGCGGGGAATGGCGCCGTGTACTTCTTTATGGGCAATGCCCATAGCTATCTAAATTTTGCGATATTGATGATCTTGAGTGGGACTTTCAACCCACTCTACCGGGTAGGTGCCGATGCCATGTTGGCCGACCTGATTCCATCCGAAAATCGACCGGATGCGTATGCGCTCATGCGACTTAGTAATAATGCGGGGATTGCTATTGGGCCAATGATTGGTGGTTTCCTTGCTTCAATCTCTTACTCTATTACTTTTTTCCTTGCAGGATCGGGAATGCTCATCTATAGTTTATTAATCGCATTCTTCGCACAGGAAACGTTACCCCAAAAACCCAACCCATCTGAACATGTATTGAAATCTTTTGGGGGATATGTACAGGTTTTACGAGATAGCCAATTCCTTTCATTTGTCGGAGTATTTGTCCTGGCTCAAATGTGTGCGGTGTTGATCTGGATACTCATGCCTGTCTATGCAAATGAGATTTATAAGGTTTCAGAGAGCCAATATGGTTTCATCCCTACCACCAATGCACTGATGGTCGTCTTCCTGCAAGTTTACGTCACCCATATTACGAAACGATACCGTCCCTTGCCAGTAATGGCTCTTGGTACAATTTTTTATACATTAGGTGTGGGCAGTGTGGCATTCAGCCATTCTTTTACCGGATTTTGGATCAGTATAGTAATTATGACCATTGGCGAGCTCATATTAATGCCCACCGCTTCAGCGTATGTGGCAGGCTTGGCGCCTCCCGATATGCGCGGGAGGTATATGAGTGTCGCTGGTCTCACATGGAGTGCTGCAGCAGGCATTGGACCCCTTATGGGTGGCTATCTGAATGACAATATCGCACCGGTTGCAACCTGGTACGGTGGATTTGTGATTGGTATCATCGGAATCATGGGCTTCTTATTATTATCCAGAAAGGAATTCAAAAACCAGCCAGCAATAATTACAAACTAATACCTTAAAACAGTGTAAAATTGCCCAATTATTAATTACTTTCTCAGGGAAGGTGGCGTATGAAAAAATCCTCGCGATATCCATGGGTAGTTGTTACAATCTTCTTTTTCTTCACTCTCCTTCATCAAGCAGATAAACTGTTGATCGGTCCATTAACAGAAAATATTATCAAAGATTTTCATATTACCAACACTCAAATGGGTGCTGTATCCACGGGTGCGTTGGTTGTAGGAGCAATATTCTATCCATTATGGGGTTATTTATATGATCGTTACTCCCGTCCAAAATTGCTTGCCCTGGCTTCATTCATCTGGGGTTCCACCACATGGCTTAATGCTATCGCTCCAACATATCCAGCGTTCCTCGTAACGCGATCATCAACAGGAATCGATGATTCAAGCTACCCTGGACTCTTCAGTCTGGTATCAGATTATTTTGGTCCCAAAGTGAGAGGGAAAGTTTATGGGTTATTACAGTTTGCCCAGCCCCTTGGTTATCTGCTGGGTATGATACTTGGGCTCCTCCTAAGTGGTTTGATTGGATGGAGAGGCGTATTCTATATCACGGGTTCGCTCGGGATCGTAATGGCAGCGGTCATATTCTTTGGAGTCAAAGATGTACCCCGAGGACAGAGTGAACCTGAGATGGCTGATTTTGATGTGCAAGGACATTATCAGTTTAATTGGAAAACTGCCAGAGACTTGTTTAAGAAACCAAGCTTACTTTTACTTTTTGTCCAAGGCTTTTTTGGTGTCTTCCCATGGAATGCCATATCCATATGGTTCTTTTACTACCTTGGGTCGGAACGTGGTTTCGATCCGAATACACAATTGATCGTCATGGTCATTGCAGTTCTGGTATTGGCTGTAGGATACCCTCTTGGTGGCAGTCTTGGAGATTTCTTCTTCAAACGAAACAAACGCGGTCGATTGATCGTATCAATGATAGGTGTGTTTTTAGGAGCGATATTTCTTTATTTCACCCTCAATGTTCCTGATGAGAATGTTTTATTATTCACAGTCCTATTAGGCTGTACCGCTCTCTTCATGCCATGGGCAAGCCCAAATGTCATTTCAACAGTGTATGATATAACTCTTCCAGAGGTCCGCAGTACTGCGGTGTCAATTCAATATTTTATAGAATCATCCGGAGCAGCAGCAGCCCCGTTTATTGTTGGTCTAGTCTCTGATCAAACATCTCTAAAAAACGCCTTTCTATTAATTTGCATTTCCACATGGCTGTTGTGTGGCATTTTCTTCTTCATTACGTCCCTATTCATTAATAAGGATATCGATATACTTAGAGGTGAAATGGCTAAGCGTGCCAAAAACGAGCGCATGTCCCAGCAAACCAGCCTTGAAGAAGTAGCATAGAATGAAAATAACCATCATCGGTGGGGCAGGTCTCCGTACACCAATAATAGTAAAAGCTATTCTCGCCAGACAGAATAGAGTGGATATACGCGAGTTGGTGTTAATGGATATCGATGAAGAAAGACTTGAATTAATAGGAGCATTAACATCTCCACTTGAAATGTTACCGGATACGAAATTCCGCATTTCTCGGACTACCGATCCTAAGCTCGCCCTCAAGGATGCAGATTTTGTGATCACAACTTTCCGTGTAGGAGGTATCGAATCTCGCGTTATTGATGAAAGGGTGCCATTGAGTCATGGAATCCTCGGACAGGAAACTACTGGGCCAGGCGGGTTTGCCATGGGCATACGATCTATCCCGGTAATATTGGACTATGTAAATTTAATGCGTGATCTCTGTCCAAATGCATGGTTGATCAATTTCGCAAATCCTGCTGGAATGTTAACCGAGGCAGTAATCCGCCAATCTGGTTGGACTCGGGTTGTGGGCATCTGTGATGGTCCTGCCTCAATGCATTTGGTCATTGCTGCTCTTTTGGGTGCCACTCCTGATGATGTATACCTGGATTATTTTGGCCTGAACCATGTGGGGTGGATCAAGCGGATTATTTATCGAAATCGTGATTATCTGCCGGATTTCCTTGAATTACTCAAATCTTCCAGGGTAATTCCAGGTTTACCTTTTGACCCTGAGCTGATTATCAATTTGGGGATGATTCCAAATGAGTACCTATACTATTATTATTATGGTCACCAGGCTTTAAATAACATCCTCAAGGCTGGCGAGAGCCGGGGTGAGCAGATCGTAAAATTAAACCTGCGCTTATTTGACGAACTTAAGCAAAATTATGATGCTCAAAATTTCTCTGGGATGCAGACTGCCTATCAGGCATATTTAAACCTGCGTGGCAGTACCTATATAGTAAATGAAACAGGGAAATCCCATGATTTTTCCACACTGGAGCCAAATATTGTCGAGACATTATCAGATGAAGGATATGCTGGTGTTGCCCTGAACCTCATCGAGGCACTCGTCGGCGGCAGACCTATCGTCCAGATTTTGAATGTACCGAATAATGGTTCAATTTATAACATGGATGAAAAGGATGTGGTCGAGATACCCACTCTGGTAAAGCGTGACCTAATCCAACCTATGGTTGTAGGTGAAATACCAGCCCATTGCATGGGATTGATTAAACAGGTCAAATATTATGAGCATCTAACCATAGAAGCTGCGGTAGAGGCATCCTATCAAAAAGCCCGATTGGCATTAACCATCCACCCTCTGGTTAGAGATTTCTCGATCGCAAGTATGATTTTGGATGAATATATCACCCAGCATAAAAGTTATTTCCCAGATTTGAATTAAATGGCTTCTACATTTGATGTCATTGTTGTTGGGAATTATTCCGTTGACCTGATCTTTTCCGGAATGAGTGAATTTCCACAGCTCGGAAAAGATGTGGTTAGTTCGAATTTTAAAATGACCCCTGGTGAAGCATACATATCTGCTGTCAGTATGCACAGGTTGGGGATTAATGTTGGCTGGGCGACAGATTTCGGCAATGATGATTTCAGCAAGTTTGCGCTAAATTGCGTCCGGGAAGAGGGTTTGGATGAGTCGCTATTCGTTATGCATGATCGTCCCTATCGTCGTATCTCTGTTTCAGCTTCGTATCCTCATGAACGTGGCTTCCTAACCTATTATGATCCCGATCCACAATTACCAGCCGCACTTTCAGCATTTAGAAAATTATATGCCAAGGTTATTTATCTCCCAGGCCTGTATTATGGGCCATTTTCAGATGTTGGGATGAAGCTAATCCGCCTTAAAAATATGAAGTTGGTGATGGATGGCAATTCGTCAACTGGGAATATTCTCGATAAATCAAGCGAGAGTAAAGCCATTCGAAAAGCTATTAAAAATGCTGATATATTCCTTCCGAATGCTCAAGAAGCCAGAAGGCTAACTGGAGAAATGGATTTAGAGCTGGCAATTCGGAAGTTGGGTGAGTTATGTCCATTGGTGGTGGTCAAAGATGGCTCGAATGGCTCATTCGCTTTTTCGAATAATTTCCTCCTCCATATACCAGCCATCCCAATCAAATCTATTGATACAACTGGTGCCGGAGATAATTTTAGTGCTGGATTTTTACGTGCCTGGTTGGATGAGCAATCTATGGATACCTGCCTGAAATGGGGTAATATCACAGGTGGTTTATCCACTCTTGAGCTCGGCGGTACAACCCGAAAGATATCTTCTGATGAAATAAAGGAAACATTGACCAGGTTTTACTAATATTCAAAAAGCTCTAATTTTAGATATATGGACCATATATGGATTGATGCATAAATATGAAAATCATCGAAGCAGACCTCACCAACCGCTACCGAATTCAACAATTCATAGACCTTCCATTCCGAATATACAGAGACATAGAGCAATGGGTCCCCCCTCTGGCGACAGATACAAAAAATATATTCAATCAATTTAAAAACCCATTTTATAAACACTCTATGGCTTCATTCTTCCTTGCTGTGACAGACGATGGATCGCCAATTGGCAGGCTAGCTGTACTCAACAACCGTAACTACAACAACTTTAATCACTCCAAGACAGCCTTTTTTTATCTATTCGAATGTTATCAAGACCGCCATGCATCTCTTAAGTTATTCAATGCTGGATTTGAATGGGCACGCAATCAAGGTTTGGAATCCATTATTGGACCCAAAGGATTTTCTGCCCTAGACGGGATGGGTTTGCTTGCAAAAGGTTTTGAGCATCGCCCAGCTTTTGGTATTCCATACAATCCGTCTTATTATCCCGAATTAATCGAAGCAGCGGGGTTTCTTCCAACCGGGGATATCGTCTCGGGATACCTGGGAGCTGACATTCAATTTCCAGAGAAAATCACCAAAATAGCCGAGTTGGTCCAACAAAGGCGGGGCCTACATATCGCTAGATTCCGAACACGAGGCGATTTACGTGCTCTTGTACCGAAACTTAAAGATTTATATAACGGGACGCTCGAAGGGACAAGCGGGAACGTACCTTTGACCGATGATGAAGCTAAAGCGATGGCGGATCAGCTCATATGGTTTGCTAATCCACGCCTTATTAAAATTATAATGAAAGGCGAAGAACCGGTTGGTTTCCTGTTTGCATATCCAGATATTTCAGAGTCTGTTCAGAGAACCAAAGGGCAAATATACCCATTCGGGTGGATTGACCTACTGCTTGAAATGCGGCGCACAAAATGGATCAATATCAACGGCGCAGGCATCCTTGAACAATATCGGGGTTTAGGTGGTACAGCAATATTATTCAGTGAAATGTTTAAGAGTGTTGCTGAGGGTGGCTATAAACATGCAGAAATTGTACAGATAGGAGTCGAAAACGATAAAATGCAGCGTGAACTGCGTGAATTGGGAATAGATTTCTACAAAACGCATCGTATTTATCAACGCGCTCTATAAAAAATATTGCGATTCTTAAACTATGGATTGGTTGCTAAATGGCAGGCTACCCAATGACCAGTGGAAATCTCACGCCACTCAGGGACATCTACTTTGCATTGCTCAACCGCAATCGGGCAACGTGTGTGGAATCTACAACCGCTGGGAGGATTAATTGGACTGGGGATTTCTCCACTCAATATAACACGGCGACGCTCCCTGTTCTTTTTTGGATCAGGGATGGGTACTGCAGATAATAAAGATTGCGTGTAGGGATGTAACGGATTTTCGTAAAGTTCGTTTCTCTCAGCTAATTCCACAATGATTCCCAGATACATCACTGCTACCCGATCGCAGATGTGGCGTACCATACTCAGGTCGTGGGCGATAAACAGGTAAGTCAGGGTGAACTCATCCTGCAATTCCTCAAGTAAGTTGACCACTTGTGCCTGGATGGAAACATCCAATGCTGAAATCGGTTCGTCGCAAACAATGAACAACGGGTTTACAGCTAACGCCCGTGCAACACCGATCCTTTGGCGCTGCCCGCCTGAAAACTCATGGGGGAAGCGATTAATCAGGCGCGGGCTAAGCCCTACCCGGAGCATCAGCTCATGCACCCGCTCGTTGCGCTCTTTTTCGTTTGGCAACAGATTGTGGACCCTTAATGGCTCGCCTATGATGGCGCTTACCGTCCAGCGTGGGTTGAGAGAGGCGTAGGGGTCCTGGAAGATCATCTGCGCTTTACGGCGAAAGTTTTTCATCTGATTTTTATCGGCATTTTCCAGTGAGATTCCAGAGACGATCACCTTGCCAGCAGTGATCGGGTAGAGACCCAGGATCGTGCGCCCTGCTGTAGTTTTTCCGCAGCCACTCTCACCTACCAACCCAAGGGTTTCACCACGTTGGATAGAAAAAGAGATGCCATCTACAGCTTTCACTGAACCGATCTCGCGCTCTATGATCAAGCCCTGGTAGATCGGAAAATGCTTTTTAAGCTGGTCCACTTGAACAAGCGGTGGTGTATCGAGTGGGGATTCAGGTTGAGCGTCAGTCAAGGGTTCTCTCCTGTAGTCACCGTTGCATTCCGGTGGTCACATCCAACCAGCAGGCTGCCCGGTGGTTCAGTCCGACCTGGAACAGGGGCGGCATCTCATCTCGGCAGTGGCTAAAGGCGAATTGGCAACGTGGCATAAACGGGCAACCTTTTGGTGTTACCAGCAGGTTAGGCGGTGCTCCTGGGATCGACTGCAAGCGCTTGTCACGGCGGCGGTCAATTCGCGGCAGTGCAGCCAGCAGCGCCTGGGTGTAAGGATGCTGTGGGTCTTCATAAAGATCATCCACAATAGCCTCTTCGACTATAAAGCCGGCGTACATTACTAGCACTCGCTCCGCAATTTCAGCTACTACTCCTAGGTCGTGGGTGATCCAGATCACAGCCATGTTCATCTGCTGGCGGATGCGTAATACCAACTCGACAATCTGTGCTTGGATAGTCACATCGAGTGCTGTGGTTGGTTCGTCTGCGATAAGGATCGATGGCGAGCAGGATAACGCCATGGCGATCATCGCTCGCTGGCGCATTCCACCCGAAAATTGGTGCGGATAATCTACCAGATGTTGTGCGGGATCGGAAATACCCACTTGTTCGAGCAACTCAATGGAGCGCTGGTTGATTTCCTCTTTGTTAAGACCGAGATGGACGCGCAATGGCTCGCCAAGTTGGCGGCCGATGGATAGCACCGGGTTAAATGCGGTCATTGGGTCTTGGAAGACCATGGCGATGTCTTTACCGCGGATTTCCTCCATCTCAGATTCGCTCAGTTTGAGGAGATCCCTTCCCTCGTAGAAAGCCTGTCCGGAGGTAATCTTCCCTGGGGGTATCGGTATGAGGCCCATGATCGACATCATCGTCACTGATTTTCCACAACCGCTCTCGCCCACGACTGCAATTGTCTCGCCGTGGTTGAGATAAAACGAAACACCATTAACGGCGTAAACTGTACCTTCCGCAATGTAAAAACGGGTTCGCAAGTCCTTAATTTCTAAAATTTTTTGCGAGTCCGATTTAATATTCGAATCCATATGAGATATACCTCATTAAACAGCCCGGCTGTGCGGGTCTAGCGCATCGCGTAACCCGTCTCCCAGGAAATTGATACTTAGAACGATCAGGGCAATTAATAATCCGGGAAAGAACCATAACCACCAGGCGGTTTCTATATAGTTATAAGCACCCTCCAGCATATTGCCCCAGGTAGCGGTTGGCGGGCGTACTCCCAGCCCCAGAAAACTAATATAGGCCTCCAGTGTGATGGCCGCGGCTACACTGAGTGTCGCAGACACGATAATCGGAGCAGAGCTATTGGGGAGAATATGGCGAAAAATGATATCGCGCGTGGATGTGCCGGTGGCACGCGCTGCCAGGATAAAATCATTTTCTTTCACCGAAAGAAATTGCGCCCGCACGATCCGGGCAAGATAAGGCCAGCTGGTGATCGCAATAACAAACACAATCACCATGACACTTCCGCTAAAGGTGCGCCCCAAAAGTTTGACATTGGGAATGGACTGAGCAAAATATCGAGCTATCACCAATAGAAGGAATATTTGTGGAATCACCAGCATCGCTTCTGTCATGCGCATCAAGACACTATCGATTTTTCCGCCAAAGTAACCAGCCAGCGCACCAATAGTGACCCCGAGAATAACTTCAAAAAACATCGCGGTTATGCCGATGATGATGGATATTTGTCCCCCATAGATAGTTCTGGCAAGGATATCGCGTCCAATTGTATCCGTTCCATAGGGATGCTCCCGGGAGGGCGGTTGCAAGGCATTGCCGGTTTCCGTTCGGTTGGCATCCGCTTCGCTGAAAACCAGCATACCACCAAAGGCGTAAATAATAATAAGCAATAAGGTTACCGTACCGAATATCGCCATCCTGTGCCGGCGAAAACGGCGCCAGGTGAGCTGTCCGAGCGACAGTGGTGGGGTTTCCAGCTCATCTGGGTTCAGGATGGGTATTCCTGGTTTGGATTGTTGTAGTCCGGATTCAGCAACGTTTTTCATGCTATTTATACCTGATGCGGGGGTCTAGCCAGGCGTAGGTCACATCTGCAATAATCTGGAAGACAATCACAGCAAAGGCGATCATCATCATGATGCCCATCACCACAGCAGTATCCGAGCGGGAAACGTGATCAAGAAATAAACGACCCATGCCAGGCCAGCCGAAGATGCGTTCTGTGACGATCGCTCCACCCAGCAAGAAGGGTAAATCCAGGGCAACAAGCGTGACGATAGGCAAGGCGGCATTCTTGAGCGCATGGATATAGATAACTTCAGGGTGAGGTAAACCTTTGGCCTTAGCGGTGCGAACGTAATCCTGTCCCAGTGTCTCCAGCATGGTGCTGCGGATATAACGGCTATATCCCGCAATAAAGCCAAAGGAAAGCGTGGCTACGGGTAAAACCATATGCCAGGCAACTTGTCCTGGAGTTTGCCCAACATTTGGATCAAACATGCCCACAGTCGGAAGATATGGTAACCCCCACTTCCTGAAATTTACTGAAAAGAAATACATTGTAAGCAGGGCAAAGAAGAAAACCGGCATTGAATACAATACAAATGTTGTAGCCGTGATGATATTATCAATTGCAGTATATTGGTGTAAAGCTGAGTAGATGCCAATCAACAAGGCACCAAGGATAATGATCACTTCGGCGGTAACCATCAGAAGTAAGGTATTGGACAGGCGTTCACCAATCACCTTGGTGACTGGCTGGCGATTGACCAGGGAGATGCCCCAATCGCCGCGCAACACACCCTTTCTTGAACCGGGGTTATCAGCGTCTATGTAATTCCGAGGATCTAAGCATTGAATGATAGGTGTAAAAAAACCAGCATTTGGTTCAGGAATTTCCCCAACCGGTCTGGTCCAATCATTACCAACCAACCAGTAGACGTATTGGACACATCCTGGTTTATCCAGACCAAGCTGGCGAGCCAGGCGGAGGCGGTCCTCTGGTTTAGTCACCTTGCGTCCACCCATGGTTGCCAGCGGGTCACCCATGTTCTGCATCAGGAAGAAAAGAGTTATGCTTATGATGAAAAGTAAGGGGATGGCCTGTAACAGACGGCGGATGATGTAGCGAGTCATGTACGCCTTTCAGAAAAGGTGTGCAGGCGGGAAAACCGCCTGCACACAAATCTAATTGATACTTATGGGTTCAAGTCCCATTCAGCGATATTGAAGAAGGGGGTTGCCCCTGACATCTTCACATTGCTCATCCGGTCGCTGAACCCGAACAGGTCTGGGTCCTGCCACAAGCCTATCCAGAAGGCTTGATCGAAAATATAACGGGTGATCTCGTAGAAAGTTTGCTGGCGTTCCGTGAAGTCAACCTGGCTTCTCTGTTTCAAGAAAAGTCCATCCAGTTTCTCATCGCACAAACCGGTAGGGCTTGTACCAGCTGGGTCTTCATCCGTGGGGATATCAGAACAGTTCCAAATGGCTGTATTTGGATCTGGAAAGTCTGGCGAGTCCGAATACTCGATGATATCCAGAGAAAAGTTAGCAGACGGACCGTCATCCTGATAGCTAGAGAAAAAGAGATCCGAGTCAAAACTCTGCAGGTCAGTACCGATGCCCACTGCAGCCAGGTCTTGCTGGGCAACTGCTTGGGTGTTCTGGCGGACCTCGCGATTCGTAGTGCCGTACTTCAGTATCAGCTCAACGCCGTCTTTATCGACAGTACCATCCCCGTTGGTGTCCGTCCAACCAGCCTCAGCAAGTAATGCTTTGGCCTTCTCTGGGTCATACGCGTAGGGTGTAATGGTTGGATCCACCCATGGGCTTATATCCCAGTCGGTTGCTGCAACTCCGGTTAAGCCAAGTAGTAAGTCCTGCACTAGTTTCTCGCGATTGAAGGCATATGCGATCGCCTGGCGAACCCTGACATCTTTCAGGGCTGGGTTGCCTTTTTCAGCATGCATATTGATATACCAGCCTTCATTATAACCTGAGAAGGAGTTCAAGATGGTGATCCCTGACTCCTGCAGTTGAGGCACATCGCTGTAGGCAAAGAAGGTGCCAATATCGCCATCGCCTGCTACAAGAGCTGCAATCATCGATGCGTCATCCGGTACGAACTGGAAGAACAGCTCGTCCAGATTGGGACGGCCTAGCCAGAAGTTGTCGTTAGCTACGAATCGTGCAAAACTACCTGACTGCCACTCATCAAAGACGAATGGGCCGCATCCTACAGTCGGGGCTGTATTCCACGCAGCTGTATCAAGCGTTCCATCCGCTTCGAATACAGGTCGCAGAATATGTTCGGGAATGATGGGGGTACCACTCGTCGATCCACTGAACAACGTTGCCAACCAAGGTGCGAAAGGTTCAGTGAAGGTAATGACAACCGTGCGCTCGTCGGGTGTTTCAAACGATCCGATTTGGTCATATGGTGAGCGCGTATTCACGGCATTTTTATCCGACATAATCATATCGTATGTAAACTTAAAATCTGCCGATGTAATGGGTTCACCATCGGACCAGACGATATCATCACGCAGTTTCAGCGTAAAGGTACGCCCGTCACTCGAAAGGCCTCCATTTTCAACCGAAGGTATCTCTGTTACTAAATAGGGGAAGGCAGTGTTTTGGTCGTCAAACAACCATGCCGGGCACATGTAGGCGGGATAGACGACTGAAACAAACCACATGTTGGTGTAGATTGGGCTGAGCGTATCGAATTCCTGGGTCCACACAAAAGTCACTACCTTCTTTTCTGCTGGAGGTGCTTCAGTCGGTTGCTCAACGACAGGCGATTCGGTTGGCTGCTCTACGACTGGTGCTTCGGTCGGTTGTTCCACAACAGGCGCTTCAGTGGCAACTGTTGTTGGTGTTGCCTTTGCACATGCAGATAATATCATTGCTGCGATCATCAAACATGTAAACAAAATTTGTTTACGTTGCATTGGATTCTCCTCCATTTACAAACCTTATATTGTTTTAATGAGCTTTTATAATCACAAAGTGAAGCATCGAAAAGTTCAAGAATGGATATCCCGTGCCTGCCACCTCCTATAAATGTTGTTAATTAACAATTTCTATTTTCCACAAATATTTGATATATTATAGTATCTATTGTGCTTTTTACCTAATGCTCTTTAGGTGTTTTCTAGCGTATAATTAATTTATGCTGACAGATTATAAAAAACAGATTGACACAGCTATTGAAAATCACTCAGGGATATTATGGGAAATCAGCACCTTTCTATTCAATAACCCAGAAATTGCATTTAAAGAATACAAAGCTTGTCAGCTGCTTACAGATGCGCTTATGTCGTCAGGCTTTACAATCGACATCGGTATTGGTGGATTGGAAACTGCATTTCGGGCAGCTTTTGGAGAAGAATCCAATCTCAAAATAGCTATTTTGGCTGAGTATGATGCTTTGGTCGGTTTGGGTCATGCATGCGGGCACAACTTGATTGCTGCCGCTGCGGTAGGAGCAGGTATGGCGTTGGCAGCATGTAAGCCAGGGATAAATGGTCAAATCCAGGTGATTGGTACCCCAGCCGAAGAAGGCGATGGTGGCAAAATCATTTTAGCAAATGCAGGTGTTTTCGATTCCATTGATGCTGCCATGATGTTCCATCCAGCCAGCAAGAATATGGTGATGCGCCCATCTCTAGCCTGTTCTGAGTTAAAAGTAGAATTTTTCGGTAAGGCTTCCCATGCAGCAGCAGCCCCCGAAGAGGGAATCAATGCCCTGGATGCACTGCTATTGACCTTCAATAATATTAACGCGCTACGCCAAACACTCGGACCAAAAGACCGGGTTGCAGGTATCATTCTGGCTGGTGGTGAAGCATCCAACATCATTCCATCCCACACCTCTGCCGAATTCAGCGTGCGTAGCCTCACTTCAACACGTAGAGATGAATTAGTCAAGAAAATAATCGTATGCGCTCAGGCAGGTGCTCAGACAATTGGCTGCCGCTTAGAATTTAAAGTAACAAATGGTTATATGGAAATTATCCCAAATAAAGTATTGGCGGGATTTTTTAAATCCAATCTGGAGTCACTCGGACGAGTGGTTGTAGACCCGGATCCCAATGAACGGATGGGATCAACCGATATGGGTGATATAAGTCACTTAGTGCCTTCCATTCATCCATATTTGGCAATCGCACCTATAAACGTGGCTGGACACACTTTGGAATTCCGAGAGTATTGCATATCAGAATCCGGAAAGTCTGCTATGCTGGATGCTGCCAAGGCCATAGCGATGACATCTATCGACCTATTATTAAATCCTTACTTGCTGGAAATAGCCAAAGATGAATTGGCTTCAGCTCTTAAATCAACCTAAACAATCGATTTTGCTAATTAATAGGAGGAATAAAAATGGCAGGTCACTATCTTCAAAGTCTTTTGGGTGAGCGTGAGAATATTATCCTGGGAACAAGACACCATTGGTCTGTGCTTGCAGCTTCGATTATATTGGAAGTATTTTTAGTATTAATCATATTTATTGCAACCCTATCTTTATCAATTTATCTATCAAATCAGCCTGCTTGGCCGATAGCTGCAGTGATCGGTTTTATCCTCCTTCTAATACCAATCACAACTGGTACGCGCGATATTTTGAATTGGACTAATCACCAGTTCATTATCACGAACCGCCGCGTGATGCAAATCTCGGGCATCTTCAACAAAAGTGTGATTGATTCATCTTTGGAAAAAGTAAATGACATAAAGATGGATCAATCTGCTTTAGGTCGAATTTTTGGCTATGGTAATATCGAGATATTGACAGCCAGTGAGCTTGGCGTGAATTTATTCAAGAAGATTGATAACCCCATAGGTTTTAAGTCAGCCTTGATAAATGCAAAAGCTTCTCTCGAGCAAGGTGCACCAGAGATCATTGATGATAAATCTGACATCCCTTCCATGATCAGCAAACTTGCTGAGCTACGCACTCAGGGAGTTCTCACAGAGACTGAGTTCCAACAGAAAAAATCTGAACTATTATCAAAGATATAAATATGACGAAATTTCATAAATATGACGAGTTAACCTGGCCTGAAGTACATTCACTTCCTCGCCATACACCATTGGTCCTGCCACTTGGTTCCGGTTATTCAATGGATCTGGTGGCTGATGCCTTTGGAAATCCCCCTGATATATACATGTTACCTGCATTTCCATTTGGGTGGCAGGGCAGCGGATTATCCATCACCGAGTGTCTCTTAGAGAGATATTTAAGCAATATCATCTCCGGTCTAAGAGATGACGGATTGTTAAATACCCTTGTACTGATCCCACCAGGACTAAACCTTACTCTAGCAGTTCCTTGGATTGCTTTACCACAAAAAGATAAAAATAGCGCATTCCAGTCACTTCCTCCTGAAACTGAGCGAGGAAAAGTTGTTCTGATCCCGATTGGACATACTGAGCAACATGGATACCACCTGCCTCTTTCAACAGATACTTTAATAATTGATGCGATAGCTAAAGGAACCGCTGCTGAGTCTCCAGACTTCACAACTGTTTTACCAGTAATGCCCTATGGAGTCAGCACCCACCGGCAGTCTTTTGCCGGTACACTTAATGCTGGCGGGCAGGTTTTTGAAAAATTTTGGGTGGCGGTGATTGATGTTTTAGCCTCGCGTGGTTTCGACCGCTTTTATCTCATCAGCGGGCATGGTGGTAATAGCTCGTTTGTCATCAATGCGATTAAGTATGCCGGAGAACGCCACCGACGGATCTTTTGTGCCACCGCCTGGCTATACTTATCTGGACCTGATGGAATAGCATCCCTTGAGAAACATCGCCAATCATCGATTGGAGGGATGGGTCATGCATGTGAGCTTGAGACTTCTTTTATTCTCCAATTAAACCCCACACTCGTCCATATGGAGCGGGTTGTCGATGAGACAAATTTTATAACAACACCCTCTTATTATATGGATTGGGTAGAAGGTGGGGCATTAATCGCCAACCCCCCCTGGGATGATGATACGCAAACAGGGGCATATGGTGCAGGCAGTATGGCAACTTCTGAAAAAGGAAAAATCTGGTTGGATGCAGCCATTGCTGAAAAGGTGGCACACATCCATGAGATCAATGATCAGCACCGTTTGCGTGAAGCGAGGCGAAGCGCTGGTTTTGGATTGTGGGGAAAATAATTGCTTTACCAGAATATCCAATGCCCACAGAAGATGCTGACCGATGGAATTCCCGCTATCGAGAAGATACTCAAAATATCTTTAAGACCCCACGGTCTTTGTTATTAGAACATTCATCAATCCTACCCACAAGTGGGTTAGCCTTGGATATTGCCATGGGTTTGGGTGATAACTCGATCTACCTTAGTAAACGCGGGATGCGTGTGATCGGTGTGGATATATCCCTGGTTGCACTTCGCAAAGCTAAAAGTGAATTTCCAGACCTAATTGCAGTGGTTGCCGACTTACACTATTTTTATATCCCCAAAGATAATTTTGATGTCATAATCTGTTTTTTATACCTGCAAAGAGATCTATGGTTGCCCATGACCCAAGGTTTGAAAATTGGTGGAGTAATGTTCATTGAATGCTTAACCGAGGATATGCTCACTATCCACCCAGAGATTGATCCGATTTTCTTACTTAAACCGGGAGAGCTTCAACAGGCTTTTTTACTCAGCGAAATTGAAATCAAATTGGAGATCATCCATGATTACGAAGGCTGGCGATCGAATGATAAATCACATCCCCGCGCTGTCGCTAGTCTGATAGCGCGTAGGATTACCTAGCAAGCCTTCATACAGAACCATCATTTTTGTAGCGATTTTATCCCAGGCATAATCCTGTGCCACCTGGACAGCCTGTTTGCCCATTCGTTCCCTAAGGTCAGAATCCTGGAGCAATGAAGTTAGTCGATTTGCCAACTCGTTTGGATCATCCACAGGAACTGTAAACCCTGTAATACCATCCTGAACCAAGTATGCCAGTCCACCAATTTGAGATGCGACCACTGGTCTCCCGCAAGCCATAGCTTCTAACGCAACCATGCCAAAAGACTCATATTGTGACGGAACCACAACTGCCTCGGCTGCTGAATAGTAATAGGGCAATGAATCCTGACTTCGTTTGCCTAAAAAAGTCACTAAATCCTTTAAGCCATATTGTTCACTTAATGATTTTATACGTGTCATTTCTATACTAGCTTGTTCAATACTTCCTTCTGATTCTCCACCGATAATCGCCAAACAAAAAGGATTTTCGATCAATGTATCATTTTGTTGCATTTTTCCAATCGCTTCAATTAATACATCCAGGCCTTTTAATGGCTCTAACCTTCCTACAAAAAGAAGCATCCTTTCACATGGTGGAATCCCAATATACTCTCTAGCTTCATCACGTGGTATTGGATAAAATTTTCCAACATCCACTCCTGGTGGAATAATCGTGACTTTATTAACATCTACCTTATAAAGCCACATTAATTGAGCATATTCGGCAGTAGTTGCGGCGACTATCCGATCAGCTTTATTTAATACTTCTTGTTCACCTATTATCCGGTACTCACCTTCGATTTCTTCTTCCGATTGGGCGACCCTGTTTTTCATGACCCCTAGAGTGTGGAACATATTAATAACTGGTATTCCCCATTTTTGTTTAAGGTCAAGTGCTGCCAAGCCTGACATCCAATAATGACTATGGATTAAATCATATGAAATCCCTTTGCTTGTTGAAAATTCATTAATTCCTTCCACAAATTGAGGCAGGTAACTCGCTAATTCCTTTTTTGGCATTGGATATTCGGCCCCTGCTCGGATATGCACTATTCGATTGCCATACCCTAAATCATGTAATACATGTGGAACATGCTCATTTTCAGAACGGGTGAACACATCCACATGAATCCCCATGATGCCTAATTGGCGGGTAAGCTCCCTTACATAAACATTCATTCCACCAGTATCCTTCCCCCCTAAAACTGCCAATGGACATGTATGATAGGATAACATGGCAATTTTCATATTATTACTCCAATCCTGAAATACCGGATAAATACAAATGCACTGTTATTCTCCGTGGTTTACCTATGGTATAATCCCGTCGCTTTTCACTGCAATGCCACCGTAGCTCAGCAGGCAGAGCAAGCGTTTCGTAAACGTTAGGTCAAGGGTTCGATTCCCTTCGGTGGCTCACCCAAATCAACGGTTGTATATAATTTACCTGAATCTTACCAGTCTTTTTTCATCCACCATTGGCTTAATCTACCATCCTTAGCCTTATTCCAGTATAATTCCGACATGCTAAATCGTACACCTCCTCTTGTTATCGGCATCGCAGGTGGAACAGGTTCTGGTAAATCAACAGTTTCAAAAGTAATTATTGATCGGGTGGGTGCAAATCACATTGCTCTTTTACCCCATGATGCATACTACAAGGATTTAGCGAAACTTGATCCTGCCCAACGGGCATTGATAAACTTTGACCATCCTGATTCACTCGACACAAGTTTACTTATTGAACATATCAAGCGACTAAAGAATCTCAAACCTATTGAACTCCCAGTTTATGATTTTAAAACTCATTCCCGCACAGAGATAACAGCTCATCTCGAACCACAACCAGTCATATTAGTTGAGGGGATATTGATTCTGGCAGAAAAGGGTTTACGTGAATTATTTGATGTAAAAATATACGTAGACACAGATCCGGATATCCGCTTCATCCGTCGCCTTGAAAGAGATATCGCCGAGCGTGGTCGAACAAGTGCTTCAGTTATCCAACAATACATGAGTACCGTCCGCCCGATGCATCTAGAGTTCGTTGAGCCTTCCAAACGCTATGCTGATGTGATCATCCCAGAAGGTGGATTAAACACTGTCGCCATGGATATGGTCGTCGCTCGTATCGAAGCCCTGTTGCGAAGTAACCAGCCAAATTAAACCAGAAAGGATTCAAAATGTCTAACCAACAATGGTCAGTTCCTCCAGCTTTGGAGATTGATCCAAGTAAAACTTATATAGCTATCCTCCACACCGAAAAAGGGGACATAACCATTAAGTTAACTACTGATAAGACACCGAAGACCGTGAATAATTTTATCTTCTTATCTCGGCAGGGTTTTTATGACGGTACAGTCTTCCATCGAGTAATCGCGGATTTCATGGCACAAGGAGGAGATCCAACAGGTACGGGTTCAGGTGGACCTGGCTATCGTTTTACTGATGAGTTCCACCCGAGTTTGCGGCATGATAAGCCGGGTGTTTTATCCATGGCGAACGCAGGATCGAATACGAATGGCTCCCAATTTTTCATCACCCATCTAGCCACGCCCTGGCTAGATAATAAGCACAGTGTCTTTGGTCAAGTCACGGATGGGATGAAGGTCTTGTTTTCTATACCACCTCGTGATCCTTCCAAACGAGATGCTCCTGCTGTGAAATTAATATCAGTGACAATCCTTGAGCAGTAAGAGTGAGGAGATCAAAGTGGGTCCAGACTGCATTTCGTGTTGTTGCACTGCTCTTCGTGGTAGCCATCAGTATTTACATTTTCAGCATCCGTGATAAAGCTCAAGAGCTACAGAAATATAGTTACCCTGGTATCTTTCTGATTTCCTTTTTGGCATATGCAACTGTATTTTTACCTGCACCAGGTATTGCAATCGTCTTTACAATGGGTGCAGTGTTCAATCCATTTATTGTTGCTATAGTTGCTGGGGCAGGTGCTGCCCTTGGAGAGCTAACAGGGTATCTTGTAGGTTACAGCAGTCAGCCTGTGGTCAAGCGAGTAGATATATACGACCGTATGGTCAAATGGTTGACAAAGTATGGATCGATCTCAATCTTACTCTTTTCTGCGATGCCAAACCCCTTTTTTGATCTTACCGGACTGGCTGCTGGCGCTTTAAAAATGCCGGTCCATAAATTTTTATTTTGGACATGGATTGGTGAAACATTAAAAATGCTTGCCTTTGCATATGCCGGATCGACTTCTCTTAAATCTCTGTTTGGTCAATAATAGGAGTAACAAATGAATGACATGAATACTTATGATGCATATCTTAATAAGAATCTAGATAATAGTATTTCAGAATTATCCCGATTCTGTGAACAACCCAGTGTGGCTGCACAAAATTTTGGCTTACGCGAATGTGCCACGCTAGCAGCAGACATGTTGAAATCCAGAGGTTTTGAAGTAGAAATCATATCTACCGATGGTGCGCCTGTCGTCTTCGGAGAAAGGAAGGGACGCGTAAACAAAACGGTTCTTTTTTATAACCATTATGATGTTCAACCTCCCGAGCCATTGGAATTATGGGAAAGCCCACCTTTTAAGCCAACATTGCGAGATGGGAAACTATTCGCCCGTGGGGTTAGTGACGATAAAGGACACCTGACTAGCCGTCTATTTGCAATTGACGCCTTCTTAGACATTGATGGAGAGCTACCATGTAATATTAAATTCATAATAGAAGGTGAAGAAGAGATCAGCAGTATCCATCTAAAAGATTTCGTCATGAGTCACGCAGATAAACTCAAAGCTGATGCTTGTATATGGGAATTTGGTGGAGTCGACCACCGCGAAGTTCCAGTACAATTTTTGGGGTTGAGAGGAATCTGTTATGTTGAATTATCCGTTGAAACGGCAAATATCGATGTCCACTCAGGTTTAGGAGGATCCATCTTTCCTAATGCTGCCTGGAGGTTGATATGGGCATTATCGTCTTTAAAAGATGAAAATGAACACATTCGAATCCCCGGACATTATGATCTTGTATTACCACCCAGTGAGCGAGACCGAGAGTTGATGGATGCGCTGCCTGAAACATCTGAAGAGTACAAGACACGTTATGGTGTCGATCATTTTATTCAAAACCTGACTGGGGGTGTGGAGCTGCGAATTGCTGAGGTTTTTGAGCCCACCTGTACCATCTGTGGCTTAACTTCAGGCTATCAGGGTGAGGGATCAAAGACTGTGCTTCCTGCCCGAGCTTCAGCAAAAGTTGATTTCCGACTGGTTCCCAATCAAACCCCAGAACAGGTATTAAAATCATTACGGACGCACCTTGATAATGAGGGATATTCGGATGTTAATATAAAATATCTGGGTGGAGAAAAACCAGCTCGTACGGACCCGGACGATCCATTCGTGGCATTAGTTGTTGAAACCGCCCGCCCAGTATATGGAGTGCCCATGCAAATCGTTCCTTTGAGCGGTGGCTCTGGACCAAATCACGTATTTGTACATTTCCTTAAACTTCCTGTCGTTTCCACCGGAATAGGATATCCAGGTTCACAAGCTCATGCACCGAACGAAAACATCCGAGTTGACCTGTATTTAAAAGGTGCCATGCATATTGTGAGAATATTAAAGGAATTTGGGATCTGATCCATTAGGAAAAAAGAGACCTGAACACTGGTAGGTGATCGTATGAAAAACCGGTGCTGACGATTACACCGGAAATTCCCATCCATGAAGCGCTAAATATCCTGATACAGGATAATAATTAGGTTATTAACTTGCACTGACGGAATGGGCTTGTGGAGATTTAATACCATAAGCCTTATTTTTTTCTATTTTGTTTTTGTTCCTGTAATCGTTTAGCCCCAGCTTTGTGTAACTTTGTCCAAGCAGATTCAATAGATGTGAGATCGTTTCTATTTTCAGGAAGCAACCCATATCGGACATCCAGGTAAGCTCGTGTAATTAGATTGATTTCAATTTGGTATCCAGGAAATATCCGCTCTAATTTGGGTACAAACTCCAAAGGTGTTACCGCAGCATGACGAGGCTGACCAAGAGATTCACATAATTCCATTAATTCACCATAAACCTGCCTGATTCGAGCAGCTGCTTTTATCTTTTGTCGTTTCCTAAAATCAGTTAACTGCTCTAGAGAATATACAGTTCGATTCCATCTTTGTAGAAGGATATCTAGAAACTCAGCCGAAAACTGGCTGTTTTGAACCGTGGTCCAGAACAAACGACTCCCAGGAAACGAAATGCTCTCTCAAGCGTTGTGGAAGTGCCCCAAACCAAGCGAAAAAAGAAGATCCTCCCC
>Ga0315276_10000843_pt1 | contig 26887 bp, 22 predicted proteins | sample YL17G05_0_MG_FD_204542 | JGI IMG/M metagenome (GOLD analysis project Ga0315276, IMG submission 204542) | Sediment microbial communities from Yellowstone Lake, YNP, Wyoming, USA - YL17G05_0 | ecosystem: Environmental > Aquatic > Freshwater > Lake > Sediment | place: USA: Wyoming | collected... | reverse complement strand
TTGGGGGTTCGCGGAGCGTTGGGGTGCGTTGGGCCGTTGCCGGCCCTCCAACCCACCGATTAAATCAAGAGAGAAGCGCGTCGACGAATTCGGAGGGAGAGAACGGGGCGAAGTCGTCGAGTCCTTCGCCCACACCGATGAAACGAACGGGGATCCCGAGCGTCTGCCGGACGGCGATCACGATGCCCCCTTTTGCGGTGCTGTCGAGCTTCGTGAGGATGATACCGTCGGTGTCAAGACTGCGCGCAAACTCCCGGGCCTGCTGGAGGCTATTCTGGCCAAGGGTGGCGTCGAGCACGAGGTAAGCGTCAACCGCACCGGGACCGAGCACCTTCTCGCACACCCGTCTGATCTTTTTCAATTCCTCCATCAGATTCACCCGTGTGTGAAGCCTGCCCGCCGTGTCGATGATCACATAATCCGCGCCCCTCGATTTCGCCGCCGTGCACGCGTCGAAGGCCACGGCGGCCGGGTCGCCCCCTTGCTCGTGCCCGATCATTTCGACGCCGGCCCGTTCCGCCCAGCAGCCGAGCTGTTCCCGCGCGGCGGCCCGAAACGTGTCGGCGGCGGCGAGAATCACTTTTTTCCCGTGCTGTCTGTAGTAATGGGCCAACTTGGCGATGCTCGTCGTCTTGCCGACACCGTTTACCCCGATCACGATCACCGCCCTCGGCGTGGGAAGCTCGCCGCTCTCGACGTCGTCCGCCGCGAGGAGATCCATGAACTCCTTCCGCAAGAACTCTTGGTAATCACCAAGATCCTTCCGGTTCTTGATCGCTTCCATGATCCGGTCGCAGGCCTCGACACCCATGTCCGAACCGATGAGCAACTCTTCGACCCTCTCTTCGTCCTCGAGGGAGAGCTTCGGCTTGCGCTGGAACACCTGTTTCAGCGGGGACACGAATCCGTCGCGCGCCTTCTGCAGTCTCGCCTTGAGATCGAACATTGCGTTATGTCCGTGCGGGTTCTTCTTCGCGGGTTTCCGCGCGCGCCTCGCGCCGGGTCCTCGTCTCGCGGAACCGGTCCACTTCGCCGATGTGGACGGAAATCATCTTGGAAACTCCCGGCTCCTCCATGGTCACGCCGTAGAGGCAATCGGCCGCTTCCATCGTCTTCTTGTTGTGGGTGATAACGACGAACTGGGTCCGGTTCGTAAAGGATCTCAAGAGCTTGATGAACCGGGAAACGTTCGCGTCGTCGAGAGGAGCGTCGACCTCGTCGAACACGCAGAACGGGCTCGGCTTGACGAGGTATATGGCGAAGAGGAGGGAAAGAGCGACGAGCGCCCTCTCGCCGCCCGAGAGGCTCGAGATGTCCTGGAGACGCTTCCCCTTGGGGTTCGCCACCAGCTTGATCTTCGCTTCGAGCGGATCGTCGGAATCGACGAAGAGGAGATCGGCCTCCCCGCCGTCAAAGAGGGTGAGAAACGTCGTCTTGAAGTTGGCGCGTACCTGTTCGAACGTTTCGCTGATCCGGCGCCGAGCCTCCTGGTTGATCCTCCGTATCGCCTGCGTCAGCGTCGCCTTCGCCTCTTCGAGATCCGCCTTTTGACCGGACAGGAAATCGAATCTCTCCTTCTTTTGATTGAACTCCTCGAGGGCGAGCATGTTCACCGGTCCGAAACCTTCCACGGTGCGTCTGAGATCGCCGAGCGCGGCGAGGTCGACCGATTCCCATTCCGCGGGGTCGAAAAGGGCCTTGTTCTTGGTGTGCGGCGCGAAATCCACCTTGAGGTTCTCCCTGGCCTTCTCGATGAGGTCTTCAATACGCGTTTCGCGCGTGGCGAGCTCGACGGTGCACCTTTGAATGTTCTCGCGCTTGAGTTCTCTCTCGTCCTTGAGATTCTTGAGTTCCTTTTCGAGAAGACCCGAGCGCTCCTCGATCTCGTCGTGTGACGATTTTGCCTGCTCGATGGCCTTCTCGATCGTCTCTACCTCGCCGTGGAATGTCGCGATCTTGGCCTTCGCCTCGACGATCTCCGTTCTCGCCGATTCGATCTCGTCCGCCGAACGTTTCGCGTCTTCTTCGCGGTACACGACGAGTTCTCGGAGCTCCCCGTCGAGGGTCTCGGCGTTCCGGAGTTTTTCGGACGCCGTGGTCACCTCGCCCATGATCGTCGCGATGTCGAGCTTGATCTTCCCCGCCTCCTCGGCCGCCGCCTCCTTTTCGCGTTCGAGCTCCGCCGCCGAACTCTCGAGACTCGACACGTCGGAACCGACCGCGGGATCCTCCTGCGGGTCCGGGGGAAGCTCGGGGGTCGTTTCCAGCCTCGCCCTGATCGCCTCGACGTCGCGATCGCACTCCGCGCGCAGAGCGGAGAGCGCGGTGATCCTCTCTCTGAGGACGGCAAGGTCGAGCTCGCATTCTTGGAGGGCGTCCCGGAGCTTTCTTTCCTCTTTAACGGCCGACTCCAGGTCGCGCCGGAGTGCCGTCGCCCGGTCGGCAAGCGTCGTTCTGCGCCCCTCGATCGCCCCGATTCGCTCTCTCAACCGGCCGATCCTCGCCTCGCATTTGCGGCTCGACTCGGCGAGCTCTTCTATCTTGGAGTCGAACTCGAGGAGCGTCATCGCCACGTCTTCCGCCCCCGCCACGGTGATCCGCCCCGGGCCGTTGAAAAACACCCCGTCGAGCGTTGCCACGCGGCGTTCCGGAGATTTCGCGAGGAGGGCGAGCGCGCTTTCCACGTCCTGGGTCACGACGATGCCGGACAGGTATGACCCCAGATAGTCGAGCACGCCGTCGTCGTTGGCGAGCAAGTCGCGGGCGGTCCCGATACCCGGATCCTCCACCGCGGCGCGCTGGGAGTCGCCGCTACCGCTCGGGTAGAGGAGATGGACCTTTCCTCCCACGCCCCGCCGAAGTTTATCGATACACTCGAGAGCATCTTCACGGCTATCGGTCAGAAGCGCCTGGATCACCGGCGAGAGACAGGCTTCGAAACACTTCCGGTACTTCTTGTCCACCTTTACGCGATCGGCGAGGAACCCCCTGGAGCGCTCCTCATCGGGGAAGAGCTCGTGCGCCTTCCGCGAGTGCTCGCTCTTGATCCGTTTGAGGAGATCGGCTTTCTCCTCGAAACGGGCGAGCTCGATCGCCGCCTTCGCCACCGCCTCCTCCCGCCTCGCGGCGAGTGAAGTGGCGCGCTCCGTCTTCGCGGAAACGCGGTCGATCGACCGCTGGAGAAACGCGACGCGAGATCTTCTCGCGTCCGCCTCACGCGTGATTCCCTCGATCCTCCCCCGAACGGTCTCCTCGCCGGACCCGAGCAGCGCGATCTCTTCTCCGGTCTTTGCCCTCTTTTCGCCGATCTCTCGATCCCTCTCTTCGAGGTGTTCCCGTACCCCCCTCACCCTCTCCTTTTCTTTGACGAAGTCCAAGACGAGCTGCTTGCGATCCCTGATCCCGGTCTTGACGGTCTCGAACTTCTTCGATACGACCCGCAACCGTTCTTCCGAGTGGGAGAGGTCCGCGCGCTTTTTCCCCAGCTGCTCTTCTTTCTCCTCTATCGCCCGGCGATACCGGACGATCTCGTCGCCCATAAAATCGAGCTTCGTCTTCGCCCGCACGGTCTCGTCGGCGTCCTCGCGAATCCGGTTCTCGTTGGAGACGATCCTCTCGCTCAGGATGGCGATGCGCTCCTCGTGCCGTCTGAGGAGCTGGCTTATATTGTGTCGGTTTTCGTACAGGTCCTGGAGTCGCCGCTCGAGCTCCGACCCCCCGATCCGAAGAGCGGCGACGCGGTCCTCGCGAAGCGTGATCTCGTTGTCGCCGGCAAGCGTGATTCCTTCGTGGTGTTCCTTTTCCTGTCGGATTTCGTCCGACTGATTGAGAAGCTCGAAGAGCGACCGCTTGACCAGCGCGGCCTCCATCAGCTCGAGCTTTTCCTTCAGCCTCGAGTACCGTCTCGCCTTGGCCATCTGGTACCTGAGGGACCGGATCTCCTTGTCGAGCTCGCCGAGGATGTCGCCTAGCCGCGTGAGATCGGTCTCGGTGTGCTCGATCTTGCGGAGCGCCTCCTCGCGCTGGATCCTGTACCTCATCACACCCGCGGCTTCCTCGAGGAGATACCGTTTGTCCTGGTCTTTCTCGCTTATCACGGAATCGACCATCTCACGCTCGATGATCGAGTACATGTGGTTCCCGAGACCCGTGTCGACGAGAAGCCCGCGGATATCCTTGAGACGGGCGAGTTCGCCGTTGACGTAATACTCGGACCCGCCGTCGCGGTAAATCTTGCGCGATATCGTGATCTCAGAGTAGTCGACGGGGAGGGCGTGATCGTCGTTCGAGAGCGACAGGTGGACCTCGGCCAAACCGAGGGGTTTCCGCGTCCTCGTCCCGTTGAAGATCACGTTTTCCATCTTCGTGTTGCGGAGCAGCCTCGTCTTCTGCTCGCCGAGCACCCAACGAATCGCGTCGACGATATTCGTCTTACCGCACCCGTTGGGGCCGATGACGGCCGTGATCCCCCCCGTGAAGTTCACTGAGAGGCGGTGTTCGAACGATTTGAAACCTGCAATCTCGATTCTCGTGAGATTCAAGCGGACGTCCTCCGGTGGTGTTCTCGATGAGATATCGGCGTTCGCACGCGGCTTTTCACTCTCAACCCGGAACCTTCGAGATGCGAGTAGACTTGATCCTCGGATTCTCGTCCAGTTTTATTTTGTGTTCCATCGCGTCCTCCCGCGTGGCGTAAGGCCCTGCGTATACCCGGTGCCACATCCCCTTGCTCCCGAGGTCCACGCGATAAATGAAAACGGGGTATCCCGCGCCCGCCAGGTAGAGCGCCTCCTCGCGAGCTTTCTCGATCCCCTTGAAGGAACTCACGTGGATGATGTACCGGTCCGCGAACTCGTCGAGCGTCTCCGCGAAGTGGATGCTGTCGTATGTCGACAGGGCGGTCTCGCCGCGTCTCGCCGGAGTTTCACGGGCGCCAATCGAAACATCCGGGACGGCGGTGTCCGCCTCGGAGCGCGCTGTGGTCACGCCTTCTTGGGAAGCCGCCGTCTGGGGTGACGTCTGCAGCGACGTCGACGGCGCCGCCGCGAGCGAATCCTTCACCGACGGGGTCGTCGTCACCGCGGTGGTCGCACCTCCACCTGAGCCGGCGCTCTCCCGCCCCCGCTCCCGAACCGATCGCGTGAGATAGAGCCACCAGACGACAAAGACGACAAGACCGATGGCCACCGCGGCTGCGACGACTCGAATAAAACGCGAGCTGACGGCTCTCCTCCGCTCGGCCGCGCGACCGTGCGCCGTCGCTTCGACCGTGCGCCGACCGGGGCGGATCGGCGGCTCAGCCGGCGCCGGTCTCGAGGGGGGAGACTCCGGGCGGGCGGTTCCCCGCCGCGCGGTGGGCGAAGGCGGTTTCTCCCCGATTGTCTCGACGAGGTCTTCGACCTCGGCAACCAGCGTCGGTTCCCCCCCCGGCGTGGCGCGCGTCCCGTCCGCCGCGGGTGGCGCCGCGCGTGTATTGATCCGAACGCTCCACGCCGCCGCGTTCTCGGTCGCCGCGATTTTTTCCTCGAGCGGATCGAGCGCGCGGACGCCGAAACGCTCGCCCGTCCGGACCAGCACGGCCAAGTCGACATTCCCGGCGAGAGGGTGGAGGTTTTCCTCGTCGTCGGTCGCGGGTCCGACGAAGATGACGCATTTCGCCTGATTGACAAGATAGCGGCGAGCGGCGGCAAACGCATCCATCACGAAGGGACACTTTTTGGTGACGGCAAAGGAGCCCGCGCCGACCACCCTGACGCCGTGCGCGGTCTCTTGCGTGATGACCCCGATCGACGTCCCGTAAAGAAGAAGATCCAGAAAGCCAAGCGCGTCCCGGTGAGGAACGAACCCGCTCAACCCCACGGAGAGAAAAGCGCAGTCGACGAGGATCACCGTCGGAACGTGTTCGCGGAGAAGCTTGGCGAGAAGAAACGCAAACCGGTCCCGCGCTTCCGCGTGAGCTTCCGGGGAACAAAGATAAATCGACCTCGGCGTCTCCCGGGTCATCGACACGATTTCCGAAACAACCGCCCGGAACGCCGGTTCCAACTCCGCCGGCGGAAACCCCGAGTCGCACGCCCTCCGGAGAACTTCGATGTCGGCACCGAACTCGTAAGTCTTCAAGTCTTTCATGGTTTGCGCGAGACCGCGGCCGAATCGCCGCCCCCGCTCACCTCGCCTCGGTTACGGGTTTTCGAGCACCGCGTTCAACCCATCCGTCACCTCGTGGTCCTCGTAGGGGAGCACGCTCCGCAGGTTGAGCCGCACCTCGTTTGCTCTGATTCTGGAAAGAATCGGTATTCGTTGTCTTCTCATCTTGCGCGAGAGCGCCACCGCCTCTGCTTCGGACGCGCACCGGATCGCCACGGCGATCGACGCAAGATCCTGGCACGCGAAGCTCCCCCCGCCGATAGTGGCGAGATCTTCCACCGCCCGGACGTCGAACGATTTTCGAAACCGCGGGTCTATCCCCTCGATGATTTTCTCCGCCCTCCCCGCCAACCCCTCCACGCTCCCCATCGACTGGCGCAGAATGGGGACCTCGGTCTCGGGCGACGGACCGAACAGATATACACGGAGGAGAGCTTGCAGAGCCACGATCGTCGTCTTGTCGACCCTCAGCGCTCTTCGCAACGGGTTTTGCCCGAGCTTGCCGACGAAGGCGGCCTTACCGACGATGATCCCCGCCTGTACGCCGCCGAGGAGCTTGTCGCCGCTCATCGTCACGCAATCCGCCCCCGAGCGCAGCGCTTCCTGGACCCGAGTTTCGCCCGCGAGCCCCCTCGATGCAAAATCAAACAGACACCCGCTCCCGAGATCGAATACCACGTGACATTTCTTTTCGGCCGCCACGCCGGCGAGATCGGAGACGTCCGCCTCGTGGGTGAATCCCTGGATGTCGTAGTTGCTCCGATGGACCTTGAGCAGAACGTCGCCCGGTCTTGCCGCCACGGCGTAGTCCGACGCGTACGTTCGGTTCGTCGTCCCCACTTCGACCATCTCGGAGGCGGCCTCGGCGAGGATGTCGGGGAGCCGGAAGCTTCCCCCGATCTCCACAAGCTCGCCCCTCGACACGATGACGCGACCCGGTGGCGAGTAGGAACTCACCACGAGCCAAACCGCCGCGGCATTGTTGTTGACGATCATCGCGCGCTCGGCTTGCGTGGCGAGCACGACAAGTTCCTCGAGAACCTCGCCTCGGTGGCTTCTTTTCCCCGAATCGAGATCGATCTCGAGGCTGACGTAGTGGCTCATCGCCTCGCTCACCGCCGCGATGATCTCAGGACCGAGGATCGCGCGCCCGAGATTCGTGTTGAGCACCACGCCGGTCCCGTTGATCACGCGTCTCGTGCCGCCTTCCTTGAGATCGGCCACCCGCAAGATCATCGCCTTCACGACCAACGATCGGATGTTTTCGCGCGAGCCCGTCAAGGGACCGTGCCTCCCGGCGCGCACATCGTTGGTCACTCCACGGGCCAGCTGCGTCCACGGAAAGTGGGGATGCGCACCGCGGAGCTCGACGACCTCGGGTGCGCCGAGAATGTCATCGATGGAAGGAATCGATCGAAAAGCGTCTTTGTCGTCGGATGATTTCATCGCTTTGCCCGATTGGTGCGCCCCGTTGTGTACTAGCACACCCCCCTGAAACCGGTCAATCTCTATAACGGATCGCCGCTGCACGCATCCGCGCGATTTTCCGACAACGCACAGGTAGGCGGCCGCCTCCGCATCGGGGCCGCGAGATCGCTTCGATCATCCGGCCGGACCCGCCGGGGCGATAGAACTTTACAAAACGCGAAGAGGTCGGCTAGCCTCTCATTGATCGCCGGGCGATACCTACCGTCGAACGGAGAAGTCGTGATGAGAACGAGCCGCCTGATCCCGCTGATCCTTTCAGCGCTCGTCGCCGCCGGCTGCGCGCGACCCCCGAAACCCGGAATCGACAATCTCTATCGGGGTCTAAGCGAGAATGTCCCCCGGCTCGACCCGCGTCTTCTCGCCGGCCGCCGGATCGTCGTCGACCCGGGCCACGGCGGGCACTTCGCCGGTACTCGCGGCGCGGGGGGTCTCGAGGAATCTTCGGTGAATCTAGGCGTCTCTCTCTATCTCTGGGGCCTTCTCGAGGAGGCCGGCGCTGATGCTTATCTCACGCGCTCGGCCCAGAGGGACTTTCTCGCCGGACCCGACTCGGCGGTCTCCGACGACCTCAAGATCCGGGTCGCGAGGATCGACTCCATCAAACCCGACATCGTCGTGTCCATCCACCACAACGCACAACCGGAGCGCGACCCCTCGAAGAACGCCGTCGAGACCTACTACAAACTCGGAGACCCCGCGTCGCGCGACCTCGCCTTCGCCGTCCACCGGCATCTGGCGAGAAACCTCGGGATCGAGGAGGGGGAGGTCCGTCCCGGGAACTATTACATCCTTCGGGAGGCCGCGGTTCCCGCGATCCTTGGCGAGGGGAGCTACCTCACGCATCCGAGAGTCGAAGAGAAGCTCCGGCTCTCCGAGAAACAACGGCTCGAGGCCGAAGCGTACTTCCTCGGAATACTCGAATACTTTTCGCGCGGGACGCCGAGTGCCGATGAGCTCACCCCCGCGCCGGGTGATTCGCTCGTCGACGAGGTCCCGCTCGTGTCGTACGCCGTCACCGACGTCGGAGGCATCGGTCTCGATCCGAGCGGTATCGAGATGACCGTAAACGGCGGAGTCGTCGATGCCGGTCTCGATCCGGGGGGACGGACGGTGAGCTATCGCCTCCCATGGGACGCGCCGAACGGGCTCTACGAGGTGTCCCTCGTGGTAAGAAACATTCTCGGTAACTCGAGTCGCCTCCTGGAGAGGGCGTTCGTGGTCGCCCACCCCGCCAACCGGGCCGTATTCAGCTCGTTTCCGGAGACAGTCCCGGTGGAGGGCGGCCTCGTCTACTTTCGCGTACGTCTTCTCGACCGCAGGGGTCTTTCCATCGCCGACCGGAGCCGTCTCAAAATCGCCGCCTGGTACCGGCACCCCGGGAACGAGGCCCGCGGCGGAGAATGGACCACGCTCGCCATCGCTCGTGGGGAGGGCGCCGCCGAGACCGCCGTCACCGACGGAGTCGCCGAGTTCCCGATCGACGTTCCGCCCGGATGCGCGGCCGTCCGTATCGCCGTGATGCCCGGTGGCGGTCCAGGCGTGGACGCGTCTCCCGAAGGCGCCTTCGGCCCGGCGGGGTTCGAGTACGTCGTTCATGCGACTGAGGGCGTGTCTTCGTTTCGATCGTTCGTCCCGCTGGACCGGTTGACGGGGGCGCCGGTTGCCACGGTCCGATTCTTCGACGCCTCCGGTCTCGTTACCGCGGATGCTCACGGAGACCGCCTTGTCGTGAGCGGGGCAGGGGCGGCGGGAGAGTTGCGGATCGAAGCGCCGGGTTATCGCCCCGTGGTCTCGAGACCGGGGGAATCCGACACGCTCCATCTCGATCCGTGGTACGGCGGCGCGCTCGCGGGGAAACGCTTTGTGCTGAACGCGGAGGGCGCGCCCCCGAGGGCGCTCGACCGGGGTCCGCTCGGGCTCGCCGGGTCGTTCGTCAATCTCCACGTGGCCCGGTTCGTCGAGGAGTACCTCTCGGCCGCGGGAGCCCGCGTCCGGCAGGCTCGTCGGACCGAAGAGACTCCCACCGACAGAGACGTCGTTCTCCTCACCAACCGGTTTCGCGCCGGCCTTTACGTCGAAGTACGGTACAGAAGCGGTCCGGCGGACACCGCGCTCGTCGTTCGGACATACTGTTTTCCCGGGAGTCTCCGCGGACTCTGGGTTGCCGGTGCGGTGGGAAACGCGTTGGGTCGGGCGCTGGGCGTCCCGGCGCTGCCGCCTGCAGGCACGGTCACGTTCCCCCTCCAACAAACCGCCTGCCCGGCGATCATCATCGAGCCCCCAAGTCTCGGCCGCGTCGACGAGGAACTCCGTCTATCCGAGCCGTGGTACCAGCGAAAACAAGCCTACGCGATCTTTGGGGGACTCCTCGCGGATGCCGGGGTGACGAACACGGCGGCGCTCCACATCACCCTCGCAAAGGACAGCTCGGCGGTCGCTCCACCCGCGGGTCGGTCGAACTGGCTCGTCACGGTGGACGACACCTGGCGTCTTCTCACGTCGCCCGACGGCAAAGCCGAGTTCGACTGGCTCCCCGCCGGTATCCACCAGTTCGTTCTTCGCCGGGGCGAAACGACGGTTGGCCCCTTCGAGATCGTTCTCCAGAGCGGCGAAACTCGGACTCTCGAGACCAGCATCCCGGTTGCACGGTGATCCCCCGCCACCGGCGCTTGCAGCGGCGCTAACTTGATAGTATTTTTCTAGTTGGAGGCGATGGCAATGCGCCGATTCTACTCGGACAAGGAGACCGACTACCGGCGGCGGGTGTGCGTCATCGTCGCGGTCGCCGTCATGCTCATGGCGAGCCTTCTCTGGGTCACCGAGGATGTTCCGAAAGAGGTCCTCCAACTCCAGTTCGGTTGGGAAGGTCCCACGCGCGTATTCTCCGAGATCACACTGATCCCCGGTGTGGAAGCCTTTGAAGATAGCCGTGAGGAGAGCCGTTACCGGGCGACGACCGCCGTCGAAGTGGAGGACGAGGAGCTGGAGGATGAGGGTGAAAAGGAGATGGTGACCCGGCAAATCAAGCAGATCCCCCGCGAAGAACCCGATGAGACCGTGTCGCCCAAGCTCGAGGACGAACAGGTGCGGACCTACCCCGCCCACACCTCGGTTTCCTACTCCGAGGATTACGTGATTCTCGACATGACGAGACCCGAGTACCCGGCGGAGGAACTCAAGCACGGGATCGAGGGTGACGTGACCGTCGAGCTTTTCGTCAACGACGGCGGAGCGGTGGAAAACGCGTGGGTGACGATGGCGACGGGATCGTCGAGTTTCGAGGCCGTTTCACTCGAGGCGGTTCGTCAGTTCCGTTTCAAGCCCCCGATCGTGGACGGGAAACCGTCGTCCATGTGGATCCGCTTTCAGATTCGTTTCCGAATCATGAATTGACCCCGGGGTCCGCTTCTTTCCGGTACCCGGCCCTACTCCCGCTCGGACCGCGGCGGTCGAAAATCGCGGGGCGTCCCTGATCTCACCTGGAGGAGCGGGAGCGAGTCGACTTCCCTCAAACGGACCTCGGCGGTCGCGTCGAGCTCCTCAGCGAGAAAACCCCTCATCTGTTCGCGATCGACGGCCCCGCGGGCGATCGCATCGAGCAGGAAGCGCGAGCCGAAATACCCGGCGGCCGCGATGGGTGGAACATCGTCGATCCCCGACACCGAGGCGTCCCTTGCGTGCGTCTCGAGATACTTGGCGGCGAACCGCCGGTACGCCTCCGGGTCCTTGCCGTAGTACCCTTCGCGCGGGAAGACGGCCCCCTCGAGCTCACTCCCGGCGAGACGAAGAAGCTTCTCCGAGTTCCAGCTGCTCAGTCCGAGCAGCTGAACCTGGAGGTCGTAGAAACGGATCTGCGGGAGGATGTTGACGAGCTCGTCGGGGCCGCCTGGGATGAACATTCCGTCCGGGGCGCCGGCTTTTATTCTCGAGAGCTCTTCTCTGAAATCGGTGTCCCCGGCGTTGAAGAATTCCTCGATCACGAGAGCGCCTCCGCGCCGTTCGACTTCCCCCGCGAAGAACCGGGAAAGCCTTCTCCCCTCGGGGGTAGATGGGGCAAGAACGGCTACCCGCTCGAGGAGCAGTTCCTCGACGGCGAGCTTGGCCAGGGCCGAGACCTGGACGTCGACGGGCGGTTGGGTCTGAAACACCCACGGCCCGATGTCACGAAGCCTGCGATCCGTGACGAGCGGCGAGACGATCGGCACTTTCCGCGCGTTGCACTCCGTCGCCGCGACGATCGATGGGATGGTAAACACGGCACCGAGCACCGCAACGACACCTTCCTCAACCACGAGTCTTCGAACGGCGGTTACCGCCGTGATCGGGTCCGCCTTGGTATCGCCGAGGGCGAGGGTTACGCGAATCCCTCCACCGGCGTTGTGTTCGTCAACGGCGAGGCGGACGCCTTCCTCGAAGTATCTCCCGAAACGCGAGTACTCGCCCGTGTACGGGAGGAGGATCCCGATCTTGTTTGGCTCCACGTACGCGGTGACGTGTTCGGGATCGCGTCTTCGGTTGTCGGACGCCTCGAGCAGATACTTCGCCTCTCGCGCCCGTCCATGTTCCGGGAACCGCGAGAGAAAATCGCTCACCAGCGCGTAGCAACGTTCGTAGTTTCCCCTGGCGAACTCCTTCCGGGCGAGCCCGAGCGAGAGGTCCGCGGCGGCGGGTGAGGCCGGATAGGCAGCGGCGAGCCTTTCGAGCTCCGCGGCCCCGAGCTTTTCTTCGGTCAAACGGCGAAGGTCGCCGGTACAGCGCTCGCGCTTTTCCGGGTCGAGGGGGAGATCGAGCAGATGGGAAAGCTTTTCGGCGCTCTCGTAGTACCGACCAAGACGCTGCTCGGCGTCGGCGCCGAGAAAAAGGGTTTCCTCGAGCCTTGGACTCAAAGGGAACTTTGCGGAGAGTTCCCCGGCGTATTTGACGGTCTGCGAATAGGACTCGATCGAGTAGCTCGAACGGGCGGCGATGTAGAGGACCTCGTCGCCGCGCGGGAAATCCGGATACGCGGCGTAGATCTCGCGGGCAAGACTATCGGAGGACTGATACCTCCCCGCGTCGAAGCGGAGCGCGAGTTCGTCGAAAAGCTCGTCGGAGCGACCCGCGGTGATCTCGGACGGCGCGGAGTCTTTCCCCGGAGCCGAGGCGCATCCGCCAAGACCGAGAATCCAGACGCAGAGCACCGTCACAATGAATGCGCGTCCCACCGGTAGGAGCAGCAACGACACGCCCGTGTTCAACCACATAGCGGTCTAGAATTCCCCCGGGTCGAGGTCGCGGAGGTAATTTCGGAGGGTATCGTCGGTATCGTCCGCCGGCGTCTCGCGGGTCTCGAGCGCGTGTTTGTGGCTCTCGAAAACGGCGCGAGACACGTATATCGGCGCCTGCGTACGGATCGCCAGCGCGATAGAATCGCTCGGCCGGGCGTCGATGCCGAATATCTCGTTCCCCCTTTGAATGTAGATCTTCGCGAAAAACGTGTTGTCCTTCAGATCCGTCACCGCCACCCGGAGCACCGTCGCGCCGAGGCTCTCCACCGCCGTCTTGAGAAGGTCGTGGGTCAACGGACGCTCGAAGGTCTCCCCTCGTAGCTGGAGGTCGATCGAGAGGGCCTCCGCCTGACCGATCCAGATCGGAAGCACATCGTCGGTGTCGGTCCCCTTGAGAAGGACCACCGGATTCTCGCGGTGGTCCCTGACCAATCCGCCGACCTCGACTCTGAGGAAATTCTGGTCGCCCTCTGTCATGAGGCGCTCACCTTGTTGCCGGTGCGGCCGCGGTCGTTTCGCTATTTGGACCCGGCGTCGATCTTCTGCTGAAGGTCGCGAAGATCGTCGAACTCCGGCAACGGTTTGTCGATGTTCTGGAGCATCCACTCCGCCGTCTTGGCCACTTCGGCGTTGGGGTACTCGTTAACCACCCGGTTAAACGCCCGGTCCGCGTCGGGCGCGCTCTTGAGCTCCTCGGCGTAAACAAACCCGATCATAAAGAGCGCCTCGGGAGCGTATTTGTTGTCGGGGTACTTCTGCACGATCTGTTCGTAGTAACGGAGCCTCTGGTACGAATCCGTGCTGTTCTGCGCGAGGTTCCAAAGCTCCTCCGGGGTCCGTTCGGTAACCATCATCTCATCGGAGAGGAAGTTCTTGACGTCATACTTCGATCTGAGACCGGCAAAGGCCGCCTTCTGTACGGCTTCGAGCTTCTGGCGGGTGAGGGTCTCCTTGATCTCCTCTTTGACCTCCTCGAACGGCCTGAACTCCGCCGGGCGGAGTTCGTTCAACACGAGAAGCGAGTATCCCTTGTCCCATTTAACGATCCTCATCTCACCCACCTTCATCGAAAAGGCGGCGTCGCCCAGCGCCTTCGCGTAACCGAGGTTCCTGATATACCCCCCGGGGTTGAAGAAACCGAGGTTTCCCCCGTCCGGCCGCGTGAGTTCGTCCTGCGAATTCTCGAGGGCCAGCGTGGTGAATTTCTCGCCGGCCTCGACCTTCTTCATCAGCCTGACGAGCTTGAGGCTGTCCGAAGCGAGTATGTGCTGCGCGCGCGCGATCGGCTGAATCGTGAACTTGTCCTTACGCGTCTCGTAGAACTCGCCGATCTCTTGCTCGGTGGGGGCGGCCTTCACCTTGATCTCGCGTTCGAAGTACTCGCCGACCATCACGGCCCGCTCGTATTTCACGACGAGATCGCGAACCTTCTCGTCCTTCTTGAGTCCCTTTTTCAACGCCTCCTGATAGTAGATCTCCTCCTCGATGAACCTCTCGGCAAGCTCGGCCCTTCCTTCGGGCGTGCTGTATTTCTGCTTCTGGTGGTCGGGAAGCGATTCTATCGCCTTGTCGAGGTCCATCCTGGCGAGGTTCCAATCACCCACCTCGGCGGCGTATTTCGACGCCGTTTCTTCGGAGGCCTTTTCCCCTTTTGAACACCCGCCGAAAACGGCGAGCGCACAGAACCCCACGATCAAGACCGAAGCCGCCAAGTACTTTGCCATTTCCTGCCCTCCGTGTACCTTAGACCAAGTGCTCCTTGCCGCTCTTCCTGAGCGCTTCGACGATCTCTCGAACTTGTTGGACGCTGTCCCTTCCGCACACGAGAATCGCGTCGCCGCCGTCCACCACGACCACGTCTTTGACCCCGACGAGCCCGACGAAACGATCCCCGGAGAAAACGGTGTTACCGGTGCTGTCCACGGCGATGTGGTCGCCGACAAAGACGTTTCCGTTCGAATCCTCGGGATACAAAGCGCGAAGGTTCTCCCAGCTTCCCACGTCGTTCCAATCGAAGTCCCCCCGCAAGACGACGACGTGGTCCGCTTTCTCCATCACCCCGTAGTCGATGGAAATTGAGGGGGCTTCCGGGTACACCGATTTCAACACGTCATCCACCTTCTCCGTTCCGATCCGGGAGTCGATCTTTCGGAGTACGGCGTCGAGATCCGGAAGATGTGTGGCGATCGCTCCCCGGATGACCCGGGGGCGCCACATGAACATCCCGCTGTTCCAAAAGTAAGTGTCCGTCTCGGCGAACGTCCGGGCCGCCTCCAGCGACGGCTTTTCGTGGAAGGAGTCGGCTTGGAAAAGCGCGGCGCCTCCGCTCTCGGGCACGCTCCGTCCCGCGTGGATGTAACCGTAACCGGTCTCCGGTTTGGACGGCCGGATGCCGAAGGTGAGAAGACAATCGTGAGTTCTCACATACGCCTCGGCTAGGCGCGCCGCGGCGGCGAACGCCTCGTGGTCGGCGATGAAGTGATCCGCGGGGACCACGAACAACGGAACGTCGCCGAAGCGCCTCTCGAGGAGGACCGCGGAAAGCCCGATGCTCGCGGCGGTGTTCCGCCCGACGGGCTCGACGATAATGTTTTCGCGTGGGACACGCGGCCCGATCTCGCGCTCGATCGCGTCGAGCTGCGCCGCTACGGTCACGATGAAGATCTCCTCGGGCGAACACAAACGGGCGAGCCGGTCGCAGGTCAGCGCGATCATGCTCCCCCCGCCCGTCAGATCGATGAGCTGTTTGGGACGTTCGCGCCGGCTCATCGGCCAGAACCTCTGGCCCAAACCGCCCGCCAAGATCACCGCCAGCAAGACGGCCCCCTTTTTGCCGCCCCCGCCACCGGGGGCGACGCGGTCACTGTTTGACCACCCAAACCTTGATCGGCACCACGACCTCGCGGTGGAGTTTCACGTCGACGGTGTACACCCCGATCTTCTTGATCGGCTCTTCCAGCAATACGTGTTTCTTGTCGATCTCGAAACCCTGGCCATCGAGTTCTTTGGCGATGTCGGCGGAGGAAACCGATCCGAAGAGCTTGTCGTCCTCCCCCACCTTGACGGTGATCGTCACGGACACGTTCGCTAGCTTGCCCGCCGCGTCCTTGGCGCTTCGCATATCGACGATGTCCCGGCGGGTGCGGACCTTCTCGTTTTCCTCGAGGCTCCGCCGGTTGGAGTCCGACGCCGCCACCGCGATGCCCTGCGGGAAAAGATAATTCCGGGCGTACCCCGGGGTGACTCTTACCGTGTCTCCCCGGTTTCCGAGCGGCGGAAGAGACTTGAGCAGGATGACTTCCACAACAACCTCCTAACACCGGCGGGTGTTACCGGTAGTACTCTCTGACGAACGGGACAAGCGCCGCCATCCGGGCCTTCTTGATCGCCGCCGTCAGGATCCTTTGGTGTCTGGCGCACGTTCCGGTGATCCGCCGGGGGGTGATTTTCCCCCGCTCGGTCATGAACCTTCTCAGACGCTTATCGTCCTTGTAGTCCATATAGTCGATGTGTTCCTTGCAGAACTTGCAGGGCTTCCTCGACCTCAGCTGTCTTTCCTTTTTGACTTTTGGTTTCGGTTTGACTCGTGCCACGGTTAGACGTCCTCCTCCGTTTCCTCCGCGCGAACCGGCCGCGTCTCGGCGGTTTCCGTTATGGGCCTGTAATGCGGACGGCCTTTGACATCGTCCCGGACGATCATGTGGCGGATCACGTTTTCGTCGATCCGAAGCTGCCGCCCGAGCTCGTTCAAGACCTCCTTGCCGGCTCTAAAACGGTAAAAGAGGTAGTGCCCCTCACGATGGTAGTTGATCTCGTACGCGAGGCTCCGCTTGCCCCAATCGTCGATCTCCTTGATCTCTCCGCCACGCGACGCGATAACGTCGGCGTACCTCTTGGTGGCGCCGACGAGCGCGTCACCTGCCACTGAAGGCGCGAAGATCACAACGCACTCATAATCCTTCAACGAATAACACCTCCCTGTGGACAAAGACCTTCCGTCATCCTGGGTTGGAAGCGGAAAGTAGAGAAGTTGAAGCGAGTTGATTCAGGACCTTCGGTCCCAGCAGGTCTTCGCGGGACCGGCCCCTGTTCGGAAATATCCGGGGGGTCGCCCGCTCAGGACCGTAACAATATATCAAGCGTGGGCTTGAACCGTCAACCGGTTTCCCCGTTCTTGTCGGGTGCGTTATACTCCCCCATCGCGTGGTCGAAGCCCGATCCGACAACGGTTTCCAGACAGCGGACCGCCCTCACCACCATCTCTTCGACCGTGTTTTTCTCATCCTCGGGGCAAACGCTCAGCACGTAGTCGGCGGGGTCCACGCCGGGAGGCACCGGACCTACTCCCAGTCGGAGACGGGGAAAACCGGTCGTACCCAGCTCGCCGATGATCGACTTGAGACCGTTGTGGCCTCCGTCCGATCCGCGGCGCCGGAGCCGGAGTTGCCCGAGGGGGAGAGCGATGTCGTCGACGACGACGAGGATCTCCTCCGGCGGAATCTCCCGTTCAGCGCGGAGTTCGGCAAGCGCCCTTCCCGAGAGATTCATATAGGTTCGAGGTTTGACCAGGAGCATCCCGGTCGAACCGAACTCGACCCCCGCGACCGCGCACGTCCGCCGCTCATCCCACGAACGCACGCCGTGGAGCGCGGCGAAACGGTCGACAACGCGGTAACCTAGGTTGTGACGTGTGGAAGCGTAACGCGACCCGGGATTACCCAGACCCAAAAGAACGAGATTCGGAAACATCCCTGGAGGAGCGTCCCGCGCACGGGCCTACTCGGCCTCGGTCTTTTCTTTCTCTTTCTCCGTTTCCTTACCCTTCCCGATCACCTCGGGCTCCGCCGGTTCCGCGACCACGGGCGCCGCCTCGACCTCGACACGGGACGGAACCACGATGGCAAGGGTCGTTCCAAGAGCTTCGAGAAACTCGAATTCGGGGTACCGCGACGCGATGTCTCTCAAGTGGATCGACTCGTGGATCTTTAGAGACTGGACATCGATGTCTATGCGCTCGGGGATGTCGCGCGGGAAACACCTGACCCCGAGCTCACGCGGACCGTGCTCCAGCACGCCTCCCATCTCCTTGACCCCGATAGGTTCGCCGATGAGGTACACGGGCACCTCGATCTTGATTTTTTCCCCGCGGCGGATGTGTTGAAAATCGATATGGAGGATCTTCCCCGAGGCGGGGTGCTGCTGGATCTCCTTGATGATCGCGTCGCACTCCTTCTTGACCTCTCCCTCGATGACGAGATCGATGATCCCCATCTCGCCCCGCACCCTGAGAACCCGGCGGAAATCCTGCTCGTTGACCGATATCTTGAGGGGTTCTTCGCTGTGACCGTAAAGAATCGCGGGGACTTGACCGCGCGCTCTCAGCTTTCGGGCGACGCCCTTACCCGAGGATCCCCGGTATTCCGACGCGAGCTTCATGGCTTCCATTTCGATCTCCTTCTCTGTCGATGATGATCTCCGTGACGGATCAGACGAATAGCGTGCTCACGGACTCGTTGGAATGAATCCGGTGGATCGTTTCGGCGAGAATTCCGGAAACGTCCAGCACTTTCACTTTGGGGCAACGATTCGTATCGAACGGCAAGGTATTGGTGACAATGACCTCGGAGAGCGAGGACTTCATTATGTTCGCGCAGGCGTCACCCGAAAACACGGGGTGGGTGGCGCAGGCCATAACCGAGGACGCCCCCCTTCGCTCGAGTTCCCCGGCCGCGTGGAGAAGCGTGCTTCCCGACGAGATCATGTCGTCGAGGATCACGATGTTTCTCCCCGAAACGTCGCCGATGACGTTCATCACTTCGGTCTTGTCTTTTTCCGATCTCCGCTTGTCGACGATCGCCAGCTCGGCGTTGAGACGCTTGGCGAACGCCCGACCCATCTTGACGCCCCCCACATCGGGCGACACGATCGTGAGGTCTTTGATCCTCTTCTCCTTGATGTAATCCAATAACACGGGGGCGGCGAACAGGTTGTCCGCCTGGATGTCGAAAAATCCCTGGATCTGCGCGCTGTGAAGATCCATCGTAAGCACGCGGTTCGCCCCCGAGACGTCGACGAGCTTGGCGACGAGCTTCGCCGTAATCGGCACCCGCGGCTGATCCTTCCGGTCCTGCCGGGCGTAGCTGTAGTAAGGAATTACGTTGGTGATCCTCTCCGCGGAAGCGCGGAAACAGGTGTCGTTGAGGATCAGAAGCTCCATCAGGTTCTCGGCCGGCGGGTTGGTCGATTGGATGATGAACACGTCGACCCCGCGGATGTTTTCGTTGATCTTCGCCCGTATCTCGCCGTCGCCAAACCGATCGAGATCGATCTCGCACAGACTCACGCCGAGGTTCGCCGCGATCTTCTCGGCGAGCGATCTGTTCGAGTTGCCAGCGATGAGTTTTAGACCATTCATCTTTTTCTCCAAAAAAAACGGCCAGGCACCTGGTGCTGGCGCCGTGCGTAATCCAATCGTCATGCGTGGTTGGGGCGGGAGGATTCGAACCCCCGAATGCAGGGACCAAAACCCTGTGACTTACCGCTTGTCGACGCCCCAGTAAACCGAGGAGAACCGCAACCGCCGGCCGCACCGCCCACCCCGTCGGAGAAACCGTTCGAACACCCCGTTATTCCGCTGGTTGTAGTTTGGCCACTTCTTCGTGGTATTTCGCGAGGACAATGTCCTCCATCCATTTCCTCGTGCTGTTGTTGATCGGGTGCGCGATGTCCTGATACTCGCCGTCCTTGCGTTTACGGCTTGGCATCGCGACGAATACCCCTTGTTGACCCTTGATGATCTTGAGACCTCGTATCACGAAGCAGTCGTCGAGGGTGATGCTTGCAAACGCCTTGAGCTTTGCGTCCTCCCGCAACGATATCCTGACCTCGGTGATCTCCATGAAGTTTCCCCCTGTCAGGAAACCCGCTCTCAGTGGGCTTCCACAGGATACAGGTCCACGGCCCGTGAACAGGGCAAAGCGACGGCGGTGAAGAACCCTCGAACTGCGAACCGTTCAGCCAGCCGGGAGGCTCTCTCTTCGTTCTCAACGACTGCGAAGAGTGCGGAACCACTCCCGCTCATCGATGCCATGAAAGGTCTCGATGCCAGTAGTTCTTCGAGCACCTCACTTACCGACGGGTACGAAGGGCAAACAACATCTTCTAGCGCGTTCCTCAGCGAGATCCCGACGTTCGGGAATCGAGCCAAGAGCGTGTTAAGCGCTTTTAGGTTAAATCGATAGCGATGCCTTGTCAATTGAAAATTCGCGTTTTTGTAAACCCAGGCCGTCGAGATGTCGACCGGCGGCTTTACAATGACGAATACGCCACGCCGAACCATGGAGAGCGGTGTCAGCAACTCCCCCCGGCCGCGCCCGAACATCGTCCCCCCCCGGAGCATGAACGGGACATCACTCCCGCACTCCAGAGCCACCCGGTCGAGGGCACCCTCCGGCAGGTCCAACCCCTCGCCCTGATTGACCGCGAGGATGACCGCCGCCGCGTCCGCGCTCCCTCCCCCCAGACCGGCGCACCGGGGGATCCTCTTGTCGACTCGGATGTGAGCTCCCAGGTCGGGGCCGGCGTGGACGCGCATCGCGGCGAGCGCCCGGGCGCAGAGGTTGCTCTCGTCGGTGGGAATCTCCGGATCGTTACATTCGATAATGACTTTGCCGGTTCGGTTGAGGCTTATTTCGAGCTCGTCCGCGAGGGATATACTCTGAAAAATCGTCTCGATTTCGTGATACCCGTCGCGCCGCAGCCGCAAGACCTCGAGGGCAAGATTGACTTTCGCCCGCGCGGTAGCCCTGTAACATTTTGTCCCATATGCGTTTGGCAACTCATACCCCCGCGGCAACCCGCTTTGGCGTCACCGCAGCGCTTTTGCGTACCTCTCGAACAGCCGTCCCCACGGCGTTGCAGAGAAGACCCGGATACGGCGCTTCCCGACCGTCGGGTACCACAGGAAATCGTGGTACACGTTCGACGCGAATGGCGCCCACACGACGAGCGGAGAATGGAGGAGGATCTTCTCGAGAAACCGGAGCGGCCCGATCCGGAGCATCTGATCACCCCAGATCACCAGACTTTTCTTGGTCTTGAAGTGGAAATTCACCCCACGGATGTTGTCCCCGACGATTTCGATCTTGTCGGTGCGCCCTTCTCCCAAACCCATTTCCGTGGCCATTCGTAGGTACGGGATCTCCATCGGCTCGAAACCCATGAGCCTTGCGGCCACCGCGTCGATCGCCACCGAATCGGAGCTCGCCAAGAGCACGTTTCTCACCGATGGGATCATCGTCCGGGGACCCGCGCCGTCCCCGGCGACCGTGCCGTCCATCACGGCGAACACGTTTGGGTGGAGCTCCCGCTGCATGAGGAGCAGGTCGACGAGCACCTCGTGGATATACTTGTGGGCGTAGTGCCGGACTTCCTTCAAAAGCCCGCCAAAGGCGTTCTTCACCGCTCCGGTCGTTACCGAATGGCCGTGGGTCTTGACGGTCGGCAAATGGAGAATGTCCTTGCCGGGGTAGATGGCGGGAATCTCGATCCCCTCGGGAAAGATGTCGTTGAGCTTGAGGAGCTTCGACTTGAAACGGTACACCGTCCAGTCCACCTCGGTCAGCGGCTGGAAACGGCATCCGTATTTCTCCAGGACGGTAAGCCAGCAGTTGTTCCGCGCGCCTTTCACCGGGCTCGTAACCACCGTCTTGTTCTCGACGGGGAGGACCTTGTCCGGAGAGTACCCGCCGCCCAAAAGCGTCTTCACCACTCCCTCGACCTGCCACGGCTGGCTCGAACAGGCCGGAAAATACTTGGTCCAGGAGAGGTTGAGCTTGAGGAGAAGCTGACGCTCCGCGCGAAGGTGAGCGTTCCACGAGGCGAGCTCCATCACTCGCCGGTAGTCGTCGAGGACCGTCTCGGGCGACGTGAACACGACGGAAACGACAGATGCCATAAGATCCACAACCTCCGGATTGCGACGCACCGGACCGCCGGTGTCCCGAGGCGCGGCGGGGGGCCGCCCTCGCGAGCACCCAAGAGAAGACCGTACGAAAGTCTAATATAGCTAGAATATATAGAAGATGGCAACGACGAGCACGATCCACAGAAAGACGTCGATGAGAAGAAACTTCTCACTGAGGAGCATGTCGGTCGGACTCCCGCCTTTCTCCTTGTTGTAAACCAGATAGAGATAGCGCATCACGCCAACGACCACGAGGGGGATGGTATAGATCAGACGCGTCGTGCCGAACTTCTCGACCGTGTCCGGCCAGATCGTGTAAATCGAATAGGAGAGCAACGCCCCGGAGGCGGTGATCCCGACGAGCTGATCGATCAACGCCGGCGAATAATCGGCGAGGGCCTCGCGGTGGCGGACCGCGTCGCCCAGCGTGGTGAGCTCGTGCCGTCTCTTGCAGAACGCAAGGAAAAGCGAAAGGAACAGCGTGCATATGAGGAGCCACGGCGAAATGGTGATCGACGACTCGACGTCGGCCAAAGCCTCCACGCCCGCGATCGCTCTCATGACGAAACTCAAGGAGATGCTCACCACATCGACCAGCACGATCCTTTTCAACACGAGCGAGTAGAGGATGTTGAGCGCGAAGAAGGCGACCGCCACGCCGAAGAAGCTTGCGCCCACGAAACGGGCGAGCACGAGCGCCCCCGCGCCGATCAACACCGCGGCGGCGAGGGCGTCGAACTTCTTCAGTTTGCCCGATGGCAACGGCCGGTTCCTCTTGGTCTGGTGGAGTCTGTCCTTGTCGATGTCGATGACGTCGTTGACGATGTAGATCACACCCGAGAGGGCGCAAAAGATCAGAAACGCTTCCACGCTCTTCCACACCAGAGCGTCGTTCGTGACGTTTTGAGAGAAGATGAGTCCCGCGAAGATGACCAGGTTCTTGGTCCACTGCCGCGGCCGCATCGTGAGAAGGATGTAGTAGAGCTTTCTCAATTCGTGATCGTCCTCCCCGCGCTCAATCGGCGCTCGGGCTTGTCGCGCCGGAAGTCTCCATTCCGGCGAAGAGCTCCGTCTTGAGTTCGTTGAAACACTCGTCGATCCTCTCGGCGCCGAGACGCGCGGGCTCCGACACCATCCTGATAAGCGACGCGCTCGCTGGGCACAGGGGGCTCACCACCTGTTTGACCCCGGCGGTTACCGACGGTCTCGCGGTCTCGTTTGGGAAGAGCGGGAGAAGAGCGTCGGGGTCCGGGCTCGCCGGCGCCCCCGGAGGAGAGACCCCCTTGTCGCCGGCCGCGTGGATCACGTCGAGCGACCCAAACGAGCCGGCCGGTGCCGGAACGAATATCAATCTTCCCGCATGACTGGACCCGGTGTTGAGCAGAAACGTCACCGCCTCGTCCTCCAGCAGCGCGAAACGCTCTTCCGCGGCGTCGCCTGCTCGATCGGATCGGCTCAACCGACGGCACTTCTCGCCGGTGAGCACCGGCGGGACCCGAACCGCTTTCGGCGAGGCGCGGTCGATACCGGGGTGGTTCAGCACGAGCGCTTCGCTCAGCGCCGCCATCAGGACCCACGGTTCGTCCGGGCGCGACTCGTCCCAGACGCGGACGAGAACGAGAGATCCGGTCGCCGACCTCGCGAGCGCGGCGCAAAGCGCCTCGCACCCGCGGACGTTCCGGCGCCACATATAGTCGGCCTCGTTCGCCACCTCCCTCGAGCGCATGGGCAACACGTGGAAAACCACGTCGGGCTCCGCCGCACCGAGGAGACCGGCGACGTCGGTCTCGCGATCCAACGCCCCGGCCCTGAACGTGACTCGTTCGCCCGCCGCCACTGAGAATCGCTCCGCCTCGCGGGGCGACGTCAGATGAACGGTTACCGACGCGCCCGCGCGCGCGAGTTCACGGACGAGCGCGGGGCCCAGCGCCTCGCCGCCGTTCGTGACAAGAACCCGTTTGTCCCGGTAGAACCGCAACGTCGCCTCCGAAGGCTTCGCCGGCAAGGGTCTCCCGGCGGTTTGCGAAAGCCTCTCGAGAATGTCATCCGCGCCTTCCTGCCCGTCCGACAACGCGTTGTTACGGGTGTCGACGCGGACACCCGCCCTTCTCGCCGCGCGGACAGCGGCTTCGAGGAGCGCTCCTTCCGTTTCGCGTCCGGCGAAGAGCACCGTGTCGATCCGGTATGCGCGGCAGAGCTCTTCAAGTCTATCGACCGGCCCCGTGATCGGGATTCCCTGGAGCGTGAGCCCGTCTTTGCCCTTGTCGTCGTCGATAAAGCAAACGATCGAGGACCGCTTCCCTCCCGTGCTCCTGATTTCTCTCGCCAGCCGCTCCCCCGCGTCCCCCGCGCCGACGATCGCCACGCGCTCGGCGTTCGCGACGGAGACGTCGTTGCCGAATTCGTGAAACAGGCGCGACGCAAACCGCATCCCCGCGAGCCCGAGGATGAGAAGGAAATACTCCATGACGAACATCGATCGGGGAAACGCCTCGAACCGGTAGAAAAAGACGAGAAGCATGAGGGTCACGGCCGAGCCGACGGTGACGGCCTTGACGATCTTGACGATGTCCGGCGTGCTCGTGTATTTCCACACCCCGCGATAGAGACCGAACCAGTAGAAACACGAGCTACGAACGACGAGAACGATGGGGAAAGCCTTCACCACCGCATCCCAATGCTCCCCGGATGTCTGGAAACCCAGACGAAGGAAGAACGCGGCGTAATAGGCGATCCCGACGAGAAGAAGGTCGGCGGCCATCACGAGAACGGTACGCTTCTCCCAGAAAAGGCGGTCGCCCCTCTCGAGACCGCGGACTTTCAGCATGAGGGACGTGAAAACGAAGAGCCAGCACAGACAGAGAAAAACGGGGAAAAACCCGCCCGCCTTGAAGAAGATCACCGCGCTCGTCCCGAGCAGCACGGTGAGAGCGTACTCGAGAACCGTCACCTGCTTGTGGTTGAACCCAAGCGCCAGAAGCCGCTGGTAGTAGTGCGTCCGGTGCGGCTGCAAGATCCTCTCCCCCCGGAAGAGCCTGCGGATCAGGGTGACGAACGCGTCGAGGTAGAGCGAGGAGAGCAACAAGACGGTGATGAAAAAAGGCACCTCCGGGACCAAACGGTTTCCCGATATCGCCGCGAAGGCAAAGAAGAAACCGAGGAACGTGCTTCCCCCGTCTCCCATGAAGAGCCTCGACGGAGGAAAGTTGAACTGGAGGAAGCCCAAGGACGCCCCGGCGACGGCGAGAAATAGAAGCGCGAACGAGCCGTGTCCGAGCATGTACGCGATCAGCGCGAGAAAACCCGCCGTGATCGAGGCCGTTCCGGCGGCGAGCCCGTCGATCCCGTCGATGAAATTGTAAAAGTTGATGCTCGCGAGCACGAAGAGGATCGTGAACGGCACCGCGAGTACGTCGAGCTCGACGGTACCGGCGAGCGGGACGAAGATCGATTCGACCACGTTCCCCGTGGCAACGACGATGAGAGCCGCGGCCAGCTGGGCCAGGAGACGGATTCCGACGGGAAGCGAGCGCCGGTCGTCGAGCACCCCGGCGGCGAATATCAGCGCGCCGCAGGGAAGCAGCGGGAGAAACACCCTCGCGTCGGGTCTTGCGGCGAGAAGAACGCCGAATCCGAGAAAAAAGGCGGTGACGACGGCGATCCCACCGAAACGCGGTTTGACCACGTCGTGCGAGCTTCGCTCCCCGGGGATGTCGACGAAACGGTCCTTCACCCGGATCCTGAGCAGGAGCAGGGTGCCGAGGTAAGAGGCCAGAAAAGTCAGTAGAAAGATCCCCAGACCCGTCATGCAGAAACCCGTTTCGTTCGAGAGGCCGTCCGCGCTTCGGGCGAGTCGAAACTCGAGAGAGAGAATAGGCGTTGGAACGCCTCAGGACAAGCGATTTATCGGCGGTCGCTTCCGCGAGGGCTCGAGAGGTGCCGCACCATTTCAGGGAGCGCCCGCTCGAGATCCCACCGCGGAGTGAAACCGAGCGCGCGCGTGACGAGTGTCGAGTCGTAGCAGGCCGAACCGAGAAGCCTCTCCACCGTGCCGCCGTTGAACGGGACGGACCTCCCCGTCGCGCGTCCGAGCAGGTCGCCGAGCGCCCCCGCCGTGTAGAACACGACGGGCGGGATCGACCACGAGGGCGTCTTCCTCCCCATCGACTCGCAGACCCACTCGTAGATTTGTCGCGTCGAGTATCTTTTTCCGTCGGTCACGATGAATGCGCGGCGGTTCGCCGCCTCGCTCTCCGCGCAGAGAACCAGCGCGCGGGCAAGATCGTCGACGTGGACCATCGAGCGGGCGTTTTTCGTATCCGGGACCGGCGGAAACACACCGCGGGCCATCGCCGCGATCATGCGGGCAAGGTTTCCCTTCGACCCCGCCCCGTAGACCGGAGACGCCCGGACCACGGATACATGAGGAATATCGCGGGCCCCGAGCACGAGGTCTTCCGCCGCTTTCTTCGACCGCCCGTAGGGGGTCGACGGGCGCGCGGGCGTATTCTCATCGACACACTCGCCGCCCCCCGTCCCCATCGCCTTGATGCTGCTGAGAAATACGAACCGCGCGACACGGGCGGTAACCGCCGCTTCCACGAGCTTTGCCGTCCCCTCGAAGTTCACCCGGCGAAAAACATCCGCGTCGCCCGGCGCGGTCTTCGAGTCATCCGTCTTTCCCGCGAGATGAAACACCGTGTCGATACCGTCGAGCGCCTCGCGGGGCAGCACGCCGGTTGCGAGATCCAAGAGCACCGCCTCGTCCCACGGTCCTTCCGCGCTCCGGCGAAAGAGCGCGCGAATCCTTCCATTTTCACGGAGCGATCGGCAGAGCGCGCGCCCCACGAACCCGGACGCGCCCGTCACCAGAAATACGCGCGTTTCCGTCACGCCGCGTCCCCCCTCGACAAAAGCGAATCGTACAGCGCCATCGTTCGCTCGACCACCGTCTCCTCGGAAAAACCTCCCGCGGCGTGCTCGCGTCCTTTCTCGCCCATGCTTCGCCGGAGCGCGGGAT
>Ga0315276_10000842_pt1 | contig 26901 bp, 24 predicted proteins | sample YL17G05_0_MG_FD_204542 | JGI IMG/M metagenome (GOLD analysis project Ga0315276, IMG submission 204542) | Sediment microbial communities from Yellowstone Lake, YNP, Wyoming, USA - YL17G05_0 | ecosystem: Environmental > Aquatic > Freshwater > Lake > Sediment | place: USA: Wyoming | collected... | reverse complement strand
CATTGGCATCCGCGGCGGTGGGGGGCTGGTGGGGGCTCCCGCCGGCCGGCGGCCTCCCGGGCGACGCCGCAACGACGCATGTCGCTTGTGAGCGGTCGGCGGCGGCGGCGGCGCCCCCTCCCGCTCGCCGCGGGCGCCGCCCATCGCGCGCGGCCGCCGCGTGGCGCGGTCGGCCGCCGCCCCGGCCCGCGGCGCTCGTGGCGCCGCGGACATGAGCCTTGCTCTACGCGCCGCATGGCCGGCCGCCTGGCGAGGGCGCCGCGGCTGCCAACTGTCGCGGCCGTCGTGGCGCGGCGCCCTCCTCCCTCGCCCTCGCCCTCGTTCACACCCCCTCCTCTCTCCACAGTTGCATCACCAAACTGTTCCCCACCCGCTCCCACACCGTCGCCGCCCAGGGCGGCATCAACGCCGCCCTGGGCAACATGACGCCCGACGACTGGCGCTGGCACGCGTACGACACGATCAAGGGGTCGGACTGGCTCGGCGACCAGGACGCCATTCAGTACATGTGCCGCGAAGCGCCCGCGGCGGTGGTCGAGTTGGAAAGGTACGGCCTCCCCTTCTCGCGCACCGACGAGGGCAAGATCTACCAGCGCGCGTTTGGCGGGCAAGCGCTCGATTACGGGCGCGGCGGGCAGGCGTACCGGTGCGCGGCGGCGGCCGACCGCACGGGGCACGCGATGCTCCACACCCTCTACGGCCAGGCCATGAAGCACGACTGCCAATTCTTTGTCGAATACTTTGCGCTCGACCTCATCATGCGCGACGGCGCGTGCGCGGGCGTCCTGGCGCTGTGCCTCGAGGACGGCACCCTCCACCGTTTCGCCGCCCACCAAACCATCCTCGCCACCGGCGGCTACGGCCGCGCCTACTTTTCCGCGACATCCGCCCACACGTGCACCGGCGACGGGGGCGGCATGGCGGTGCGGGCGGGCATCCCCCTCCAGGACCAAGAGTTTGTCCAATTTCACCCGACCGGCATCTACGGCGCCGGCTGCCTCATCACGGAAGGGTGCCGCGGGGAGGGAGGGATTTTACGCAACGCCGAAGGCGAGCGGTTCATGGAGCGGTACGCGCCGTCGGCCAAGGACCTCGCGTCGCGCGACGTCGTGTCGCGCTCGATGACGCTCGAGATTCGCGAGGGGCGGGGGTGCGGGCCGGACAAGGACCATGTGCACCTGCACCTGGACCACCTGCCGCCCGACCTGCTCGCGGAACGCCTGCCCGGCATCTCGGAAACGGCCGCCATCTTTGCGGGCGTCGACGTCACGCGGGAACCCATCCCCGTCCTCCCCACCGTCCACTACAACATGGGCGGCATTCCGACCAACGTGAAAGGGCAGGTGGTGCGCCCGGTGCCGGGCGACGTCGACGCGATCGTGCCCGGCCTGCTCGCCGCGGGCGAAGCCGCGTGCGCCTCCGTCCACGGCGCCAACCGCCTCGGCGCCAACTCCCTGCTCGACATCGTCGTCTTTGGGCGCGCGTGCGCCAACACGGTGGCTGAGCTCGTGAAGCCGGGGTCGCCGCCGGCGCCGCTCAAGGCCGACGAAGGCACCGCCTCTGCCCTGCGCCTCGACGCCGTGCGCACCGCGTCCGGCACCCGCTCCGTCGCCTCCCTGCGCCGCGACCTGCAGCGCGTCATGCAGGAGGACGCGGCCGTGTTTCGGACGGCCGAGACGCTGGAAGCCGGGTGTGAGAGGCTCGACGCCGTCGTGAACGCGTTCACCGACGTCGGCCTCTCCGACCGGTCGCGCACCTGGAACACCGACTTGGTGGAAGCCCTGGAGCTCGAAAACCTGCTTTCCAACGCGGCCACCACCATGCACTGCGCCGCCGCGCGCAAAGAGTCGCGCGGCGCGCACGCGCGCGAGGACTTTCCCGACCGCGACGACGTCCACTGGATGAAGCACTCGCTCGGCTACTTTGAGCGGGGGGACGACGGCAAGGGGCGGGTGCGCGTGGATTACCGGCCGGTGCACCTGCAGCCGCTCGACGACGATATGGAACACGTCCCGCCCAAGGCGCGCGTGTATTGAGGAGAGAGAAGAGGAGGGGTGGTGGGTGCGCGCGCGCGGCGCGCGCGGGCGGTTTTACTTGTGGTGGGCGGCGCGCGCGGGGCGCGCGCGGGCAGCGGTCGTTAGCTTTGGCGGGGCGGCGCGGTTCCCCTCTGGGCCGCGCCGGCCTGGGCGGGCGCGCAATGTGAGGCGTGTGGCGCTTGCACGGGGGGGCTGAGGAGGCGGGTGGCCAGCGGCACGCACGCCGGACCGCCCTTTGCTCGTCGGCCCGCGGAACTCGAGCCGCCCACCCCACCCCGCCTCTCTCCCTCCCCTCCCACACATCACCTCTCTCTCTATCTCCCACTCGAGTGGGAGTGGGAGTGGGACCATCCTCGAACGCGGGCCCCCGCCTCGAGGCCCGCAAAGCCACAGGAGCCGCCCTCTCCCCTCGTCAAATCCTCGTCCCCGCCTCCAGGCTCGCAAAGCGGTCCCCCTCGGGCCGCGCCTCGACGACGATGTCCGCCAGCTTGTCCAGGCGCATGGCGAGCGCGCGCTGGGCTTCCAGCTCGGCCGGCGCGCAGGGGTTGGCGGGGTGCCAAATGATCGACGCCGCGATCGCCTCGCAGACCGACGATTGAATGAGGTGATCTTCCAGCATCGCTTTGGACACGAGAATGCCCTCGCCGATCAGTTCCTGCGCCGTGATCCACACCGCGTCCCACGATTTCAACGACACGCGCTTGCCGGACGCCTTGCGCCGGACGCCGCGCGATTTCAGGGGCCGCAAGAAGAGGAGGCGGCCGGGCGGGAACATGGGGACGATGCCCTTGTCCTTGACGTCTTCGAGGAGGTGGTACTTGCGCAAAAACTCGCGAGGCTGAGGAGGAGAGAGGGAGGACGGGGTGGAGGTGGAGCCGCGGGCGCGTTCTCCGCCGTCACGCCCCCCCCACCTCCCTTCCTACCTCTTCCGGAATGTTGGCGTACTCGTAAAACATCTTGGCCGGCGGCGGCCGCGCCGCCCGCCTCCACCAGCCGCCGAGCAGGACTTGGAGCTTGGGGTAGCGGCAGCGGCCCAGGGAGTTAACCATTTCGTCCACGAGACGGTTGAGCGTCGCGGTGCCGGACCGGGGCACGGCGTCTTTGCCCGCGACGACGGCGGTCGTGAAACTGCGAAAGTATTTGATGAGGGGCGCGGAACACATGCAGCCGGGCGGGGAGAAGGCCCACACGCGCAACCCCGGGTACCGAGGCTTGAGCAGGAGGCCGAGCACGGACGCCGCGCCCGCGCCGAGCGAGTGGCCCGTCACGACGAGGCGCCACCCTTTGGTGTCGGGCAGCGACGCGTCGCACACGGCGGCGAGGCGGGCGGGGTCGATGGCGGCGGTCGCCACTTCGCGCAGCACGCCAGAGGCTTGCTTAGCGAGCGAGTCGCGTTTGCCCGCGTCGAGGTTTTGGGAAAAGGCGCACAGAAGGCTGCGATCGCCCTCGAGGAGCGCCGGCAACACGCCCATCGCGTCCACATCGGCGAGCACCGCTTCCGCGGCCCGCACGATGCCCGCGTGCGAGAGGAGGGGCGCGCCGGGCGGGAGCTTGGCCTTGACGTCGGCCGGGATCCATTTGCTCACGTCCTCCGGCGCGACGCAGATGTCGGTGATGGCGTCCGACAGCGACGCCGTGCCCCGGATGGCGAGCACGATGGATTTGCGGGCGTGGTCGACTGAAGAAAGGGGGGAAAGGCGGTTGGCGGCGCGGACCCCGGCCACCACCCCTCGCTCTCCACCCACTCCCTCTCCACGCACTGCAAATCATGTACGGCAGGTGGGCCATGACCTCGTTCGAGTGCGAGAAGAAGAGGAGGTCGCGCGCCTCGACGCCGGCGACCTCCAGGACGGCTTCGCGGATCGAGCGCGCCGTGACGGGCGGCGGCGGCGCGCACGCGCCCACGCACGTCCCGCAGCCCGCCCGGCAACCTCCTAGGGCCGCGCCGCACGAGCAGGTGGGCGGCGCTGTGTCTTCTGTGAGGGAGGTGACTGCGTAAACGGCGCACGCGAAGCGAGCAAAGTGGGCGGCCTCCACCAATTTGTCGTACGGCACCCGCGACCGCGACCCGCAATACTGATCCATCGCCGCCGACGCGGCCGTCGGGTTGGCCGCGCCGTGGAGCTCGGACGGTGTGACGACCGTCGGAAACCGCACGCTCGTCTGGCGGTCGACGGGGAAAGCGTCGCCCGCCGCCCACCCGGCCGACGGCGGCGGCGCGGGCTCGCCCGCGCGCGCGGCGGCCGCGTTGGCGGCGGCGACAACGGCCGCGCGCTCGGCGTCGGCGCCGCTCAGGGAGTACCAGCGAGCGGCCTGAGGCGGCGGGTTGACGTCGGCGCCCGCGTCGCCGCCCGCCGCCGTCCTCGCCGCGTCGGCGGCGGCCTGCGCGGCCGACACGTCGGCCGCGCCGCCGCCCTCCGCGTCGGGGTTGGGGTCGAAGCCGACGCCCGTGTCGGGCTCGAGAGCGTCGTCGTCCGAATCGTCCTCGCCTGACACGTCGTCGTCCGACGGCGGCGCGGGCGGCAGGCCCAGGGCGCGCGCCTGGTGCTCGATGAAGGCGCGGCGCCGGTTTTGTTGAGAGGCGGCGGTCAGGACCAAGGCGGCGGCGACGTCGGAGACGACGAGGTCGACGTCGCCGAACAACTGGTGCAGGACGCGCGCCAGGGCCGGCAGCGCGGCCGCCCTGCCGTGCACCTGCCGCGTGAGGGCTGGTGTTGCGCCCGTGGACCGCATCAGGCGGGAGAAGCATTTCTGCCAGCTCTCGACGCCCTTTGTGTCTTGGTACGCGTTGTGCATGCCCCACACGAACAACACCATAAAGGAAGACATCAGGAAGAGGGTCCCTGCCATCCCAGCGGCCACTCCGCGGACGCGGGGCGCGTCAGCGGCGTCCCAACATGGGCCGGGGGCGGCCGCGACGACCACGATGCCGGCGACCGTAACCATGAGCTGGACGCCCCACAGGGCCGTGAGCGCATATGCCAGGGGTGTCACGGCTGCCCTTTGGGAGACTTCCAGAGGCGCGCCGCGCCAGCCCGCGAAAAAGATTGCTGCTTCGAGCACGGTCATCACTGCGAACAACGCCAACGCTGCCGCCATGAACGCTCCCATCGGTGGCGGCACGCCAACGCACTGTGGGCGCGGCACGAGGCCAAACCAGAGGCCGCCAAAGACCGCGAGCCAGGCGGCGTGCGAGACGCCGGTCACGCAGGCGATCGCGGGCGCCATGTCCGTGGCCGTGTTCCACGTGCGGCCGTAGAGGCGGACGGCGGGCATAGTGGCGGGCGGAGGAGGGTAATTGGGCGGCTGATGGGGCGGCGGCGGCGGCGAGACGCGGCAGCGGTCGGGGCGCGCGGTAGGGGCGACGGTCGCCCGAAGGTGTCGCTGGCGTAAGAATCCGCGACTGGGGTGGGCGGCGGCTGAGGCGGGGGGCGGGCGAGGTGGAGGCGGCGCCGACGGCCGCGGACTGAGCGCGACCGGGCGGCTAGCGCAGCCCGCGCAGCCCGCCCGCACGTGGCCCGCCCCACCGCGCGGCCCGGCCCATCTTCGTGCCAAAGGTGTCTTTGGTGTTAGTAACAGCGTTTGTCGTGCGGCGGTCGAGGCGTGCAAGCCCCGACCCCCCTCTGTGGCGGCAGCCGCGGCCCACAGTCCCCTCCCACACCCCCACTCTCTCTTCCTATCATCATCACCCAGCAGCCGCATGCGGCGCGCCGTCCCGCTCCGCGCGCGGCACCGCCGACGCGGTAGACACGCGGCGGTCGGCGCGCGCGGCGGCGCGCTCAGCGGCGCGCTCGGCGGCCCGAGCGCGAGCGGTCGTGGCGGTCTCAGCCAATGACGGGGCAGGGGCAGGGGCGGCGGGCGCGGCTAGGCCGGAGGCAGCGAGCGCGGGCAACGGCGCGGGCGACGCGGCCGCGCCCTTTGGCGCCGCGACGTCGACGATTAGCAGCATGCCCGCGCCGCAGTTGGACGCCACGGGGTCGGCAAACGCGTACGTGCCGGGGGCGGCCGCGGTCCAGGTGAGCGTGCCGGCGACGGGGCCGTAGTCGGCGCGGCGCGGCGCCTGAGCCAGCACCAGCCCCGCGTCTTTAAACCCCGCCCCATCCTCGCACGTCGGCGTCTTCCCCGCCTTGGTCGCGGGAATGAGGTACACGCCGTGCTCGGCCGCCCATTCGAACGTGAGCGCGTCGCCGGGCGCGAGCGTGAGCCGCGGGCGGGGCGCGTGGGGGAAGCCCCAGTGCACCACGGTGGTCGTCGCGGCGGCGGCGGAGGAGGCCAGCAGCAGGCCGGCCAGCGGGAGGAGGAGGAGGGGCTGGGGAAGGGGTGGTCGTCGGCCAGGGGGCGGAGGCTCGTCGCGCGGCGCGAGTTGGCGGCCCGCGCTCCGTCGCCGCCGCCGCTTGCCGAATCGACTCCAATCCGCCCTTGTCTCACCTTGACCATCATGGTGGCGGCCAGGCGAGCGGTGGTGGCGGTCGGGCGGGCGGGCGGGCGCCGGCAGAAGCTGGAGGACGGGGGCCGCTGGTGTGAGCCGCGCCGCCCGCGAGCAATCGCGCACGGGCAAGTAGCAAGCACTTCACGCTCTGGGATGCTCAGCCCCCCATCCCAGCGCCGGCGCGGGGGCGCGGCGGGTGGGCGCGCCCATTGGCGCGCCCGCCCGCGCCGGGCCCGGCCCTAGTGCGGGCCGGCCTTTTGGCGGACGATAGTGTGCGCATTTGTCCTTCCGCGCGCGGATCAACCAGGCGCCACCGCCGCCCCGCCCTCCCTCGGCGGCCCACGGCCCTTCAGGCGTCGCGGCTTGCGGCGGTTGCGGCCCGCCCGGCCGCGGCGACCGGCCACGCACCTGGCGGCGACGGCGACGGGCCCGCGCGCGGGGCGAACGGAAGCCGGGAGAGAGAGGAGAGTGTGTGCAGCGGCGGGACGCGGCGGCGGCATTGCCGCGCTGGCCACTCCATTGCCACGCATTGCCACGCATTGCCACGCTAGCCACTCCTCCCCGAAGAAGAAGCGCCCGCCGCGGGCCGCGGCCCCGGAGGCGGTCGCCACCCCCGCGCAAACTTTTTCATGCCGGCCGACGACGGCGGCGAAGCGTTTGACCTCGTCGACCCGGCGACCGGCGCCCGCACCGGCGCCACCGCCCCGCGCGCCCTCTGCCACTCTACCGGCCTCTGGCACGCGTCCGCCTACGTCTTCGTCACCGACGCGGCCGGCCGCCACCTGCTGCAGCGGCGCGCGGCGACCAAAGACGTTGCCCCCGGCCGCTGGGACATGGCGGCCGCCGAGCACGTCGCGTCGGGTGAAGCGGTGGCCGACGCGGCGGTGCGCGGGCTGAGGGAAGAGCTGGGCGTGTGTGTCTCTGCCGCCGTGCTCGGCCCGCCGCTGGGCGCCCCGCGGCGCGCCGAGCTGCGCCAGGGGGTGGTGTGGGACCGGGAGGTGGTGAGCACGTTTTGGTTGAGGGGGTGGGAGGGGGGCGTCGAGGCAGACGGGAGCGAGGTGGCGGCGACGCGGTGGGCCGAGCGGGCGGCGCTCAAGGCCGAGCTGGCGGCCACCCCCGAGGCCTTCACGCCCTGGCTCCTGGACGAGCTGGCGCTGCGGCCCGAGCTGGTGGCGGAGGAGGCAGGAGGAGGGTAGGGGACGAGCTGGCGCTGCGGCCCGAGCTGGTGGCGGAGGAGGCAGGAGGAGGGTAGGGGAGGAGGCGGGAGGAGGGTAGGGGAGGAGAGGAGGACCGCGCGCGCCGTGTCGTCGTCTTCACGCCCGTCACCACGGGACCTCCTCGGCCTTGTAATCGTGCCACCGCCCCGCCAGGTCCAGGGAGCCCGCGGCGCCCGCTTCCAGGACGTCCAGCATGCCGGACACGGACTGGAGGGGAGGAGGAGGGTGGGGAGGGCGCGCGCGGCGAGCGCGCTCGCCCCGCCCCTCCACCTCCACGGACGCCCCACCTGCTGCACGTCGATCAGCCCGTTGTTGGACGTCATGTCGGTGCGCACCCACCCCGGGTGAAGCAGGGTGGCGACGACGCCGGAGGCGGAGAGGTCGCGCGCGAGGGAGACGGTGACCGCGTTGAGCGCCGCTTTCGACGCCCGGTACGCGTACGTGCCGCCAGACCCGTTGTCGGCCATGCTGCCCATCTTGGACGTGATGTTGGCGACGACAGAGCCTTTGCGGAGAAGGCCCTTGCCGGCGGCCGCCTGCGTCACCAGCAGGGGGCCGACGGCGTTGACCGAAAACAGGCGCAGCATCGACTCTTGGGTGACCGAGCCGAGGGACGACCACTCGGCGACGCCCGCGTTGTTGATGAGGAGATCAAAGGGACCCCCGCGTGCCGTGTCCCCCGACAGGCCCGCGGCCCACGCGTCGATGGATGCGGGGCACGCGACGTCGAGCGCCGCCACATGGAGCGCGGGCCCCGCCTTGGCCGCGAGCGCGGCCAGCGCTTTCGACGCCGCGGGCGCGCGCGCGGTCGCGTGCACCGCGTTGCCGCGCGCCAGCAGTTGCGCTACAAACTCCAGGCCCAGCCCGCGGGACGCGCCCACGATGGCGACCCGCTTGTTGGCGTAGAAGTGGGGGGCGGGCGGCATGGCTGGTGGAGTGGGGAGGCGGGGCGGGGGCGGGGTCGGCCGCGCGCTCGGCCGCGCGCTCGGCCGCCGCGCTGCCGGCCGCCGCGCCCCCACGCCGCGACGCCACAACCACGCCCGACGGCCCGGGCTCGGAAGTTATAGTTTTGTTTCGCCGCAGCCGCGCGCGCCGGGTCGCCCCGCCGCGCGCGCTTGGCCGCTTAGTTTCGTCACCGCCCGGCCGTCGGTCGTTGATGGTGTGTGGGGGCGGGCGGGCGCGTGGGCGCGGGAAGGCTCGCCGGTGGCGAGCGAGGCCTGGCCATCGCCGAGCCGCCGCGGGGCCCGCGCTCTGGCGAGATGCGCACCTGGCGCTGACGCGACCGGGCGCGGCGGCGGCTAGGGCGCCAAAGAGTGACCGCGGCGACGCCGCCCCTCGCCCCTTCACTCCGCGCCGTCCGGCCTCTTCGCGCCGCCCCTCCCGCCTCGCCGCCATGGGGTGAGCCGCCCGTGCACGTGGTGGCCTCGCCGTGGGCGCCCTGCGGCGCGAGAGGGGCGCGATCGGCGCGGCGCGCCGAATCGGCGCGGCGCCGGCGCGGCGCCGCGCCGCGCCCGTCCGCGCGCCTTTTCGCCGCATCGCGCGCCCGAGGCGCGGCGCGCCATCCCCGCGCATCGTCCGGGGGCACGGCCGGGCGCGCCGCCCCCCCCCCGCCCCCGCCCCGCCCGGGGGACAGCGCCGCCGGGCCGCCCGCCCCCCCCCCCGCCCACCGCCCCCCCCCCCCCCTGCCTCCCAGTAAAACCCGGGGCCTGGGTGCCGGCCGCAAGCTGAAATCGCACCGCCGCGCCCAGCTGTGGGCGGACAAGGACTACAAAAAGTCGCACCTCGGCTCCGAGTGGCGCAAGCCGTTTGCGGGCGCGTCCCACGCCAAGGGCATCGTCTTGGAGAAGATGTGAGTGCTGATTGGGGAGGGAGGAGGGAGTTCAGGGGCGCGAGAGGGCGCGATCGGCGCGCCGAGCCGGCCGCCGGCTCGCCCGCCGCCCATCTGCCCGCCCTTCCACGCCCCGCCCACCCACCCATGCACCACCCCCTCCCCCTCTCCAGCGGCATCGAGGCCAAGCAGCCCAACTCGGCCATCCGCAAGTGCGCTCGCGTGCAGCTCATCAAAAACGGCAAGAAGATCGCCGCCTTTGTCCCCAACGACGGCTGCCTCAACTTCATCGAGGAGAACGACGAGGTGCTCATCTCGGGTTTCGGGCGCCGCGGGCACGCGGTGGGCGACATTCCCGGGGTGCGCTTCAAGGTCGTCAAGGTGTCGGGCGTGTCCCTGTGGGCCCTGTTCCGGGAGAAGAAGGAGAAGCCGCGCAACTGAGGAGGAAGGGGAAAGGTGGGGGGTGGTGGCGTCGCGGAGCGGCGTGGGGGCGGCCGAGCGCGCGCTCGCCGCGCGCTCGGCTGCCCGCGGCTGCTCCCGGTGCCCCGCCTCCCGCCGTGTGTGAACCTGCCGTCTCTGCTCTTTGACCTTGGGGGAGAGGGTGGGGTGCGGCAGCGTCGCGAGCAACACGGCGCGGGCGCGTGCGCGCTCTCCCGCCCGCGCACTCTCCCTCCCTGCCCCGCCTCCCGCGGCGCGCCCCGCGGATCGCGCCTGCCAAGCGGGCGACCACACCGACCCCGGCGCCCCTCTGATCGAGATGGCGGGCGCGGCGCTCGACGTGCGCGCGCGGCAGACGGGTGCGCGAGGCGGGCCCAGGAGTGGCGGTGGGTGCTGCGCCGACCGCGCCGCATCGAGGCGCGGCGGTCGACCCCCCCCGCTGCCCACCCAGACGCCGTCGCGCGCATGCTCCACCCCGCCCCCCCCACCTCTCCCGCCGCCCGCCTGTCAACCGCCCCCGACGGCGACGGCTACCGCGTGCTCATCCTGGACGGGGCGACGCGGGACGTCATCGCGCCGTTGCTGCGCGTGGCCGACCTGCGGCGGCACGGGGTCACGCTTCACCTCCAGCTCGCGGCCGAGCGCCAGGTGGGGGAGAGGGGGGAGAGGAGGAGGGGGGATTGGGCGCGCGCGTCGAGGCGGCCGCGCCCAAACAAGCGACTCCCCACCCCGCCCCCTCCCCCTCCTCCCTCGACCTCTCCAGCCCATCCCCGGCGTCGCCGCCGTCTACTTTGTGGCCGCCACCCCCGACGCCGTGGACCGCATCGCGGCCGACGCGGCGGCGGGGACCTATGATTCGATGCACCTCAATTTCTGCGGCGGCATCCCGCCCCCCCTCCTGGCCCGCCTCGCCGCCGCCACAGCCGCCGGCCCGCCGGCCGCCATCTCGCGCATCGCGTCCGTGGCCGACCAGCACCTGGCCTTTGCCTCCCTCGACGCCGGCCTGTTCTCCCTGCGGCGGCCGGCCGCGTTTCGCGCGCTCCACGCCCCCGGCGCCGCCGACGCCGCCATCCGGGCCGAGATCGATGCCATCGTGGAAGGCCTGCACGGCGTCGTCGCCACCCTGGGCGCGGTGCCCCTCATCCGCGCGGCCAAAGGGGGGCCGGCGGAGGCGGTCGCGGCAGGGCTCAACGCGAGGCTGCGCGAAGCGGCGCGCGCGCAGCGGGGCCCCGGCGGGGCGCCCGCGCCGCGCGCGGGCGGGCCGCGGCCCTTGCTCGCGCTCTTCGACCGGTCGGCCGACTTGGCGACCCCGCTCGCGCACGCGTGGACCTACCGCCCCCTCGTCGCCGACGCGCTCGGCCTCGACCTGAACCGGGTCACCCTGCCCGGGGACGGGCCCGGCGCGAAGCCGGTCACGGTCGAGGTGGGGCCGGGCGACTGGTTTTGGGCGGGCGCGGCGGCCCAACCCTTTCCCGCGGTCGCCGAGAGCGTGGACGCGCACCTGAAGCAGTACCGGGCCGCGGTGGACGCGGTCAACCGGTCGGCGGCCGCGGGGGGCGGCGGCGGCGCGGGCGCCGGCGCGGCCGCGCCGCCGGGGCTCGCCGCCGCCGTCGCGTCGCTGCCGGCGCTCGCCGACCGCAAAAAAGTGCTCGACCGCCACACCAACCTCGCCACCCGCCTGCTCGCCCGCATCAAAGCCCGCGGCCTGGACGCGTACGCGGCGGTGGAGGAGGACGTGCTGGCCGGCAAGGCGGGGGGTGGGGGGGTGGCGGCGGCTGTCGCGGGCCTCTTGTCCGACGCGCGCGGCGACGCCGCCGACCGGACCCGCGCCGTCCTCGTCGCCGCGCTCGCGTCCCCCGCCCCGTTGACCGACGACGAGTGCGCGACGCTGGCGGCCGCGGCGGGGCCTGGCGCGGCGGGGGAGCTGGCGCCGGCGCTCGCGTACGTCCGCCGCCTGCGCCGCCTCGCCGCGTCCGCCGCCCCGCCGTCCGCCGCCGCCCCGCCCTCGTCCGCCGCGTCCGGCCAGCAACTCCTGTCCTGGGCCGACCGCGCGCTGGGCGCCGGCGCGGCCACGATCGCGCGCGCGGCGCGCGGCCTGCTCGCGGGCGAGCGTGCGCCGCCGCTCGTGCTGGCCCTGGACGCCCTGACATCCGGCAAACCGTCCCCAGACCTGGACGCGTTTGCCACGTACGACCCCCGCGCGCCGACGCCGGGGCCGCACCCGGCGGCGGGGGCGGCCGCGACGCTCGTCGGCGGCCCGGGCGGCGACGTCCTCGTCTGCGTCGTCGGCGGCGGCTGCCTCGCCGAGGCGGAAGCGTGCGCGTCGTGGGCGGCGCGGGGCGCCCCCGCGCGGCGCCTGGTGTACGGCGCGACCGAGTTGGTGGGCGGGGCCGCGTTTGCGGGCGACCTGGCCGCGCTCGGCCGCGCGGCGGGGCTCGCGTGAGGGGGTGGGGGAGGGGCAGGGGGCGGTTGCAGTGCTGTCCCTCGCCATCGCGCTCTCTCGGTCTCTCGCTCGCGTCACGTCAGGACGGGGCGGCGCGGGACGGGGGCTGTGGGCGGGAGGGAGAGGGGGCGCGTCGGCTTTGCGCGTGCGCGGCAGCGCCTTCCTGCCTCCTCCTCCTCTCCTCCACACCTGCCGGGTTGCCCGTCTCGTAAAACTGTTTGAGCAGGGCGACCGCGGCGCCCGCGCGCACGCCGCCGCGCTGCGGAAACGGGGAGCGCGGGGGGGGGGCGCCGGGGGAGTCTCGAGCGCCCTCTCCGCCTGCATCCCCCCCTTCCCCCACCACCCCCAACCCGCAGCCACCGTGGCACGCCGCCGCGGCGTCCAGGACGGAGCCGCAGCCGCCGAAGCGATCGTTCCAGCAACCAAAGACGACGGCGTCCGGGCGCAGCAGCGTGAGCGCGGCCGCGCACATGATGCACGGCTCGCACGTGACGATGAGGGTGGCGCCCGCGAGCGTGGAGCGAGGGATGGCGCCCGCCGCCGCGTCGGCGGCGCGCAGCGCATCGAACGCGACGAGCTCCGCGTGCCGCGTGGCCTGCAAGGGGATGGAGGGATGCGGAGGCGTGCGTGGGGGGCGCGGGGGCGCCAATGCGGGGCGCGCCGACCCCCACCCCCGGGCCTCACTCACGTCGCGCGTCTCGTTCGTGCGGTTGGAGCCCGCCGCGAGCACGCACCCGGTCGCCGTGGCCACCAGGACGCACCCGATGGGTACCTCCTGCCGGGCCAGGGCGGAGGAGGCCTGCAGAGACAGGGGTGGGAGGGGTGGTTAAGGGCGGCGCGCGAAGCGCGCCGCCCCTCCTCCCCCCTCCTCCGCCCACCTCGACCAGGGCCAGCTCCATCCAGGCGTCGTCGTCGCCGTCCGGGGCGGGCGACGCCATGGCCGGCCGCGCCTCGGGCGGCCGGCGCGAGAGTGATGCGGTCGCGGGCGTCGCCGTGCCGCCCTGCTGCTGCCCACTCCCGCGACCGGCTCGCCCGACCCTGGCGAGAGGCGCCTCTTCCGCGGGGCGGCCACCCCGCGCGCGCGACCCCGCAAGGCCGCGCCGGCACACCGCATCCGGCGGCCGCCCAAGCGCCGGAGTGGCGCCCTCCATGCCCGGCTCCCCCATGTGAGGCGGTGGTTGGCGTCGGCCGGATGGCGCGGCGGGCGGAACGGGGGCGGGCGCGCACCCGGCCATGCGCGCGCGTGGCGGGCGCAGCCGCCAACCCCGATCTGCCCCCCCACAGGGCCTCCGTCGCCTCTGCCGACTCGACACGGATTGTGAGCTTCATCGAGCAACGCGCCGCCCCCTGTGGCGGGGCCGCTGGCGCGGGCGTGGAAGCGGTGCGCGGAGGATTGGGGGTGGCGCCGTTGACGTGCCGCTGCGGCCGCGGTTGGCCGCCCTCCGACCCCGCGCGATGCGCGGTTCGGGTCATGGATGTGTGCGTATGCATGTGCGGGGCCGCGGCCGGCCGTGGGGCTCCAGGCGGGCCCGGCGCGCCCCGAAAGCCGGCCGCGTCGGTGGCCGACCCGACCCCTTCCCACACCCCCCCTCTAGTCGTTCACCTGCCGCCCGGCGCCGTCCCCTCCCTCGCCCGCCGGCGACCGCGTTTCCTGCTGGCTCGCCCCCGCCGCCCCGCCGTCCCCCAAGGGCTGGCGCGCGCGCGCGCGCGCGACGCCCGGCGCGGGCACCCTCGCCCGCCTCTCCTCGGCCGACCTGTCCCCGCCGGCGTCCCCGTTTGCGGCGGCGGCGCAAAAGCCGTTTTTCGGCGGGGCCGAAGCCGGGAGCGAGGAGGCCGGGAGCGAGGGCGCGGCCGGCGGCGCCGCGGCGCCGTGCCCGCGCACGCCGGCCAAGGCCGCCGCCCTGGAGCGCGTGGCCACGTTTGCGTTCGACGCCTACGGCTGCAACTCGTCCGACTCGGGCTGGCGCGCGAGCGACGGCGAGGGCGGCGGGCCGACGCCCGCGGCCGCCGCCGGGCCGCGGCCGCCGGGCGTGCTGCTGCCGTGGGACACGTGCGAGTGAGGGAGTGGGCGGGCGCGCTGCGCGCCCGCAATCCAGCGCCCGCTTCCGGGCGCTGTCGACACACACGTTGGCCGGGCACGCGTCGGCGCGGCGCCCGGCGCGGCGCCGGGCGCCGCCGCCACCCGCCCCGCGCGCACACGCCCTTTTTGGCGCGGCGTCCCTTTCCTTGAACCCCCCACTTTGGGGGGGACGCCGCGCTCGTCTTAAACCCTTGCATCCTGGCTCCCGGGCGGGGCGGCATGGCTGTGCCGCCCTGCCCGCACCTGCCTGCGCAGGCGCGGGCGCCGGCGCGGGCGCCCGCGCGCCCGGCCCGGGCGGGAGCCGCCTGGTGGGGATGAGATCTGGCCTCTTCTCCGCCGTGGCGGCTGTCTCGCCTGGCGCCGGGCGCCGTGGGCGCCCGCGGCGCGCGGCCGCGTCTCCACCCCTCCCCCACCCCCTCCCGCGCCCCCGCCGCCGCGGCGCCCCCACGTCGCGGCGGCGCCGGCGCGCGCTGCGATCGGCATGTGGTGTCGCCGACCGCGCGCGCCTCTCCTCGAGAGTCTGGGGGGTGGCGGCCAGTGCCCGCGAGCTTCGCCCACCTCACTCTTCGACCATGCGCGCCGCCGCCCCCTCCGCCCGTCCGGGCCTCGCCCGCCCCCTGCGCGCGACGCGCGCCACCCCCCCGCGCCCGCGCACCACCCCGCCGCGCGGCCTGGAGATCGACTGGACGGACCCCGACACCGTGACCGGCATCCTGGGCGGCGTCCTCGGCCTGGCGGTCGGCATCGGGGCCCCATTGTTCTACATCAGCCGGGACCGCAAGGATGAGGGTGAGAGGGGCGGGATGGAGGGGGCGCCGCGGGCGCGGCGGCGCCGCGCCGCGGCGGCCGGCCCCGATCGCCGCCGCCCGGCGCCCTCTGAGCCGCCTCGCGCCCAATGCGGGCCACTCGTGGAGCGGGCGCGCCCGGGCGGGCGCCAACCGCCCACCGCTGCTCCGGCAACGCCGCGCGCTCCAGCCCGCGGGGCGCGCGCCGACCCGCCCCACCGCCCCGCCCTCCCCAGCCCGCCTCGAAGACTTGCGCGAGCTCAACCGTAAGACGTTCGAGGAGACGGGCGAGTACATGTCCGAGGAGGAGATTCGCGCGTTCCGCACGCCGCGCTGGACCGACCGCCGCGAGTTCCAGGACGACGACTGATTGATGAGAGAGCGAGAGAGGGCGTGTGCGGTCTGCTTTCGGGTGCAAACGGCGGACGCGGCGTTTTCGCTTGCACGCGCGGCGCCCTCTCCCAGCGCCCGCTTCGGCGGGCTCGCCTCGCGAGCCCGCCCGGAGCGACCGCGGGGACTCTCCCTCACCCTCTCTCGCTCTCTGGGGGCGGTGGCGGTGGCAGTGCGTTGTTGTCTTCTCAGCCCCCAACCTTCCGTCCCTATCTCCCCCGCTCACCCATAAAAAGGGTTCGTCGCCGCGATGTACGCGTTGACGCCCGAGTTCAAGGCCGAGAAGACGGTGGCCGCGTCAAACGGGCCGGCGCCGCCCGAGCGCGCGCCGCCCGTCGGCGCGGTCGGCTGCGCGAGCGTCGCCGCGCCGGCGACCGGTTGGGGGGGCGCGGGCGCCGCCGGCGCGGCGGGCGTCGAGGGCGATGATATGAGGTAGTAGGTGGGCGCAGGGGGCGGCGGCGATTGGCGCAGGAGGCGGGCTGAGGACGAAGGGCGGCGGGTCGGGCGGCCAGCTACGCGGGCGGCCGCGGGCGCGCCCCATCCTCCCGCGCCCGCGCACCGTCCGCTGCCGCGCCGCACGCGGCAAGCAGGGCCATGACAAGCCATCCACCGGGGCGCATGGTCGGGGGCGCCCGCCGGCGCGGGCGGCCACGGCGCGGCGGATGCCGGCGAGGAGTGAGCGCGGGCACGGGAGTTGCACGACGCCGCCAAACGCTGCTGAACGCCCTCCGTCTCTCTGCCCGCTGCTTTCGCGCACCGCGATGAATGAATAGTGTAGGCGCGCCGCTCGCAGGTGGCGGCGCAGGCAATGCAAGAGCGCAAGTGCAAACAAAACGCGCCTTCCATCACCCCATGGCCGGCACGCCGCCTCCCGCAGCGCCAATCGCCTCCTGGACGGGCGTGGCGGCCAGCAGGTAGAACGCGCCGCCGGCGGCGGCGGAAGACGCGGCGGACGCCGCTGTCAGCGCGCCGTCCAGGGGCATCTGCCGCAACTGGCGCGCGCCTAGATGGTGGGGGGGCGAGTGCATGTCGAAAGAGGGCGGAGCGAGGCGAACGGCGCGCATGAGGCTGCCGCGCCACCGCGCGCGCGCGCACGCGGCGGGCGGTTCCGACCCCCTCCGCCCCCCACAAGCTCACAAGCGACGGGGGAAGTCAGCAGCAAGAATGTGGCGGCGAGGGCGGCGAGAAGGCGCATGGTGGCCGGCGGCGAAGGAGAGCAGTGTGTGGCGCAACGACAGCGCCGGCCCGACCCCGCACCCGCCATACGCCCTCACACAGCCAGCGACCGCCGTCCCGTTCTCCGCGGCCACCGCAGGCGCCGTGTGGGCGGTCCGGTCCGGCGTCGACACGCGTGCCGCGCCGCGGCGCGCGGCGACGCCGCGCATGGCGCGCCGCAGGTGCTGGCTGGCGGCGGCCGTCCTCGTGGCGACGCTGGGCTCGACCCACGCACAAGATGGTGAGGAAAAGAGTGGTGGACGACAGGTTAAGCGGGCGCGGGGCACGCGCGCGGCATGTGCAGCCAGCTGGCCACCGTGCCGCTCGCGGCCGGGCCGGCCGGCCCACCCGACCGCGTGCTTGCCACCATGGTGCCATCGCAACCGATCGTGAGCGGTGCGGGAGGCGTGGGCCTCACACCCGCCCCAACCACCGCCCCCGCTCCGCCAGGCGCGACCCCGCCCGCCGCCGCGACCCAGGCCTACCTCGTGCCCGCCGCCGAGCCCGCCGCGGCGGGCGGCGGCACCGCCCCCGCCGCGTCCGGCGTCGCCCAGTTCTTGCCCAACGGGACGGCGGTCCCGGCGGCCGCCGCGGCCAACGCGGGGTCGGGCGCGGGCGCGGCGGCCGCCATCTCCGGCTACACGGGGCCGGCCACGCCGCCCATCGTCCCCAACACGATCGCGAGGACGCTTCCACAGCTGCCGCCGGGCGTGCCGCGGCCGCTCGTGATCACCAACCCCCTCTACTATTTGGCCAACGGCGCGTTTCAGCGCGTCATCTACGGCGGCGGCATCTCGAGGTCCCCCGGCCTCCCCACGGTGCCCACGCCGACGCCCCCCGTCCCGGCCGCCATCTACCAAGACCCGTACACCACCGCGGCCCTCGCCTCTGGCACGTCGCCGCTGACCGACCCCGAGGTCCTCTCTATTTTCCGGTCCTGGCCCCTCAACAACCAGCCGCCCCGCGCCACGCTGGGCGCCGCGGCGTCCGCGGGCGCGCTGCTGTGCTCGACGCCTCTGACCGCGTGGTGTACGCAGACGACGCCCACAATTCCGTCCATCTACAGGAACGAGCCCCCGGCCAACGTGCTGGGGTACTACCCGCCGGGGAGGGACCAGTTGGGAGGGTGAGAGAGAAGCAGAAACGGGTGAAAAAAGAAAAAATAAGGTTTGATTATTTGGCAGCGGCCCGTGCGCGCGCGTGTCGCCCATTGCTTTTGCGAGGCTTCAACATCCATTCGATGCCCCGGGCGACGCACCAGCGGCGGGCGGGTTGTCGCAGGGGCCGCGGGCGTCGACGGCGTGCCGGCGCCGCTCCTTCACTCCCCGCCACCATGGAGGAGCCGCCCACACCCGCCGCTCCACCGGTCGCCCCCCCCCGCATCCACCTCCTCATCAAAAACCCCGCCGGCTCCGACTTTCCGCTCGCGCTCCCCGCCGCGGCGACCGTGGCCGAGGCCAAGGCCGCCCTGGCGGCCGCGTACGACTCGCGCCCGCCCGTGGAGACTCAGACGGTGCGGGAGGATGGCGGGAGGGGAGGCGCGGCGCGGCGCAGCCCCTTCCGCGCAATGCGGCGACCCGTCCCCTCTCTCTCCTCCAGCTCATCCACGCGGGCAAGGTTCTTCGCGACGATGGCGCATGCCTGGCCGCCGTGCTGGCGGCCGGCGGTGGCGGCGGCGAGAGCGAGGCCGCGCCCGCCGCGCTCCACCTCGTCGTGAGAGCGCCCGAGGCGCCGGCCGCGGCCGCGACGACGCCGCCCGTGGCCGCGGCCGCGGCCCCGACCGCGCCGGCGGCGGCGGAGCCGCCTCGGGCGCCGACGCCGACCGCTCCCGCCGCTCCACCCGCTCCACCCGCCGCCCAAGGCGGCCCGCCGCCCATTGTCGCCTACATGCCCGTCCTACTCCTGCCCGTGGCGGTGAGTGGGGAGAGAGAGGGGTGCGCGGTTGGACTCCGCGCGCGAGCGGCCGCCGACCCTCTCCCTTCCTCCCCCTTCACAGCACCACCCCGGCGGCGCCGGCGGCTCCGCCGTGCTGCTGCCGCCGCCGACGGCGGCCGCCATCGCGGCCGCGGTGGCGGCGGCGGCAGGAGGGGTGGCGGGGGGTGTTGGCGCGGCGCCCGCCGCCCCGCCTGCCCCTCGCCCTCGCCCCCGCCCGCCCCTCCCCAACTTCCAGCCGCGCGCCGCCGCCCAACTCGCCCTCCTGGCCGCCCTCCTCTGGGCCAACGCCCCCGGCGGCGGCGGCGGCGCGCTCGCGGTCGTCGCGGTTGCCGCCGGCTGCGCGGCAGCCGCCGCCGCCGCGCGTGTGCCCGCCGTACGGGACGCGGTGCGCCGCGCGGTGGACGCCGTCATGGCGCCACTGCCACCGGTGGAGGGTGCAGGTGCGGCCGCCGGCGCCGACGCGCCCCCTCCTCCTCCCCGCCGCGGCCCGCTCGCCGAAGCCGCCGCCGTCGTCGCCGGCTTCCTCACGTCCCTGCTACCGGGGTGGCACCCCGACGGCGCGGACGACGCGGCGCGCGAGGCGGCGCGGGTGGCGGCTGCCGCGGACGCGGCCGACGCCAGGGGGCAGGGCTTTGCCGCGGGGCCCGACCCGGCGGCCGGCGCCGGCGACCGCCCGCACCAGGACTAGAGAGGAGAAGAGGGAGGAACAATTTGCGGGGTTTGCAGCACACCCCGGCGCCACCTTCCCTCCTCTCCCCCCCTCTCTTGCTTGTCACTTGAGCGGCGGCAGGCGGGCCTCCAGAAAGTCGCCCACGTCGCGCAACTCTTCGGGGCAGGCCGAGTGGCCCATACCGGCGTAGGCCTTGAACTCGACGGGCAGCCCCGCGGCGACGACCGCGTCGCGCGACGCCGTCCCGAACCTATACGCCACGACCGCGTCCGCGTCGCCGTGGCACATGAGGACCGGGGTGGCGCCGTTGGCGGGGGACGCGGCGCCGTCGCCGGCGAGGGGGAGGTACCCGGAAAGAGCGACGACGCCCGCCAGCTTGGCGTCGTCCCGCAGCGTCATCAGGGCCGCCGCCGCGCCCTGGGAAAAACCGGCGACCACGATGCGGTCGGACGGGACGCCGGCGGCGACCTCGGCCGCGATGAGCGACGCGACGTAGCGCCGCGTCTCTGCCAACCCGCCCCGGTCCTCGCGCCCCGCGATCGACTCCAGGCTCGTGATGTCGTACCACCCCGGCATCGGCATCCCCCCGTTGAGCGTGATGGGGCGCGTGGGCGCGGTCGGCAGCACCCACTTGGCGTGCGGCACCACGTCGCGCAGCATGTGGGCCACGTCCGTCCACCCCGCCGCCGTGTCGCCCAGGCCGTGCAGCATGAAGACGACGGCGGTGGGCGAGGAGGTGCGGGGGGGGACGATGGTGGGGCGCGGGTAGTCGAGCCGCATCGCGGCGATCGCGGTCCCGCCGCGCCCCCTGTGGTGGTGGCCCGCGGGGCGGGCGAGCAGGGCGGTCGTGAACGCGGCCAGCACGGGGCGGCCGTGGCGCGCGGCGAGGGCGGGAGGCATTAAAGAGTGACCAGCGGCGGAGGGAGGAGGGCGGCGTGCGAGGGCGGTGGTTGGCGCCAACTCTTCCCTCGCCGGTGCTTCAATGTCTGTGCGGTTGCAGGCGGGTGCGGCGTGGCGGAAAGCGAGGCGCAGGAGGGCGGTCCGCTCTCCCCCCCAGAAAACAAAAAGGACGCTCCCTCCCTCATCATCAATCCGTCGGCCCGTCGATGCTCGTCGGCCCCCCCACCGCAAACAGCTCGGGCATGTGGGCATTGGTGACGACGCGTGGGCCCGCGGCGCGCCGCGCGCGGCGCGGGCCGGGCGGGGGCGGGCGGCGCGGCCCGCGCCGGGCCGCGGGCTTGATGCCCGCGCGCCGCAGGGCGGCCTCCAGCGCGTCGGGGTCCGTAGGCGCGGGGTGGGCGGCCCACAGGGACGCGAGCTCGGGCGAGGGGGGAGGTACATCGCCGGGGTGAAACAGAATCACGCCTCCCGCGTCGGCCGGCCGCGGCAGGGCCCACAGGGCGCTGGACGCGACGAGGGACGCGACGTCGGCCGCGGCGGCCGGGTATGCGTCCCGAAGCTCGTCCGCGGGGAGGCCGCCGGGCGCGGCGGCGGCGACGGCGGCGACGAGCCCTGCCGCGTCAACCGCGTCGTGCACCGCACGGTAGCGCATGCGGCCGTCGGCGCCGACAGAGACTTTGACGTTGTCGGCGAGCGCGCGGCCGAGGGGGGTGGAGCGCGACGCGTCATGCCCGGTCGCGGCCGACACCTGCGACGCGCTCAACCCCGCCCGCCCCGCGCCCGACAGCGCGGCCAGCGCGTCCTTGACCTGCTTGGCCACGGGGACGGCGGTGGGGAGAATGGCGGAGCGGAGGGCGTCCTTGGTCGACTGGCCGGGGGCGACGGTCAGGCCCCCTCGCGCCGCGGGGGGCGCCGCCGACGCCCCCGCGCCCGACGGGCCGTCGCCGCCGGCGTCCCCCTTGGCCGCGGCCACGCGGCGGGCGGCGTCTTCGGCTGCCTTGCGCTTGGCCTCGTCCTTCGCTTTCTTCATCGCTTTTTTCTGGCGGAATCGGAGGGGCGGGGGCGTCGGGCGGCGCCTGCAGGCAATCCCCACGTCGCCCACTGCCGCGCCCCTCCCCCCTGCGCTCACCCGCGCCCACGCTTCCGCCGCCTTCCGGTTGACGGCCGCGTTCATGTCCTCCTGCTTGCGGAATTTGTCCAGCACCGACTGCAGCGTGCCCTTGCCCGCCATGGTGGCGGGTGGGTGGAGGGAGAGGGTGCCGCGCGGCGAATGCGGGCGCGGGGCGCGCGGTCGACGGCGCGAGCGCACCCCTGCGCCCGGCGGGGGCGGGCGCCGGCTGTGCGCCGCCGGCCGAGGGGGGGAGCGGGCGGCGGCGGCGCCGGGCTCGCGCGAGGGAGTGACGGCCGAGTCTCGCGCTCCGCCTCTTCCTCTCTCTCTCCTTTGCAACGCCGCCCGTCAACCCCCACCCCCCACGCCCAACCACGCGAGCGCGCCGGCCACCCCTTTCCCTCCCTCGCGCTCATCCAGCGCCGCCGTGCACGCCGCGACGTCGGCCGGCCCAAAGTGGAGCACGCGTGCGACCACCGGCAGCAGCGCCCGCGCGTCGCCCGTCGTGTACAGCTTGACGAGCACGGACTTGAGGTAGTCGGCCCCGAGGTCGGCGCCGGTCGCGGCGGCGCGCGCGGCGGAGCGGTCGACTTCGCGCAGCGCGTCTTTGAGCACGGCCTCTTGCTCCGCCCGCAGCGATGCTTCCGTGCGCGCGTCGGCGAGTTCGGCCCGTAACTCGGCCTCGCGCGCCGCGGCGGCCGCGGCCGCAGCGTCGGCAGCGGCCAGGCGGTCGGTCAGGCGCAGGAGCGCGGCTTCGGCGAGCCCCCCACCCCCCAGGCCCAGGCCGGCCAGGGAGGACGCGGCGGCGGACGGGGTGGACGTCCCCGACAGGCCGCCCGCCGCGGCAAAGGCGGCGTAGGACGCAGCGTCGGCGGCCGACGCGGGGGCAAACCCCGCGTCGCCGCGCGCGAGCGTGTTGGCAAAGGACGAGGTGGCGCCCCGCGTGGACAGAGTGGGTGGTGCGCCGTCTGCTGTGGCCCGGGTGGTGGTGTGGAGGGGGGCAAGGCCTGGCGGCGGCGCGGCCGCCGCGGCGCGCGCGGCCGCAAGCTCGCCCGCGAGGCGCTCGACCTCGCGCGCCGCGGCGGCCGCGGCGGCGGCCGCGTCGGACCGCGCGGCCTCGGCGTCGGCGCGAGCAGCGGCGGCGGCAGCCGTGGCGGCGGCCGCCACGGCAGTCGCTTGATCGAGCTCCGCCGCCGGCACGCTCGCCGCCGCGACCGCCCGCGCCGCCGCGGCCGCCAACTCCAGCGCCTCGTACCGCGCCCGCCACTGGTCGGCCGAGCCGGCGGCCGCCTGCGCGCGGGCCGCGGCGTCGGCCGCGTCGGCGCGCGCGGCGTCGAGCGCGGCCGCCGCGTCGGCCGCCTCGCCGCACGCCGCGTCGAGCGCGGCCGCCGCGTCGCGCGCCGCGCAGTCAGCCGCCTGCCTCACCCCCTCGAGCTCGGCCCGCAGGCGCGCCGCGTCGGTGTCGGCGTCGGCGCGCGCGGCGTCGGCCGCGCCCGCAAGTGCGGCGTCCTTGGACGCCAGCAGGGCGGCCGCCCGGGCGCGGTACTCGGCCAGCTCGCGCTTGGCGTCCGAGGCGGCGGTTGCGGCGGTGGTGGCGGCGACTTGGGCGGCTTGGACAGCCGCCGTCGCCGCCTCGGCCGCGGCGACCGCGGCCGTCTTATCAGCGACCGCGCCGTCCGCCTTGCGCTTCAGGTCCTGCAACAGCTTGCGCGCCTTGGCGCGGTCGCTGTCGCGAGCCGCTTTCTCGGCGGCGAGCGCGTTTTGGAGGGCGCCGGCGTCGGGCCCCGCCTCGGTCGCCGCTGCCGCCGCCTTGGCCTGCTCCTCCACCTCGCCCACCTTTTCAACCGCGTCCGCTCTCGCCTGCTCGGCAGACGCGAGGGCGGCCTCCAGGTCGGCGACGCGCGCCGCGGCTGCAGCGTCGGCGTCGGCGCGCGCGGCGGCCGCGTCTGCGGCCACAGCCGCGGCGCGCCCGTCTGCGGCCTTGACCTCGCCCCGGCACGCGACGAGCTGAGCCTCCAGGTCGGCCGCACGCGCCTCGGCGGCGGCGACCGCAGCTGCCGCGCCGTCGGCCGCCGCGTCGGCGTCGCCCACCTCGTTGGTCGTCGCCGCCAGCTGCTCCTCCAGGGTGGCGACTTTGGTGTGCAGGTCGACGTTCTGGGCGCGGGCGGCGTCGAGCGCTTCCTTTAGCTCTGTCGCTTGCGCCTCAGCCGCGTCGGCCGTCGCGTCGGCGTCGCCCGCCTCGTTGGTCGTCGCCGCCAGCTGCTCCTCCAGGGTGGCGACTTTGGTGTGCAGGTCGACGTTCTGGGCGCGGGCGGCGTCGAGCGCGTCCTGGAGCTTGGCCGCGGCGGCTGCCGTGCGCGCTTCGGCCGCCGCGGCGGCCACGGCCGCCCGCTCCTCGGCGGCGGCAGCCTTGGCCTCGGCCTCGACCACCGCTTCCCTGGCCTCGCGCCGCGCGCCTTCCACCGCGGCGTCCTGCCCGTCGGCCAGGCGCCGCGCCGCGTCCTTGAGCGCGCCCACCTGCGCCTCGGCCGCGCCCGCGCGCGCGTCCGCGTCCTCGAGGGCGGCGCCTGATGCGGCGGCGGCGGCCTGGGCGGCGGAGGCGGCCACTTGGGCGGCCTCGAGCGCAGTCGCGTCGGCGCCGCCGCTCGCGCCGGCGCCCACTGCTTCCGTCAGCTCAGCGATGCGCTTGTCCCGAGCCTTGAGCTTGCGCAGAGACTGAGATGAGAGGGGAAAAAGGGTCGCGTGGGCCGCGGCACGCCAATCCCGCGCGCGCGTCTCCGCCGCGCCCCCGCCGCCCCGATTGCCGCCCCGCACGCCATCCTCACGCCCCTCTACCGCCGGCCCTACATCGACAAACAGCTGCTGCAGCTCCTCCAGCGACTTGGCCGCGACGCTCGCGGGCACCTGGCCCCGCGCGCGCGGCGCGGGGCTGGCCGCCATGTGGCGGGGCGGCCAGGGGGTGGGCGGCGATCGACAGCGAGGGGGAACGCCGCGCCTGTGCCTGCGCAGCCGGTAGTCTTCGCGCTTCACACACCCCGCCGCCATGGGCTGGCTCCTGTTTGGCGCGACCCAGATCGCCGTCACCGCGGTCGCCATCGGCGCGCTCAAGCGGTCGGGCGTCATCAGGTGTGTGGAGAGGAGGGAGGGCATCGGGGCGCGCGCGCCCGCAGGCGGCATCGCGCCGCGGAGGCCGCCGCCGGCCGCCGGCGCACACGGCACGCGCCCGCGCGACGCGGCACAACGCGCGCGCGCCAATCCCGCCCCTCTCATCTTGCAGCGTCGACGCGCGGCGCATCGACAACCCGACGCTCCGCTCTCTCTTTGAAGGCGCGGTCGACCTCGGCGCGGACGTCGCTTCCAAGGCGGAGAAGCTGTACCTGTCGGTCAAGGAGGCCAAGTAAAGGAGGGGAGGGGGGTGGGGAGGAAGGAGGGCGCTTGCAACGACGGGGAAGAGCACTGGCCGCCGCGTCACCCCGTCACTTCCCTCCTCCTCCGATGGCCGCCTTGCACAGCTGCATCTTTTTGAAGTGGGGCGCGAGCGCCGACTTCAACGCCGGCCCCGCCGCGAGCGCGGTCGGCACGCCCTCCGGTTGCTCGACCCAGAGCTTGTGGGCGACGCCCGCGACGTCCAGCTTGGCGGCGAGGGTCAGCAGGGCGTCGGCTGAAGGGGCCTCCAGCACGACCTGGATCAGGGGAGGGGGAGAGAGGTTGGACGGCGGCGGCGCGCGCGTTCGCCGCCGCCTCGTCCGCCCTCCTTGATCCTCCTCCCCACACCTTTCTCATGTTGTCAATGGCGTCGGGAGCACAGTAGGCGGCGGCTTCCTCGCTCCCGCGCGCCCCCCAGAGCGCGGCAGTCGCCGCGTGGCATCCTTGGGCGACGACCGCGCCCAGCGGCCACCCGGCCGTCGTCCATAGGTCGCGCCGCAGCACTACGTACTGGACCAGGGGGTCGAGGGGAGGAGCGGGAGCTGTCGTCGCCTCCATGCCGGCGCGCGACGCAAAGCAGCGGCTCCTCCTGACCCCTGCCGGCGGGCGCCGGGTCGCGACGAGCAGCAGGCGGCGCGCCGCGAGGCGGGCACCCGGCATCCGGGGCGCGAAAGAGTGGAGGCGGCCGACGGCGGCGGCGGACGGCCACACCCGCCCGCCGTCGCGCCCCGGCGTCCCCCGCGACCGCCCACGCGGGCGTGCCGACCCCGACTAGGGGCCAGTGGAGCGACGCCGGGCGCCTCTGCCCCCCGCCCATTCCCGGAATGAAGCTGCTCACGCACAACATGCTCGCCTGCCACGTCAAGGGGTGCGCCGGCGGGTACCCGCTCAAAATCGAGGCGGTCAAGGTAGGAGGTGGAGGGGGGAGGGGGGAGAATGCGGCGCGCGGCCGCCGGCGCCGGCTCGCGAACCCGCCTCCCCGCCCACCTCGGCCCGCCTCTCCACGTCCAGACCGAGATTGTGGAGACCGACTACGACGCCGACTTTCTGCGCCACATCTTCCCCCGCCTCGAGTGGCCCGCGCTCGTCGCTGCGGCGGCCGCGGTCGGCGCGCCGCCCCTGCCGCCCACCGTCACCGACGCCATGCTCGCAGGCGACGACGCCTTTCTGCGGGCGTTCCACCACGCCCTGCTGGAAGTGACACTGCAGGAGGGCGCGCTGGTGTGCCCCGCGACGGGTCGCCGCTTCCCCGTCGAGCAGGGCATCCCCAACATGCTCCTCACCGCGGACGAGACGTGAAGAGGGATGGTGGGGGTGATCTTCGTGGCGTGTGAAAGAAACAAGTGTTGCACTCGGCCGCAACGACGCGCCCTCTCCCCGTCCCCATTTCTTTCTAACTCCACCGCTTGGCGTTCTTACTCGCCTTTTTCGCCCCCCCTCCCCCGTCCGCAAACGCTTTGGCCTTGTCCTTCTTGGCCAGCATCTTCTCCGCCTTGGACAGCTTGGACTTGGCCTTGATCTGGGATTGCGCGACCTCTTTCGCGCGCGCCTCCTTTTTGGCCATCGCCCCGCGCTCCCGCGCGTTCTTGTCCAGGAAGCGCGAGTAGTCGCCTTCATAGTCGACCAAGGAGCAGCCTTCGACCGCGATCACGCGGGTGGCGACGCGGCGGAGGAAGTAGCGGTCGTGCGAGACGGCGATGACCGCGCCGTCGAACGCGTTGAGCGCGGCTTCCAGCGTCTCCTTGCTCGGAATGTCCAGGTGATTCGTGGGCTCGTCCAGGACGAGCAGGGTGCCGGCGGCGAGCATAAACTTGGCGAGGGCGAGGCGCGCCTTTTCGCCGCCCGACAGGACAGACACCCGCTTGTGCGCCGCTTTGCCCCCGAACCCCATGCGCCCGAGCAGAGCTTTGACGTCTGGCAGCTTGGCGTCGGGCGCAGCGCGCTCCAGGGTTTCCAACGCGGTCGCCGTCGGCGCGAGCGCTTCGGCCTGGTTTTGCTCGA
>Ga0315276_10000841_pt1 | contig 26910 bp, 32 predicted proteins | sample YL17G05_0_MG_FD_204542 | JGI IMG/M metagenome (GOLD analysis project Ga0315276, IMG submission 204542) | Sediment microbial communities from Yellowstone Lake, YNP, Wyoming, USA - YL17G05_0 | ecosystem: Environmental > Aquatic > Freshwater > Lake > Sediment | place: USA: Wyoming | collected... | reverse complement strand
GGACCGGCACCTGGTGCCGGGAGGCGATCCGCTCCAGGGTGTCGCCGGGACGGATCTGGTAACGGATCACGCTGTTGGAGGAGTGTCCCCCCCCCGCGTCGGAGGTGACCGTCTTGGAGCGTTCCGGCGCCACCACCCGAAGCCGGTCCCCGGGCCGGATGATGCTGTTCCGCCCCAGGTTGTTCACCGATTGGAGCTGCTGCACGGTCATGCTGAAGCGCTGGGCGATGCTGAAGAGTGTGTCCCCGCGCCGGACCCGGTACTCGCCGGCGGCGGTGACCGCCGGGACATTGCCGTTCGATTCGGCACCTCCGGCCGATCCGGAACGCGTCGCGTAGTAGAGCGTCAAGCGCTGGCCTGGACGGATGTAGGAACCGGAGAGGCGGTTCCACCGCCGCAGGCTGGCGACGTCGGTGCGGTACTTGGATGCGATTCTCCCCAGCGTGTCCCCCCGGCGGACCCGGTGGGTCACCCTCTCGCCCCGGTCATACGTGGGAGCGTCCTCGTCCATCTGTTCCCGGGAGACCAGGACCGGCAGGTAGCCGGCAGTTGGGATGACCAGGTTCTGCCCCACCTTGAGCCGGTGGGCGCTGCGCAGGGAGTTGGCCGAGATGATCGAGCCGACGCTCACGCCGTACCGCCGGGCGATGACCGACAGGGTCTCGCCCCGATTCACGGTGTGCCGGGTCCAGCGGAGGCGGTCCTCCTTCGGGACGGCCGCGTATTTCTGCAGGAAATCGGCGGAAGCGCCGGCGGGGACCTTCAGGGAGTAGCCCCCCGCATAAGGGGGCGTGGCCTGGGTCCGCAGCTCCGGGTTGAGCATCCGGATGGTCTCCACCGTGGTGCCGGCGCACTCGGCGATGACCTTCAGGTCGGTCGGGGAATCGATGGGCACCTGGTCGTAGACGAGGTCCTCTTCCGGCTGCACGTAGAAGCCGTACTCCTCGGGCGCCTTGTCGATGACGATGGAGGCCAGGATGGCGGGCACGTAGTTCCGGGTCTCGTTGCGCAGAACGCGGCGGTGCTGGGCCAGGGACCAGAAGTCGCCGGCCCCGGTCCGCTTCATGGACCGCATGACTTTCCCCTCGCCTGCGTTGTAGGCCGCCATGGCCAGGTGCCAGTCGCCGAACATGCCGTAGAGGTCTTTCAGGTAGGCGGCCGCGGCCCGGGTGGACTTCTCCGGATCGGAGCGCTCGTCCACCCACTCGTCCCGCTTGAGGCCGTACTTCCGCGCGGTGGGGGCGATGAACTGCCAGAGCCCCTTGGCCTTCGCCCGGGAATAGGCGCTGGTCTTGAAAGCGCTTTCCTGGTGGGCCATGTAGGCCAGGTCGGTGGGGAGCCCCTCCTCCTCGAAGATCCTCTTGATCATTCCCAGGTAGAGCCCCGAGCGCCGAAGGCCCCCCTCGAAGGGCCCCCGCATCCGCGTCTGGAACGCCTCGATGAAGGTCAGGACCTTGTCGTTGAGAACCACCGGGATGTTGTACTGCATCGCCCCGGCGGCCGACTGCACCTTCTCCCGCTCCTTCTCGGCCTCCTCCGGGGTGAGGTAGGTCGTGATGTCCAGGATCGCGTCCCTCGGGGGCTGTTCCCCCCGGTCGCTCACGCCCTGGTAGAGGTCGCCCTCGAGGGAGTCGATGTTCTCCAGCAGCTCCTCGTAGGCGGCCCTGACGGCCGGCTCCGAATCGATCTCCACGTCGGAGCTCAGCGCCGTCTCCACCGCCTGGTCGAAGTAATCGCGGGCTTCGTCGTACCGGCCCGCCTTGTGGGCGTCCAGCCCCGCGCCGTAGAGGTCCTGCATCGCCTCGATGACCTTCTGGGCCTTCTCCTCGCCGGTGGCGGCCTCCTCCGTTGCCTCCGGGGCCGGGGCCGCAGGGGCGGGCGGAGGCGTCACGTTTTCCGCTGTGGGGGGCGGCCCGGTGACCGAAGACTGGTCAGTGGTCGAATGGGAGGGAACGGAGGCGCAGGCGACGGCGGTCAGGGCAAGGAAGAGTGCCGCGAAAGAAAGTCTCTGGGGTGGCATCAGATGGGGGGCCCTCTCTTCGCAAGGCGTTCGATAGACTCGCGTAATATAGGGGTCGACCCCGTCAAAGTCAAGAATTCATTACCGGTTATCGCCCTGATTTTGTCCCGCGGGCAACCGGACCTGTTCAGATCTGTCCGCATCCGAACGGCGGCGCGAGGGTGCCGCAGCATCGGGGAATGGCTGCACGGGTCCGTCCCGAGGGGGAGAAGGTCCATCTTTCCTCCGAGGTAGGCCGGTTCGGCCGGCCCGGATCCCTTTTCTCTTCGGGTTTGGCCCGGAGTTTGAAATGCGCATCCAGCGCGACGCGTGCGCCCGGCCCGGGACGGGATCCCGGTCTATCCGTCCCATCTTGACAGCCCTGGCGGGTACCCCTAAGATGCCCTTGATTCCCGGCGGTTCAGAATTCTCCGCATTCCAGAAGGATCACCCGATGTCACAGGACCTGAAGGAACGGGGTCGCGCCATCGAGATGGCCCTGACCCAGATCGAGAAGCAGTTCGGCAAGGGCTCCATCATGCGCCTCGGCTCCAAGGAGGTCCTGTCCAACGTCGCCACCATCTCCACCACGTCCCTCTCCATCGACGCGGCGCTGGGGATCGGGGGCCTCCCCCGGGGGCGCGTCGTGGAGATCTACGGGCCGGAGTCCTCGGGGAAGACGACCCTGGCCCTTCACGCGGTGGCCGAGGCCCAGCGCGGCGGCGGGATGGCCGCCTTCATCGACGCGGAGCACTGCATCGATCCCGAGTACGCCAAGAAGCTCGGCGTGGACACCGACAATCTCCTGATCTCCCAGCCCGACTCCGGCGAGCAGGCCCTGGAGATCGCCGAGGTCCTGGTCCGCTCCGGCGCCCTGGACGTCCTGGTCGTGGACTCGGTGGCGGCGCTGGTCCCCCGGGCCGAGCTGGAAGGCGAGATGGGCGACTCCCACGTGGGACTCCAGGCGCGCCTGATGTCCCAGGCCCTCCGGAAGCTCACGGGGGTCGTCTCCAAGACCAAGACCACCCTGATCTTCATCAACCAGATCCGGGAGAAGATCGGGGTCATGTTCGGCAATCCCGAGACCACCACCGGCGGCCGGGCCCTGAAGTTCTACGCCTCGGTGCGGATCGACATCCGGCGCATCGGCTCCATCAAGGAGGGCGAGGCGGACATCGGGAACCGCAGCCGGGTGAAGGTGGTGAAAAACAAGATGGCCCCCCCCTTCAAGGTGGCGGAGTTCGACATCCTGTTCGGCCACGGGATCTCCCGCGAGGGGGACCTCCTGGATCTCGGGGTCGCCCAGGGGGTCCTGGAGAAGTCGGGCTCCTGGCTTTCCTACGGGGAGACGCGCCTGGGCCAGGGGCGCGAGGCGGCCCGGCAGCTCTTGAAGGACAACCCCGACCTCTGCCGCGAGATCGAGATCAAGCTGCGGAAACGGCTCGGGCTGTTGCGGGAAGATTCCAAGGGCGCGCAGCCGGCCGCCGCCGCTCCCGCGGTGAAGACCGAGGTAAAGGAGGAGGAGCGCCGCGGCCGGACCGGGGCAGTCGCCGAGCGGCCCTCCCGTCCGCCCGCAGCGAGACCCTGATCGCCGAGCCCCGCCGGAGGCACGAGTCCCGGCGGTTTCCTTGACACCTCTTCGGGGGGTCTGTTACGATTCGTCGCTTTGCGCGAGCCGCGTCCTGCCTCACCGGAGTGCCCCTGTAGCTCAGTCGGTAGAGCGATGGACTGAAAATCCATGCGTCGCTGGTTCAACTCCGGCCGGGGGCACCACCTTTTCCCCAAGACTCGATGAGACTGAAAAGGGCGAGCCGTAGGATTGCCGGCCGAGGTCGCTCATAGCCGCCGCGCAACGATCGCACCGAGTGCTACCCGCGTCGCTGACCCCTTCCGCTGCCGATTCTCCCCTGTTCCCTATCATCCATGTTCCCGGTTGCCCATCTTCAGTCACCGCTGAGCCAAGCGAACAACCGCATGAGCGGCCGAGCAATTGTCTGCTGCAGCCTGTCCTTGAAGCTAGCTGCCGTGAACTTCGAAGTTACCCAGGTTGCAATATTAAGAGCAGCAACAACAACCGTCGCAGCGGGACGCACCCACCTAGGCACGTTCTGCGTCGTTACCCAAGGGAGCGTTAGGTACATGGCGCCCGCAAGCATCACGGTTGTGAGGGACCTGGACAATCGGCGGCAACGGGCGGGGTGTCCGCCTGGGGTGCGGTCGGAACTGCCGGGTCAGTCGGATCGGGTGCCATTGGGTCCCTCTCGGAGGGGCTTTCCGGGCTCGGATGGGGGCGCGCTGGGGGAGACTATAGGCCGGGTGCGGCCGCCCGCGCAAGGGCACGTATCGCGCCATCTAAAATGGTACCGGGAGCAGATACGTCGCGCCATTTAGGATGTAACCCTCGCAGAGGGGGGTTACATTGTGAGCCACGCCAGCAAGATGGACTACCTGGTCGGATCTATCGCCGGGTCCTCGATGAGAATCCGCGGCTCCAGCCTCGGCCGGTTCTCCTTCCCGATCCAGGTCAGCTCGAGCCTGGTCCTGCCGTTGGCCATTTCAGTTTCTTCCCGTTTGCACTCGCAGCACCCGCTCGCAGCGCCCGCTCGCCCGCCGAAGTAATGCAATCCCAGCCGAGCACCTTTTCCAGATGCTCGGCGAAGGTCTGCTGGACCAGCCGGTCTTCGCTGTTGATGTCGGTGATCATGGGGTTCGATCGAGCGCGGCCGCCACCTCGGCCACGGTTGCGAAGGCCCGGTCCAGATCGAACTCCGAGAAATCCCGGGCGCGAAGAACGGCTTTCAGCTGCGACTCAAGCTGCGGTCGCAGCGCGGCAAGTCGGGCCGGCGAAACGTCCACCGGGGCGTTCCCGGGGATGGCCAGTTTCCGGCGAACCCATCCGACAAATTCCGGTTTCCCCGGGCGCAGACCCAGGCGGCGTACGGCATGATCAATATCGTAGAAATCGCGAATGGCCGCCTCGCGTCGGGACAGAGCCGCCCGAAACTTTTCGGCAAAAGCCTCCTCTTGTGAAACGCATCGCACCGGGACCGGTTTCACCAACGGTTTGCCCGATACCGGATCCAGCAGCAGGGTGCGCGCCGTTCCCTCACGCGCCGGGGTCAACAGGGGTTCACGCAGACCGACCTCGATCTTGATGGTCTCCTGCTGCTCCCCGAGAAACGACGTGTACCCGACGACGGCGATGTGTTGCGTCGAGTTGTTGAACCCGGTCAACGGCTGGAGCAGGCGGAACACCGGACATTGACGCGGCAACGTCGGGATGGCGGCTTTCAGGCCCACCGTCCACCTGCTTCGCTCCGATCGCGACGCTTCCTCGGGCGTGGGGATCACAAAGTCCAAGTCCTCACTGAGACGGTAGAAGTCTGCATACACCTTGGCCAGACACGTCCCGCCCTTGAATACCAGCCCTTCTGCCGCCGCCAGGAACTCCAAGAGCAGGGAGCAGAAATAGTCCTTCTCGATCAGCCGCGCCACGAATCCGGTCTCGGTCTGCGTGATGCGCAGCGCCTCGCGGAACAAACCGGCATTTTCGTGAACCGCAATCATCCGTAGGTCACGCATCCTCATTCACGACGACGCCCCAGCGACGGCTGACGTTCCCCCGCTTCGGCCGTCCCGGAATCCACGGGATCGGACTACTGGTCTCGCTCAGCGCGCGCTCCAGTTTCTTCAGGCATCCGGCATCCGCGCCCTCGCGTTCCAACAGGATGCCCATGCGACGGATCGTGCCCGTGTCGCCGAAACGCAGCGTGGCCTTCACCAATTCGGCCGCGCTTACCCGCTTGCCCTTCAGTTCGCCCCGAATCCATCGGTAACCGCGAGGGAGAGTGTTGAACCGCGACCAGTCGTACACGGCATCCACGAGCGTCCGCACTCGCGACGAATACACCGCCACCTCCCCGTCCGCCGTCTTGAGTTTCTCGACGTCCCCCAAGCGGCTGCCGGCGACCTTGATGAGCGTCAGACTTACGACCCCGATCCTGCGCTCGTCCGAGATGCGGTCGTTGTAGGCGTAAACGCGGTTGGGAATTTGTTCGTCGAACCCGTAACGGTTGAAGGCATTGGGCCCGCAGATCTGATAGGTTCCACGCCGGTCCTCCATGAGCGCGTTCAACGCCTGCGCTTCGTCCGGCGTCCACGCTCCGCCCAGCGGAAGTCGCGGCGGCACCAGATACAAGCCCGGCCGCACCCGTGCGATCATCTTTCCCCGTGCCATCCGCCGGAACAACTCGCGCTCCTGGTCGCGACTCAACTGGAGCGGACCGACCAACTCCCCTGTTCGCACGACGCGCAGATTGCGCATCTGTGCGTACGCTAGTAATAGGGTTTCCTGTCGTCCCAGCCGCATTTTCATGAATGTATTCTATTTAGCATGGATGGTTTGTCAAGCCATTGGCGAATAATACAACACCCGCCTCTTCAAGCCGCAATCTCCCCGCTCATCAGGCGCGGCCGCCCGCGCAAGGGCAGTGTGGAATGGGTCGCGGAGGCGGGATCAGGTCTGGGTGCCGGAGGGCCACTGGAAGAACGAGCCATTGGCGTAGACGATGTCGCAGTCGAAGTCGTGGGTCTGGCCGCCCGTGACGACGCTGGCGATGCCGTCCTTGCCGAGGCTGGTGAGGGTGTAGTCCAGGCCTGCGGTGGTGTCGCCGGCATAGATCCAGCCGTGGTTCCATCCGTCGCCCGTGGGGGCGACCCGGATGTAGATCGGCTGGATGAACGGGGCGAGGGACGAGAAGCTCGAGACCCTGGGATAGGTGTTGTTGTCCACGGCATAGACTTCGATAGCGCCCGCGAGCGCCTTCATGTCGGCCATGCTCTTGGTCTGCTTCCCCTTGTCGACCGCGTTCATCAGGTTCGGAACGGCGATGGCCGCGATGATGCCGATGATGGCCACCACGATGAGAAGCTCGATCAGGGTGAACCCGTTCTCCGACCGCATCGGTTGTTCCTCCCTTTGCCGCGTCGCGGGAACTGCGTCTCTTTTCACCGGCCGACAAACCGGCGCCTAGTCTACCTTGGAATCGTCCCCCGGGGCCACCCCCCGGGGCTGCGTCTGGAGCCTCCCTGAGAGGCTCCCCCATGGCCGCATCCGGTTTCTCGGGTGCATCCGGAGGTCGGGCCCGGCGGGTCTTCTCAGAACCGGCGCAGGAGCCCCGTCACCACTCCCTGGATTCTCACGGACCGGCCGGGAAGCACCAGGGGAGCCATAGCGGGATTGGCGGGCTGCAGGCGGACCTTCCCTTTCTCACGGTAGATCTTCTTGAGCGTCGCTTCCCCGCCCTCCAGCAGCGCCACTACCGTCTCGCCGTCGGCGGCCTCCTTCCGCTCCTCCACGACGATGTAGTCGCCGTCCCGGATCTGCTCGTCGAGCATGGAGTCGCCGGCCACCTTCAGGACGTAGGTCCTCTCCTGCCGGACCATGAAGGCCGGGACGGTCAGGGTCTCCTTCACCTCCACCGTCTCGATGGGCCGGCCCTCGGCCACGATCCCCAGAAGTGGAAGATCCACGCCCCTGGGAGAGGTCTCCGCAGGGACCAGCTCCACGAAGCGGCGGCGCCCCCGGCTGCGGCGGATCCGGCCGCGCGCCTCCAGCGCCAAGAGGTGCTTGTGGACCGTGGCCGGGGAGGAGAGGCCGAACTCCGCGCCGATCTCCTTCAGGCTGGGGGCGTAGCCGCGCTTCTCCAGAAAGCGGGTGATGAACTCCAGGATCTGCTTCTGTCTCGGCGTGAGGGACATGCCGTCAAGGTAGGCAAAAGGAGAGCGAAAGTCAACGGAGCGCACGGCGCCGTAGAGTCCGGCTCTTCGAGCGGGGAGCGCGGAAGGGCCGGGCTATCCCTTTTCCAAACCGAAATGGGGCTCGTCGGCGCGGAAGAGGATGTTGAAGGTGGTCAGGCTGCCGTAGCAGCGGGTGATGTAGTGCTGCAGGCCCACCTTGTCCTCGTCGGTCAGCGTCGGATGGGCGTTGATCTTCTGCTCCAGGACGCGGAGCTGGTCCCGCACCATCACGATCTTGTGGAAGAAGGCGTCCAGGGGGACTTCCTTCTCCTTGGCCCCTTCCTTGCCCGGCCGCAGGACCAGGGTCCCTCCGGCCCAGCGGCCCCCCAACTCCGTCTCTCCGAGGCCCATCAGGTCCCGGAGGGCGTCCCGCACCGCGTTCCGGATCTCCTCCTGGATCATCTCTTCCTCCGTCTCCATGGCGCCCGCATCCGCTCCGTTCGCCTCCCGGCTCAGGGGAATCCCCGCGGCAACCTCCCCCTCGACCCGCTGCAGCTGGAACTGCTCCGGGTGCAGGACCCGGACCTCGCCTCCTTCAAACTGGATCCGGACCGTCTCGCCTTCGCCGAATCCTTCCACCGCGAGGACTTCTCCCCGGCCGAACCGGGCGCTGTAGATTTTGTCACCGGGCCTCAGCCTCTCCATGGCCGGCCTCCTCTCTGGCCCGAATTATTCACGACGCTCCTGCTGCAACCGCGGATCTTCATGAATAACTCGGGCTCAAGCGCGCGGCCCACGCCGCGCCGGGACGGGGATTATAGCATCACCCCCCGAAAGCCGGCCGCCCTCGAACAGGGCCGCCCCCCTTCCGTCAGTGAATCGCCCCCTCCCCCGGCACCGGCAGCCCCAGGGGGAGATGGAGGACGAGGTCCATCACGTCGGCGCAGCGGCAGACCGCGTTGGCGGCCCTCACCACCTCCTCGTCCCGCGGGTTCAGCGCCACCGAGAAGCCCACCGCCCGGAACATGGAGACGTCCCCTTCCGAGTCCCCCACCGCGATGACCCTTTCCTGCGGGATTCCGAACTGGTTGCAGAACAGCCCCACCGCTTCCTCCTTGCGCCCGTGCTCCACGTTGATCTTCACCTCCCCGGTGAAGCAGCCCCCGCGCGTGACCAGGCGGTTGGCGATCGTGAAGTCCAGATCCAGATCCCGGTGGACCCGTTCCGCCAGCAGGGTCAATCCGGTGGAGATCACCCCCACCTTCAGCCCGCGCTTCCTCAGGAATTCCCGGATCTCCCGGACTCCCGGCCGGAGCTCCACGGCGTCGGCGATCTTCTTCAGATCTCCCACGCGCTTCCCCTTCCAGTGCAATGCGTCCAGGAGGCAGAAGGTGTTGTAGTCGATGGCGCCCCGAAGAAACTGCTCCTGGTAGTCGTCGGCATTGCCGTGCCACTGCTCCAGCGACTCGTGGAGGTGCCTCCAGAGGCTGGCGACCGTGGTCAGGGTCCCGTCCAGGTCGAAGAGCACGGCGAGGTAGGGGCGCGGCATGGGGCTCCCGGGGGACGGGCCGGCCGTCCGGAGCGGCTATCCCTTCAGATCTCCCTTGCCGTGGAGATCCGCCACCATCTTCACGAGCAGGGGATCGTGGGCCGTGCCGGAGAGTTCCTTCAGCCGCGTCACGGCCTTCTCCAGGGACATGGCCTTCTGGTAGGGACGGTTGGTGGTCATGGCGTCAAAGGTGTCGGCGACGTTCACGATCCGGGCGATGAGGGGGATTTCCTCGCCCCGGAGGCCGGCGGGATATCCGCCCCCGTCCCACCGCTCGTGGTGGTGGCGGACGGCGGGATTGATCTCCTTCATGTTCTTGATGGGGGCCAGCATCGAGGCCCCCTTTTCCGGGTGCTGCTTCATGTAGCGGTACTCGTCTTCGGTGAGGACCGCGGGCTTCCGGAGGATCCGGTCGTCGATCCCGATCTTTCCCACGTCATGGAGGAGGGACCCGATCTGCACGTTCTGGATCTCGCGCGCGCTGAGACCCAGGGAACGGGCCATGAGGACCGACAGTCTGCTCACCCGCTCCGAGTGCCCCCGGGTGTAGGGGTCTTTCTCGTCGATGGCGGCCGCAAGGGCCTTGATGGTCCCGAGAAACAGCTCCTGGTTCTCAAGGGCGGCGGCATGGAGCTTCCGGATGTGGTCCTGGATCTGGTCCGACATCCGGTTGTAGGTCTCTGCCAGCTCGCCGATCTCGTTCCGGGACCGGACGTCGGATCGCGCCTCGAAGTCCCCCCGCGCGAAGGCCCGGGCCGTCTCCGCCAGCAGGTTGATGGGCCGGGCGATGGAGGCGGCCAGCCAGAACCCGAACACCAGGGCCAGCCCCAGGGCAATTCCGGCCCAGGTGATGGTGCTCCGGATCATGGTTTGAACGGAGGAATAGGCCAGGCGCCTCTCCACCTGCACGAAGATTCCCCATCCCAGCTCGGTCAGATCGACGCTGGCCAGGAAGTCCCGATCCACTCCGTCCAGCTTCACGGTGAAATCGGAGGTCTCCTTGCTCTTGGTGGGGTTCTCCAGGAACTTCCGCACGATCCCGAACTTCCGGTAGTCGGTCCTGTCCAGGATCCCCTGTTCGTCGAGGGCGGCGAAGAGATTGCCCTTGGCGTCCAGGGCATACATGGTGTAGCCGAGCTGCCGCGTGCCCAGGGCCCGGTTCCACAGCGTTCTCACGTCGATGAGGCCTTGAAGAACGCCGTGGATTTCGGGTCTTTCGCGGCCCCCCACCGGCGTGGAGAAGACCACGCCGAAGCCCGGGGCCACCGATCCGGTGCCCAGGGGAACCGGGTCGGAGAAGGTGGTCTCCCCGCGGCGGGCCATCACCGCCCCCTGGACCATCCTCTCCTTCACCGCCGGCTGGAGCGGGTCGCCCTCCCGGGACGCGTCGAGCCTTCCCCCTTCCGTGGGCAGGTACCGGAGGAGAAGCAGGTCGTCTCCCAGATAGCGGGACATGGCCCCCTTGTCCTCCAGGACGCCCCGGACGGCGTCGGGCCCTTCCCTGCGGATGACCGCATCGAAGAGGTCGGCCTGCTTCATGAGCTGGCTCTTGATCCCTTCCAGGCTGCTGCTGATGGAACGGGCCACGGAGGCGGCCACCAGGAGCTGGTTCTCCTGGGTGGAGGTGATGAGGGACTCCCGGGAGATGGCTATCTGCTTCCAGGCCGCGACGCTTAAGGGGACGAGACCCGTGATGAGGAGGACGGCGAGGAGGGTGTAGAGAATCCTGATTCGGGGCCCACCCTGGGGCGGACCGCCGGGTTCCGGCGCCCTGGCATCGGCTGGCATCCCTGGGCGTCCTCCCGAACGGTGTGCGGCAGCGAGGGGCCGGGTCCTCAAAACCGGAGAATTATATAGGGTATGTGCCGGGAAGTGTCAACGAACCGACGATCACCCCGTCGCTGTCATAAGGGTCGGAGACGGGAACTGCGCCGGCTCCACCTCCCGCTCAAGGATGACGATGAAGGCCTCCACGCAGCGGAGATCGAACTGGGACCCTGCGCACCGGCGCATCTCAACGATGGCCTGCTGCAGGGTCCTTCCTGGCCGGTAAGGACGGGTGGAAGTCATGGCGTCGAAGGAATCGGCCAGGCAGACGACACGGGCGTTCAGGGGGATCGCCTCCCCCTTCAGACCGTCCGGGTAGCCGTCGCCGTCCCAGGCTTCGTGGTGGTGCCGGATGCCCGTGAGATGCCCCTCCAGGGATCGGACAGGCGCCAGAATCTGCGCGCCGATCACTGAGTGCTGCCTGACGATGTCGTACTCCTCACTCGTCAGCTTCCCCGGCTTGTTCAGGATCTTGTCGTCCATCCCGATCTTCCCGATGTCGTGCAGGAGACCGATCTGGCCGATGGTGCGGACTTCCTGCGCCGGAAGATTCAGGCCCCGGGCGATCATCGTGGCGAAGCGGGAGACACGCTGGGAGTGGCCGGCCGTGTACCGGTCTTTCGCTTCCAGCGCCACCGCCAGCGACTGGACGGCGCTGAGGTAGCTGTTCTCCACTTCCTGCTTCGCTTCCTTCAGCTCCCGCAGGGCATTGTTCAGCTCGATGTTCCTTTTCTGGAGATCCAGCAGGAGCCGCTCGTTGGTCCTGCGCATGGCCGCCTGCCTCAAAAGCGAGGTCACGGTGAACTTCATGTCCTCGGGCTGCCAAGGCTTGGCGATGTACCGGTCCAGACCGGCGTTGTTGAAGGCATAGACCGCCTCCTCGAGGCTCGGCCGGTCGGAGACCAGGATCTTGATCACCCCCGGGAACTGGCTGTGGAGGATCTCCAGGAAACGGGTCCCGGAAGTCCCGGGGAGAGACTGGCTGGTGATCACCATGTCCAGCTGTTTGCCGTCATTCCGGATCCGGTAGAGGATTCCGAGCCCCTCCTCGGAGGAACCGGCAAGGAGAACCTCCTGCTCCGTCCCGACGGCTTCGGTGACCAGGCGGAGGAGGAGATTCAGGGACTGAGAATCGTCGTCTACCAGAACGATGCTGCCTTGGCTCAATTTCCACCCTGAGGCTGGGTTTCGACCTCGTGGAATATAGGGGCCCGGAGCCTCATTCAGCAAGGCAAACTCTCCGGAACGCCGGGTCAAGACACCGGCGCCCCCGGAAGCCGCAAGTGGCACAACTCAATGAGGGCCAACAGATTACGGCGTTACGGCCGATCGTTGTCCGGCGTTGACGTCCCCCTCTTCCGGCGCTATACTCGCGCCCCGCTCCCTCCTCCGGGCTGCGGGGAGGGGGCGTTGTATGCTCTGGCTCTATTCCGCCCTGTTGAGTCTTGCCGCCCTGGCGGCGATTCCGGTGGCTCTCTTCCTCAGCCTTCGCGACCCGGATCTTCGACGCCACTGGGGGGAGCGGCTGGGGGGGACACCCCTGTTCCCCGACGAATCCCCTTCCCCCGTCTGGATCCAGGCCGTCTCGGTGGGAGAGGTCCAGGTGGCCCGGCGGATCCTGGAGGAGATGGGGAAGATCCTGCCCGGGATCCCCGTCCTTCTTTCCTCCACGACCCCGGCCGGCCGGAGACTCTCCGCCCGCTCGGTTCCGGAAGGGTCCAGGGCCTGCTTCTTCCCACTCGATCTCCCCGCGACGGTTCGCAGGTGCCTGAGAAGGGTCCGCCCCCGGGCCCTGGTCCTGGTGGAGACGGAAATATGGCCCAACCTTCTGAGGGAGTGCTTTCTGTCCGGCGTTCCCGTGATCCTGGCCAACGGCCGGATCTCCACCCGGAGCTTCCCGCGCTACCGCCGGATCCGGTCCCTGGTGGCCCCCGCCCTGGAGAAAGTGGATTTGTGCTGCATGCAGTCGCAGGAGGACGCCGAGCGGATCCGGGCACTCGGGGCGCCGCCGGATCGGATCCGGGTCACCGGAAACATGAAGTGGGATCTCCCCGTCCCGGATGCGCCGGCCGGAGAGGTGCGACGGGATCTGGGTCTGCCGGAAGAGGCGCCGGTCCTGGTGGCCGGAAGCACCGCCGAGGGAGAGGACGAGGTGCTCCTGAACGCCTGGTCCGCACTCCTGAATGACTTCCCGGATCTGCGTCTCGTCCTGGCGCCTCGCCACCCGCATCGTTTCGAGAAGGTGGCACGGCTTCTGGCGACACGGGGGATCCCCTTCGCGCGCCGGAGCCGGGGACCCGCCGGGGCGTCCCCCGTCCTCCTGCTCGATTCGGTGGGAGAGCTGCGGAGGGTCTACGGCGCCGGGACCGTCTGCTTCGTGGGGGGAAGCCTCGTCTCCCGGGGGGGCCAGAACCTGATGGAGCCGGCTGCCGCGGGGCGCCCGGTCCTTTTCGGGCCCCGGACGGAGAACTTCGCCGATGCGGCCCGCTCCCTGCTGGAAGCGGGGGCCGGCTTTCGAATCGTCGACGGCGACTCCCTGGCGGCGGCGGTGCGGCGACTCCTCTCGGATTCCTCGGCGCTCGAGGAAGCGGGAAGGAGGGGCCGGGATCTGGTCTCCCGGAACCGCGGGGCCGCGGAGCGCACGGCCGGGATGATCGCGCAGATTCTCCGGAGCCCGGAGGGATGATGGAATTGCCGGAAGATTCCTGGCTGCGCCGGCTCCTGGTCCCCGCCGGGCTCCTCTACCGCGGGGGGGTGGCCCTCAGAAACGCCCTCTACCGGAAGCGGGTCCTGAAGCCCTGCCGCGTCGGCATTCCCGTCATCAGCGTGGGCAATCTCGATGCCGGCGGCTCCGGCAAGACCTCGTTCGTGGCCTACCTGGCCGGCCGGATGCGGGAGGCCGGCCGCCGCGTCGCGGTGGCCAGCCGCGGCTACGGCGGAAGAAGGCACGATGTGCCGGTGACGGTCTCCGGGGGGGACGGACCGCCGGCCGATGCCTCGGTGGTAGGGGACGAGCCGGTCCTCCTGGCGGGCCTTCTCCCTTCCACGGTCGTGGTGGTCTGCCGGGACCGCGCGGCCGCGGCCCGCTTCGCCAGGGACCGCCATGGATCCGACCTGGTGATCCTGGACGACGGCTTCCAGCACCGGCGGATCCACCGGGACCTGGACCTCCTCCTGGTGGACGCCGGGGAGGGACTGGGGAATGGTAGAATGATGCCCCTTGGCCCGCTTCGGGAGCCGATGGAGGAGATGCGGCGCGCGGACGCGGTGGTGATCACCGGCGCGAGGCAGGATCTTCCGAAGTGCGCCGTGAAGATCCGGGAGGAGCTCCGGCGGCTCAGCCTGAGGATCCCCGTCTTTGCCTGCGAGCGCCGGCTGGAGGGGTTCCTCCGGGTCGAGACCGAGGAGACGGTGCCGCCGGCCGCGCTGAAGGGAATGAAAGTCCTGGCCTTCTCGGGAATCGCCCGGCCGCTCTCCTTCGAGGCGGATCTCCGCTCCCTGGAGCTGAATCTTGTCGAGTCCATCCGTTTCCGGGACCACCAGCCTTTCGGCGCGCCCCAGATGGAGCGCATCCTCTCCGCCTCCCGGCGGTCGGGGGCGGACCTGATCGTGACCACCGAGAAGGACCGAATGCGCCTCGGCACCGTCCGGCTCCCCCTTCCTCTGTACACCCTGAGAATCCGCCTGGTCCCCCAGGACGAAGACGGACTCTGGGACTTCGTTTGCGGCCGCCTCCCGGCACCTCCGGCGGCCCCCCGGGTCGCGGGCGCCTGAATGCCACGAAAGAGCCGACACCTGCGGAACTGGACCGAAGCCGGCCTCGTCCACCTGGTCTTCGCCCTCCTGCGCCTTCTCCCCAGACGGGCCCGCCTGGCCGCCGGAAAGGGGCTCGGGCTTTGCCTCCATGCCTTCTCCTCCCGTCACCGCCGGATGGCGCACGCCAACCTCGACCGCGCGTTTGGAGACGGCATTTCTCCTGCCGAAAAGGAGCGGATCGCCCGCGCCTCCTTCGCCCACCTGGGACTCTTGCTCTGCGACAGCCTCGCCTTTTCCCGGGTCGATCCCGCGCGGCTGGAGAAGATCGCCCTGTTCGAGGGGCTGGAGCATCTGCGGGAGGCCTACGCCCGGGGAAAGGGGGTGTTCGTCTTCTCGGGTCATTACGGGAACTGGGAGATGGTGGCCCTCCTCCAGGGCTACCTGCGGCTCCCCCTGGCCATGGTCACCCGGCCCCTGGACAATCCTTTCCTGGAGAAGAAGCTCTACCGATACCGGACCCTTTCCGGAAACCGCGTGATCCACAAGAGGGGGGCGGCCCGGGAGATCCTCCGGGCCATCCAACAGGGGTGGGGCGTGGCCATCGTCATTGACCAGAACGTGCGGGGGGAGGACGGGATCTTCGTGGACTTCTTCGGCACTCCCGCTTCCACCACGCCGGCCCTGGCCACCCTGGCCCTCAAGACCGAGGCCCCCATCATTCCCGTCTTCGGCGTTCCCCTTCCCGACGGGAGATACCGCATCCGCTACCTTCCCGAGGTGGATTACCGGCCCACCGGCGACAGGAAGCGGGACATCCTTGAGCTGACCCAGACCTGCACCCGGATCATCGAGGAGCAGGTGAGGCGTGAGCCGGAGCACTGGGTCTGGATGCACCGCCGCTGGAGGACCCGCCCTCCCGAGGAACGGGACCCGGCGGCCGCCCGGGAGGCCCGGGCATGAGCCACCGGGACGCCGGGCGACGGGCGGTCTTCATGGACCGGGACGGCACGGTGGCCGACGAGGTCGGCTACGTGAACCACGCCTCCCGGCTGCGTCTCCTTCCCGGCTCGGCGGCGGCCATTCGCAGGATCCGGGAGGCCGGTCTTCTGTCCGTGGTGGTGACCAATCAGTCCGGGGTGGCGCGGGACTATTTCGAGGAGACCGTCGTGAACGAGGCCAACCAGCGGTTCAGGGATCTGCTGGCGGCGGAGGGGGCTTCCGTAGACGCGATCTATTACTGCCCCCATCACCCGCGGGAAGGGGTCCCTCCCTACCGCCGGGACTGCGACTGCCGGAAGCCGCGTCCCGGCATGCTTTTGCTGGCGGCGAAGGATCTGAATATCGACCTGTCCCAATCCTACATGGTGGGAGACGGGGTGGTGGACGTGGGCGCCGGGCGCGCGGCGGGCGCCACAACGGTCCTGGTCCTTACCGGCTACGGGAGGGGCCATCTGGAGCACCGCAGGCACCGCTGGACCGTGGAGCCGGACCACATCGCCGAGGACCTGGGCGCGGCGGTGGACTGGATCCTGGCCCGGGAGAGGGGGAAGAGATGAGTCAGAATCCTGTGCCGGTGGATTCGAGCAGACTCCGGGATCTGATTGGGAAGTTCCCGGATGTCGGCGTCCTGGTCCTGGCGGACCTGGTGCTGGACGAGTTCCGCTACGGCGAGACCTCCCGGATCTCCCGGGAGGCGCCGGTCCTCATTCTCAGCCACCGCCGGACCGATCTTCTTCCCGGCGGGGGCGCCAACGCCGTGGCCAACCTGAAGTCCCTGGGTGCCCGCCCGGTAGTGGTGGGCCGCCTGGGCGACGACCCCTCCGGCAACGCGCTGCTGCAGGCCTTCTCCAGGCGCGGCATCTCCACTTCCCTGATCTGGACCCACCGGGACTATCACACCCCCACCAAGACCCGGATCCTGGCCGGGGGCCCCCACTCGGCGAAGCAGCAGGTGGTGCGGATCGACCAGGGAGAGCCGGTCCCCCTCACCGCGGGAGAGGAGGACCTTCTGCTGAGGAACCTCGTGCGAGGAGCGCAAGGCACCGCGGGCCTGCTCATCTCCGACTACGGCTATGGACTGGTCCATCCCGGAAACGTGGAGGCGATCCTCCGGGCGGCGGCCGAGGCAAAGCTGCCGGTGGTGGTGGACTCGCGGACCCAGATTCCCATCTACCGCGGGATTGCCGCGGCTGCCCCGAACCTGGAGGAGGCGGAGAAGGCGACCGGCATCCCGGTGGAAGGCGACCCCGGGCGCCTGGAGCAGGTCGGCTCCCGCCTGAGGGAGATCACCGGCGCCGAAGCGGTGATGGTGACTCTCGGGAGCCGCGGCCTCGCCCTCTTCGCGAGGGGAGAGGAGCCGGCCCACCTCCCCGTATTCGGGACCGACGAGGTGGCCGACGTCACCGGGGCCGGAGACACGGTGGCGGCCGCATTCACCCTGGCCCGGCTGGCGGGCGGGACCTTCCTGGAGGCCGCCGCCCTGGCCAACATCGCCGCGGGCCTCGTGGTGATGAAGCGAGGCACGGCCACCGTCTCCCCTGCCGAGCTGGCGCGGGCGATCTCCTCGCTCCCCGGAAAGTGAGGGGGGGCGGGTGCGGCGAAAGATCCTGGGGAGGAAGAGACTTCTTGCCGCGCTGGAGCGGGAGCGGGCGGCCGGAAAGCGCGTCGCCCTGGCCAACGGGGTCTTCGACCTGCTTCACGTGGGGCACGTCCGATACCTGGAGGCGGCCCGGCGGGAGGCGGACCTCCTGGTGGTGGCCGTGAACAGCGACACGTCGGCCCGGGCCCTGAAGGGACCGGGACGGCCGCTGCTCCCCCAGAGGGAGCGGGCCGAGATCCTGGCGGCGCTGGCCTGCGTGGACTACGTGACCCTCTTCGAGGAGACGACCGCGGCGCCCCTCATCGCCGAGATCGCACCCGACGTCCACTGCAAGGGGACCGACTACCGCCCCGACACGGTCCCCGAGAGGGACACCGTCCGCCGGGCGGGAGGCCGGGTGGCCATCGTCGGGGACCCTAAGGACCACGCTTCCCGGGATCTGATCCGGACGATTCTGGAGAGATTCCCGGCTCGCGGGCGGTCCGGGCGAGTCAAGAGGAAAAGGCCGCTTACGCGGGTAACCGGAGGACGCGGGGGAATTTCCCGAAGGCGAACCCCGGGATCTTGACGACCCTGAAGACGGTGGTGGGCAAAGAAAAGGGGGAGCCTCGGCTCCCCCGGTCTTTCTGGCGTCCTGGCCGGTCCCTGATCATCCGGCGGGTTTCTTCTTCCCCCGCTGCCCCTCGCCGGCCTCCAGGCTCTTCTTCGTCCCGCCCGCGGTCTTCTTGTCGGCGCGGGCCTTTCCGGTCTCCTCCCCCTTCTCGTGCGAGTGCTCCTCCGGGTGCTCGTGGCCGTGCCCGGCCGCTTCTCTGGCCTTCGCTTCCCCCGCCGCTTCCGCGGCCCGGGCGGCCTTCTTCCGCTTCTTCCCCTTCTTTCCCTTCTTGTCGCCCTTGTCGAAGACAGGCTCGGACCCCAGCAGCTCCAGGATCGCCATCTCGGCGCCGTCTCCGCTGCGCGAGCCCAGCTTCAGGATCCGGCTGTAGCCCCCCGGGCGCTGGGCGAAGCGGGGTCCCAAGGTGTCGAAGAGCTTCTTCACGACCGTCTTGTTCTGGATGGACCGGGCCACCAGCCTCCGGCTGTGGAGGTTGTCCCGGCGCGCCATGGTGATGAGCTTCTCGGCGAAGGGGCGCAGCTCCTTGGCCTTGGGGAGGGTCGTTGAAATCCGCTCCTTGTCGAAGAGGGACGTGGACAGGTTGCGCAGCAGCGACATCCTGTGCGCGGTGGTCCGTCCCAGCTTTCTCAGCGCTTTGCCGTGCCTCATGGCTGCTCTTCTCCGGTCCTCATCCCTAGGTGGCGGCCTCGGAGGGCTCGTCCATCTTCATCCCCAGGGAGAGCCCCATCTCCGCCAGGATTTCCTTGATTTCGTTGAGGGACTTCCGGCCGAAATTCTTCGTCTTCAGCATCTCGGCCTCGCTCTTCTGGACCAGGTCGCGGATGGTCCGGATCTCGGCGTTCTTGAGGCAGTTGTAGGAGCGGACCGACAGCTCGAGCTCTTCCACGGAGCGGTTCAGGTTCTCGTTGAGCTTCTCCCGCTCCTTGTCGATCTCCTTCTCGCTGCTCTCCTCGGTCTCCTCAAAGTTGATGAAGATGGCCAGGTGGTCCTTGATGAGCTTGGACGCCAGGGCCACGGCGTCCGCCGGCCCCAAGGCCCCGTTGGTCCAGACATCCAGGGTGAGCTTGTCGTAGTCCGTGGTCTGCCCCAGACGGGCGTCCTCAACGGTGTAGTTGACCTTCTTGACCGGCGAGTGGACGGCATCGATGGGGATGTAGCCCACGGGGAGATCCAGCTCGAAATTCCGGTCGGCGGAGATGTAGCCGCGCCCCGGCCGCACCCGCATCTCGATGTTGAGCTTCCCCTCCTCCTGGAGGGTGGCGAGGTGGATTTCGGGATTCAGGATCTGGACGTTGGGGTTCGTCTCGATGTCCCCCGCCTTCACCTCACCCGCCCCTTCCGCCCGGAGGTAGATGGTCTCCGGGTGATCCACGTTCATCTTCAAGGGGACCTGCTTGAGGTTGAGGATCAGGTCGGTGGCGTCCTCGACGACCCCGGAAATCGAGGTGAACTCGTGGAGGGCCCCCTCGATCTTCACCGCCGTGATGGCCGCCCCCTCGATGCTGGAAAGGAGGACCCGGCGCATGGCGTTCCCGATGGTGGTTCCGAAGCCCCTCTCAAAGGGCTGGGCGTAGAACTGCCCGTAGGTACCGGTCAGTGTCTCCCGGTTGCACTCGAGCCGCTTGGGGCGCTGGAAGTCTCTCCAAAGCATTCCGAATTCTCCCGATGATGCGGGGCTCGGGAGGTTTCCCCCGAAAGGGGGCCCTCCGCGGCCTCACTTCGAATAGAGCTCGATGATCATCTGCTCCTGGATGGGCAGGGTGATGCTGTCCCGGGCGGGCAGCGCCGTCACGGTCCCCTTCAGGCCGTCGGAGTCCAGGGACAGCCATGAGGGAACTCCCCGCCCCCGGGCATGGTCCACCGCCGCCAGCAGGAAGGTGTTCTTCCTGATCCGGTCCTTGAGGCCGATCATGTCCCCCGCCTTGACCAGGTAGGAGCCCACGTCCACCTTCCGGTCGTTCACCTTGACATGGCCGTGGCTGATGATCTGCCGGGCCTGCCAGCGCGACGACGCGAAGCCGAGCCGGAACACCACGTTGTCCAGCCTCCGCTCGAGCAGCTGCAGCAGGATCTCGCCGGTGATCCCCTTCTTGCGGACCGCCTGCTGATAGGCCAGGTGGAACTGGTTTTCCAGCATTCCGTACATCCGCTTCACTTTCTGCTTCTCGCGGAGCTGGATCCCGTAACTCTGCACCTTGGTGCGTCTCTTCCCGTGCTGGCCCGGAGCGAACCGCCGCTTCTCCGCGGCGCACTTCTCCGAAAAACAGCGATCGCCCTTCAGGAAGAGCTTCATCCCTTCCCGACGGCACAGCCGACAGACCGGACCGCGGATTCTCGCCAAGTGTTCTCCCCTTTCCGAAAGCTTTCTTCCTGTACCGTCCGAGACTCTTTCCTGCCCGTCAGACCCGGCGCCGCTTCGGCGGCCGGCACCCGTTGTGTGGGATGGGGGTGACGTCCTTGATGGCCTTGATCTCCATCCCGATGGACTGCAGGGCCCGGATGGACGACTCCCGGCCGGAGCCCGGCCCCTTCACGCGCACCTCCACGGAGCGCACGCCGTGCTCCTTGGCGGCGTTCCCGGCGGCCTGGGCCGCCATCTGGGCCGCAAAGGGGGTCCCCTTCCGGGATCCCTTGAAGGCCAGGCAGCCGGCGGAGGACCAGGAGAGGACGTTCCCCTGCATGTCGGTGATGGTGATGATGGTGTTGTTGAAGGTGGCGTGGATGTGCGCCACCGCCACGGGGACGTTCTTCCTGTCCTTGCCCCGGACCCGTTTCGCGCCGGCCGCCGGAGCGGCCTTGGCACCCGCCTCCGCCGGAGCGGGGGCGTCGGTCTTGGCTTCCTGTTCTTCCCTGGGTTTCTTCTCTTCGGTCATCTTCCCCTATCCCTTCTTGCCCGCCGGGGCCTTCTTCTTCCCGGCCACGGTCCGGCGCGGCCCCTTCCGGGTGCGCGCGTTGGTGTGGGTCCGCTGCCCCCGGACCGGCAGGTTGCGGCGGTGGCGCATGCCCCGGTAGCAGCCAATGTCAATGAGGCGCTTGATGTCCATGGCAACGTTCTTGCGGACATCCCCTTCCACCTGCCCCTCGTCCTGGATCACGTCGCGGATCTTCCGGACCTCCTCCTCGGACAGGTCCTTCACCTTCGTTCCGGGCGGAACCCCGGCCTTGCCCAGGATCCGGTTCGACCGGGACCGGCCGATGCCGTGGATGTAGGTCAGGGCAATCTCGACGCGCTTGTTCTGGGGCAGGTCCACGCCGGCAATGCGAGCCAAACTGTAACCTCCTTCTCTGCCTTCCTGCCGCTCCGCCCCCTTGCGGGGACGCGGGGGGCGACTATCCCTGCCGCTGCTTGTGCTTCGGGTTCGGACAGATGATCCGGATGACCCCGTGGCGGCGGACGACCTTGCACTTCGCGCAGATCTTCTTCACGGACGCTCGGACTTTCACGCTTCGCTTCCCCCTGGTCCCTTCCGCCGGAGCCTCACTTGTAGCGGTAGACGATCCGTCCCCGGGTCAAGTCGTACGGCGAAAGCTCCACCAGCACCCGGTCTCCCGGCAGGATTCGGATGAAGTTCTTCCTCATCCTTCCCGAAATGTGGGCCAGGACCTTGTGCTTGTTGTCCAGCTCCACCCGGAACATGGCGTTGGGCAGAGGCTCCAGGACCGTGGCCTCCACCTGAATCGCTTCGTCTCGCGGCAATGGTTCCTTTCCTAGGGTCCGCCAAGGACCCGGGTGCCCTGGCCCGTGACGGCCAGGCACCGCTCGAAGTGCGCGGAGAGGCCCCCGTCCAGAGTCACCGCCGTCCATCCGTCGGGAAGCACCCGGACCTCGGGCGTTCCCTGGTTCACCATCGGCTCCACCGCCAGGACCAGCCCGTCCCGGAGCACCGGCCCCGTCCCCGGCGTGCCATAGTTGGGCACCTGAGGATCTTCGTGAAGGGACGTCCCGATTCCGTGCCCGACGAACTCCCGGACCACCGAGAAGCCGGCCGCCTCCACATGGCACTGGATGGCGGAGCCGATGTCCGACAGGCGGCCCCCCGGCTTCGCGGCGGCGAGTCCCCTCGCCAGGGCCTCCCGGGTCACCTGCAGGAGCCGCGCCGCCTCCGGCGATATGGAGCCCACTCCCACGGTCCGGGCCGAGTCGCCGTAGTAGCCGTCCAGGAGCACCCCGAAGTCCAGGCTGACGATGTCGCCTTCCTTCAGCTCCCGCTTCTTCGAGGGGATCCCGTGGATCACCTCCTCATTGATGGAAGCGCAGAGGGAGCGCGTATATCCCCGGTACCCCTTGAAGGCGGGCCTGGCGCCGGCCTTCAGGACCATTTCCTCCGAAACCCGGTCAAGATCCCATGTGGTGACGCCCGGCGCCACCATTTTCTCCAGGGCATCCAGGACCTTCAGAACCAGGGCGTTGGCCCGGTCCAGGGCCTCGATCTCCGCCGGCGACCTGTAGAAGATCATCGCGGGGCTTCTTCCAGCGCCTCGGAGATCCGCCCGGTCACCTCGTCCAGACTCCCCGACCCGTCCACCTCGCGAAGCAGCGCGTGCTGCCGGTAGAAATCCAGGAGCGGCCGCGTCTGGTTCTCGTAAATCAGGAGCCGTCCCCGGGCCACGTCCTCCCGGTCGTCCGTCCGCTGGAAGAGCGCCGAGCCACAGGCATCGCAGATTCCCCCGGCTCGCGGCGGCTTGCTGACCAGGTGGTAGCCCGCCCCGCACTTCCCGCAGACCCGCCGGCCGGTGAGCCTCCTCAGCAGCTCCTCCGTCGGGACCTGGATCGCCAGCACCCGGTCCAGGTGGCGCCCCGTCCGGGCCATGAATTCCGCCAGCCGGCCCGCCTGGGCCAGGTTGCGCGGGTAGCCGTCCAGAACGAAGCCCCGGGAGCAATCCGTCTCGGCCAGGCGCTGCTCCACCATCTCGCCGACCAGGTCGTCTCCGACGAGATCCCCCCGGTCCATGCTTTCCCGGGCCGCCCCTCCGGGTGGCGTCGCCCGCTTGACCGCCTCCCGCAGCATGTCGCCCGCCGAAAGGTGGGCGATTCCCAGCCTCTCCCGCAGCCGGACCGCCTGGGTCCCCTTCCCGGCCCCGGGTGGACCGATCAGGAGCAGGTTCACCCGATCTACCCCCGCCTCCCCTTGACCCGGGCCCCCTTCAGGAAGCCTTCGTAGTGCCTCATGATGAGCTGCGACTCAATCTGCTGGACCGTGTCCATGGCCACCCCCACCACGATCAGGAGCGAGGTTCCGCCGAAGAAGAACTTCACCCCCAGACCCGCGGTCAGGAAGCCGGGCAGGATCCCCTCCAGGATCGTTCCGATTCCGGGTATGGATCCGACGTTCAGCCCTGATATCAGGATGGTGGGAAGCAGGGAGATGAGGCCCAGGTAGATGGAGCCGACGAAGGTCAGACGGGTCAGGATGCTGTCGATGTGCTCCGCGGTGCGCCGCCCCGGCCGGATCCCGGGGATGAAGCCCCCGAACTTCTGCAGGTTGTCCGCCGTGTCCATGGGGTTGAAGATGATGGACACGTAGAAGTAGCAGAAGAAGATGATGAACAGGAAATAGAGCAGGTTGTACAGGGGCATCGTGTAGTCGAACTGGTGCAGCAGGTCCCTCGCCCAGGCGGTGTTCTGGACGAACGGGACCTGTGCGATCGTCTGGAAGATGGAGAGGATGGACGATGCGAAAATCACCGGGATGACTCCCCCCGTGTTCAGGCGCAGCGGGAGGTGGGTGGACATGCCGCCGTAGGTCCGGCGCCCCACGACCCTCCGGGCATACTGCACCGGGATCCGGCGCTGGGCCCGCTCCACGAAAACGATCGCCGCCACCACCGCCACCATCAGGGCCATCAGGAAGATCAGGGCGATGGCGCCGATGTTGCCGGTCATCAGGTCCTCCACCGTCGACTTGACGGCACCGGGCAGGCCCACCACGATGCCGGCGAAGATGATCAGCGAGATGCCGTTGCCGATCCCCCTCTCGGAGATCTGCTCCCCCAGCCACATGATGAAGGCGGTGCCGGTGGTGAGGGTGAGAATGGTCATGAGCCGGAAGCCCAGGCCCGGATGGACCACGACCTGGGGGCCTCCGGAGCTCCCCAGGTTTTCGAGCCAGAACGAGATTCCCAGGGACTGGACCACGCTGAGGACCACGGTGCCGTAACGGGTCCACTGGGTGATCTTGCGGCGGCCGGCCTCCCCTCCCTCCTTGGACAGCTTCTCCAGATAGGGCCAGATCACGGTGAGGAGCTGCAGGATGATGGAGGCCGAGATGTAGGGCATGATCCCGAGGGCGAAGATCGTCAACCGGCGGAGGTTGCCGCCCGAGAAAAGATCCAGGAACCCCAGGAGCGACCCCGCCTGGCTCTTGAAGATCGAGTCCAGGGCCTCGAAGTTGATGCCGGGGACCGGGACATGCCCGCCGATCCGGTAGACGGCCAGAAGGGCGAAGGTGTACATCACCCGCCTTCTGAGATCCGGAATGTTGAAGATATTTCTGACGCTGCTGATCATCGCCCCGCTCGCGTCCCGCTCGGGAGACCCTCCGCCGTCAGGCGGAGAGAATCTCCACCGTTCCTCCGGCCCCTTCGATCTTCTGCCGCGCCTGCTTGCTGATCCGGTGGACCTTCACCTTCAGACCCGCCGGGGCGTCCCCCCGGCCCAGGAGGACCAGACCGTCCCTGAGCCGCTTGATGATTCCGCAGGCCAGGAGGCTGTCGGGACTGACCTCTCCCTGGAAGCCGGCCATCTGGTCCAGGTTCACCACTGCGTATTCCTTCCGGAAGGGGTTCTTGAAGCCCCGCTTCGGGATCCTGCGGTGGAGGGGCATCTGACCCCCCTCGAAACCGCGCTGCCGCGAGAACCCCGAGCGGGAGAGCTGCCCTTTGCTCCCGGCGCCGGCCGTCTTGCCGTTTCCCGAGCCGGGGCCGCGCCCGACCCGCCACTTCCGCTTCCGGGACCCGGCGGCGGGACGGAGCGATTGAAGAGAGATCTGCCTGGCCTGCTCCTCCGCTCTTTTTTTCATGGGCATCTCAGTCCTCTCCGGATCTTCCGGAATGATTCACGCCTACTCGCCCACCACCCGCACCAGGTGCGGTATCGTGGCCACCATCCCCCGAATGGCGGGGTTGTCGGGACGCACCACCTTCTGGTTCATGCGGCGCAGCCCCAGGGCCCGCAGGGTCCGCTTGTGGTTGTCCGGTGTGCAGATGCCGCTGCGCACCTGGATAATTTCAATCGTCTTGCCCTTCCGCTTTGCCACCCGCTTCAACATTCTTCTCCCCCTCCTCCCGGATGCGGAACTGCATGCGCCCCGGCACCCTGGGATCCTTCAGCGCCAGCAACCCTGCAAAGGTCGCGCGCACCACGTTGTAGGGGTTCGTGGTGCCCAGGGACTTGGTCAGGATGTCCTGGATCCCCACCGACTCCATCACCGCCCGGACCGCTCCCCCGGCGATGACGCCGGTCCCTGCCGAGGCAGGCCGGAGCATCACCCTTCCGGCGCCGAAGCGCCCCACGATGGGATGCGGGATCGTCCCGTTCTTGATGGGGACCGAGATCAGGTTCCTCTTCGCCCGCTCCACGCCCTTGGCGATGGCCACCGGGACCTCCCGGGCCTTGCCCATCCCGAAGCCGACGTGCCCCCGCAGGTCTCCCACAACCACCAGGGCCGAGAACCGGAAATTTTTTCCGCCCTTGACGACCTTGGTGACCCGGTTGATGTGGACCACCCGGTCCTTCAGGTCGAGATCCGAACTCTTTACCGGCTCCAAATCTTCACCTCGCGTTCCTGGATGCGCCCCTTCAGAACTTGAGCCCCTTCTCCCGGGCTGCGTCCGCCACCGCCTTGATCCGGCCGTGGTAGGGATACCCGCCCCGGTCGAAGACAACCTCTTCCAGCCCCTTCTCCTTCAAGCGCACGGCGATGAGGGCCCCCACCGCGCGGGCGGCGGCCAGGTTTCCGCCGGACTGGCCCGCGGTGCACTCCTTGTCCAGGCTGGAGGCCTGGGCCAGGGTGAAGCCCTTCTCGTCGTCGATGGCCTGTGCGTAGATATGGTTCAGGCTCTTGAACACGCACAGGCGGGGCCTCGCGGAGGTCCCCCCGAGCCGTGCCCGGATCCGCGTCCTTCGCCTGTCTCGCCGCTCCGTCTTCCGGGTGTCTCTCTGCATGGTCCTCTCCCGCCGGCCCCGCCGGGGCTAGGCGGCCGCCGTCTTCCCGACCTTGCCCGCCTTGCGGCGGACAATTTCGTCGGAGTAACGAATGCCCTTGCCCTTGTACGGCTCAGGCGCCCTGAGGCGGCGGATGTTGGCCGCCACCTGCCCCACCAGGTGCCTGTCGGCGCCGCTCACCACGATGTGGGTCTGCTTGTCCACCCTGATCTCGATCCCCTCGGGAATGTCGAACTCCACCGGATGCGAGTATCCCAGGGCCATCTGGAGCTTCCTGCCCGCCAGCAGCGCCCGGTAGCCGATCCCCACGATGTCCAGCTCCCGGCTGAACCCCTCCGTCACGCCCCGGACCGAGTTGGCCAGAAGCGCGCGGGCCAGGCCGTGGAGCGCCTTCTTCTGCTTGGTGTCCTGGTCCCGGGAGACGCGCACCTCGTCCCCCTCCAGCTTGGCCGTGATCCCCGGCGGAAGGGGCGTCCGGAGGCTCGACTTTCCGCCGCTCACCAGGATCCCGCCCGCCTCGATCTGGACGGTGACTCCTTTGGGAACCTTGACGGGCATCCTTCCGATTCGGGACACTTCAGCCTCCTACCAGACGTTGCAGAGGATCTCGCCGCCCACGCCGACCTTGCGGCACTCCTCGCCGGACAGGAGTCCCCGCGACGTG